>LXOW01230160.1_pt1 | contig 57736 bp, 36 predicted proteins | sample 1368591 | NCBI WGS metagenome assembly LXOW01 (sample SAMN04884650, study PRJNA319009) | bovine gut metagenome | isolation source: Cow rumen | host: Bos taurus | place: Italy: Legnaro (PD) | collected 2014-07-09
GCAGGTCACATGCAAAATTCAGTGCCAGTTCCTCGTCTGCACCCACTTTTACGCCGTTGTACGTAACGCACAGTTCGGGATAGTAACCCAGTTTGGCACTGTAGCGCTCGTCTTTCGAGAAATCCGTGGGTGTGAAATGCTTGCGCTCGGGCAGAGGCTTGCTCTGCATGCCGCCGAAGATTTTCTCAATCAACGGTTTGGTCTCCTCAGTCGAGAAGTCGCCGACGAGGATGAGTGCCATATTGTTAGGCACGTACCAGGTGTTATAGAACTCGATGAGCTGACGCAACTTGGGGTTCTTCAGGTCTTCGGGGAAGCCGATGATGTCACGTGCATACGCGCTGCCTTTGTACAGTTCGGCGTTGATGAACTTTTGCACGTGCTGGCTGTTGTCGTCGGAATACATGTTATACTCCTCAAACACGTTCTCCAGCTCCGCCTGGAAGGTACGGAACACGGGGTTGGTCAAGCGGTCGGCGTACAGTGTCAGCCAACGCTCCATCTGGTAGGCAGGAAAACGGTTGTGGAAATATGTCATGTCGTAGCTTGTGCCGGCATTCAGGTCTTCACCGCCTATTGACTGGATGAGGTTGGAGAACTCGTCCGTAGCACTGTACTGTGCAGCCAGACGGCTTTCTTCGTTGATGCGCAGTTGCACCTGCTCGCGCTCCTTTGCATCGGTGGTCATAGCCAGCGTGTCATACAGGGCGATGATCTTCTCATAGTGCGGGCGCTCTTTCTCCCAATTCAGGGCACCCATGCGGTCGGTGCCTTTGAAGAGCATATGCTCCAGATAGTGTGCCAGACCGGTGGCAGTCTCCGGCTCGTCAATCGAACCGGCACGCGTCACCGTTGCGCCGAACACGTCCGGCTGGTCATGATCTTCCCACAGCAGTACGGTCAAGCCGTTNNGCGAGAGATCCAGTCCGCCGAGCAGCATCTGCTCCATCTGATACCAGGTCTCCCACATGCGGCGGCCTGTGATGCCTTTGATGGTCAGGGCGTTGAAGATGACGTCGCTCCAGTTGACCTGCGTATCTTTGGGCAGGATGCCCAGTTGGGCGATGTTCGCACCCTTGTACATGTGAGCAATCATATCGTTGAACGCTGCCGGTGCGCCGGACATCTCCAGGCCGACATCAAAGCCGCGGATGCCGAACTGCTTCATCGCTCCTTCAACCGTCTCGCCCTTGCTGCCGTCAACGGTCAATGTGGCACCCATCCGGCGCGCTATATCCAGACGCAAGGGATTGATATCCGTCACCACAATGTTCTTCGCTCCGGCAAACCGGCATATACCTGCCGCCATGGTGCCTATCAGTCCTGCACCTGTTATGAGCACGTCCTCACCCAGCAAGGGGAATGCCAGTGCCGTATGGGTTGCATTGCCGAACGGGTCCATGATAGCCGCAAAATCGTCGGGAATCTCGTCACGCAGTTTGACCACATTGCTTTCCGGAATGGTCACGTACTCGGCGAAGGCACCGTCCTTGCCGAATATGCCTACCGACAGCGAGTGTTCGCACACGTGTCCCATGCCACGGCGGCAGTTACGGCACTGACCGCAGACTATATGCCCTTCGGCGGTCACGCGTTCACCTATCTTTATACTACGCACGCCCGAGCCCGTATACGCCACCTCGCCCACAAACTCGTGTCCCATGATATACGGCGGCTTGCAGTGTGTCTGACTCCATTCGTCCCACTTGTACATGTGCAGGTCTGTACCGCAGATGGCGGCTTTCTTGACCTTGATCAGTACGTCGTTCACACCGACTTCCGGCATCGGCACCTCTTCCATCCATATGCCCGGTTTGGCGTATCGTTTAACTAATGCTTTCATATCGTGTTCGGCAATGGGGGGCTATCAGACGGCGCTTGGCGCCATCAAGACGCTCCATCCTCCACTGTTCGTATCACAAAAGTTCTGCAGGCATCTCACTGCGTATTATCTATGGGGACTCAGCCTGCCGGTTTGTGCCACGAAGGAGGGTTCTCCTGCCGATGGAGGTTATATATGGTTTATACTATATTCACAACCGCAATATAGTTGGTTATAAAAGTTATATTCTTTCAGTAGCGCATTGCGCCGGTCTTGCAATCCGTCTTTCCGCCAGTTCTGCGCCCAGAAGCGTGGAAATCCATCCAATTTAGATTGGTTCTGCTGACCGGAAGAAATATTCAATTCGTTCATCAGCGTATTTTGCGCACGCAGTCCTGCGGCATTGACTTGCTCGAGGTTCTTCCAACGCGATGAGGCGAGGGTCGTAACAAACCATGGAATGCCAAGTTCATGCGCCTTGCGTGCCGTAGCCAGCAGCCGGTGGTAGAAGCACGCCTCGCATCGTCTGCCGCGTTCCGGCTCATGCTCCAGACCGCATACAGCCTGCAGCCACTCCTCGTGTCCGTAACCGCATGACCGGTCAGGGCAGGAACCCGTCCGGTCATCGTCTATCCATCGGATGCCCAGACTATCGGCATGGCGTTTGCTCTCTTGCTTGCGGATTTCATACTCCTCACGCGGCCAGATATTGGGATTGAAGTAGTAGATTACCGGCTCTATGTCATGCGCAAGCATCCACTCCACTATAGCTGACGAGCATGGCGCACAGCACGCATGAAGCAGAACGGTGTGCAGTCCCTCAGGAACAATAATGTGTGGCGTTTCTTTCAATGCTATCCGTTGGCGCATAAGAGAACATACGTCTCAAAAATCCGCATGCAAAGATAATAAAAAAATCTGATATTTGCAAATGATTTGCGAAAAAAATGCCTGTTTGTGTGATTAACACCGATAATCCCCCGAAAACGGACCGACAACGGACCGATGATGCCCCGATAACGGACCGATAACGTTCATATGCATTGCGGGGATGATTTTTCCTGCTTTCGCCCGGCATTTGCTTAACAGCAGATTGCAAAATAACGAAAATTTGCAGAATTATTTGCAAATATCAAAAATTTTGCGTATCTTTGTAGGCTTTTTATGCGTTCGGCAATTCTGGCGCACAAAACGTACACAGGCAATGCGCATCTATTTCGGACATAGATTTCACAAAACGGCGATGGCAATCGTTGCCGTAGCCGCGTTGCTGCTAACAGGTTGCGGTGAGTACCAGAAGCTGCTCAAGTCGAAAGATCCCGATGAGAAATACCAGGCAGCCCTCCGCTACTTCAACGACAACCAGTACACACGTGCGCAGACCCTGCTTGACGACGTAGCCGTCTATTACAAAGGCACAGAACGCAGCGAGGACGTCATCTGTTACCTCGCACGGTGCTACATGGGGAACAAGGATTACGCCACTGCAGCAGAGTACTACGAAGCATATGCGCGCAACTACCCGAAGGGCAAGTACATCGTTGAGGCACGCTACCAGATAGGCCACTGCTACTATATGGACGCACCGGACGCGCGGCTTGACCAGGAAACGACACACAAAGCCATCAAATGGCTGACGGAGTTCGTGGAACTGTTCGGTGACAGTCCGTACGCACAGGACGCCTATCAGCAGATTGACGAGATGAACAACCGGCTGGCAGAGAAAGAGTACTACAGTGCGAACCTCTACTACAACCTCGGTACATACCTGGGCAACAACTACCTGTCGGCAGAGATAGTGGCGAAAAACGCTATCAAAAAATACCCCGGGAACAGCTATACCGAAGAACTCAGCTGGATAATTCTGCAAGCCAAATACCAGCAGACAATCAATTCGTTTGAGGACAAGAAGCCTGACCGGGCACGCGCAACCGAAGACGAGTATTACAACTTCATCACCGACTTCCCGACCTCCAAGCACCGGCAGGCGGCGGAACGCATCAAAAAAGACATCAACAAGATACTAAACAAATAACAGATATGATTACACCAACATTCAATGTGGATTACAAGAAGAGCAAGGCTCCGAAGACAACCATCACACGCGACATGAACGAGCTGACCAGCAAAGTGGGCAACGTGTACGAGGCAGTAGCCATCATCAGCAAGCGTGCCAACCAGATCAGTTCGACACTCAAAAAAGAACTTGACGCCAAGCTGCAAGACTTCAGCGTGGACCGCGGTGACATAGAGGAGACCTTCGAAAACCGCGAGCAGATCGAAATTTCGCGTTCGTACGAAGTACTGCCCAAGCCGACACTGATTGCCACACAGGAACTGATTGACAACCAGATTGTCTGCAACAACGGTTCGCGCGACGACATGCTCAGATAAGCCGTAGCGACAAAAGAAACAAGACGTGGAAGGCAAGCACATCGTTGTAGGTATAGGTTCGGGAATTGCGGCATACAAGATTCCCGAACTTATTCGTCTGCTCCGCAAGCGCGGTGCAGAGGTGAAGGTTACGACCACCAAGCACGCGCTGGAGTTCGTGACTGACCTGACTCTGCAGACCCTGTCCGGGCACAAGGTGTATAGCGACGTGTTTGCCGCCATCAATGACCACTCGACGGAGCACATCTCCCTACCCGACTGGGCGGACGCGATGATTGTGGCTCCGGCGACGCATGATGTCATATGCAAGATGGCTGCCGGCATAGCCGACGATGCACTGACCACAACCCTTGCCGCAATGCGCAAACCCGTAGTTATCGCTCCTGCGATGAACGACAAGATGTACGCAGGCGAAGCACTGCAGGACGCACTGGCAACACTGGCAGGCAGGGAGAACGTGGATGTACTGGACTGTGCGGACGGCTACCTCGCCTGCGGCACGAACGGTCGTGGACGGATGCAGGAACCGGAAGCCCTGCTTGAAGCCATCGAAGCTGCACTGACAAAGAAAGACCGGCTGGGAGAGAAAGTGGTCATCACCGCCGGACCTACACGCGAAGCCATCGACCCCGTACGCTATATAAGCAACCACTCGTCCGGCAAGATGGGCATAGCTCTGGCACGCGCATTGGCGCACCACGGTGCAGAAGTGACCCTCGTCATGGGGCCTACAGCGGAGCAGTGGACACCCGTACTCTACCACCCTGCCATGCAAGGCACAGGCAAGGTGAAACGCGTTGATGTCGTTTCGGCGCAACAGATGTACGAAGCTGCGATTGATGCATGGCGCGAAGCAGACACAGCCATCCTCGCAGCAGCTGTTGCCGACATGACACCGGCACAGGTTGCCGACCACAAGATGAAAAAAGGACAGGATCTGACGGACAGCATCGCCCTGCGTGAGACACCGGACATAGCACGCGCGATGGGCGAAAGCAAGCACAGAGGACAATGCCTGGTAGGCTTTGCCCTCGAGACCGACAACGAACAACAGAATGCGCTCAAGAAACTGGAAAGCAAACACCTTGACTACATCGTAATGAACTCCTTGCGCGAAAAAGGTGCAGGTTTCGGAACGGACACGAACAGCGTGACCGTATATACAAAAGAAGGCGAAAGCCATCGTCTGCCTCTCGCCTCCAAATCCGACATAGCGGAAGGAATAGTAAACTTACTCCTTACCCATAAGGCGGTCCAATAAGCCGCGCTTCTTTTCCACCGGCTCCTCTGCAGTTTCAGGTTTAGCCTCAGCCGGTGCCTCAGCAGCCTCTTCGGGCGTCCATTCGCGGCGCGATTCGATCTCACCGACCTGCCCCTTGACATAGGCGATTACATCCTCCAGACCTTCGCAAAAGTGTGCGAAATCCTCCTTGTACAGGAAGAGTTTGTGCTTCTCAAACTGCGGGGCTTCCTCACCCATCACTCGTTTCTTACTCTCCGTGATACACAGGTAGTGGTCACCTGTACGGTCTTTCTTGACGTCCAGGTAATAAATACGCTTACCTGCCTTCACCGAACGGGAATACACGATTTCCGACTCCCGTCTCTCATCAAACTTACGATTTTCCATCTCAATAATCTCGGGCTAAGCCCTCATTTTAGTTAAACATTTATTTGCAAAATTACCTCNNTCCATCTCAATCATCGGGCTTTGCCCCTCAATTAATTTAGTACATTCCGGACGTCTGCCGTCCGACGCATCGGTTCCGGCTGACCGAAACCGGATACAAAAATACAAAAAAGTTTTCATATTTGCAAACAAAAATACAGGTTAAGCGTTTTTTTTCTGAATATATTTGCATATATGCAAAAAAAATTGTATCTTTGTACACTTTTTATGTTTTACATTATGATTAATCGAACCCTTATACGCATCAAAGTGGTACAGACCTTGTTCGGGTACTACCAAAACGAAGGTTTACTGCCCTCCGAAGCCAGAAAGCAGTTGCTACGCAACTTTGCTGACTGCTACGACCTGTATATCCTGCTTCTGGACTTCGCCAGCGCGCTTACCACATATGCCGACGAGCAGTTGCAGGAACGCATCGCCCGTTCGCAGGCCACCCACACACCATTCACACCCAACAGACGTTTCATCCGCAACCGCTTTGCCGAGCAGTTGTTCACCAACCAGCGCCTGCGCCGCGAACTGGAGGAGCGCCACCTATCATGGGAAGCCGGCATGCCGGCGGTGAAAGCCGTGTATCTGAGCCTTGTGGCTACCGACTGGTACAAGCAGTACATGGAGCAGCAAGAGTGCACCTATGAAGATGACAAGCGCATCTGGCGCAAGATATACACGGAACTGCTTCCCGGTAACGAAGCCATGCTTTCGGCACTGGACGAGATGGAACTGGAGCTTGACCACTTCACATGGGTGACAGATCTGGATTTTGTATTGTCGTACGTAGTGAAATCCGTCAGAAAGTTCCGCGAAGAGGAAGGCGTGGAGCAATCACTGCTGGAGATGTTCGACTCGGAGGAAGACCTGGAGTTCGCCACCTCGCTGCTACAGCACACCATTGAGCAAAGGGACGAGTACGACGCGCTGATTGACGCCCACCTGAAGAACTGGGACCCCGAACGCGTGGCACTGATGGATCGCATCATTCTGTTGGTGGCACTGGCGGAAATAACCAACTACCCAGAGATAGCATTGCAAATTTCACTCAACGAATATATTGAAATAGCCAAGGAGTACTCCGGCGAGAAGAACTACTTCTTCATCAACGGAATACTGGACGAGATTATCCGCCAACTGAGGCGCGAAGACAAACTGCTCAAAGCAGAGGCGCTGGAGGAGTGAGAAAAGATTTAAAGAAAATTAACTATTAACAATTTATATTATGTTATCAACGATTTTATTACAATTAGGAGGCGGCGCCGGAGCTGACGGCGCACAGGCCGGCAACCAGTGGTCATTCTGGATTATGATGATCCTGATTTTCGTCGTATTCTACTTCTTCATGATCCGTCCGCAGACGAAGAAACAGAAAGAACTGCAGAAGCAGCGCGAGGAGATGAAGAAAGGCGACAAAGTCGTTACCGCCGGTGGCATCTACGGCGAAATCAAGGAAGTGAAGGAGAACTACTTCCTCATCACCATTGACAAGGACGTTGTCATCCGCGTGGACAAGAACAGCGTGTATGCTTCCGCAGAGGATGCACAGCCTGCACAGAAGTAGCTTAGTGTTGACAGTTTAGCGTTTAGAGACGTGAGTGAGTTCCTACACCGTCAGTGGCGGAAATTCAGGCATTTTCTGCACAGCAAAGATGCACTGATTTATTTGCTGTTTGTGCTGTTTGCCACATTCATCTGGTTTGTCAACGCATTCAGCACACGGCGTACCATCACCATGGTTATACCGGTGACGTATACGAACGTGCCCGATGACTACATTTTCACCACTCCGCCCACCAACCACGTACATGTCACACTGGATGACGAAGGCTTAGACCTGTTCCACAACCGCAAGCGGTTATACGAACTGACGTTCGATCTGAAGGGGCACATACATGGGGCAGAAGGCTCGTTCACCATCCCGATGGACGAACTGCGACAGGCCATCACCCAGCAGTTGACGGGTGACGCCGGTCTAGTGGCCTTTGAACCGGAACTGCTGACAGGCAGTTACACAAGGCAGCACGAAAAAGAGGTGCCCATCGTATATACCGGTCAGGTCAAGCCCGCCGCCCAGCACCAACTTTGCGGTGAGGTGAAGCTATCACCGAGCGTGGCGCACATATACGGCACCCAACAAGCGCTTAAAGCCATCACGCAGATAGAGACCTGCCTAACCGACTACGAGGGTGTACAGGACACATTCAATACACGGCTTGCCCTGATTGCGCCAGAGAACATACGCGTCGTGCCGGACACAGTTGACCTGCAAGTGATAGCGGAACAGTTCACCGAAAAGGCGATGAAACTCAATATACGCACGCCCGACCTGAGTGCGCGCAAGCAGAAGCTTCACCTCTTCCCCGAACAAGTAACGGTAACGTTCCGAATTGGTACGGCGCGGTTCAACAGCGTAAGCGAAAAAGACATAAAAGTGTATGTCGATATGCCGAAGAAGGACAACGAGCACTTGCCTGTGCATGTGGAGAGCCGTAACCCGCACATAACCCATATACGCGTCAAACCCGACGAAGTTGAATACTTGATTGAGAATTATGAGACCCATACAGATGGTAGATCTGCAGCGCCAGTATCAAAAGATTAAACCTGAGATGGACGCTGCCATTCAGGCAGTAATAGACAGCGCGGCATTCGTTAAGGGCGCACAGGTGGAGCAGTTCGCAGAGCACCTTGCCGCCTATACCGGCGCCAAACATGTTATTCCTGCAGCCAACGGCACAGAAGCCCTGCAGATAGCCCTAATGGCACTCGGGCTCAAACCGGGTGACGAGGTTATAACACCAACGTTCACCTTTATCGCCACTGCCGAAGTAGTTGCACTGCTTGGTCTGACGCCCGTAGTGGTGGATGTGAATTGGGGAACAATGAACATGAGCGTAGAGGCTGTCAAGCGGGCCATTACCCCCAGGACCAAGGCCATCGTGCCCGTACATCTGTTCGGGCAGTGCGCCGACATAGAACCACTGCTGGCATTGGCACGCGAACATAACCTATATGTTGTAGAGGACACGGCACAGGCTATCGGCGCACGCTACACATTCAGCGACGGGCGCACAGTACAGGCCGGCACGATGGGCGAAATAGGCTGTACGAGTTTCTTCCCATCGAAGAACCTCGGTTGCTATGGCGACGGTGGCGCACTGTTCACCAACGATGACGAGCTTGCACGCAAGATACGCACAATAGCCAACCACGGAATGACCGTCCGATACCATCACGATATGATTGGTGTGAACTCGCGGTTGGACACCATCCAGGCGGCTATTCTGGACACCAAGTTGCCGCACCTGGACGAATATACCGCCGCACGGCAGGCTGCCGCCGCATACTACGACAAGGCATTTGCCGGATGTGAGAAAATCCTTACACCCGAACGCAGCAAGAACAGCACGCATGTGTTCCACCAGTACACCCTGCGTATCACAGGTGCAGACCGTGACGCGGTACGCGAGCACCTGATTCAAGCAGGAGTGCCTGCAATGATATACTACCCCATCCCGCTGCACCTGCAGAAAGCCTATCAGGACCCGCGGTATAAAGCAGGAGATTTCCCGGTAGCCGAACGTCTGGCCGCTTGCGTACTGTCACTACCCATGCATACCGAGCTGGACGAAGAGCAGTTGGCGTACATCACCGAACAGGTACTGCGCGCCGTTGAAGCATAAATATTGATTCACCAAATCCGAAGAACGATGGCTCTATCCTTATCCCAGAGGCAGATATTACAGACCAAACTCAGTCCGCAGCAGATACAGATAGTACGACTGCTGGAGATACCGAGTGTGGAATTGCAACGCCGTATCAACGAGGAATTGCAGGAGAACCCTGCCTTGGACGAAGGCAAAGACCCTGAAACGTTGCGCGAGGAGGTGGAACAGAAACGCAGTGAAGACTACGACGGCGAAAACTACGGTGAGGAGGATTATCCGGACGGCGGCACCGGGCAAGACGATTACAACGAGGACGCTCCCGAAGAACTATATCCCAGCGAGACCGTCACCGACGACACCTATGCAGCCGACGAGACATACGAGAACCCCCTGGACAACTCCGAGTTCAATTACGATGACTACGTAACGGACGATGAGACGCCGGACTACAAAACCCGTATCACCAACTACACCGACCCACAGGACACGATGGACAGCACGTTCACGGGTTCCCCGTCACTGGTAGAGCACCTCAAGTCACAGGTGTACCTCACCAAAATGACCAAGCCCGAACGGCATATAGCCAAGTTCGTGGTCGGCAACATAGATGAAGACGGCTACCTGCGCCGCACAGCTGAGGAACTGGAAGATGATCTTGCATTCCGAGAGTCGCTCATCGTGCCCCATGAGCAGATGGTGGACATTATATCACAAATCAAGCAGTTTGACCCTCCCGGAGTTGGTGCATATGACCTTAAGGAGTGCCTGCTACTGCAACTGGAGCAACGCGAACCTACCCCGACCAACCTGCGTGCAAGACAGATACTCACTGAGCAATTCGAGGCATTCAGCCGTAGACATTTCGAGCGCATACGAGTACGCTACAACCTGACGGAGGAAGAGATGCACGATGTCATAAGCGAAATAGAGCACCTCAACCCCACACCGGGAGCCGACTGGGCCGGCACCAGTTATGACACCCACGGAGCAACCATCATTCCTGATTTTCTGGTCGAGAACAGAGACGGAGAACTGGTGATGCAACTTCTGGACGGCGAGATACCCGACCTGCATGTAAGCACCGACTACCAGCAGATGATGAAGGACTATGCCGCACGGCGCAACAAGCTGACAGACAGTGAGAAAGAAGCCGTACAATTCGTCAAATCGAAGATTGACAGCGCCAAGTGGTTCATTGATGCTATCAAACAGCGCAACGAGACACTGACACGCACGATGATGGCAATCATCGAAGCACAACGTGACTTCTTCTACGAAGGTGACGACAGTGCACTCAAGCCCATGATACTACAGGACATCGCCGACAAGACAGGCTATGACGTATCTACCATCTCCCGCGTTAGCAACTCCAAGTACGTGCAGACAGAATTCGGCGTTTATCCGCTCAAACATTTCTTTTCCGAAGGAATGCAGAACCTGGAAGGCGACGAGGTGTCCACACGCGAGATAAAACAGGCTCTTCGTGAGATAATTGACCGCGAGGACAAATCACACCCGTTGAACGATGACGAACTGGTTGTTGCCATGAAAGAGGCTGGCTATCCTATCGCACGCCGTACGGTAAGCAAGTACCGTCAGCAACTGGGCAAGACCATTGCGCGACTAAGAAAACAAATGTAAATGAACAACACCTTATATTATATTTCGCGAACGATTTCGGCTATTCTGTACCCGATGTTTATTCCCACGTACGGAATACTGATATATTTTCTGGCTCTGCGTTCGCTGATTACCTACCCTACACCGCTAATCTGGATTGGTGTCATCGGCACGCTCATCTTCACCTGCCTGCTGCCCCTGTCAGTTATCCTTGTGATGATCCATCGTGGCAATCTAACCGATATCTATATCCGCAACCCGAAACAACGCACAATGCCGTATATTTATTCGACAATCTGTTACGGCTTCTGGGCATACTTCTGCAGCCAGGTGATGCACCTGCCGCAGTTCATCGTGCTGACTGCAATCGGCTCAGCAGTCGTACTGCTGATTGTACTGCTGATTAACCGCACATGGAAGATCAGTGCGCACCTTACCGCGTTAGGCGGCCTGTTCGGCGGAATGATGAGTTTCAGTCTGAGCACCGGAGTAAGCGCCACACCGGCACTCATCGGATGCTCTATAGCCGCACTGCTGTTGATGTTTGCACGTGTATATGACGAATCGCATACTCCGTTGCAGGTCATATGCGGCTATCTGCTGGGCACAATGGCGACGTTCCTGCCTAACCTTGTGGCTGAGACGATTTGAAGATTTGAAAACTTGAAGATTTCTAAATTATATGGTGTCATATGCAGCCTACTGATAACAGCAGGCTCATTGCTACCGGCTGCTGTCCAAGCGGACGAGCAGCAACTGCTCTCCGAGGAGGCAAAGATATACCTGGTGACATGCAGTCCCGGAGAGGCACTCTATGAGCGATACGGTCATACAGCATTGATGGTGTTGGATGAAGAACTGGGCATCAGCGAAATATACAACTATGGCATCTTCGACTTCAACACCACACACTTCTACTGGCGGTTCGTACGCGGCGAGACTTATTACCAATTAGGCAAGGAGCACGCCGAATGGTTTATCAGCACCTATGTATACAGCGGACGACAAGTGAACATCCAGGAGTTGAACCTGTCACCGGCAGACAGGGATGCCATCTACCGTGCACTCATCGTGAACTACTACCCCGAGAACCGCGTATATCTCTATAACTTTGTATTTGACAACTGTGCCACCCGGCCATACTACCTGCTGATGGATGCACTGAGTACAAATACAAGTGACAGTTTGTTACCTGTCAGTTCAACCTATAAGGGAGCCGAAGGTATGACCTATCGGACATTCATCCGCCACTATACGCCTCAAGGCTCATGGGGAGACTTCGGTATCAATCTGGTATTCGGTCCGAAAGCCGACAAACAGATGACAGGCGAACAACGACTATTCCTGCCTGAAGAACTGATGAACTATATCAGTGCGGCACACTATGCAGACGGTACAGCTCTGGTAGCTGCGGAGCAAATACGCCCATTCGGCGTGGAGCGCCTGCCGTGGTACAAAACCTGGTACTTCGGTATGGCAGTGCTATTCGTGGTGCTTGCCATACTCTCATATAGCGACCGCAAACGCGGCAGACGCACACGCTGGGTGGACTACATCCTGTACAGCATATATATCCTATTGCTCATACTGGTGACGTTCCTCACGTTCTTTTCTATTCACCCGCTGGTAGGTTTCGGACCGTACCTGCTAATCATTCCCAACATTCATCTATGCGCACGAATCATCTATCTCTGGCGATAACAAGCCTACTTATAAGCATAAGCACCTTTGCAGCTCCGCGGCTGACCGTAGCCGTAGTGGTTGACGGATTGCGTCAGGAGACGCTTGACCAACTCCGTCCATACTGGCAGCAAGGCGGACTGCGGACAATGTCAGAAGAGGCGTACCAGACGACCATAAGTTTTCCGCATATCGTATATGGCGGCAGCGAGTGCATTGCCACACTCATGACCGGCACAACACCTTCGGAGCACGGAATAGCGGCCGACACCTATTTCCGCCGCAGTGACCGCAAGCCCCACGCTATCCTTGAAGACAGTGATGAGCACGGAATAGGTTGTACAGCTTCGCTCTCACCACGGAACCTGCTTGCCGCGACTATCGGTGACGAACTGCGCGTACGGTACGGTGAGCGCGCACATATCTATGCATTAGGACTTGACGCAAACACTACTATCCTCATGGCAGGTCACGCTGCCGACGGCTGCAGCTGGCTGGACGGGAGTACAGCACAATGGGTTAGCAGCAGTTACTACGGCGAACAACTGCCCAAAACGCTCAGCGACTGGAACGAAGGCACGCGCCGTCAGGAACTACTGGCACGCACATGGATTCCGCGTCTGGACATCGACCTATATAATTCTCCGACAGAACAGGAGAAAAAGAAAGGCTTCAATTACACGACAGAACAACTGCTACACACGCCGATAGCCAACACGATGGTGATAGAGAGTGCTCTGGCCCTGCAGAAGCAGGAGCACCTCGGGGAAGATAATATACCAGACCTGTTGTGCCTGCACCTGACAACCCGCAGTCCTCAGGCAACCAGCGACCAGCTATGCTCTGCGGAACAGGAAGATATGTACCTGTGGCTTAATCAGGACCTCGGGTATCTCATTGACCAGTTGGCACGTATTGTAGGCGTGCAACATCTGCGCGTTGTAGTCATGGGTCGTCCGCTGCTAGGGCAGAACACCGCCGCACTAAATGCAGCACGCATGCCCGTACAATACTTCAATGTGGACCGCGCCGCAGCTCTTACCGCCACGTACCTCATGGCACTCTATGGTACGGAACGCTGGGTGGACGGCGGTTACGGACAGTCGGTATATCTCAACCGTACGCTCATTGAGCAGAAACACCTCTCCCTGCCCCAGCTACAGCAACAGGTGGCAGCATTCCTCATGGACTTTGAAGGCGTAGCGGCTGCTTTCCCTTTTACCGAGGCACTGGGTAGTGTGGCATTGGCGAACACAGTCAACAAACGAGGATTCGGCGACGTAGTGTTTACCCTCCAGCCACACAGGCTGCTCAAAGCCAACGACAACGACATACTCGACCACGTAGTGGAGAATAACCCGATAGTACCCGTCATGATCTGGTCAGGTGCCTATCAGGCTTTCCCGCAGGGGATAACAGATGCCACGCAAATCAAAACGCTGCTTAATGACTAACTGGCAAGACATACGTCAGACTTTGCCGGACAATGTCCGGCTTGTAGCGGTTAGCAAGTACCACTCAATTGAGCAGATTGCCGATGCGTATGCTGCAGGATGCAGAGATTTCGGGGAGAGCCGCGTGCAAGAACTGCAAGTCAAGCAAGCCGCTTTACCGAAAGACATCCACTGGCACTTCATTGGACACCTGCAGACCAACAAGGTACGCAGCCTGCTCAAATTACGCCCTTACCTTATCCACTCGGTTGACAGCAAGCACCTGCTTGACGCCATTAATGCTGAAGCAGCAAAGCAAGATATCGTACAGGATATCCTGCTTGAACTTCATGTGGCCGCCGAAGATACAAAGAGCGGATTCAGCATTGCTGAACTAGAGCAGCTGGTCACGGCACTCACGAATGAATATACACCGAACGTGCGCATATGCGGACTAATGGGCATGGCTACAAACACCGATGACGAGCAGGAAATCCATCGTTGCTTCCATGCGCTTAAAGAACAGTACCAATGGCTGAAAGACCAATTATCAATAGTCAATTGTCAATTATCCATGGGCATGTCAGACGACTACAGGATAGCCGTCAGTGAAGGCAGCACGATGGTACGCATCGGTTCCGCCATATTCGGAGAGAAGCTATAATCAGAAAACCATATAGATATGAACCGTTTGGTTACATTTTGCGCTATTCTACTATTTGGTGCACTCACTTCGTACGGCACCGAGCCTACAGCATTCGTAGATGATCTGGTCTATACACTTGACTATGAGCACCGCACCGCCGAGGTGGCAACAAACGCCAAGGCTTCCGGAGACCTGATTATCCCCGAGCAGATCAAGGATGGCGAAAGCAACACCTATACGGTCACCTCGCTGAGCGCCGACGCGTTCAAAGGCTGCAAGGGACTGTCATCCATCGTTCTGCCGCCCACAATCCGTCAACTATACCGTTCCTCGCTCGAGGGCACAGGCGTCTTTGCCAACCGCGAACTATGGAACGACGGTGCGCTGTATATCGACGGTTGCCTGATTGCCGTGGACAAAACAATCAGCAAGCCGAAATTCGTTGTGGCGGACAGCACACGCGTCATTGCCGGCGGCGCATTCCAAGGCAACAAAGTCGTGACAGCCGTCGTCATCCCTACAAGTGTATCACGCATAGACGTATCCACTTTCCGTGACTGCAAGAACCTGCAGAAAGTCACCTTCGGACGTAATATAACCTCCATCGGCCGTGACGCTTTCACCGGATCGGGTATCTATCTGAACGAAAAGAAATGGAAGAAAGGCATACTTTACGTGGACTCATGCCTGATTGCCGTGAATAAAGAACTGCCTGCCAAAGTGCAGTACAAGACGCCATACAGGCTGATAGCCGAAGGCGCTTTCGCTTCGAACAGTGTTATCCAGTCAATAGAGATTTCTCCGCTGGTAGAGGTCCTGCCTGCAGCTTGCTTCTATGAATGCCCCAACCTGCGTAGTGTCAAACTGCCTAAAGGACTGCGTGAAGTTGGTGTATTTGTGTTCTACCGCTGCGCTTTGCTCAAGGATGTGCAACTGCCCGAACATGTGACCCGCCTCAGTGCCGGCGCATTCTATGAGTGCAGTGCCCTGCCTGCCATGCCGCTGCCCGACGGTGTGGACACAATAGGCAAAGCATGCTTCTACGGCTGCAAGATGCTAACAACCTTCCCTTTCCCCAAATCACTCAAATACATAGGCGACGGCGCATTTGCAGGCTGCATACGTCTGGAAAGCATTAAACTGCCTAAAAGTCTTGAGAGTATGGGCAAGCAATGCTTCGCAGGCTGTGCAGCTCTGGAGCAGGCAACCATTCCCGAAAAAGTAACAGCCATCCCCGAAGAGGCGTTTGTAGGCTGTAATCACATATTCAAAGTCACACTACCCGAGAACCTGTATGCCATTCATAACGCAGCGTTCCGCGGCTGCGGACGTCTGGAGCGCATAACTGTTCCTGACCGCACGTTTGCCATCGGCAAAGAAGCGTTCGCAGGCTGTGCATCCCTCGAACAAGTGCTATTGGGCGAGGACCTGCATACGATTGACGATGGCGCATTTGCCAACTGCCCGCGCATAGAAGAACTAAGTATGCCTTCAGAAGTGACAAGTATAGGCGCCGGTGCATTTGCAGGTTGCTACGGATTACGCAAACTTGAACTACCCAAAAAACTCCGCTTCATAGACCGCGAGGCATTCCGCGAGTGCCGTGCACTGCGCGAAGTAAAACTGCCTAAAGGTCTGGAGAAAATCGGTGCACGGGCATTTGCATTGTGCAAACAACTGCGTAAGGTAGAGTTGCCCGTCAAGCTCAAGGAAGTAGGCGAAGAAGCATTCCGCGACTGCGAAATGCTCCCCTCTTTTCAGATTGTCCTGCCTGACGACTGTATCGTAGGCAAGAACGCTTTCAAAGGATGTAAAGAATAACTCCCTGACTATTCGTTAAGGAATTACAACTCCACCGTCTCCCGTTTCTTAGGAATACTCAAGTTACGGAATCCTGCGTCATGCAGGTGTTCCTTGAACGCGGCTTGTGCCAACGGTTCGCCGTGAACGATGAAGGTCTGCTTCACCTGCTTGGGATCGACACTCTTGCTCAGGTAATCGGTCATCTCCTGATAATCGCCGTGACCGGAGAACGCCTCAATCTTGATTATCTCCGCATTGATCTTGCGGTCCATACCGAAGATACTTATCCAGCGTTTCGACGGGTCCTGGATACGTGCGCCGAGTGAGGTAGGCGTACAGTAGCCGACAATCAGGATGGTGGTGCTCGGGTCGGCTATATGGTTCGCCACGTGGTGCTTGATACGCCCGGCCTCCAACATGCCCGATGCGGCGATGATGATAGACGGTTCGTCGGTGTGGTTGAGCTGCTTTGACTCGTTGATATCCTTGATATACTTGAGCGTATTGAAGCCGAACGGGTCGTCATCGTAACGCAGCACATCCTGAACATCCTCATTGAGATCGGACATATACATGCGGAAAATCTCCGTAGCATTCACCGCCAGAGGTGAATCGACATAAACGGGTATATGCGGCAGACGACCGTCGTTATACAGGTTATTCAGCACATAAACAATCTCCTGCGTACGTCCTACTGAGAACGAAGGAATAAGCAGTTTGCCCTTTTTGCGGACGCAGGTGTTCTCCACTACAGCCAGCAATTCTTCCTCGGTGGTCTGTTCGCCCTCATGCAGGCGATCGCCATAGGTAGATTCAGTAATCAGGTAGTCACATTGCGGGAACGCCATAGGCGAACTGAGAATATGGCTGTGCGGACGGCCTATATCGCCCGTGAATGCAATACGCTTTTTCACCAAGTTCTTCGGTGCCGGAGCGAACGCCGACATGTTCTCCATGTACCACTTGTCCTTCTTCGACGGTTTCTCCACATATCCCTCCTGTTCGGTTATCTCCAGATTGCAGATGGCAGAGCCAAGCATGTGTCCTGAGTTGGTGAAGGTGAGCATCGTGTCATCGAACAGGCGTATCGGCCGGTCATAACTGACGGTCACGAAGTGCTTCATCACACCGTCAACCTGCTTGAGGTCGTAGAGAGGTTCTATTTTCGGCTGATGAAGTTTGTCCATCTTCTTGTTGTACCAGCGCACATCCTGCGCCTGGATATATGCCGTGTCAGCCAGCACAATAGAACACAGGTCACGCGTAGCCGGCGTGCAATAGATATCCCCACGGAAACCTAACTTATAAATATAGGGTAACAATCCCGAATGGTCAATATGCGCATGGCTGAGCACGACGCAGTCAAGCGCTTTCGGGTCGAAGCCGAGATCACGGTTGGCGGCATCGGTCTCCATTCCCTTGCCTTGGTACATTCCGCAATCCAACAGGATAGTGTGACCGTTATTGGTGGTGATTAGGTGCTTGCTGCCAGTCACCTCTTCCGCAGCACCGAGGAATTGTATTTTCATGGCTATTATTGAGATTAGAGGTTAATAATATGCTAAAATGACACATAAAACTATCAAAATACGCGTATTTTATGTTATAAAACATGTTTTTTGCTCAAATATTTGCATATATGCGTAAAATGTAGTACTTTTGCATCGTGTTTTTCATGGTATTAGATTTAAGGTTAATGAAGATTGGGTTGTCGGGAGACAATCCTTCTTTTTTTTGCCTGTTCAATAGGTGCGCATCTGCATCATTTTTTTACCGTTGATAATTACAACACCTTTGTACGATGCGTCCACCGGACGTCCGAGCAGGTCATATGCCNNCTAGATCGCTCGTCGGCAGCGTCAGATGTGTATAAGAGACAGGGTCATATGCCTGTTCTACACCATTTTCTACATGAATGTTATTTGTACCGGAAGGCAATATGCCATCGTATTGAAGCGTGACGCTTTTCAGTTTCGGGCGTCCCCACTCTGTTACATTCTTTATATTTAGCGTATATACTCCGGTCGGAATAGCTGACAGGTCCCATTTTTCATCGTAAGTGAGGTTGCCTTCCGCCCAAATAGGGGCAGTCGTGTACGAACTTACAATAGAACTTTCTGTATTAATCAACTGCAATTGCCAGGAGTGACCGATAATTCCCCAATCGACCTGTACCGAAGCCATTACTTCAGACACTATATACTCACCCGGATAACGGAGCTCAACCTTCCATTCGGCCCATCGGTCAAGGTTCTCTGCATCCTCCGGGCCGAAGTCAAAAAAACTGCCGTTGTACCAGGTCATATCATCGCTATATGCAGTCACATTGCTTTTATCAAGAGTAGCAGGCAGCAGCACAGCGTCACTCACAGGCGTCGGCGGCTGCGGATCACCGTTTTCGGTAACCGTTACAGAAGCATTTAGTTTGTTCATACCGGTTGTTTCCTCCCATACACCGGTATTGGCGAAACGGATGGAGTAACGCGTATCCGAAGCCAGCTTAGTATAAGCATCGGGCAGGTGAAGATAGAGCTGGTACGTACCTGCCGGTACGGTACTCGGTACAGTAAGTTGCTCGTTGATGACCGTTTCCACACCATTGGGCAGCCAGCGGCGCGGGTCAGAGGCGAGTTTGAGGGAATAGGTCTTGCCACCGTTCTTGAGAACGATATATGCAGGACGCTCGTTATAGAGTGGTGCGTAACCGACATTCTTAAGCTTGATATTCACCGACAATTTCTCTCCCTGCTTCACCTCGCTGCCGTACGTACCGCTGACGAGTTGATAGCGGTAGCCCATCTTACGGTTAAGTTCGTCAAATGTACCGTTCTCACGCCACATATTCGTAGTTGTTTCCGCATAACCACTCTGGATAAACGTCCAGTGAAGACGGCTCATCTCGGCGGTAGTCTTTTCGTAGGTTGCCCACTTCTTGGCCTTGTTGAGTTCCGTAATATCTGTCTCGCCACCGATAGGTACGTAAAGTGTCTCCTGTGCCAGCCAGGGCTTCTGTGTGGCAGTATCAGTATAAGTACCCATATTGTCATAATCGTACAGGAAGGCGTCGTTATGTTGTCCGAGGCGTGCACGCGGCGTACCGGTGAACGCTTCCTTGGATGTCAGAGCCTTGGTGTCACCCATGTATCCGGTCTTGAAGAGCGGCGTACGCAGCTGGATCATTCGGTCGGCAGGCACAGCATCCAGAAGTGCGTCAACCACCTGCCTGCGGCTGTCGTTCATCGTGCTCTGCCGATTGCCGTAATTATCGGAATAATACCACTCGCCCCACGCACCGACTATACCGGCCTGGAAGCAGAATATTACATCGGCATTGGCCTGCCAGTGGCTCTTGTACTGCGCTATATGTTCCTTGACGTATGTCCAGGCAGCATCCTTGGCGGACTCTTCACCGCCGCTTTTCTCGTATGTGCCGTTGGCATAGGAGAAACGAATGATGGCCTTCATTCCCTTTTCACGGAGAACCTGCATATCCTCGTCGAAGGCATTAAGCACCTCGGTGGGAATAGTAGTTGTCGAGCGAAAGTGATCCAGATAGTAGTGCACCAGAACGATAGAGCCCTTGTCATTGTTCGCATGCTTGTTCAGGGAACTCTCCTGCCCCTTTACACCATACGGGGCGCTCTTGGTCAGGCTTCCTCCAATCATGGTAATGAATCCACGTTCAGGGTTGGGGAAGATGGTTTCGTTGTCGGCGGTGTAGTTAACCGAAGCGGCAGACATTGCAACAGCAATGCAGACAGCCGTCATAGCAAGAAGCAAACGTTTCATATCATTCAGTTTTTAGGTTATTGTCGTTGTGTATTCTTCAGCAGCAACAGCAGTTTGCCGATGGAAGCCATGGCAGCGTTGCCGGTAATCTGATTGCGGTCACCGGAGAAATGGCAACATTCAGCATACGTGCCGTCGGGTGTCGCCCACGCGAGCCAGACTGTACCGACAGGTTTATCCGGCGTTCCGCCTGTAGGTCCGGCAATGCCGGAGGTGGCAATAGCATAATCAGTGTTGAGCAAGCGCCGTACGCCTTCCGCCATCTGACGGACACACGCCTCGCTCACAGCACCGTCAGCAGCAAGCGTTTCCTGCTTGACGCCAAGCACGTGCTGCTTTACCGAGTTGTCATAAGCAATGACGCTGCCCATGTAATACGCCGAGCTGCCGGACAGTTCGTTCAAGAGAGCAGCCAGGCGTCCGCCGGTACAGGACTCGGCAGTGGCTATGGTCTGATGGTTGTCAGTCAGCAGTTGCGCCAACACAGCCGTAGGCGTGAGGTCATCAGTAGCAATCAGATGATCACTGATAAGCGGGAGCAGGCGGCTTGTCTGCTCATCAATCTGCTGCGGTGTCGCCTCGCCATAGGAGGAGAGACGCAAGCGTACTACCCCTTGCTTGGGCAAGTATGCAAGACGAATAGTCTCGGGCAGCGCTTTCTCCCACTGCTCTATACGCAACGCCAGCGATGACTCAGGAATACCGTAAACCACCAGCGTACGATGGATAATGTCAGCAGAAAGAGCCAGATGCTCCTGCAGGAACGGCAGCACCTGTTCGTTCATGGCTATCTGCATCTCGTGGGGCACGCCCGGCATACTTACGAGCAGTTTGTCTGCTGCTGACCGACTTACTGCCTGTAATTGGCTAAAAACCATGACAGGTGCACTACCTACCCTGTTCGGCAAGATGGTTGCACATTCGGGAACGAGCCACTGCGTGGCTGTAAGGCTGTTAAGAACCTCGGGACGATTCTTGTATAACTCCTGCACATGCTTACGAACACCCTCATCCTCAACCAGACGGGTGTGGAAATAGTCGCAGAGTACTGTTTTGGTGATGTCATCCTTGGTCGGTCCGAGTCCGCCTGTAGTAAGTACTATGTCCGCACGCAGCATAGCATCAGTAACGGCACTGCTGATAGCCCGCCTGTCATCACGGACGGTTGTGACCTGTACAACGGTGATGCCGACACGGTTGAGAACCTGCGCCATCCACGAAGCATTGGTGTTCACGACCTGTCCGATAAGCAGTTCGTCACCGATAGAGATTATTTCCGCAAGAATGTTTTTCATAAGGTATCAACTGTTAACGCTATGCGCCACCCTGCGTTTTCGCTTTCTGCCATTCGTCTGCGGTAAGACAAAGCTCGTCGTACCAGTCCTGCCCAAAACGCCTGACAAGCGGTTCCTTGAGGAACTTATATAGCGGCATGTGCAGTTTGTGCCCGAGTTGCCGTGACGAGTGGCAAATGTCCCACCTATGATACTCCAGTCCCGTCAGGTCTCCCACCTTGGTAAGGCGTATGGGATAGAGATGGCAGGATACAGGCTTCTTGAACGCCTCGTTATGGAACTTTTCAATCAGGCAATAGCACCATCCGCTATGGTCAGTTCGGGCGAAGACGCAATCCTTATCGTTGACGATGGATAGCACACGTTCGCCCGAAGGGTCGTTGTACGCTATACCTTGCTGTGCGACAACCTCGCGCGCCTCTTTGGTCATCTGCGGCAGGAGTTCGGGCAGCAGTCCGGCAATAATCTGCTCCTCCTCCTGTGAGACGGGTGCACCGGCATCTCCCTCAATACAACAGCAGCCCTTGCAGTTGTCAATGTCGCAGCAGAACTCCTTCTCCAGAATCTCAAGACTGACGATTGTATCCCGGATGAGTATCATTGGCGTTTGTACTTGTAGCGTGCACCGGTCTTTCCCTTGGCAATGTTGGTCAGCTTGCCCTTGCAGAACTGCCTGCGTATAGGAGATATACGATCCGTGAACACATGCGCCTCAAGGTGGTCGTATTCATGCAGGACAATGCGTGCCTTGAAATCGGTGAAAGTATCCGTATGCGGTTGGAAGTCCTCGTCGAGATAACGGATAGTGATTGTCTTCGGTCGCGTGACGTTTTCGCTTATGCCCGGCAGCGACAGGCAACCTTCGGAATAAACCGTGGTATCTTCGCTCTCGTCTATAATCTCAGGATTGATAAATGCCTGCTTGAAATCCTTGCACTCGGGATAATCCTCCACGAGTTCAGAGCCGTCCACCACGAAAAGGCGTTTGGACAAACCGACCTGAGGTGCAGCCAGTCCGCATCCCTCGGCAGCGGTGAGCGTCTCATACATATCGGCAACAAGCTGCTTGACATCCATTTCGCCGGGCTCGAGATCTTCTGTCGGGCGACGAAGAACAGGTTGTCCGTATAAGTAAATGGGTAAAATCATGGATATTTCGTTTGTAGTATTACCAATAAAAAAAAGTTCACAAAGATACAAAAAAAAACGCACATTTGCAAATTTTATTGCGTTAATTTAACAAAAAAAGTTCGCTTTACTGAAACCAGGAAAAATGACGAATTAGATATATATACTATGTATATATATAGTGTAGCGTTTCTTTTCGAACATTTTCATATTTTTTCTATGGCGTGCATATGGGTTTCTGTGGGTATCTTATGGTCGAGGACCGAGTATGCGCCGAGTATGCGCCGAGTTTGGACCGAGGTTGAACCGAGTTTGAACAGAGTTTGGATACAACCCGGAGCCTTTCCGCCGTGGAAAAGCTCCGGGTTGAGATAAACGTGGCACGCGGGCATCCAAGCCCATCGGTTAGCCGCCCCGCCGGACAATCAGGCAATTGCCCCTTCCGGGAAACCTTCACCACCAGAATGGTGAACTATTCCAATTGAATCCATGATACCTTCGCTACTGAACTGCAAAACCTCAATCCGAGGCACTATATAATTCTTTCTCATACTGACAGTCAATTAAGAGTTAAACATATTAGCATATTAGATACCTCATTGCTATTATTTCACACGTGTTCCCTGAACGGTATATATGGCGTCACCACGGCGGATGAAGAGCTGTCCGTCGCGGACGAACTTGGTAACCGAAACTGCCGAAGCGGCGTCAATAGCCGTAGCTGTATTCTCAGCATCCACAACCAAGCGGATACGCCGTGCAGGAGCCGGTGCTGCGCCTTCCTTGGAAAGTTTGAGATACGCCTTGCCGGCAGGGATGTACTGACCGGTGTAGAGGAAGAAGCCCGTCATCTCATACAAGTCCGAACGACGGAGGCAGAAGACGTCATTGTTCTCCAGAACCGAAGAAATATCCGTACGCGTCACGCAGCCGACGAGACAGTTGCCCGTGAAGTTGCCTGCCGCATCGGAAGCTTCACCGGAAGTGGCAGTGGTGAAGCCATAAGGAGTAGAAGCATCCTCACTTCGGAGCAACACGCCTGTACCGGCCGGGATAACAGAACCGGCATCTGTCAAATTAAGCACTTCATCGCCCTCTTCATTGGAATAAACAGCCTTGTAAACCGTTACGCCGGATGGAACTTTGAGATTCTCGGCAGCAGCAAAACTTGCCCAACGATCCACATTGGATGTTATACCATAGCGCCAAAAATAGACGTTGTCAATCAGCGCCTCATTGCCGCCTACAGGAGAATCAAACTTGAACTGGAAGACGTTCGTCCAATCAATGTTTGCGCTGGCGTACACACTCAACGGAATGTCAAGTGATGTCCATGCATTGGGCGTAAGTGTCTGTGATGTAGATAATTCATGGTTCGGGCTGATTGGCGTAATACCCATGGAAGTCATTCCGAACGAATAGATATCCACATGCAGGAAAAGCATATCCGAAACATCAATGGCCGGGAAACTATGCCAACCAATATAATTGAACTTGGAAACATGGAAAGCCCTGTCGCTTGTATTCAATTGAAGCATTTGGGCGACAGTTGCCTCACTCCAGCCTCCCCAGCTGAAGTTCACACCGCCGGCCATTGCATCCGTAAATACCGGGACAACAACTTTGTTGCCAAATGCAGGCGCAGGAGCGGATGCCGGCAAAGAGCGTGTGGTTGCGTTAATGACAACAGGTGCAGTTTCGTTGCCGGCATCGTCCAATGCCACCACATTCAGGCTATAGGCAGTTCCGGAAGAAAGACCGTTGACCGTAATGGCAGTAGCAGTTGCTGTAGCAGCAGTACCTGTCGCCAATTCACTGGCACCATTGCGTACGCTGAAATTCACTGAACCGGAATTATCCTCCGCCTGAACTGTAAGCGTTACGGAATATAATCCCGTAGCAGTCAGAGCGGCTGTCAACGAAGTCGGTGCTTCATCATCCACTATAGGCGTTTCGCGATAGAAATAAACATTATCTATCGATATATGTTTGCCAACCATATCTCCCTCAGCAAATCCTTGGAATGCATACTGGTAGAGTTTCGTCCAAACGTGACCGGGGAAATCACTCATATCAATGTCGAACGAGTTCCATTGCTCTGCCTGCAGATTCAAAGTCTTATACACTGCATCCCCGGGGCCACCAACAGTAATCGGGCGGAAACGGACTGAACCATCTTCCGAGGAATAGATATCAATATGAATCTTCTCCATATTGGCGACGGCAATCTCCGCGAACTGCACGCCAATCATACCATTGCGGTATAAGTTGTAATGCAGATAATGGTTGCCTGCGACTGCTTCTTCGGTCATTGTGGGTGGATCCCACCATCCTTCGTTATAGCTGTTTAACGAAGCAGGAGCAAACGTATAGGTGTCACTATACAAGCTCTTGACCTGATCATCCGGCCATGTGGGAACAGGGGCAACTGTAGTCGGAACAAGGTGATGAACAGGAGTGGTAACAGCAACCGCTATGCTGTTTGCCGACTCATTGTTTGCAGCATCCATGGCAGTGACTGCAAAATTGTATGCCGTTTCGGCACTCAGTCCGGTTACGGTTATCTTGCCGTCAGCGGGAACGAGTTTGACATCCACAGCCGGAGTGGTGTTTACTACGTGATATTTGGTCACTTCCACATTATCCGTAGCAGCAACCGCAATCACAGCACTGCTCCATTTGCTGCTGACAAGGCTTGCGGAAGTCATTACAGGAGCCTCCGTGTCACCACTGTCCACCCATTCGGTGCCAAACACTTTCAAATCCATAATCTTGATTCCATACTGGGATACCGCTTCGGTACTCCAGATGCGCACATAGCGCACCTTGGTGTTATCCTGCTCTGTGCCAACCAGATACTCCCAGTGAGTTGCAACTGCATTCCATCCGGCATCATATGCTATACGCCATGTGCTATTGTCCTCCGAGAAATCTACATGGTAGTGACGAGAGCAAGCACCTTCCCAACGGATAGCAATCAGATTGATGTCATAGAAATCGCCTAAGTCAACCACAATCCAAGCGTCATATTCGCGCTCTGCTCCAGTCTCACCTGCACGAGCGCTCCAGAGCGACCCCTCATTGTTATCTACAGCAAAACTCGGATACAGATTAGCCCCTGTATCATAACCGCTTGCCTCAACTTCTTTATTCAACGCCACATTGCTTCCCGAATAACCGGCTATAACAATTGTATTGGAATAAATGTCGCCGTTATACGCCCTGATACTTGCGTTACCGACCTGGTCTGGGATATATGTATTCCCGCTCATGTGACCGGCAGCAGCAGGAGAAATCTCGTACGAGACGGCCTCTTCCATATTCTGCCCATTCTGATCTTTGGGTTGAGCAGTTAGAGCGACACCTGCACCGCCTACTGCTGCGATGGCAGCGGCTGCCGACAAATCAATCGAAGTAAGCGTGCTGACGCCCGGCAACAACACACGGAAAGAGAACATATTGTAGCCCCATTGCGTGCCACGCGCTATACCATTAAAGCGAATATATTTTGCCGTAGTTTTTGCGAACTCCAAAGTCTGTTCATACGGAAAACCGGACAATGTTTCATCTACTGACTTTACAGTTGTCCAATCTGTACCATCGTTGGAGACATCAATCGTGAAGGCTTTTCCGTAAGCACCTTCCCAACGAATCTGAACCGTATTGAAGATACGCTTTTGGCCTAAGTCTATTGTGAGTTTTACTGCATCTACTCCGTGGGTAGATTCCCAACTTGAACCATCGTTGCCATCAATAGCGTTATTAGCTGTTCCTCCATTGTCAGATGTAGCAGATGCGCCAAGGCTTACTAACGCGAAGTTAGTGTCATATATCTCTTCCGGTTCCGGCTCAGCACTGCCTTCTATGCCGTCGGCATAATAAACCGTAAACACAGCCGTACCCGTTCCGTGAACTACGGTTACTTCTGTCTCTTTGTATGTGAAATAATCCACATGCAGAATCATACCAGCGCCCTGAACGTCATAAGCGCTTGCAGGCAGCGAACAACTGATGATTCCGGCGGGTAAAGTCGTGTAAATACCTGGAGCTGTTGCAAAGCCCGGAGATTGGATGTTTACGTAAGCCTGACCTGTAGCCAATGTCATTTTGAACTTGTCGGTGTAGGCTGCATTGCCTGAACCGTTTCCAATCCAGCTATAGTCATTCCAATTGATGCCTGCTGGTTCGGGATCATCACCGCCACCTGTACCCGGATCTGGGTCACCACCGCCACCGGTTGTACCGTCAGCATAATAAACGGTAAACACGGCGGTTCCTGTTCCGTGGGTAACCGTTATTTCAGTCTCTTGTGCTGTGAAATAGTCAACATGCAGAATCATACCTGCACCCTGAACGTCATAAGCGCTTGCGGGCAGCGAACAACTAATGATTCCGGCAGGTAATGTGGTGTAAATACCCGGAGCCGTTGCAAAGCCCGGAGATTGAATGTTCACATAAGCCTGTCCTTCTGCCAAAGTCATTTTGAACTTGTCGGTGTAGGCTGCATTGCCCGAACCGTTACCAATCCAATCGTAGCCACTCCAGTCGATGGCAAATGTCATCACACTTGCGCATAAGAGCGCAAAAAGAAATGTTAATTTTTTCATTGTATCAAGAATTTAAGATTTTGTTCAAAATTGAATGCCACTAACATTATACCGCACCCCATCTTTTTCGATGTACAGCATGCCGTTAAGCATCACTTTGCGGACAGCCGGCTGCATGAACTGCTCAGCCACTCCCGTCGTTTCGCCGTTGGATGCACCGACGGTGTAATCGACATCAATGCGTGCAGCATTGCCGGTGTATGCAATGTAGAAGAAGAATGGCAGCGCTGTTCCGTCCTCATACTCATCGGTGGTGGTATAGGTTGCGCTCTTTCCCTGCAATTGCATTCCACGGAAAGCACCGTTATTGATGTTAATCTGTGGGTTGGCACCCTCCAGGTCTTTATCCCAACTGATAGCGAAGCTCAGCGTGTGGTCCACATTGCGGGTCACGCTCCATGCGAAGGTAGCCACCTCTAGCACGTTCTGACCTGTCCATGTAGCAGGTGTGAGATGTTCCTCGTCTTTGAAGGTTGCTGTAACAGTCACATTGGATGCCGGCATATTGAACTTACCTTTGTTAACCTGCACTTCGTTCTCATCGGCATCGGTCACCTGCCATTTGGCAAGTTGTTTGCCTGCATCAGGTGTGGCGGTGAGTACCACTTCGGTACCATAGGTTGCTTTTTCTACACTTGCAGAAATCGAACCTCCGGAGAGAGGCTGCACCACGGTTATGGTGTATTCAGTCTGGTCAGCGGAGCACAACCCCCACTCTACATCAGTGAGCAAGCCGAAATTCACCTCGCCGGGCATCATCACATATAGCGGCGTATAGAAATTAGGATCGGTTGCCGACGTGAACGTGATAACCAACGACTTGTTACCTTCACCTTTTGTCATGAACTCCCGCAGGTCATGGTTACCGTCACTCAGGGTCATGAACGAGCCACCGAGACCGGCGAGTTCAACATCCGCCTCGATTGTCATCTTGTACGTGCTGCTCAACAGTTCGCAGGTCAGATAAATGGTGTTATCTCCCTGCGTGAGCGGCTCCTGACAATACTTCTTAGCCTGCACCGGCAGCGCTGAAACCATCAGCGCAAACATTACAGATAAGGAAAAAATGATTCTTTTCATCGTATTATATATTTAAAATTATCTTATTTCACACGTATACCCTGCATAGTGTATGTATGGCTACCACACTGCAGGAGCAGTTGCCCGTCTCGGAGCACTTTCGTCCAGTTGCTCACAGCATCCGTAAGGTTCTCAACGCCGGACGGAACCGACACCAAAGGTGTAATAGACACATTGTCGATAGCATAACCGGGAGCAGCATTGCAACTTGTGCCGCTCGTGACAGAGATGTTCCAACCGAGGTAGAAGTTCTCCTCCACCGGAAAGTCCACTGCCAAAGTCTTGCTCACTTGGGTCGTACTTGCCGGTACGGATGCAAAACCGTTGGTATTGGCATCCGGAGCATACGAGGTGCAGAAGTCTGCACCGGCCGATGTCCAGTTCACACCGTTCTTCGAGGTATAAAGCTGTACAGTAAAGCCCGCAGTGTTCGAGCCGTTACGGTACTTCTCTATATCGTAGGCGAGGTTGAGTCCCTCAAAATCCGTTTCACTGTTGTTAAACAAGCGCACCATTATGGTCAGTCCGCGCGTGCCGCCGTCAACGCCCGTGGTCAGTCCGCCCAAAGCACGATCGGTAGAACCTGTAGCACCGAAGTTCCACGTGCCGTTATAGGCATTGCTGGCCAGCGACTGGCCGCCGATATACATCGTTGTTTCCGAGGCTGCACTATACGCACCCACCTGACGCGGTGCACTTAGGTTACGCTCAATCTTCCAACCCATAGGCAGGGTCGATTCTTTAGCCACACCCGTCTTGGTATCGGTGGACGGGTCGGCATCGCTGCCACCCATGCTGTCGAAGTTCTCTGTGAGCGTACTGTTGTCAGTTACGATTATGGCGTAGGACGGGATCTGCACCACCTTGCTCAATGCGATAGACACATTGTCAATCGCCAACGCCATTGACTTGGCGCAGTCCTCGCCGCTGGCAACAGATATACTCCATGCCAGGAAGAGGTCGGCATCCGCATCAAACGCACACTCCATCACGCCGCTCACATGCTTCGTATCTATCGGCACAACGGCAGCACCATCGGTATTGGCGTCCTTGGCATAAGTTGTGCAGAAGTCACTGCCTGCACTCGCCCAGTTGACGCCATCCGTTGAAGTATAGAGTTGCACAATGAATCCGGCTTCGTTGGCACCATTGCGGTACTTCTCGACATCATAACTCAGGGTCAGAGTATTGTAATCAGTATGGGCATCGTTGCGCAAGTGCGCCATCAGGTTGACGGTACGTGCACCATTGGTGACGCTGGATGTGATGCCGCCTACAGCGCGATCGGTGGAGCCGGTAGCTCCGAAGTTCCACGTACCGTTCTTCGCATTCGACGCCAGCGACTGACCACCTATATACATGGTCTTGTCCGTCACTGCGGTAAAGGAGCGCACGGTGCGCAAAGAGACAATGTTGTTGTCAATACGCCAGCCTTCGGGCAGCGTGGTTTCGCGCACATAGGCTGTCTTCTCCTGAGTGGACGGGTCAACATCCTCACCGCCTATGCTGTTGAAGTCCTGCGTATAGGTGTCTGTTCCGGTAATGGAGATAGCCGGCAGCAGTTCAGGCTCCGGCACAACGGTCTCGGCTTCCGCCATACGGACGGTAGCCTCCAGTTCCTGCGACTCGTAGGTGCGCTTGACGGTATGGTTGCCGCTGGCAGTGAATGTCTCCGTTCCGGCATCCTGAAGCATACCGGTGGACAGGCCATTGGCATCAATACCGTGTATCTCATAGTGAACAGAGTGCGCATGTTGGTTGACTATCTGCGTGAAACTGTCGAACGTCGCTTTGGCGCATGACCGCATGGCTGCGGCCTTGTCCTCCGTCAGGTTGCCATGTTTCCAGGTGATAGTAGCTGGGTCAGCGTTGAAGATGACGGCGTACTCCAGACAGGCGGCAAGATAGGTTGCCGCCCAAGTCGGGTGACGGTCATCGGTATAGAGGTCTGCAGAGAAGGTCGCAGGATTGGCCGCCTGATAATTGGCATACGCCATACCGGACGGACAGAGCACCAGACCGAACTCCTGCGCTACCTTGCGGTAGTTCGCCACAAACGTAGCGGCTGCGGCCTGATAGTCGGCATCGTTGTTGAACGGCCAGTTGATTGGCAGGATAATCACCACCTGCGGGTTCGGGCAGTGGGTACGGATATAGTCCACCCAGGTCTGCACATTTGTGCGGAACTGCTCGAAGTTATTGCGCGGCAGGGATGACTGCTCCTGCAGGATGATGTGCGTCCACACTTCGCTTGCCACCACCTCCTGAGCATTAGGCACAAGCGGGTCTTCGTTGAAGTGGTACGCCAGCGTCTTGCCCAGATTGGTATGTTTGGTCCATTGCGCGTCCTTGCCCATTGCGGAGGCCATGTTGTTGAACATGGCATACTGGTCATTGTAGTCTATCAGGCTGTTGTTGATGGAGAGCACTTTGACCGTAGCAGGCTCAGAAGCAAGCAAAGTGGTGTTAGTCGGCCACAAGGCGACTTCAGCACGTGCCGTCAGCATCGCAGTGCAGGTAATCAGGATTAGTAGTAAGGTCCGTTTCATGATAGCTTCATTTAAGTTTTTGTAAGCGCAGGCGGCAGCCGGCCGCCTACGCCTTTGCGTATGAATTAGCGTACGCGTGCGCCTTGGATGGTGTAGGTCTTGCCGTCACGTATGATGAACAACTGACCGTCACAGAGTACCTTTTGTGCAGGTATAGCTGCATCCATTTGTCCCACTGCGGTAGGCTGATCGTCGTCATAGGCAAAGACGCGCACATCACGCAAGCGGATGCAATTTGCCGAACGCTTCAACGCATGCATACGTACATAACGGTACTCACCCTCAACACCTGAGAATATGGCTTCATTGGCCTTAACGCCCTCGCTAACCTCAGCCAGCGTGGTCCATGCCTCATCGCTGGCCTTGTCGTCAGCTGTCGGCTCGGCTACACGACCTTGCAGGATATATTCTTTTGCATAATCGTTACCCCACAACAGTTCTATACCTAACAGTTTGTATGCTTCGCCCAAGTCAACCATCCACCATTCTTCTGCGGCAGGACGATCCACCCAGGTTACCCAAGCCGTACCAGGATCCTCATCGTTGGCAGCCTTGGCCTGCTCACCCTGATTCTCAGGATTATAACCGGCCTCCGAAGTCTGGTTTGTAGCCAGATTGATACCGTTGGTGCCATAGAGTTTGATGGATGCAGACAAATCACCGGAAGTGGCCGTGATAGTTGCACCACCGGCCTTGGCAGGTTTATATACATTGTTTTCGATATTACCTGCATCAGCCGGATTAATCGTGTAGTTGACCGTTACCTCCATCGGTTTGCCCATCTGGTCAGTACCGGATGCTATCAGATTAATGCCCTCTCCGGGTATTACCCAGTTGGCTGAAGCATTGAGGCTAAGACGTGTCAGAACTGGCTCAACCATACATACACTACCATAGGTATATACGAACGTAAGCGTCGGCCAAGCATTGGTATCCTTGCTTGTGGCATACTCAATAATCTGATTTTCCACATAAATCTTTGTACCGGCTGCCAATGTTTTGCCCTCCTTGAGAGTCAGAGTGATGGTAGGACTTGCGCCACATGTCAAGTCAAAATAGTTGGCAGCATCCTCACGTTCCTCGCCTACCTTGATCTTGTCTATATTGATACCATTTCCACGGAAATGCGTATCCTCAGGTGCACCGCCAAGCGTCTCTGTGATAGTGATGATTACCGAGCCGGCATCGTTGGTCTCCCATGTGAAAGCAGCCTCACGGTTATCACCGGGCAGCATAATTTCGCCACAATACTCTGACGGCACTGGGTCAGCAAAAGTGAATAGGCTTGCGCATAAGAGCGCGGTTAACAGTGTAAGTTTTTTCATTGTTGTTAATCATTTAAAGGATTAATGTATTTTTGTTTTAACGGGGTATATCGAGGTTTTATAAGGGTCAAATAAGGGTTTCATCGGACTCTCGTTACAATTCATTCCGGCAAGGCCACCTCTATCGTCTCCACACAATTGGCAGGCAGATGCACGGTAGCGAACCAGTCACCCAACTGCAGGTTGAACGAAACAGGCTGTTGTGCCTTGTTGAGCATGTTGATGGCAAATGCACCGGTCTGTTTCTTCACCGCGCACACGTGCAGGTCAGGATTATTGACTATCTCGCTTACGCCAAGCACCACATCACCCGGACGCATCGAGCGCGAGAAGTGCCGGAACGCGTAATGGTAAGGCGTGAAGTAGATAATATCGTTCTGATAGTCCACCATCACCTGTGCGCCACAATGATTGAGCACGTGCGTCGGTCCGCCTATGGAGTCCAGCACACTGTTCCAGTCGATGTAGCCGGTCATCCAGTGGTTGACACCGTCAATGATATACTGCGCATAGCGGTGTACCGCCGAATACTTCGGATGCCACTCCGGCCACCAGGGTGTTGAGTATGCCCAGTCGGTTGCGTTCTCACCCCACCAGAATGCGTCGTTGTTGAACCATCCGCTCTCTTGATAGCCTGCATAGTCGCTCACGCCGGGCCAGCCCGGACGGCCGAGGTTGTCAATGCAGCCCTCGGTGTGCATCAGGATCTTGTCGGGATAGAGTGCGTGCAGCGAGTCCAGTATCTCGGGGAAGCAGGAGATGGTCGAACCGTACCAGTGCAGTGCAGTACCGGCAGTATATTCGCGGGCCTGCGGATTGCGGTCATAGACAGCCGCTGTATAACGGTCAGCCTCAAAGGTGTTCTGGTCAAAGCAGAAAATCTTAACGTCCGGAAAATCCTGTGCCAGTGTCGGACCAAGATACTCCCCGATGAACGTAGCCTCGGCTTCGGGCGAGAGGTCCATGCTCTCCCACGAACCGTCATTACCCATCGGTTCGTTCTCCGGCGTCACAGCCCAGAACTCCACACCTGCCTCACGGTACGCCTGCAGGTACTTGGCAAAGTAGCGCGCAAACGCATCGTAATACTTAGGCAGCAAGGCTCCGCCACGGCGGTTGGCTTTGTCGAAGAAGAGGTTGTTGTCCTTCATCCATGCCGGAGCTGTCCACGGCGAACCCATCAGGCGCCATGTACGGTCAGCCTGACCGGCTTTGATATCCGCCACCTCGCGGATGAACTGATACATGTCGAACTCCTCGTCCTTGATCTGCGGATAAGCGGCCCGTCTCCAACCGTCCTGGTGAACGGCAAGCGAGAAGTGCTCCAGCGCATCATCGCCCGGCACATCGTCGTAGGAGTAGTGGCCCTGCAGGGTAAAGTCACTCGAACCGATGACCGTACGGGTAGCGGAGAAGTTCGAGCCTTCCTCGCCGAACAGTTCATGCAGCACCATCTTGCGCTGCTCGGGTGTCAGACACGCCAGCACGAAAGCGGAACTCTCGGTGATGGATGCACCGAAGCCGTCTATCGTCTGTCGCTCGTCCTTAGGATTGATGGTCACCAGAGCGACCGGTGCCTTGCCTTTGCGGAACGTGATTGCGTCCTGGAGTGCATACTTGTCGCCCGCCTCGCTGGTGAGGCGTACCTCGGTGGTGCTCACGCGGTTACAACCGGTAAGGGCAATCAGAAGAGCAGAGATAATGTAAATATTCTTCATTGTTTTGTAATTTTGCACTTTGGTGGTGTTCGAGATGTCGAGATGACGACATTTCGACAAGTTAATCTATACAGCTGATGTACACGTCAATATTCTTGACTTGGCCGTCACGGGCGAAGATGTGTTTCGCTGTGGATTGCGGGATATAGGTGTTCTCATCACTCTCCGACAGGTGGTACGTGAAACGCGTGCCGCAGTAGGTGAATGACAGCTTGCCGTCCGTGAAATCCTGCTCACGGAGCATCAGCGGATTGATACGTATAGCGCCGTCCTGCACCTCTATGCCCAGTTCGAACCAGCGGGAGAGTATATCCTCCTTGACCTGACCGGTCATACCCGGTTGCTGCACGCCTGCCATTGCCGGAGTGTGGCTGTACGCATCGAACGGGAACGAGCCGTACTGCTCGGGAGACTTGTGCAGTCCCAGACCTTCCTTGATAGCACGATAATGATCTATGAGCCGCTCTACTCTTTCGGTTCGGATATTCTCACCCACAGCCAGCAACAGTTTGCTGACCATGTGCCAGTAGATGGAGCCGAGACCTTCGTACTTGTAGAACGTGCCGCTACGGCCGGTGAAGGCGTGGTGGTGGAACACCTGCTCGTAGAGGTCTTTGAGTTCGTCCGGCAGGTTATTGGCATTGCGGTACGGGCATCGAAATGAATACCGCCGTCGCAGTCCTGCTTCAGGACGGAGCCCAGATATTTCTGTACGACCGGAAGCGTGGCAGCCTCAGCCGGCAGGTTATTCATCTCCAGGAACGCCGGACGACGGCGTGCAGGATACAGCATATAACTCTGCTGGTCCTCGCGGTACAGTGCCGACTTGCGCATAGCGTCCAGCAGGTCGGCAGCCTCTTCGCCGGTCAGCAGACCCGACGATAGTACGGCCACCTGTCCCTCAAGCATCTCATACAAGTCGGTTATCTCTATACTGTCCTTCGTAAACTTGACGAGGTTGTACGCATTGTACAGTCCGTCAGGACGACGGTTGGCTTCAATCGAGTCTTTCACAAGGATGAGCAGGGCGTCTATGCTGTCCACAATCATCTTGGCGGTCAGTTCGACCTGCTCGCCGCTGAAACCGGCATACGCCGCATTGCGGTACGCCTCGCCGGCACGACCGATAGCGTCCACATACGGACGAACGGACTTCTGCGTGAACTGGTACGTGTCACCGTTCTGTTCCAGATTGCTGATAAACGCCTCCGTCAGGTCAAACAGCATCTTCACCAGTTCGGCATGTACGGCATAGGTCGCATCGCCGGCCTCTGTGAAGAACTGACGGAGCAGCTGCATGTAGCGGTACAGGTAGCATACGGTCACCATCGATGCGCCGTTACCCACAAGCGCATTGTTCGCATCGTTCCATTCGGGACGAAGCGTGTTCATCCAGATACCTGCGCCGGGTATATGGTTGGAGAGCTTGGCAAGCAGTGTGATAAGCAGTTTCTCCACGCCGGTGACGAGCAGCGGCTGGTCGTTCTTGTCCATCATCAGCCGTGCGTCCTGACCGTAGTCAGCCAGACGGGACAAGATGCGCTGGTGCACCTCGTCGTCAAAACGGATGGTGTCTTTCGGATTGGCGACTATCTCCTTATACGACTTGATCCTGTACGGCACAGCCGCAAAGGCGAACTCGCGCTGCGACAGCAGTTCGTTGAGTGCCTTGGGGTCATGGTCGCGGCTGAGCTCCAGCAGCTTGCACAGATAGATAATCTGGTGGTCACCCCAGTAGCCGATGTTCGACCACGGGTCATCAGGATTGATGACCTCCCAGTCTATGCCCTCCGACGTGATGCGGTACGGGTTGTAGCCGTCAGCAGTCGTGGCGTTGAGGAACTTGGCGATAATCGCATTGATATATTCGGGATAGGATGCCGACAGTGCCTCCCAGTTCTGGAAGATGTCACGCCAGTTGCCCTGGTAGGCGATGAGAGGCTTGCCGTCCTTGTCCTTGACACGTATGTCGAAACTGTTCCACGGACGCGACGGGTCACCGTGGCGGCGCGAGAACGTCAGTGGCAGATACTCCATGTACAGGCGGTGCAGCTGGTGGTCCATGCAGTCGATAATGCGGTCCTCCAGTTCGTCACGCTTAAGTTGTTCGGGCAGCGACTCCAGGAAGGGCTTGTACTGCTCGTACAGCGCATGGTTGAACACTTTCACGTGGTGCGCAAAATCCGCGGCATGCACCAGATAATCGTCTGCATAATAGCCGCCGCGCATCGTGTTGAACAGCACGTTGGCAAAGTGGCGGGCATCCTGTGCCTCGTCGCCGGTCAGTTGTACACCGTCGTTATGGGCGACGATGGCGCGCAGGTTGGCGGTAGTGGCATGCAAGGCTTCTTGTACTATCTGCTTGTGCTCCGGTTTGGCTATCTCGTGCAGCATGGCGTGCACCGCCGATGCGTCTTTCTCCACATCCATCACTAACATCCACCCCCTGCCCTCACCGGCCTTCATTTCCAAGGCCTTGTACAGCAGGTATGCACCCTGCACACCTTTGGATTCCGGCTCAGCCTCTACGGCTCCGCCGTGACGGAAAGCGTCGAGTTGCATGGAAGAGGTCAGCACCTCAAAATCATCGGCATCAATGCTATAGACCGTATTGCATGTCAGGCTCTCACTCGGCTCAGCCTTGTCCACCATGATGGCTTCCATCCTAAACAGCACCAGAGGAGTTCCTTCTACGCGTTCTATCTTCTTGTAGCCGTCCACCAGCGTCGAATATACATTCTGTGTCTGGCGGTTCACACCCGAAGGCAGCACATTCTGCACGCCGTCGATAATCTCAAACTTCTGCGGCTGTGATGCCAGGTTCTCTATCCGCGACTGACGCACCCAGCCGAAGCGGTCTGCCGGCTGCCAGCTGTAACGGAAGAGCAGACCAAGCGTCAGGTTCTTCTCCTCGAACAGGATACAGTTGCCCGTCACCGCTTTGCATATGCGGCGTTCAACGGAATACAACGCATCGTTGTTCACGCCGAACGGTTCCCACACGTACGTCTTTCCTTCTTTATTCACGCGCACGAGCGTACGCGGGCCTGTGAATGTGTAGTTCTGCGTTATCTTGTCATCCGTGTAGTACGGGAACAGCGCAAAGTCCGGACTCCTCCGGCCGCAACTCAGTCCGCCGGTGGATGACAGGTACATCCATAGGTCGGTATCCGACGCCAGGGAGATGAAGAACGGTTGCATGGCGTCGTAGTTCTGAATCTCATAGAACTTCTCGCCGTTGACAGTTATATATTTGCCTGATGCTTTTTTCATCACTTTATAATTTTTGTCCAATAGTATCAATCCACTACTGAGGTGTTACTGACGTATTGTCGATGCATTGTCGGGGTATTGTCGGGGTATTGTCGGGGTATTGTCGGGTCAATCCTAGACAATACACGATACATTACAGATGTTTTACTGATGTATTCCTGGGGTTTACTCGCAGTTTTATGTCTCTAATTCGCACGTCGGGCCTCCAGTTCGTCTTTCATCTGCTGCATGGTGGCGTTATCCAGATTATAGAACAGCATCACCAGTGCGCACGATGCGTACAGCACACCCGGGATAACGCTCACCAGCAGACGGATACCCATCATCGCCGTATCGGTCTGCATGTCGGCATTCGCAACAAAGTGCGTCACGCTCAGCAGCCATCCGGCAGCCGCAGCACCGATAGCCCAGCCGAGTTTCTGCGCCAGCACGGAAGCGGAGAAGCACAGACCGGTCGTTCTGCGGTTGAACTTCCACTCACCGTAATCGGCTACGTCTGCCAGCATGGTCCACAGCAGCGGCACAGCCGGCGCATAAGCCATCTTGGCTAAGATATTGAAGGTATATACGAGCGGCAGGTTGTCGCCGGCAACGAATATCAGCGCAAAGAACACACCCGACACCACCGACGACATAATATACACCATCTTGTTGCCGAACTTCTTTGCCAACGGCTTGGAAGCCGGCAGAGCTACAATCAGCGCCACCGTACCCAGCACATTGAACAGCTGCACGTTCTCCGCATCGTGGATATAATACTTGAAGTAATAGGCGATGGCGGCGTTCTGCATGGCGAACATGATAAACGACACGATGCCCACGCAGGTCAGCACGATCCACGCCTTGTTCATGAACAGGTACTTGAAGTCCTTCAGTACGTTGTTGTCCTGCTTCTCGGGTTGCGGCACGCGCTCCTTGGTCGTGCCGAACGCAATCAGGAAGAAGGCTATACTCAGCACGCCGAACAAACCAACCGTATACTGGTAGCCTTGCGCCTGATTGACCACGCCGTCGTTGCCGATAGCGCCCAGCCACTTCACCAGGTACAGCGCCGCACCGGTCACTACGAACTGACCGATATACGCCGCAATGAAGCGGTAGGTGTTCAGTCCGGCACGCTCGTTGCTGTCATCGGTCATCACGGCCGACAGCGAACTGTACGGCAGGTTGACAAACGCATACGCCGTACGCAGCAGCAGACAGGTGATCAGCGCATAGGCGAACTTGCCGTTCAGTCCGAACTCCGGCGTCGTGAATGCCAGCACCGCCAGGATGGCGTACGGCACCGAGCCGAACAGCAGGTACGGACGGAACTTACCCCAGCGCGATGTTGTGCGGTCGGAGATGATACCTACAATCGGATCCATCACGGCGTCCCATATACTGCCGACGAACATGATCACGCCTGCCAATGCCGGAGACAGACCATAGATGTCGGTGTAGAAAATCAGCAACCAGAAACCTACCAGGTCCCACACGAAATGCGACGCGGTATCACCCAGACTGTAGCCGAGTTTTTCTTTTATTGATAGTTTCATTTGCTATAAACTTTTATATAATCAACATACATTTTGACCGGTGTACCGTCCTCCGGCAGAGCGGTCACGGGCTCAAGCAATTCTTTGGAAATCACATCCGAGTATTTCTCGGGGTTGGGCATATCAGGGAAGAAGCCGCCCACCGATAGGTTCAGCACCAGATAGAACGGATGATTGAAGTAGTGCCCGGGCTCATTCACCTCTTTGCCGCGCAGCGACAGCTCGAAATAAGGCTTTGACTCGGGATACTTGTCCAGGTCGAGGTACATGGCTATCGAGTCTTCCGTCCAGTCGAGAGTGAACAGGTGGAAGTCACCCTGCACAGGGTAGTCCCACGTGTGGAACTGTCCCACATTCGGATAGGCGCCGTTGTTCCAGCTCTCACCCCAGTGGCAAGCTCCGTTGAAGTAGCGGTCCTGTGTACCTTCGGCTATGCCGTTCTTGTGTCCCATTTCGCAGATGTCTATCTCACCGCACTTGGGCCAAACCACTCTGCCCTGCTTGGCGAGTTCGGCTACACGCTTGTCAACATCATCGCTGTCACCGAGATTGGTGGCGAGGTTGTTGCCCAGCATCCAGAACGCCGGCCACAGACCGTTGGCGGTATAGGGAAAAGCGATACGTGCCTCCACACGTCCGTACTCCACGGTCACCTTGTCCTGCGTGTTCAGGCGTCCCGAAGTAGCCGGACGATACCCTTGCTTGCCGTCAGCCGTCGTATAATAGTAATCCTCACGCTGTGCGTTGAGCACCAGGCAGCTCTCGCCTGTCACAGGGTGCTTCTCTATCGTGACATTCTTCGGGGCATAGTACTGCAGTTCGGCATTGCCGCCGCCACGGGCGTTGTCGTCCACGTTCCACCACTCGGCGTTGAGTGCAGGTGCATCGAAGTTGTCCTCCCACACCAGTTGCCACTCGGGCTTCGGAGAACAGGCCGTCAGCAGCACGGCTGAACACAGTATAAACAGCATCTTAATTTTCATGACTTGTACTATTTTTGTATACCCTTTATACCCTTGGTATAGGGTTGGTTTAGCGAACAGCGTTACCCAAGATGTCATACATCATGCCGTCACGCATGAGATACAACATACCGTCACGCAGCACTTTCGTTGCCGGTGCTACGCTTTGCAGGATATCCACGGCTGTGGGCTCGGCCTCTATCTGTTCACTGTCCACATTGCTTACGAACGACTCACCGGCGTCACCGCGCTGGTAGATACGGATCCAGTCGATGTACATGGAGCGCGGACCATCTGCCAGAGCGGTAATCTTGTTCACGTCAAATATACCCGGGAAGTTGCCGCCCACAGCAAGGTTGGCGATGATGAAGTTCGGCTTGCCGAAAACTATGCTACGGTCGTAGTCGGGATTTTCGTTGGTATTCAGGTCCTGATGGAAATAGGCGTCATACTCAGGATGCTCATCCTTGTCCATATACATGTCGATGGATGAAGGCGTCCAGACCATTGTGAGGATGTGGAAGTCACCTTCCACCGAATACGGCCATGTGACAGAATTAGCTTCACTCCATACGGCATCCCACCTTGAGCCGACATGCATCGCACCGTTGAAGTAACGGTCCTGCGTACCTTTGTTGAACGCATTCTGATGCCCGAGTTCGATAATGTCCGTCTCGCCGCAACGGGGCCAGCCTACCTGGTCGAAGTTGTTGCCCATCTGCCAGAATGCCGGCCACAGGCCATTGGCTGTGTACGGGAACTTGATGCGCGCCTCTATCTTGCCGAAGGTGTAGTAGAGCTTGCCTTTGCTGTTCACGCGACCGGAGGTGCAGCCCTTGCCTTGGTACTGCTCCTTGGTGGCGGTCAGGATGAGACAATGCTTGCCGGAGGCAGGCTCTACGCCCATACTCACGCCTTTCTGACAGTAATATTGCAACTCATTGTTGCCGCCGCCGTCACCGTTGACCTCGATGTTCCAGCATGCCGGCAGTTCGGAGGACGTGAAGTCCATATTCCAAACGAGCTTATACTCTCCGGGTAGTTCGGGTGCTTCGCAGGCCGTGTTGGGCTCGGTACGCGGCGTGGCATCGTTGCTGAAAATTACGTCATCAACAAGTAGCACAGCATCCTCGGTTATGTTCTCACGGTCAGCCATGAAGAATATAAAGTCCGCTTGCGCCTTTCCGCTGATATCGAACACAACGTCCTGCCACTCATTAGCAACGACAGCCGTCATCGGTTCGATGTCAAGGTTCTCGCCGTTGTCAGTCACTTTCACATTAGGCTTATGAGTGTTATTACGGTACATGAGTGCGTGAATGTAGTTGTATCCTGTCACTGCCTGCGGGAGATGATAGATGGCACCCGCCCAGTTGTCGCTTCCGGGGGTACGGGTTATCCGTAGGCACTTGCAACTTAGGTTCAATCCGTCCTGCAACGGATTATCCACTATCTCAGAACTGCAGGATATATTGCCCCACTGCTTCGATGAGTTTTCAAAGTCATCCACTGCCACCTGAGCGGCGAGGGGCATTCCTGCCAATATGAGAAGAATAGTGTAAAGCTTTTTCATAGTTATATCAATTAAATAGCATCCAATGCAAATTGGTATTTCCGGATTTATTCTCTATACGGATATGGTGTTTGCCCTTGATTAGAGCTACCTTTGCTGTAGCTATCTGCCATTGTTCATCCGCACAGCGCGGCAGTTCAATCTCCGTAACGGCTACGCCGTCAATGCTGATTTGCAGTTTGGTTTTTGAGTAGGCCATATAGCACAGATTGATTGCGGTGAGGTTCTTTTCCGCCTCCACTTGATACTCCACCCATTTGCCGGAAGTGAAGTTTGTCATGCACAATGTACGGTAGGCATCATTAGCCGGCAAGAACCGTGGTGAGGCAAGAGCATCCGCATCTGCCAGCGAGCATACGTCGGAACAGGTGTTCATCAGTATATGCTTCTCCGGATTGAGCCATACGCTGTTGTCCAGCGAGCTCAGTCCCTCAAATATCAATCCTTGTGAACTCAGGGTGTAGGGCTCAGTCTTCGTCAGCAGTTGGTTCCAAGGCTTGTTGTCTATACTGCCGTTACCGCGGGCCAGGAACCAGGCATAGCGTTCCACGCGCGGGTCAGACTCCAGCATCAGTATCGTTTCGGACATATAGTTCAGCTGGTCAGCTGCCGAATTGACCGGTGACTCCCACCCGCAGAACTCGGTCATCCAGATCTTCTTGCCATACTTGTCAAAACGGTCAATGAAAGACTTCATCGCACCGGCCGAACCCATATAGCAGNNCCATATAGCAGTGCAGGGCGATGGCACAAACATCATCCTTTGACACCTCGGGACGGGCAAAGAACTCGTCCAGCCACTTGATCGGATCACTGTATCCCGGCAGGGTGCCGTAATTCATGGCAGGCGACACAAGTTGTAAACCCACTTCGGCAGCAAAAGCCTTCAGTTCCGGCCATTTCTCCGCAGCCTCTGTTGGCGTCATGCGTGCCTGGTCACTGAGGTTGGGCTCGTTGAATGCAAGCAGGTACTTGCACTGCGGATGCGACTGTACAAAGGTGCGGATGCGGTTCTTGTCATACGACGCGTTCCATGCCATCGGCACAAAGTCCATAGTATAGTTCACAAATTCCGCATCCAGCGTTGAGGACGGGTTGGGGCCCCAGTTGTATACCCATGACACCGCTTTGGACAGCAAGGCCACATCCTCTGTAAAGAACGGGGAAGAGAAACCCACGCCACGCTTGGGTGAACGCGGCAGAACACGTACTGCGTCCGACAAATCATCTTTCGGAGTAACGGGAGTCTGGTTGTTGTCAACTATCACCGTACAATTGGCAGATGCCTTTCCGGCTTTGGCAGTTATAGTGGTCACACCCTCGCCTACGGCAGTTATCACGCCGCTGAAAACTGTGGCTACCGTCTCATCTTCCGACAGCCATTTCACTGTTGTTCCTTTGGGGCTTACTGTAGCCTCAACAACGGTATCCTGACCTACTTGCAGTGTAAGCAGCGTGGATGACAACTCGATGCTCTCCGTGGCATCGGGGGTGTTCTTCGACTGGCAGGAGCCAATCACAAAAGCCAGCAGGCATATAGGGATGATACGTTTCATAGCCGGTTAATTGATACTTTTTTTATATACGCGCACCCAGTCAACCTTCATCTGAACAGGGAATATATCCGTATTGATAGAACCTCCCCACGATCCGCCAAGAGCGAGATTAAGGATGATATAGAACTTGTTGTCGTAACTGGACGAGTTGTAGAACGGCCACTGCTCAAAATCATGCTCGTTAGTCGGTTCGGACGTGAACGCTGTTTCCTCGCCGTCAATCGTGAAACGAATGGCGTCGCGCGTAAACATGTAGTACTCCAATATCTCTACGCCGTAGGTGTGCCAGCTACCCTCGATGCCGTCAATGTATTTGCGTGTATTCCAGTTATTGCCCTTTGTGCCGTTCTTCTGACGGGTGTGCAACGCATGGGATATCATTGTCGGCTGTGAGCCTACATGCTCCATAATATCTATCTCGCCGCAGGTCGGCCAGCTGCCCTTGTTGCCGAGCATCCAGAACGCAGGCCATGTGCCCTGACCGGACGGCAGCCATATGCGTCCTTCCACCTTCACGTAGGCGAACTCATGCTTGCCCTTGGTTTGAATACGGCCTGAGGTATAGTTCTTGCCCAGATACTCCTCTTTGCGTGCCTCGATAATCAGACAGCCGTCTTCGACACGCAGGTTCTCTGCGCGGTCGGTATAGTATTGCGCCTCGCCGTTACCGCCACCGTTGCCGTTCACTTCGATATTCCAGTCGTCAAGGCTGAGCGACGTGCCGTCAAACTCCTCAGCCCAAATCAGCTTGTATTCGCCCTGATACGAACCACCCTGTTGGATGACATATACCGTGCTCTGCGCCTTCTTGCCGCTCGCATCGGTGGCTATAATCTGCGTCTTGCCATCCATGACACCGGTCACCAGACCGCTCTGGTCAACCGTGGCAATCTTCGCATCGGCAGACGACCATGTAACCTTTGTTTCCGGTACCACCTTCAATTGCTGCGTTTTCTTGATTTCTATGGTAAAGGACGGTACATCGATCTTGAAGTTGGCACCGCCGCCCACAACGAACACCTCGCACGTGGCGGATGCCGAACCGATGCGTGCCGTTATGGTAGCCTCGCCCTCAGCCTTGGCTGTTACCAGACCGCTCATCACCGATGCCACATTCGCGTCGGAAGATTCCCAAGTGATTGTTCCGCTGCCACCGCTCACCTCGGCTTCTATGATGTCCGCCTCGCCTACCGACAACTGCATAATCGTCGGGGTTAGTTTGATAGTTGCTAAGGTCTCATTACCACTATTCTTCTCCTTGCACGCCACTAAACTGACGGCCATTGCTATAAGCAGTACAAACTGTTTGATTTTCATTTCTATTCTATTTTACGATTAGAACCACAAGGGACAACCAAGCCCCTTGTGGCAATGATTACAAAAACTTACTTTTTGTAGATGAACGCAGCGTCAAATTGCAGGCTTGTACCGGCTATGCCACCGCTCAGGTAACCGAATACGTTCTGGCCGGTAGCATTGTTGCTTCCATATACGAGACCTTGGTCAATCAGGGTCTTCATGCTGATTTCAATCTCACCCCAGCTTCCGTCACGCGTGAAGTCCTTAAGAGGCGAATAAGATGTACCACCGTCAACAAATGCAGTCGAACCGATGCAGAATTTACCGGCACCGCTTGTTCCGTTAAGGAATACAAGGTGACTTGCGTTATCGGTAGACTTCATACCGATGTGCAGATAGTAAGCCTCGGGGTCGTCCATAATAACAGCCAGTTTGTCCAACTCTTCCAATGCGTCGCAAGCATATGCGCAACCCGACCAGCCTACAGAGGTAACGGTCAGCGATACCCAACCTTCAGCCTCTCCGTAGAAGTTCTTACCGCTGGTCTCACCTGCATTGTAGGTTTGCTCCCATACCCAAAGATTCTTCTTGTCATCGTCCGGACGGAAATCAGCTACAATCTTGTCTGCAATCTGCTCAGCAGCCTTGCCGCCAAGTTGGAATACGAAGTACTCGCTACCCTTCAGCGACGGATGGTTGATTTCGTCACCGCCCGGGGTGTCTCCACCGGTAACGGTAATCGTAGCCTCAGCTTTTACATCACCAATCTCAGCTGTAATCTTAGCTTCACCTGCTGCTACACCGGTAACAACACCGGCAGCAACGGTTGCCACAGCCTCGTTCGATGATTTCCACACAAGCTCCGAAGCCTTCTCTGCAGGCGTTACGGAAGCGGTCAGCGTAAATGTCTCACCAACGGCTATTTTGCCAACAACTTTGTCCAGAGTAATAACGGTCTCACCTTCCTCATACACGGTCACTTTGCAGCGAGCCGTCTTTGTGTCAGCGGTTGCTACGATATACGCAGTACCAACCTCACGTGCAGTAACAATACCGTCAATTACGGTAGCCACTTTCTCATCAGAACTCTGCCATTTTACATCAGCAGCTCCTTTGGGATCAACGGTAGCCTTGAGTTCAGCCGTCTCACCTTTCTTGATTTGCAGGACTTCCTGATCAAGAGTAATGGATTTAACGGTTACTTGAGGATCCTGATCGGAACTTGAATTTTCCGGGTTGTTCTTGCAACCTACCAATGCTAACGCTGCCATTGCGATAGCAAAAATTTTGTTTGCTCTCATTTGGTTAAAAATTAAAGGGTTAATTGTTTATGGTTAACTGTTTTTTGCTTTGCTTAATTGTAATTGGGGTTCTGCTCCATCTTTTCGGGGTTGAGCAGTATTTCGTCGTACGGGATAGGAAGTATCTCGTGCTTGCCTTTCTGGAATCCGTTGCCCAGTGCCACTTGTGCCTTGTATAACTCGTTCTCGCCGGCCTCATAGGCGGTCATCGTCTCATAAGCTATGTTCCAGCGTACGAGGTCAAACCAGCGGTGACCTTCCATCGCCAGCTCGCAACGGCGCTCGTGACGCAAGGTGGTTTCCGTAGCTTCCACCTCACCCAGACCGGCACGCGCGCGTACCTTGTTGATATACTCCTTGGCTGAAGCGGCATCACCTGCTGCCAGACATGCCTCTGCATACATCAGCAGCACGTCGGCATAACGGATCTGCTTGTTGTTCAGCGGACCGCGGCTCGCATGCAAGCCCCACTGACCGATACCCGTCCCCGGGTATGTGTCGCGGTACATGCCGTACTTGTTGTTCAGCAGCTTGTTGCCCAGATAATACTCCACCGACGGAGTCTCAATCATGGCATCGTCCGGCACATAGATAGCCACCTCGCGACGCGGGTCACCTGCCTCAAACTCGTCGTACAGGTTCTGCGAGGGATGGTTGAAGCCCCAGCCGCCACCAATCTTGCTTGAACGGCTGCGAACAAGCTGCTGCGTGAACGAACCGGCGGTGAAGCCGAAGCCCTCACCGTAATCACCCCAGGACACCTCTGCATACTGGATCTCGAACACGCTCTCAATGCCGTTCTCGCCATCCACGGTGAAGTTATCCTCCATATTGGTGGCCAGATCGTACTCGCCACTGTCTATCACTTTCTTGCCCCAAGTCTTGGCATCTGCATAGCATTGCGCTGCACTCTTGCTTAGGCTATAAGTCTGCCAGTAAGGCGAAGCCATGTACAGGTTCACCTTCATCAGCATCGCTTGCGCTGCACCCTGCGTAGCGCGACCGAGGTCGGCTGCATCATACTTGCTCTTCTTCCATAAGCCTTTCTCGGCAATCGTCAGGTCGGCAAGGATCTGAGTGAACACGGCATCAACCGATGCACGGGGTTGCCCCCATTTGTCCGAACTGTCCATCACTTCCAGTACCATGGGTACACCGGCATAAACGCGTAGCAAACGGAAGTAATAATAAGCGCGCAGGAAATACACTTCGCCCAACAGGCGGCTCTTCATCTCTGCCGTAAAGTTCTCGTCAATATCTACCTTCATGCCGTCTATAAACTTCAGTGCCAGGTTGCAGCGGGCAATACCCTGATACTGTGCACGGTAGAAGTCACGCAGCAAGGTGTTACCGGATGTCGTACGCCAGTTCTCAAAGTCGTAGGCATCACTCATATCAATCGTGCTGCCGCCGCCTTTCAGGGCGTCATCACTCATTACGTCGCCGAAGAACCACTCTGAGAAGTACGTACTGTTGTACTCCCACATCAGCGGCACATAGCACGCGGTCACGTTCTGAACGGCTGCCTCCGTGGAGGTATAGAAATCCTCCAGCAGGTCTGTACCCGGCTCTATCTCAGTCAAGTAATCTTTGCAGCTTGTCAGGGAAAGTGACAAAGTGGCAAAAGCTAATGTGCAAAGAGCTATTTTCTTAACTATTCGTTTCATAATCTTTTCTCCTTTCAATTTTCATTTTTCACTTTTCAACTTTCCATTAGAAATTGGCGTTCAAGCCGAAGGTGAACGTACGCGACTGCGGATAGTTGCCGTAATCCACACCACCGCCTACCTCAGGATCGTAGCCCGTGTACTTGGTGATGGTGAACAGGTTGCTTGCCGTCACGTAGAAACGCAGACGCGAGCAATGGAACTTCTCCGTAATGTTCTTGGGCAGGGTGTAACCTATCTGTGCGTTCTTGAGGCGCAGATATGCACCGCTCTCCAGGAATCGTGTCGAGTTGGCCATGTTGTCGGGGTGTCCAAGCGGGTTAGGTATAGTACCCTTACTGTTCTCGAGTTGGGTGTAATCCACATTGTTGTCCATCATCGAGTTACGTACGGATGCACCGTACTCAACCCACACCTCATCCTTCATGTACGAAGCAAGTGCATTGGCCGAGCCGTCACCCTCCAGACGCTCGCGCAGCGCGTTGTAAATCTTGTTGCCCCATATACCTTGGAAGAACAGTTGGATATCCAGTCCATAGAAATCAGCACCCAGGTTGATACCATAAGTGAGTTTTGGGAAAGAGTTGCCCAGATTAACGGCGTCGTTATCATCTATCAGCCCGTCACCGTTCTGGTCCTTGTATTTGGCATCACCTGCGTGCCAGTCGGTGGAGTTAGGCAAGTAGGCTGCCGCCTCGGCATCGGATGAATATACGCCCAGGTACTCATAGCCCCAGAACGAGTTCAGCGGCATGCCTAAGTCGGTCTTGGTGCGGTCGCCCCACAGCGGCGAACCGCCGTTGAGCTTGGTCAGTTCGTTGTGGAGGTAACTCAGGTTACCGCCGATGCTGTAGTGCACCTTGCCTACCTGATTCTCGTGGTTAAGGGTAATCTCGACACCTTCGTTACGAATGTTACCTACGTTGCGGACCATAGTGTAACGGTTACCAACGTGCGCAGGAGCGTTCACAGGCAGTAGTGCGTCAAGCGTGTTACGACGGAAGTAGTCAATCGAACCGCTCAACTTCCCGTTCCAGAAACCGAAATCAACACCTGCATCCCACTGCTCGTTGGTCTCCCACTTGCCATCTTTGTCAATCTGCGTGAGCACTGTAGCACCGAAAGCTGCTGCGTCCTGCACATTGCCGAGAGGATAGCCGTAGAACACTTTGTCGCCGGAGCCCATCTCCAACTGGAATGCGTTAGCTGCCACACCGTCATTACCAACCTGACCGTAGCCGGCACGGAACTTGATATTATCCAGCCAGTTGAGTTCCAAGCGACGCATGAACGGTTCCTCGCTCAGACGCCATGCAAGCGCCATGGACGGGAAGAAGCCCCACGGGTTCTTGGTGAACTTGCTCGAAGCGTCAGCACGGAAGTTCACGGTTACCATATAGCGGCTGTCGTAGCTATAGAACGCACGGCCGAGGAACGACAGACGGCGTGTACGATGTACCCCATCGCCGCCGAGTTTGTCTTCCGTAGTCTTGCTGGCGAACCAGTTGCTCGGGATAGGATTGAGGATGTTTGCGCCCGATGCGCTCAGCACATACTCGTTGTACTCCGACCAGGTCTGACCGGCCATAATCGAGAAGTTATGCTTGCCAATCTGCTTCGCATATGTCAAGGTCGTCTCCTCCAGCAGGGTGCAATAGCGTCCCATCAGCGTCGAGAGGAAGTTGTCCTCGCTGTAGTTGTACGAGGTGTACGTATTAGGATACGTAAAGCCTTTGTTGCGGGCTACGTTATAATCAACCGAGAACGAAGGTCTCAGGGTCAACCCTTCTACCGGGGTTATCTCCAGATAGATGTCACCCACGGCGCGTTCGGACTTCGAGCTCGGCTCGGTGTTGTACACCATCTGATAGGGGTTCGTCACGTTCTTGAAGTTCGAACCGGCGGAATAACGTCCGGACAGGTCGTCACCGTCGGCGTTCACCGAACCGTTCGGGTAATATACGGGATCCCACTGGCCCATTGCCAATGCTGCCGACAGTACAGATGCACCCGCCGAACTGCTATTGTTCATCGCGTTACGGCCGCTCTGCACCATGATGTTGAAGTGCTCGCCGATCTTCAGCCACTTGCAGATCTTGAAGTCCGAGTTCAGACGGAGCGTGAAGCGGTTGTAGTTACTGCCGATAATCGTACCTTCCTGACCGAAATACGACGACGACAAGGCATAGTGGCCTTTGTCGCTGCCGCCGTCAAACGACAGGTTGTAGTTGTGCATGAACGCATTCGTATGGAACACCTCGTCCTGCCAGTCGGTCTCCTGCTTGGAGTAGTCGAAATTGGTCGGATAGAACTCCGAGGAGCCTAACTTCCAATCTTTCAGCCACGAAGAAAAACCGTCGTTCAGGTATTGGGCTATCTCGCTCGCACCGTTACGCATGGCACCAATACGCAGCTCAGTCATCACCTGGTCACGGCTGTTCAACAGGTCGAGTTTGCGCCAGCGGTTCTGAAAGCCCCAGTAGGCATCAAAGCTGACGTTCACCTTGCCTTCACCACCGGTCTTGGTCGTGATAAGTATCACACCGTTGGCACCACGGCTACCGTAGATGGCAGTAGCGGAAGCGTCTTTCAGAATCTCCATCGAGGCGATGTCACTCGGAGCGAGGAACTTGATGTCACCCGTGATTACTCCGTCGACTACATACAACGGATCGTTGCCGCCCATAGCCGAACCGATACCACGAATACGGATTGTTGCACCTTCACCCGGCTGTCCGCTACCCGTTGAAACCGTCACACCGGCGGCACGGCCCTGCAAGGCCTGGTCAATACCTGCAGCCGGAGTCTTGGTCAGCTGCTCAGCCTTAACCGAGGTGATTGCACCCGTCAGGTCGCTCTTCTTCATCGTACCATAACCAACGGCTACGACCTCGTCCAGCATGACGTTGTCGGGCTGCAGGGTGATACGCATAGGAGAGGCAAGCGCCTTGACCTCCTGGGATTTGTAACCCATGTACGAAACAACGAGCACGTCACCCACATTCGCCTGCAACTCAAAGTTGCCGTCGAAATCCGTAATAGTACCGTTGGTCGTACCTTTCACCATGATATTTGCACCGATAACGGGGTCGGGTTCACCTTCCGCCATCACCACACCGGTAATAACGTCCGCATGAACAGCGACCGCTGCAAATACCACTGCACAAAACAAGAGTAGTTTTTTCATGTAGAATATGATTTTGTGTTGTAAGTATTAGATTCTTCGCAAAAGTAGTCAAATTTATACACTTTTGCAAGAATATATACTTTTTTTTATTGTTTTATACCTTGATTTTTTCACTTTTTACTCAAAAACCCACATTTTGCCCCATGATTGAGTACATTTTTCCGTCCCGTAGGATAAATATCCTACCGTCACGCAACACTTTCTGAATGCTGGATGCAGAGTGCTGATTGCTGATTGGTGACTGTTCTGCTGTGACTATCGGATTGCATCTGCCCGAACCGTACACCTCCATCTCCCACAGCGAGGAGCCGTAGCCGGTGTTCCGCTTCTTGCACAGCAGCCGCACGTACTGACCTTTGCTGCCCTCCGGCAGTTGGATAGTCTGTGTGCCACCGGCAGCACCTGTCTTCGAATAAACGGTTTCGTAGGCTACAGCGTCGTCGCTGAGTAGCAGTTCATAATCCGTTGCATAGGCGTTCTCCCATATGAGGCGTACCGTCTCCAGCAGGTAGCAGTCTTGCAAATCGACTTCTATCCACTCGTTGTCCATGAAACGGCTTGACCAACGGGTATCCGTCTTGCCGTCAAACGCCTTGTCGGCTCTGGTGCCGTCACCTTCAGCGCCCGAGGCGGTGGCAGGCTTGCCCAATGCGAGGTTCACCTCGGAGTACGGCTGCACGTGTATCACAGCGACAGCCTCTCCGCCTTGGCAGGTGTAGGTCTGCTGGTAATCGCCAGTCTCGGTTGCGTAATAGGTATAATAGCACGTATCCAGCGCAAAGCCGAACTGGTTGACCGGACACACGGTGAACTCCTGCACTTCGCCTACAGGCATCGTCACCTCGGCAGGCGTAACGGTCACGTCCGCCACTTTCTCGCCCTCCAGTACGATGAGAGTGAGTGTGGCACTCACGCCTTGTACGGTAGCCTTCACCAGCACCTCACCTGCGCCGGTAGTAGTCACCTTGTTGCCCTGCAGCGTTGCCGCGCCGCTGACGAGTGCGTAACTCGCCGTAGCGTTCACCACTGTGCCCTGTACGTTATAGGCAACGGCGCTGAGCGTGGTGGACTGTCCTTCGCTGAGCACGGTGTCAACGGCTGCCAGTGCTACGGCAAACACCTTGCTTGCATCGCCCTGTAGCGGACGGCCGTAGGCTTCCAGTTCGTAGAGCGAGGTGCCGTACTGCGTGGCGCGCTTGTTGCCCGTCAGACGGATATACCGTCCGCGTGAGGTTGCACCCTGCGCCATCATCTGCTGCGCCAGTTCCACGCGCTCCACACCACCCGACGAGGTAAGGCGCAGTGTTTGCCAATCGGTATTGTTGCTGCTCAGTCCGATGGTATATTCGGAGGCATAAGCGGCTTCCCAACGCAGGACAAGGTGGTCAATATAGCAGGTTTCGCCCAGGTCAACGGTCGCGTACTCGTTGTCGTTGTGTGCCGAGCCCCAACGGGTGGAAACATCGCCGTCGGTGAGGTGCTTGGCCAGACATCCGGCATTCTCCTCGGAGGTGGCGGTGACGGGTTTGTTCAGCGCCAGGTTCGGGTACGGCAGGTCCCATGCCAGTTCGTCTTTCTGCTGGGGTGTGTTGTCATCGGCGATGGTTGCTGTCTCCTGTTTGCGCGTGCCGTCCGTCAGTGTCAGTCCGGGCTGCACGGTGAGTGTCATCGCGGCTGCACCGGTGAAGTGGACGGTCAGCGGCGACGAGCCTGCGTTATATACGGCGTAGGTGGTCACACCGTTGCCGTCGGTATAGGCGCAAGCCAGCGGATGATCGCAACGGATGTCGTAGCGTTTCTCGCCCAGGCCTCTGTGGCTGTGCGTCAGCCAGTAGGTTATACCGCCGGTATCGGGATTCTTGGCGAGAGGCTTGCCCATCTGGTCCATCCTGTCCCAAACGCGGGCTGCACTGTCCGGCTCGAACAACGACAGATAGCTCAGGCACACGTTGCCCAAGCCCGATTCGTCGCCCAGACCGCCGGTGGCGGCCTCGTAGTTGCCGATCTCCTTGCCCTTGTACATCTCGGTGTAGTCCCATCGCGTGAACGCGAGGTCCTCGCTGAAGAAGTTCGTCAGGATGGGCGAGATAGGCAGCCACTGTATCGAGTGCATCCATACCGGATCGCCCGAGAACCAGGTCCACCAGCCTACACCCTGCATCGTCAGGTTGCAGCAGTAGGGGTGCTTGTATTTGGTGTAGTCGATGTTACGACGACTACGGTCAAACCAGTACTCAGCAGCCGCACGCGTCTCCAGGGTATAGCCGAAGATACCGGCCTCCAGCATCTCTTGGTCACCGAGTGCTGCGCCTAACATCCATACGCCACCCCAGCCTTGGATAGCCTCACTCGTAGACTCCTGGCCGTTGCCGTTGCCGCTGTTACCCAGGCCTCCGGCAAACGAGTGACCGCAATACGGGTCAAGGGTGCGGAACCAAGGTTCATCGGCACTGCGCTGCCAGTTGGCGTAATCGCGGGCAACCTCGCGCGCCAACGTACCGTACTGCTCACGGAAATCAGGGTCGAGCATGCACAGCACGGCGGAGGCATACACAAAATAGCCGTAATGGAAATGGTGGTCGTTGAACGTATCACTGTCGTACGAGCAGTCGAAACCTACCAGGGCGCCCCAGCGGTTGTAGCGTGCGAAGTACATACGCGGCTCGCCGGGCGTATAGGTGTACCAGTCGATGAGCGTTGTTTTCAGGCGCTGCTTGGCGAGGCGGAACGTAGCCGTATCCCCCATCTGCAGGGCGAAGGTCATGTAATGCATCATCTGTATCAGGCCCTTGCCACCCCAGTAGGTGTCACCGCCGAAGGTGCCGCGCGCCGCATAATCGGCGTTCAGCGCCGTCATGCGCTCCTTGGAAAAGCCTTCCGCCCATTGCAGCGGCTGCGGGAAGAACGGCAGGATACCGTGCACCGCATAGACGAACGAGAAGCGGTTGCCCTCCAGCACCTTCATCGTGCCGCGCGGGCTCAAGTATGTGGCCGTGAAATCAGAATAGTCGCTGTTGTAATAGTGGTGCGGCAGGAAACCTATCAGACAGTCAGCGGAGGAAGAGGTGGCACCAGTGGTTATATCCTCGGTGGTAAGGCTGAACGTGGTTGTCAGCTGCGACACGCCTGCATTATACGTATATTGAACACGTGTGCCACGCGGAACACGCTTGGCGTACTGCGACACCTTGGCTGCGTCAATGCCGTCGGTCAGGAGTGCGAGCACCGTCCACTGCTTGCCGCGCTCCGAATAGGACGACACACTGTATTTGCTTGCATCGGGATTAACTACATTCACCTGAATACCTTGCGCCTCGACCCAAACGAGAGGCGAACCGTGGACACAGGTCACCCGCACCCAGGCATCGGCGTCCTGCATAATGAACGACACCGCGAAATCCGACCAACTGTCCACCAGCGCCTCGGTGAAGGCGGCACGCTTGCCGGTTGAAGTATTGGTGAACGAGGCGGTCAGCGGCGTGTCCCACTTCACCTCACATCCGGTCGGCTCCCAATAGGTGGGATAACCGAGGGAGAGCCCTTCTTCGGTGGCTTCCGCCCAGCCGGGGTAGAACCAGATCTTGCCTGTCCAGGTATTGACAAGAGCATGTGTCCACCAGTCGTTGGTGGGCAGAGCGAGTGTACCGGGCTTGCTGCCGTCGGGTGCACCCAAACGCTGTAACAATGTGTCAGGAAGATATATCTTGCGATGCTCCATCTGGTAGGCCTGTGAGCCGCCACGCTCGGAGGTACGACTGGCACTAAGCGGAGCGAACGAGGCATACGAACCGCCGCCGACACGCACCGGCTGCTGGGCGTTAACAACAATCAGACTGCCGAAAAGCAGCCCGCTGACGAGCGTAAACAGATGACCGATGGAGTGAAATGCGTTTTGCATGATAAGTGAACAGGTGAAAATTTTTTGCAAAGGTACGTAAATAAATTTACATATGCAAACCTGTTCACTTGTTAGTGTAATCTTGTGAAAGTGATTTTAGGGATTTTCAGGCTTCTGACGTAATTTTTGTGAGGTGTTCTTTCAGGTTAGCCTGGGCGTCCAGCTCCATTTTGCAGCGCATGCGGTAGCGCAACATCTCCACGCCGCGGGTGGACAAGCCGAGCATGGGAGCCATCTCCTTGGTGAGCATTCCCATGCGGATATAGACGCACAGTTTGCGTTCCTGCTTGCTCATCCAGGGATAGCGCTCAGTGAGGCGTTTGCAGAAACCTGCATTCACCTCGTCGAAGTTCTCCTCAAAGCGCTGCCAGTCGATGCTGTCGTCCTTCTCCTCCAGCAGGCGCTGCTTCAGCGATTGCAGACGTTCCTCCGCCTTCTTGATGTTATGGCTTTGCAGTTCGTGTATCGTCTTGTCCAGTGCTTCAGTCAGTCGTGCCACCTCCTCCTGACGGCCTGCTTCCTCGTGCAGAATACGGCTGAGCTCCTGGCTCTTGGCCTGCAGGCGCGTCTGTGCTTTATCGTTCTCCAGTTGCAGGATGCGCAGTTGCTGCTCATGCAGGGTTTTGCGCTTGGAGCGCTCCGCCAGCATATACAGAAGCCAACCTATCACAAACAGCCAACCGCACAGTATCAGCACCAGCAGGGTACGCGCCCACCATGTTCTGTACCACGGAGGCAGGATGGTGAAGGTCCATGCGCGGCGGATCTCCTCCTGTACGGCGCCCTCGGCAGCCGTGCGGCAGATAACTTCCAGCGTGTAATTGTCCTCCTCCAGCGAGGAGCACTCGTAGTACGCTCTGGCGGCAAACGGCGTGAACTCCTTGTCACGCGGCAGGAGCCGGAAAGCATATTGGGTATTGTCGGCCGGTACGCGGTTGATAGCGCAGCTGAAGCGCAAGGCATGATTGTCGTAGGGGAGCGTGAATATCTTCTCCTCCTTCCGTGCGTTAGCGGGCTGAACTGTCCGCGGTGTATGCAGCGATTCGCCATATACAGTCTCTCCGTCCTGATTAATCAGATTCACCTCGCGCAGATATAACTGCAGCGGACCGCCGGCTGCTGATAGCTGATAACTGATAGCTGACGGCTGACGGCTGACCGTCAATCTATTATACCCCTGCACCGTACCGACGATGTATGCGCCGTCGGACTCATAGACGTTCTCAAACCCGCCCACAAAATCCGTTTCGCCGCTATACAAGGGCTGTGCAGCACGATAGTTCTCCCCCTCGCGTACGCGGATATAGAGTATGCCGTCCTGCACATAGAGGATGTTTCCCCCGCTGTCCATGTAGGTGAGGGCGTAATACCCTTCCCCGTTGAGGCGGTCAAAGATTGACCGGTCACGGCGGAGCACGCCGTCAGCGCCCACCACGCGGCAGTAGTCGCGGCTGCATATCAGTATCTGTTCGCCCAGCCGGCTTATGTTGAACCAGTCATGTGCAGCATTGTAGGGTTGGACGGAGTGAACACTGAGCGTCTGTTCATCCGTCCACTCAAGCCGTACGACACCCGATGTGGCGACTGTCCAAACGGAACCGGTGCGGTCCACCTGCCAGCGGAAAGCGGTATCGTCAAAGCCCTTGACTTTGGTCATGTGCCACATGGTACCATTTAAAGATTGGAAGATTTCAAGATTTGAAGATTTGTCCAGCACCCAGAAGCCGGAATAACTGCCGGCGATGATGCGTCCGTCGGGTAGCTGCTGCACTTTCCAGAAGCCCTCATCGGTGCACAAGGGTTTGACGCGTGTGCCCTCAACCACAAACAATCCTCTGTTATGGCAGCAGAACACCGTACCGTCCAGCTCGTTCAGGCTCCACACCTGCCCCATACTACCCTCCACAAGTTGCAGGGGCAGCGCCGTGTTGGTGCGCGTATATAATCCCTGGTTCGTGCCGTAGTAGTACCGCGTGAGCTTGCCTTCCTGCACACGCAGAGCGGCATAGCCCGTGCCGAAGTCCGTCTGCGGGTCGCTCAGGTACTGCCTGGTGGACGCCAGCTGCACATAATCGATGCCCTGGTCCAGCCCGACCCAGAGGTTGTCGCGGCAGTCGAACGCCATGGACAGGACGGTATTGTTCTGCAGTCCGTCGGGACGCGAGATGTAGCGGCACTGGGTGCCGTCGGTATTGACCACAACAATGCCCTGAAGGACCGTGCCCAAGGCAATCTTGTCGCCTCGTACGGCAAAGGTGTAGAGCTGGTTCTTGCGTATGAAGGCATCCGCCTCAGTGCGGAAAGGAGCTATCTGCGTGCCGTCGTAGACGAACAGACCGCCGAGGTCGGTGGCTATAAGGAGCCTCTCGGCATCCAAGGCCTGAATGCAGCGCACCTCGTAGCCACGGAGTATATCCGAGCCGTGAATACGGTTCATGCGCGTACCGCTCAGCAGGTACAGGCCGTTATCCGTACCGACATAGACCGCACCGCCTATCTGTTCGGCGCAGAACACGCGGCTGTCCACCCTGACGGTCTGCAGGTTCTCCAGCTGACGGTCACCCGTATAAGTGCCTACGATGATCAGGTGACGGGTCATGAAGTACACCTGGCGGTCGACCACCTCGATGTCCCACACCTCGCCGAAAGCAGGTTCGATGTCCGAGAGGAGTGACGTATACTGCAACCCACCCTGTGACGTAGGGGTGAACACTCCGAAATCGTTGGTCGCCCCGATAAAGATGGCACGGTCATCGAGCCTGGCAATGCTACGCGGCAGGTTGCCGTAATAGAGGCCGTACACGCGCCACTGCGCACCGTCGAACTCAAGCAGGCCGTAGTTGTTAGCCGCATAGAGCCAGCCGTTGGCTGTGGTTACCAGCTGCCAGTTCTGCGTACCGGCGGCGTAATCGGCCACGGCATAGTTGGTCACCGGCACGTTCCATCCGGCATACATGACAGGCGTCAAGGTGAGCAAGGTGAGGAGCAAGAGGGAGTGTAATCGTTTCATGGCGTAATGTGAAATTTTCCGATGCGACAAAGTGAAATGGTGAAATAAGGCATTCCGGGTGCAAAGGTATTAAAAATATCCGAATTTTGCAAATTTTCCGCGCATTATTTGCAATATTCAATTATTTTTTGTAATTTTGCGCAGTATTTGCCCCCCATAAGCGATGAACAGTTTCGGCGACAGTTTTGTATTCACCTCGTTCGGCGAGAGCCACTCAGCGGCTATCGGCGG
>LXOW01147802.1_pt1 | contig 57411 bp, 56 predicted proteins | sample 1368591 | NCBI WGS metagenome assembly LXOW01 (sample SAMN04884650, study PRJNA319009) | bovine gut metagenome | isolation source: Cow rumen | host: Bos taurus | place: Italy: Legnaro (PD) | collected 2014-07-09
CGCACAGACGTTATAATAGACTACAAAGCAAAACAATATATCCTAGAAATGAAAATCTGGCGTGGAAATTCCTACAACGAACGAGGCGAAGAACAGCTTACAGATTATTTAGAATACTACCACGTCAACAAAGGCTGGATGCTAAGTTTCAGTTTCAACCAGAATAAACAGGTAGGCATAACCCACCACAACATCAACGGAAAAGAAATCACCGAAGCGGTGGTGTAAAAGCAAATTAATTGAATTAACACTATTTATTTTCATTATTTGCCATTAAAATTCTATCTATCGAAGTTGGGTGGGAATAAAGCCACCAGACTCTGAATTTATGCGGTAACAAGTCAGACTTATTTATTTTAGCAAGTTTTATTTGAGTATCTATATAAGTTTGTTTAAGTCCTGTTATTTCTAAAGAGTATTTATCAGCCTGTTTTTCCATTCTTTGACTTATCTGGTTTTCGATTGGGCTTACAATAAGAGATAAAATAAAATACATAAAATAAACAAAGGGCAAAATACGTATGTCGCCAGCGTTTTTTACTGCAATCCAATTAATCTGCATAATATATGGTAGGGATATTTTAAAAACGGTAGCTGCAACAAAAATTCCTAATACTGTTATAAATAAGCCCCAAAACATATGGTTATATTTCCAATGACCTGCTTCATGAGCAAAAATAAGTTCTATTTCTTCAGGCTTATGTTTATTTATCAGATTATCATATAAAACAATACGTTTAAAATCGCCTATACCAGTAAAATATGCGTTTGTATGCTCTGAATACCGGCTTTCGTCTATTACATAAATCTCATTTACTTTAAGATTACCTCTTTCAGCTATTTTAAAAAGATTACTCTTTAAAGTTCCTTCTGGCAACTTTGTCATATTATAAAACAACGGCGTTACCACCAAAGGCATTAGAAACATTCCAATAAAACCTATTATTCCTAGCGAAACAGGCATTATATAATTCCAGTTATTGGGAAAAATTCTTATTACAGCAAAAATAGAACCAATGACCATACACTCTAATAAAACGTTTACAGAAAACATTTTAATATAATAGATAAACCATGAAAAAAACGACAGAGAAGAAAAACCCATTTTAAGTTCTCGATAATAGCCTAAATATACAGATTGTGGAAAGTTAATAATTTGAATAATCGACAAAAAAGATATTNNTATATGATAATTCGTTCCACAACAAGACGTTATTTTTATAAATAACTTATGCCATAACTCGCATTTCAAAGTAAATATCATGATTTGTACAAAAAACAATGCATAAAAACATTTAAACCTGAATCCCCACAAAGCATAATCTTTGCCCTGTTTAACATCTTCCTGGGAAAAATATTTTAGAACGTTTTGGAGATAAGCTGTATCTGTGTTGCCCACATACTGGCAATAAAGCAATATGCTTCTTAAAACAAACCAAATAAATAGTATTATCCAAATAATTCGTTCAGGTTTAATAGCNNTGTATTATATTTATCAATATTCAATAAACTTTTACTTATTATCTATTTTTAATAAATTTAAAAAAATATTTACAATTTATTAACGTAAGAGTGATGAACCTAGTATAACAATGCAGGTGCAGATAGCTACATTTTTCTTTTTTAGATTTTACACAATAAAAATTTAATTATTTTTTTCTATTAAACTTGCTAATTTACAAAATACTCTTGCTAATTAGTGCACTAAAGAGTACAATTAAAAGCTGATATAATGCTAAAGTTACTATGCACATATTTCAAGGGGGAAATGAATGACTACTTCTAAAGTAGAAAAGATCGTTAAAAGAAATGGTTCTGTAGTTGATTTTGACAAAGAACATATTGTAAACGCAATTTTTAGAGCAGCTAGAGAAGTTGGTGGAGAGGATAAAAGACTTGCAGAGCTTTTAGCTGACAAAGTTGTATATCAACTCGAATTATCACAAAAACCTGGAATCTATCACAGCGTTGAAGAAGTTCAAGACATTATCGAAAAAGAATTGATTGAAGCAGGTCATGCACGCACTGCAAAGGCTTTTATTCTTTATCGTTACGAACACAACAAGCAACGCAAAGGCGTTGAAACCTCAACGACCTTCGATGGCAATATTCCATACAAAAAGATTTGGCAAGTGCTTAATTGGGGTATAGACCATGATTGCTACAGCGTAGAAAAAATTAATCAAAGAATCGAAAATGGCACTTACCCAAAATTAATTGCCGAAGTAACAGAAAAATACGAAGCAGACATAGAAGCTGCTGCCGAAAAAATTATCGCCAGATTACCGGAAGTTCGCATAGTTATTGTTGCTGGTCCGTCAAGCTCAGGTAAAACAACAACAACATTAAAAGTCGGTGAACATCTTAAACGACAGGGTTATGAACTCGTTTCTATGGAACTAGACAATTACTTCTTTAATCTGGAACATCACCCCAAAGACGAATTTGGCGATTACGATTTTGAAGTACCTGAAGCTTTAGATTTAGAGTTAATAAATCAACACCTCTCTGATTTAATAGCTGGTAAAACCATACAAATGCCTCATTATGATTTCAAAACTGGTCAACGAACATCGGAAACCACGCCAATGAAACTCGAAAAGAATCAGATTTTACTTCTTGATAGCTTACACGGTTTATATGGCCCGATGACAAGTAGCGTTCCAGCTTCTCAAAAATTTAAACTGTATATCGAAACCTTATGTCAAATAAAAATGCCTGATGGAAAATTCATTCGCTGGACAGACATAAGACTTCTTCGCAGAATGGTTAGAGATTCATGGCACAGAAGCTACAATCCAAGACAAACTCTGGAACACTGGCACTATGTCAGACGTTCTGAAATTCAGCATATTATTCCATTCTTAGGCACCGTAGATCACATTATAGATGGTTCGCTTGCTTATGAATTGCCTGTTTATAAAAAATTCCTCTACAAATATTTCCCAGATTTTGTTAAGGATTATAAAAATGACCCAAAACGCCAAGACGCTTATATTAGAGCCAAAAGAGTTTTGGAAGTTCTAGATTCTATAAAGCAGTGGGATGATGAATCTGTAATTCCAGATAACGTTCTTATTAGAGAATTTATTGGCGGAAGCAGTTATAAATACTAATACTACAAATAACAAAACTGTCTAAAATTAAAACAAGTAGCTGGATAAAATATATATATATCCAGCTACTTATTTAATTAAATCAACTATAAAATTTTTTTATCAAGATATCGCATCTATTTCCTGTTTTAATTTTGTTAAAACATATTCTTGTTTTTGTTCAAAACTCATTTCTGAAATATCTTTATTGTATATTTTTATTTTACCGTTTTTTATTTCATCTGGTATATCTTCTGGATAAAAAAGAGTGTCAAATATGATTGTCAGCTTATTATAAAGCATTTCATAAAATCCACCGGTTGTAGCATAAACATATTTTTTANNTTCCATTATTCCCATAATAGGAGATCTATGTGCCATTATACCAAAATCGCCATCATATCCAGGCAAACGAATTGCTTTAATTTTATAATTTTTTGTAGGCGAACCTTGTTTTGCAACCGACAAACGCAAAAACTTGCTCATTTATTCTTTCCTTCAGGTTTTACATTAAGCTGTTTAGCGCGTTCTTCAACGTCTTCTATTCCACCAACCATATAAAATGCCTGTTCGGGATAATTGTCGTATTTCCCATCAACAATGGCCTTAAAACTTTGAATTGTTTTTTCCAACGGAACATATTTTCCTTTATATCCCGAATATTTTTCTGCAACATTAAAGGGCTGAGAGAGGAATTTCTGAATTTTTCTAGCTCTATAAACAACCGTTCTATCTTCATCTGAAAGTTCATCCATACCCAATATTGCAATAATATCAGAAAGCTCTTGATAGCGCTGTAAAAATTCTTGAACTTTTCTTGCAGTTTGATAGTGTTCTTCACCAAGAATATCAGCCGACATAAGTCTTGAATTAGAAGCAAGCGGGTCAACTGCAGGATATATACCTAATTCAACAATTTTTCTTGAAAGTACTGTTGTTGCATCAAGATGAGTAAATGTCGTTGCTGGCGCTGGGTCAGTAATATCGTCTGCCGGAACATATATAGCCTGAACAGAAGTAATAGAACCGGACGTTGTAGATGTAATTCTTTCCTGCAACGCACCCATTTCAGTTCCAAGAGTGGGCTGATAACCAACAGCAGATGGCATTCTTCCCAACAGAGAAGAAACTTCTGAACCTGCTTGAACAAATCTGAAAATATTATCAATAAACAAAAGCACGTCTTGAGCTTCACGATCACGGAAATATTCAGCCATTGTAAGAGCTGTTAAGGCAACTCTTAAACGTGCTCCAGGCGGTTCATTCATTTGCCCGAATACAAGACAGGTTTTATCTATAACACCAGATTGCTTCATTTCTAGATATAGATCATTACCNNCACCGCCGTGTTGCGTTGCAATATTATTAATAAGTTCCATAATAAGAACTGTCTTTCCAACGCCAGCACCGCCAAATAAACCAATTTTACCACCCTTTGCATAAGGAGTAAGCAAATCTATAACTTTAAGTCCTGTTTCAAGAATATCTGTAGTTTTCCCTTGATGAACCAAATCTGGCGGAAGCCTGTGTATTGGCCAACGTTCTACAGTTGATTCAATATTTGCTCCTTGGTCGATAGTTTCACCCAAAACGTTAAATATTCTTCCCAAAGTTTTGTTGCCAACAGGAACAGAGATTGGTTTTCCAGTATCTCTTACGATTAAATCCCGTTTTAAACCATCTGTAGATGACATAGCAACTGCTCTGATAATATCATTACCCAAATGCAATGCCACTTCCAAAACGACTTTAGTGCCAAGAGTCGGATTATCGACTTCCAAAGCATTATGAATACCGGGAAGATAACCTGTTGGANNCTCCTGGCTTTTATATTAATGAACCTGAAATTACTTCGTTAATTTCTTGCGTTATAATTGCTTGTCTGCTTCTATTAAGTTCTAAAACTAAATCATCAACAATTTCGCCTGCCCTGTCTGTCGCCGACGTCATTGCCGTCATTCTAGCTCTTTGTTCTGCTGCCATATTTTCCAGCAAAGCCATAAACAGCATACTTTGTAGATATCTAGGCATTATTCTATCAAAAATAATATCTGGAGATGGATTATACTCAAAAGTTATATCTTCTATATCAACATCTACAACATTTTTGTCTACTTCAGGAACAGGCATAATACGCTTTGTGGTAAGCTCTCTGTGCCCTATTTCAAAAGAAGTATACACAACTAATATTTCATCGTAAGTTCCTGCTAAAAAATCAGAAAAAATGCTTTGACACATAGGAGTAAAAACTTTTTCTACATCTTTAAGCGTTAAGTCAATAATAGTTTGTTTTGGCTCTATTCCGCATTTTTCAAAAAATCTAGACGCTTTTTTTCCAACAACTATGATGTCTTTTTTTTCTGCATTATAATTTTCGTAAACTTTGTANNCACTGTTAAAACCGCCACATAAGCCTCTTTCGCCACCTAACACAATTATACATACACTTTTTATTACAGGTCTAGGTTTTAAAGATGGATGATCTAAATTGCTTAGCTTTTTACGCAGATTATTAACTACAGACGCAAGTTTTAAAGCATAAATCCTGTTTTGGCGTATAGTTTCCTGTGCTCTGTTTAAGCGAGCAGTTGACATCATTTTCATGGCGTTAGTAATCTGTTTCGTAGATGAAACGCCTTTTATTTTTTGTCGTATATCACGAAGTGAAGCCATTTACATTTACCTATAGACTACCATTGCGTTTGCCGTCAACTTCGTCTACTTTTTCTTCCTGCATTTTGTGTTGCGGACTATGAGCAGGCAAATATATTTCTTTATGGAATTTATCTATAGCAGTATTCAGTTTTTCGGAAAGCTCATCAGTTAATCCTGCTTCACCCATTAATTCGCGCAGTAAATCAGGATTTTTGTCGTTCATATAGTCAACAAGCTCTTTTTTAAATACGCTGACTTCTTCTTTTTTAAGCTCATCGGTGTAACCATGAGTAGTAGCAAAAATTGTAGTAACCTGTTCTCCTACTGTTAAGTTAGTATTTTGAGGCTGTTTAAGAAGTTCAACAATTCTTTCGCCACGATTAAGCTGATCCTGCGTAGCTTTATCCAAGTCTTTTGAGAACTGAGAGAAAGCAGCAAGTTCTCTATACTGAGCTAGTTCAAGTCTAAGTGGTCCTGCAATTTTTTTCATGGATTTAACTTGAGCGCTACCACCAACGCGGGAAACACTTAATCCTGCATTAATTGCAGGTCTAACACCTGAATTAAACAATGAGGTTTCCAAGATTATCTGCCCATCTGTAATAGAGATTACATTTGTAGGAATATAAGCAGAAGCATCACCTGCTTGTGTTTCTATAATAGGCAAAGCAGTGAGAGACCCCGCTCCAAGTTCGTCTGAAAGCTTTGCGGCTCTTTCCAGAAGTCGTGCATGTAAGTAGAAAATATCAGCAGGATAAGCTTCTCTTCCTGGAGGACGTCTCAAAAGCAAAGAAACCTGTCGGTAAGCAACAGCATGTTTCGTTAAATCATCATAAACACATAAAACATGTTTACCCTTGTCTCTGAAATATTCCCCTATAGCACAACCTGTAAAAGGCGCGATATATTGCAATGGAGCTGGTTCAGATGCGGAAGCAACAACAACAACAGTATGTTTAAGAGCGTCATGAGCCCTTAAGGTTTCGATTATCTGATTAACTGTTGAAAGCTTTTGTCCTATAGCGACATAAACGCAAATAACACCTGTATCTTTCTGATTAATTATAGTATCTATAGCGATTGTTGTTTTACCAGTTTGTCTGTCGCCAATTATAAGTTCACGCTGACCTCTACCTATTGGAATAAGAGCATCTATAGCCTGAATACCTGTTTGTAAAGGTTCAAAAACGGGCTGGCGCTGTATAATATTGGGGCTTACAGATTCTATATTGCGCTTTTCAGCTGAAACGATAGGTCCTTCACCATCGATTGGTTCACCTAGCGCATTTACAACACGACCAGGCAGTGCCATGCCAACAGGAACAGACAAAATAGATTCAGTGTCTGTAACTAAATCTCCTTCGTGGATTCCATCATCTTGTCCGAGGATAAGACAACCAACATTGTTTTCTTCCAAATTTAAGACATAGCCTTTTACGCCATTCTGGAATTCAACCAAATCGCCAACCATAGCCTTTGGAAGACCATGCAATCTTGCGATTCCATCGCCCACCTGCGTTACTATTCCAGCCTCAACTGTTTTAAGTTCAGTTGAAAAATTTTCTATCTCTTGTTTCAGAACGGATAGTATTTCGTCTGAACGTATAGCCATTTTCTACTCCTACAATGCCATAGACGGTTGTTCAGCTATTTCTTTTAACCAAGCTTCATCTATTCGGCGCATGATTTCTTTCATACGTTTAATTCGAGTTCTTACAGAATTATCTATAACTTCGTTCCCGAAATGTATAATTAAACCGCCTCCGATACTTTTATCCACGACTTCTCTAACAGCAACATCACCGAATTTTTTTTCTAATACAGTATTAATTTGCTTTCGTTCTTCTTCATTTAAAGGAACCGCCGATTTAACGATTAATCCCCTTATACCGTTTTTATGCCTGTAAAACCTTTTTAACTCGGTTGCGACATCACCCAAGATATCCATTCTGCCATTGTTTGCAAGCAAACATAACAGATTGGTTACATAGATATCTGCATTTACCATAAGTTTCTTAATCAGATCTACTTTTCTTTCAGGTCTGATAAGTGGATGCGTTAAGATATCGTAAAGCTCTGTTTTTTGCTCAAATATCTTACAAAAAACATCTAAATCTGAAAGACAGTCATCTAATCTATCTTCATCAGCTTCTGCTTTTGAAAATAACGCCTCTGCATATCTTTTAGCGATTATGTTTTCCATAAAAACAGATATTGTTCGTTAAATACAAATTATGACTTTTGCTTTTTTCTGCGCTTATGTCCTAAGCTCATATCATGAATATCATGTTCAAGCTGATTAATTGAACGGGTTATAATTCGATGTTGCAAACCTTCATCAAGCGATTCTTCAACAATTTTTTGCGTAGCATCCATAGTTACTTGTATAACACCGTCTCTCAACTGAGCCCATGCAGCTTGACGTTCCATTAGAATAGTTATTTCACTATCTGAAATATACTGTTCTGCTTTCGCTTTCGCTTCAGCAACTATGTCTTTGCATTGATGTTCAGCTTTGACAACGGCTTGTTTACGGATTTCTTCCGCTTCTGATTCTATATTTGCAATACGTTTTTCGTATTCTTCTTTCAAGGCTTTTGCTTTTTCTGCATCTGCTTCTGCTGCCTTTTTTATTTCAAATAAACTATTTCGCCTTTGCTCAATAATTTTACCTATAGGCTTAAACAGAAAATGGTTAAGAATACAAAGCAATAAAACAAAGTTTACACCTTGAGATATTATAATCCAATAATTAATTGCTTGAAATTCTTGTTCTGATTCCATTATTTACCAATGAAGATAAAGAGTAGAGCTATAAGCAAACAATAAATAGCCATTGATTCAACCATAGCTAAACCAACAATCATTGTGCTTCTTATATCGCCTGCAGCTTCAGGCTGTTTAGACATTGATTCAACTGCAGTTCTAATAACTTTACCCTGAACAAGTGCTGCGACAGTAGTTCCAATAAGAATAGGAAGTATTGCTAAAATGTCTCTAATGAGTAGAGATAACTGTTCACCAGTTAAAGTAGATAAAATTTCTTTCATATTTCCTCCTTTATCAATGCCCTCCATCAAGGGCACTTTGCAGGTAAATTCCACTTAATATAGTAAAAACCAGTGCTTGTAAAAGACTGGTAAATAAAGACATCAACAACATAGGCAAAGGTAAAAGCAAGGGAAACAATACGCCAGTTAAAACAATAATAACGACGTCTTCCCCCCATATATTCCCAAAAAGCCTTAATGTTAAACTAATAGGATGTGATATTTCCCCTATAACATGAATTGGAAACATTATAGGAGCCATCCACCAGATATGACCAGTATAGTTTTTTATATATTGAAAGCCATGAGCCTTTATTCCATAATAAACAGTCAAACAAACTGTTATAAGAGCTAAACCAAAACAGTTCACCAAAAAACCTGTAGGAGATTTTAATGTAGGTATAACCCCCATCATATTAGAACAGAAAACAAAAAGAAAAAGCGTCGATAAAGCAGGCATTAACTCTTTAGTATGTTTTTCACCTGCTGCTAGTTTTACAACACTTTCCAAAGCTTCATAAATAATTTCAAGGAAAGCTTGTCTTTTACTATCGCATGTATAAGTAATATCTCTTGAAAGATAATACATCAATAATGCAAAAAATATTGTTATCAACCATGGAAGTATAAAACCAGGCACATTTAATGGATATGGCAAAGAACCGAAAAGGAAAAAAATTTCTTTTTCTATTGGCTCTACGGCTTCAGCTAATGCCGTTATTACTTTCTGCAATACTTCCATAGATTATACCTGAAACTTTGATTTGCTAATATAGCATAAATCTAATGAAATAGCTAATTATTTATTTTCTGTTTAACAGAAATCTTAATCTTGTACATATCGGCAAAATAGTGTAAACTATATACAAATTAAATGGAGATTTTTATGAAAAACGTGCAAAAAATTTCTAATTTTGAAGCAATAAGTTTTGACAAACGTGAATGGCTTATAACAAATGGAATAGGAGGCTATGCTTCTTCTACTGTCCCATGTATAAATACAAGACGATATCACGGTTTACTCATTGCCGCCAGAAGACCACCAGTAGATAGAGTAGTTCTTGTATCAAGATTAGATGAGTTTTTGTGCTTCGATAATGAAGAATTTATTATATCTTCTTTTTTGCAAAAACCAGAACAAAAAAACAGCAATGGTTTTCTTCATTTAGAACGTTTTGAAAATTATCCAATACCAACATGGTATTATCGTATTAAAGATGTAATGCTAATAAAAACCATTAATATGGTTTACGGTCAAAATACGACTTTAGTTACTTATAAGCTTTTAACAAATGGTAAAAGCGTTTCCTTAAAAATAAGACCTCATTTTTTATTTAGAGATTTTCATGGCAATATGCTTGAAAATGAAGGAATTGAAAAAAATTATTCGCTAGTAAACAACACTTTATTAATACAACCATTCGCAAATGCGCCCAAACTACATATTAGATGGAATACAGGCATTTTTAAACCAAGTGAATATTGGGATAAAAACATATATTTACCAGAAGAAAATGAACGTGGGCTTCCAGACACTGAAGACGACTTTACTTGTGGTTATATAGAAATGAAAGATTTTACTGGAATAGCCTCATTAACTTTTTCCGATATACCAATAGAAGCATTTAATCCATTAGATATAAGGAAACGCGAAGAACAGCGTCTTGAAACAATAGAAAATTCAATGCAATCAGACGACCTTCTTCTAAAAAAACTTTTATTAGCGGCAGACCAATTCATAGTCAGCAGAGAAAGCACAGAAAATAAGACTATTTTAGCAGGCTACCCATGGTTTTCTGATTGGGGTAGAGATACACTTATTTCTTTGCCAGGTCTAACTTTGGTAACTGGTAGGTTTGATGATGCAAAATCAATACTTAAAACATTTGCAGCTTCAATTAGACATGGGTTAATACCTAATTGTTTTGCAGATAAAGGCTGTGAAGCAATGTATAACAGCGTTGATGCTTCTTTATGGTTTTTTGATGCCGCATATAGATTCGTTACTTATACAGACGACTATGATTTTGTAAGAGAATATCTTTATGACGGTATGTTTGAAATAATTGAAGCTTTTATTCATGGAACCATAAATAATATAAAAATGGATAAAAAAGACGGTTTAATATCGTCAGGAACAAACGATACTCAACTAACCTGGATGGACGTAAAAGTTAATGGTAAAGCTGTTACGCCAAGAAGTGGAAAAGCTGTTGAAATCAACGCTTTATGGTATAATGCTCTTAAAATCTATGCTATGTTCCAGGAAAAATTCGAAGGTAATTCAAGAAAAACTACGGCTTTAGCACAAAAAGTTAAACGCAATTTTATAAACATCTTTTGGAATGAAAAAGAAAAATGTCTTTATGATTACATAGATTTAGATGGTGTTCCAAATGACGACATAAGACCAAATCAAATATATGCTGTTTATCTACCATTTGGCATGTTGGAAGCAAACGAAGAAAAAGCAATAGTTAATAAAGTTTTTGAAGAATTATATACATCTTATGGATTAAGAAGTCTTTCGCCAAAAAACAAAGATTACCATGGGAAATATGAAGGTGACCGCATAGAAAGAGATTGCCGTTACCATCAGGGTACTGTCTGGGGATTTTTAATTGGTCCTTTCATTACTTCTTATTTAAAAGTTCACAATTCATCAATGGAAGCCCTTTTAAGAGCTTCTATTATGATAGAGCCTTTTGCTAAACATCTTGAAAACTCAGGCTGTATCGGTTCTGTCTCTGAAATATTCGACGGAGACGCTCCTTACACGCCAAAAGGTTGTTTTGCTCAGGCATGGAGCGTAGCAGAAATTCTTAGATGCTACGTTGAAGATATTAAAGGTCAAAAGCCTTCATTGGTTTTTTAATATGAAAATAGATAAAGCAAGCGCAATTTATAACTTAATGGGAGTTGGTCTTGGTTCTGGTATTTGCATAGCAATAGGTCTTTGGATTGGATATTCAATCGACGAATATTTTAAATGCGAACCTTGGGGAATAATTGGAGGTATTGTTTTAGGGNNTAAAAGAAATAAAGACAAATGTGAAAAAATTAGAAGAAGAAGATCATAAAGTGAAAGATTAACTTTATATCATACCTATAACGCAAGGATTTATTTATGGCGTCTGGTGAGAACTCTAATGCATATTTAAGAAGAATCGAAAAAAAACTCGGTTTATTTGGTTTATTATTCTTTTTAGATCCTTTACTTGCATTTTTAATTGGTTTCCCTCCCCATTACTCTTTTATAATAGGTTATTATTTAGGATACTCAAGTTTTATTGTTTTATGTGAAACTTTCATAGCCACTCAAAAAAAACCAATTATTATGGCAATTATGCTGTTTTTAGCTAATANNCAAGTATGGTTTTTCTGCTATTGAGGCTATTATAGGCGTATTTATAGCTCAAAGTTCTGTAATTATAATGATTTTAACACTGGCAAAAACGAATAAAAACAAAGAGAAACTGTAATTTTATCTTATAACTCTGACCAATCTTTTCCTACCGCTACATCACAAACANNATTATTCGTTTTAATTCAGGCTTTATTGTTTCTAATTCTTCCTGTGGAACAGAGAATATAAGTTCATCATGAATTTGTAAGACAAGCTTTGTATTCAAATTATGAGACTTAATGTATTCAGTGGTATCTATCATAGCTTTTTTAACTAAATCAGCAGCAGAACCCTGCAAACCAGTATTTTTTGCTATTCTTTCAGCGGCGGCTTTTAAAAGTGCTTTAGAAGAATTAATATCAGGGATTTCTCTTATACGGTTAAACAAGGTTGAAACTTTGCCTGTTTGTCTAGTTTTTTCCAATACTTCATTAAAATATTCAGTTACTTTTGGAAAGTTTTCGTAAAAGTTGTCTATGTATTCCTTTGCTTGTATTCTAGTAATACCAAGGCCAGTAGCTAAGCCATGAGCAGATATACCATAAATAATNNCAGAACGTTGATGTGAATCTATATACTGTGGATCAAGACCAAAAATTTTCGAAGCACTTAAAGTATGTATATCTATATTGTTTTTATAGGCATTTATTAGTTCAGGGTCTTGGGAAAAATGCGCAAGAAGTCTAAGTTCTATTTGCGAATAATCCAAAGAAACAAAAACATCGCCTTCTCGAGGAGGAATAAAAGCTTTTCTAATTTGTTTTCCAACTTCTGTTTTTACTGGTATATTCTGTAAATTTGGATTAGAGCTTGAAAGTCTTCCCGTTGCTGTAACAGCCTGATTAAAACTTGCATGTATTTTGCCCGTTATGGGGTTAATTAGCTCAACAAGAGCATCTGTATAGGTATTTTTTAATTTAGCTAATTCTCTATATTCAATTATTTCTTTGCAAATAGGGTGCTCAAACTGTAAAATCTGTAAAACTTCATTGTCTGTAGAATAGCCTGTCTTTGTTTTCTTAGGCGGAGTTAGTTTAAGGTCAGTAAATAAAATTTCAGATAGTTGTTTAGGAGAATTAATATTAAATGGCTTTCCAGCATAAACATGAATATTGTTTTCTAACTGTCTAAGTTTTGCATCAAATTTAATGCTTAAATCCTTCATATACTGTTTATTTAAACCAATTCCAGTATATTCCATATCCATAAGAATATTTAAAAGAGGCATTTCCAGTTTTTCAAATAAATCTGTTAATCCACGTTCTAATATTTCTTTTTTAAGGATTGGATAAAGTTGCATTGTTAATAACACATCTTGACAACCATAGTATGTGGCTGTTTTGATGTCAACAGACGCAAATTCTCCTGCTTTTGCAACCTGTTTATATTCAGTGACTTCAAAACCTAAAAGACTTTTCCCCAAAGCTTTTAGCGCATTAGATCTTACGGGGTCTGCGACATAAGCAGCAATAAGTGTATCAAACAATTTTCCGTCTACTTCAACGCCTTCATTTTTTAGAAAAGCCAAATCGAATTTAAGATTATGCCCTATTATATTTTTGCCTTTTATTGCGTCTTTTAAATAATCAAAAAATGATTTTGGTTCTATCTGGTCATTTGGAGTAAGTCCTAAATAAGAATGTCTTAATGGTATATAAATAGCTTTTTCGATATTTGCAGCAAAAGAAATACCAATTATTCTATCGCTCGCAAAATTTAAACCATCTGTTTCTATATCAAGACAAATAGTGTCTCCAACAGAATTCCAATATGTTTTAAAATCTTCCAGATTATTTATAGCTATTCTTTCACCTGAAAGCTCTTTTCCATTTGTTTCGTTAATAGTGTCAACATTCTTTAATTCTGCTTTTTTCATAAGCTTTTCAAGAGTTAGTTCACTATTTTTAGAAAATTCTTTGTATAAACTACCAAATTCGTATTTTTGCAAAAAAGTTAAAAATGTTTCTTCATGCAAATTATTAGGATGCCAAACCAGCTCATCAACTGTGTCAAAAGTTTTTACGTCTGTAACAATGGTTGCAAGATAGTAGGANNGTTTTCGATGCTTTTATATTCCTGAATTAGCGACATACCTTTTTTTTCGCCAATTCCACTAACACCTGGTATATTGTCAGAAGTATCGCCCCACAAGGCTTTTAAATCAATGATTCCTTTTGGTTCAAATCCATATTCATCTATAAAAGCCTGCCTGTTTACCGACTTCATATCTGTAACGCCTTTATGGCATAAATCTACAGTAATATTATCATCTATTAACTGCAATAAATCGCGATCTCCAGTTATAATTTCAACATTATATTCGGAAGAAAGTCTCTTTGCGGTCGAGCCAATTAAATCATCTGCTTCATAATCAGAACTAGTCAGAACAGTTATTCCAAGAGCTCTGGTAGCATCATGCGCCCATGGAAGCTGCATAAGTAAATCTTCTGGAACAGGCTTACGTTGTGCCTTATATTCTGGATATTTTTTCTTTCTGAATGTATTTGAAGTTGTATCAAATGCTACAGCAACCAAATCTGGATTTTTTTCTTTTAAAACTTTTGTAAGCATACGAACAAAACCATAAAGCGCACCAGTATGAAGCCCAGATGAAGTGCTAAGTCTTTGGCTTCCAAAAGCATAAAACGCTCTAAATACTATGTTATTTCCATCGATTAGCAAACAGTTTTTCATAATTATTCCTTATGCTGATAAAATTTTTGTCGCAGCTTCTTTATCTGTGGCAATTTGAGAAATAAGTTCATCCATTGATTGAAATTTTATTTCTGGTCGTAGCATTTTTACAAATCTTACACGAATAGCCTGATCGTATAGATTGCCCGAATATCCTATTAAATGTGCTTCCAAAAGGTGTATTTTTCTGTCAAATGTTGGTCTAACACCCATATTTACAACAGAAGGATAAGTTTTTCCTTCTGTGTCTGTAAAGCAGGCATATACTCCGTTAGGAGGCAAAACTTTTACAGTATTTTTTAATGGTAAATTTGCTGTTGGAAATCCCATAGTTCTTCCTCTGGCATCTCCATGTTCTACTATTCCGCCATAAGCAAATTCCCTGCCTAATAGTAAATTTGCGTTTAAAAAATCACCTTGTTCAACATAACTTTTTATTGCAGAACTTGAAACAGCCTCTCCATTAACTTTGCACTGTTCCATTATAAAGCAGTTAATTCCATATTTCGATAATTCTTTGCGAAGTAAGTTTACGTTACCTTCTCTATTGGCACCAAAAGTAAAATTATAACCAACAAAGACATAGCCTGCATTTAGTTTATCAACTAGAATTTTTTTTATAAAATCATTGTAATTTATCTTTGCAAAATCGAGACTAAACTTTGCCGTAACAATTTTAGAAGAATTAAACTGCTTTAAAATTGTTAATTTTTCATTTCTTTCGTTTAAATACCCTTTAAATAAATCAGGACATAATATTTGCTTTGGAGAATTATCAAAAGTAAAAATAATAGACGGAACTTTCGCTGATTTTGCATAAGAAACCATTTGATTTAAAAGTTTTTTGTGACCAATATGAACTCCATCAAAAAAACCAATAGCAACAGANNTTTCTAAAATATCATCTAATTTTATTATTTCAGTGTTCATTTGAGAACACCTTTTCTGCAAGCAAAATTAAATTGCCTTTTTTATCTTTTGAAGCTTTGTAAATAGCGAGCAAATCATCTTTTTCGTTTGTTATTAGGATAATATCTAAATTGGCTTTATCTACATTTTCAGGCAAATCAACACTTAGTAAATCTCGTTTAAAAATTGCATTTCCATGACTTACCTTAATTTCACCATCTTTTGTTACTACCGCTTTTGGCAAATTTAATATATTTTTTACTGTCACAAAAGAATTACTATTTACAAATTCTTTTCCGTTAATAATATTATACCATGGATATGCCATAGAAACTTGGCACTTACCAACCCGTTCTCTTCTTAAGTAGGAAAGATGCGCTCCGCAACCTAGTTTTCTTCCAATGTCATGAGCTAACGATCTAACATATGTGCCCCTAGAGCAGTCAACTCTTATAATTAACTGTCTATGACCATTAAGAGTAAAATCATGTAATAAATCAAGCCTCTTTATAGTAACAGGTCTTGCCGATAAAGTTACTTCTTCGCCCATTCTAGCTTTTTTGTAAGCTTTTTCACCATTAACTCTAACTGCCGAATAAATAGGTGGAATTTGTTCAATATTTCCCTTAAAAGAGTTTATTGCTTCCTGTATTTGTTCTGAAGTAATCTTAAACGCTGCTTCATCATTACAAGAAATAACTTGGCCTTCAGTATCATAGGATTCTGTTTCTACACCCAAGGTAACTCTCATTAAATACGTTTTATCAAGTTCTTCTCTCTCTAAATAACTTAACAATTTAAGAGCTTTACCCATAAAAACAAGTAAAACTCCTTGAGCCATAGGGTCTAATGTCCCCGCATGACCACATTTTTTTATATTATAAATCTTTCTAATCCGATTTATAACATCGTGAGAAGTACAACCCTTAGGTTTGTTTACAACTAACAGACCATCTATCATTTTAAATTCAGTTGTTTTTCTAATTCTTTGATAGAGGCTTCAAGAACCTGCTTTTTAATATCTTCCAAGCTACCAACCATAGTGGAGCCAGCGGCTAATTTATGACCGCCACCATTGAAAGAACGGCTCAAATCTAAAACATCCAATTTTCCTGTAGAACGGAAACTGATTTTAATTTTTCCTTCTTTAGCTTCTCTAAATAAAATTGAAAGTTCATTGCCTTTTATGCAACTAAGATTTCTTATTGCACCGTCTGCATCGACTTCATCTGCATTATGTTTATCAAAATCTTCCTGAGTTAACCAGCTATATACTATTTTACCATCGCAAAGTTTTTCTGTTCTTGCCATGGTAATTCCATGAATAACCACACGAGTATAGCTTGTATTTTCGTAAACTATTTTGTAAATTTCGTCTACTATTAAATCATTTGAAATAAGTTTGGCTGTAACTTCGTGAGCTCTTGGTGTAGCATTATTGTATCGGAAGTTTCCTGTATCAGTCATAACACCAACATATAAAGCTTCACGACATTCTTTGCTTAACGGATTTCCTGTTCTTTCAAAAATATTATATAATATTTCACAAGTAGATGAAGCTTTTTCATCTAAAATATTAGTGCTACCAAGACCTTTTACATCTATATGGTGGTCCAGATGAATTAAATCATCAGCTTTTTTGAAGAATTCTACTCTATCTCCGAGACGTTTTGCTTCAGTAGTTTCCATTAAGAAACCTAAATCAAAATGAACATCTTCAGGAAGTTTGTCCACACATTCCTCGGTACCTGCAAGCCAAGAAATTTGTTCTGGCAAAGGGTCAAAATTCAAACAATAACAATTTTTTCCAACAGATTTACAATAATGATATAAAGCTAACTGCGAACCCAGCGCATCACCATCTGCAAAAGGATGAGCTATACAAAATATATTCTGAGCTTTTTCAAGTTTTTCACAGATTATATCTATTTGTTTATCATATTCAGCACTAGGCCATTTTACCTTCATTATTGAATTTCCTTTTTTGTTTCTTGTGTTTCTATATTTGGTGTAGTTTCTTTTGGAATATTCAGCCCTCTTAGCAATTCTAAGATATGGTCTCCATGTTTTATAGATGGGTCATAGAAAAATGCAAGCTCTGGTAAAACACGCAAAAGCAAAACTTTTTTCAGCTCACGTCTAATAAATGGTTTTGCCGAATCAAGCCCTGCCTGAATTTGTTCTGGCGTAAATTTTCCTGTATCTAAGAAGCTATAAAGAAGTTTTGCAAAACTAAAATCGGGACTGATTTCTACGCTAACTATATGCACGCCCTGAACACGTGGATCAGAGACGTGCCTTTGTATAATTTCCGATACTTCGCGTAAAATTAATTCGGAAACTCGTTCTTGTCTGCGATTCATTATTAAAGAACTACTTCTTTCTGGTTAAGTTTAAAGAATTCGAGAATATCTTTTTCTTTAACATCGTTAAAGTTTTCGATACCAATACCACATTCGTAACCAGCGTTAATTTCTCTGGCATCGTCTTTAAATCTCTTAAGAGAACCAACTTTACCTTCAAAGACATCTATGCCATCTCTTATAACACGAACAGAAGCAGTTCTATTTACTACGCCGCTAAGAACATAAGAACCACAAATGGAACCTACGCCGCTAACTTTGTAAACCTTACGAACTTCAGCGCGACCAATTACTTCTTCTTCGTATTCTGGATCATATAATCCTTTAAGAGCAGATTTAACAGCGTCTATGGCATCATAAATAATCTTGAATACTTTAATTTCAACGTCTTCGTTCTTGGCTGCTTCTTCAACACCGGTCATAGGTCTTACGTGGAAGCCAATAATAATAGCGTTGCTTGCCGAAGCAAGGTTTACGTCTGCTTCTGTAATACCGCCAACGCCAGTATGTATAACGTTTACTTTTACTTCGTCAGTGCTTAAACGTTCTAGAGCGTCTTTAATAGCGACAGAAGACCCCTGAACGTCAGCTTTTATAATAATATTAAGCTCTTTTGCCTGACCTTCGGTAACACGTTTAAACAAATCTGCCAATTTTATGCGATTTTCTCTAGAAAGACGTTCTTCTCTAGCTTTCTTTTGGCGAAGTTCACCGACATATCTAGCAAATTTAGCGCTTTCAACAACAGCCATTTTATCGCCAACATTTGGAACTTCATTTAAACCAAGAATCATGGCTGGGAAAGCTGGACCAGCTTCTTTTACTCTTGCGCCAGCATCATTAATTAATGCTTTAACTCTACCATAGCAAGTTCCACAGATAATATGGTCTCCCAACTGGATTTTGCCGTTTTGAATTAAAACAGTTGCCATTGGGCCCATGCCTTTGTCAAGACGTGCTTCGATAATTGTTCCAATACCTGCTTTATTTGGATTAGCAGTAAGTTCCATTATTTCGGCTTGAAGCAAAATCATTTCGAGTAAGTCGGCAACGCCAGTTCCTTTTTTTGCAGAAATTGGAACCATAGTTGTTTGTCCGCCCCAGTCGTCAGCAACCAAATTATAGTTCATAAGTTGCTGTTTAACTTTGTCGATATTTGCTTCTGGCTTATCTATTTTGTTGATTGCAACAATTATAGGAACATTTGCTGATTGAGCATGATGTATAGCTTCTATGGTTTGTGGCTGTACACCATCATCTGCCGCAACAATAAGAACGGCTATATCAGTTACTAAAGCACCTTGAGCGCGCATTGCAGTAAAAGCTTCGTGACCAGGAGTATCTATAAAAGTGATAATACCATTTGGTAAACGAACCTGATATGCACCAATGTGTTGAGTTATACCACCAACTTCTTTATCTGCGACATGGGCTTTTCTGATGTAGTCAATAAGAGATGTTTTACCATGGTCAACATGTCCCATAACGGTAACTACAGGAGGTCTTGTCCGTTTATCTTTTTCGTCATCAGGAGTATCTTCGATTTCGAATACATTTTCAGAGAAAACTATTTCTTTACCAAATTCACTCCCCATCAGCTGAATTTGATCAGCTTCGAGACGTTGATTTAAACTTGCAACAACGCCCATACCAAACAGTTTCTTTACAATAGCTATAGCATCTACATCAAGGTATTTTGCTAACTCTGTAACTGTTACATCTGTTGGAATAACGATTTTAGGTAATTCGTCTTCCTCTTCGTCGGAATAACTATTTTTTGTACGATCTAAAATTGCTTCTTGTTGACGTTCAGCTTCTCTCATTTCGGCTTGAACTTTCTTAGAAAAATGAGCACGCTTGTTTTTATTTTTGTTGCCCTTTTTCTTTAAAGTATTCTGATTATTCTTACCGGTTTTGATGATTGTTATCTGTTTTCCATCTTCAAACTCATCATCGTCATCGTCAATAATCTGTTTCTGGAAAGATTTTAACTTATTTTGCTTTGACTTGTCAAAAGTCTGATTTTTTTCTCTTTCCAGGCGTTCACGTTCTGCTTTTTCTCTCTTTGATTCTGCTCTCTGGCGTTCTCTGCGCTCTTCCAAATTTTTCGCCGCAGGCTGGGTAATTTGGATAGTAATATTACTTTTCTGAGCCTTTTCAGCTTCTTCTCTAGCTTTTTTTTCAGCTTCAGCTTTGGCTTCAGCTTCTGCCTTGGCTTTTCTTTCAGCTTCAGCTTTCGCTTTGGCTTCAGCTTCTGCCTTGGCTTTTCTTTCAGCTTCAGCTTTCGCTTTGGCTTCTGCTTCTGCCTTAGCTTTTCTTTCAGCTTCAGCTTTCGCTTTGGCTTCAGCTTCCGCTTTAGCCTTTGCTTTTGCTTTTGCTTCTGCCTCTGCTTTAGCTTTAGCCTTTGCTTTTTTTTCTGCTTCTGCCTTAGCTTTGGCTTTTTCTTCAGCTTTTATTTTAGCTTCAGCTTCTGCTTTTGCCTTATTTTCAGCGTCTTTTTTCGCTTGTTCAGCTTTTATTTTAGCTTGTTTGGCTTCGTTTTCTTTTCTCGTTTCTTCAGCAAAGAAATGGCGTTCAAGCATAATCAGGACATCTTCCGTAATATTGGCCATGGGGTTGATTTTACCTTCATAACCAAGTTTGCTAAGAAGCTCAGCCATTTCCTTATAAACTAAATTGTATTTTTTTGCTACTTCATGTAGTCTAACAGTCATTCGCTTCTCTTTGCTTGCCATACGCTTCTCCTTGCTTCTTAATTATTCTGCCTTTTTAGCCACATTCATTTTTTCTAAATCTTTTGCAGTTTTTATATCTATTTTGATATTTGTTAGTTTAGAAGCAAGTTTGACATTTTGTCCTTCTTTACCAATAGCAAGAGAAAGTTGAGGCTGTGTAACAATCACTAATGCAGATTTGCCATCGTCGGCAACTTTTACCGATTCAATCTTAGCAGGGCTAAGAGCATTTGTTACATATTCTATTGGATCATCGCTATATCTAACAATGTCAATTTTTTCTCCGTTAATTTCTTCAACTATACCTTTAATTCTGCTTCCCTTAAGACCTACGCAAGAACCTACAGGGTCTATTTTATTGTCGCTAGTGGCTACAGAAATTTTTACTCTAGTGCCAGGTTCGCGAGATGAAGATTTAATTTCTACTATTCCGTCTTCTATTTCTGGAACAGCCTGTCTAAACAGCATTTCAACAAATTTTGAGGAACTGCGAGATAAAACAATTTGAGGTCCTTTTGTTCCTGATTTTACGCTTTGAATGTAGCATTTTATACGGTCGCCAGTTCTGAAATTTTCTCCAGGTATTTGTTCTTTTGGAGGAAGAACAGCTTCAGCCTTAGAAAATTCAACATAAACGTTGCCGCGTTCAACTCTTTGGACTTTTCCAATCAAAATCTGACCAACTCTTCCACTAAATTCTTCATAAATCTGACCTCGTTCAGCGTCCTTTATTTTCTGATTTACAACTTGTCGAGCAGTCTGTGCCGCAATACGACCAAATTGTTTATCTTCAGAAGATGGAGTAACGTCTTCTTCGATAATGTCTCCAGGCTGTGCGTTGGGATCAAGTTCTCTGGCTTCTTCCAAGGTATATTGCTTATCTGGATAGTCTAAATCGTCAGTATCCATAACAACTCGACGAGAAATAACTTTAAAATCGCCTGTTGATTGGTCTAGCTCTACTCTTACATCTTCATCAGAACCGCAATTCTTTTTATATGCAATAATAAGAGCTTCTTCGATTGCCTTTACCAAAACATCCATTGGGATGTTCTTTTCGCCTATTACCTGTTTTAATGCTTCTATAAGATTAAATTTAGCCACTTTACTTTACCTCCACCGCTATTTACGCTTTTAATTTTTCCGGAAACTCAAAAACTGCCTGCGCTTCTATTACTGAATTCAGCGAAAATTCGCGGAGCTCTTTTCCGGTTTGGACTTTGATACAGTCCGGGGAAAATTCTTTCAAACGACCTTCGAAAACTTTCTTTTTGCCTGTCTCTGGGTCTTTTAAAGTCCATTTTACAAGCTTATTAATATGCCGCTCATAATCGACTTGCCGTTTAAAAACCCGTTCCACACCAGGAGAAGAAACCTCTAAGGTATACTCTCCTTCGATTAGGTCTGCCTCATCGAGATACTTTCCAAGACCTCGTGAAACTGTCTCGCAGTCCGTAACCGTAACGCCTTGTGGAAGATCTATAAAGACCTCTAATACCTTTCGGCGTTGAACTTTACCTAAGGTTACATCGAACACCTCATACGGAAAGTTATCTTCGACATAATGCCTGACAACAGAAACTATCTTCTCTGCATCTTTGTCCATAAATACTCCTTTCCGATATATAGAAAAACACATCAAACCACGCACTATTTGGCGGTTTGCTGTATTTTTACTTAGAATTAAACCTTAGTTAAGGTTGAGAGTGCATTTTAGCACGTCTTTAAATTATTAGCAAGTTTTCTTTTTTTAAAGTTTTAGGAAAAAAATACTTTATATTTTATGTACTCTCTGTTATTATTAGTTGCGAAAAAATAAAAGGGGTAAAAGTATGAGCAGTATAGACAGTCTTGTTAAAACCGTTTTGTCCGAGCTTAAAACAGCCATTAGTTCTAAAACAGTCATTGGCGAACCAACTACCTTCAAAAATTGGACAGTTGTTCCAGTTACCAAAGTTTCTTTTGGTTTTGGCGCTGGCGGTGGAAACGGGAAAAGCGAAAATAGTTTCGGTGGCGGTTCAGGCGGCGGTGCTACAATCGAACCAGTTGCTTTTATTGCTATAAACGAAAAAGACGTTAAACTTATTTCCATGAACGAAAAGCAAACAATTTGGGAAAGATTGTTAAAACCAGAAATCGGAGAACAAATTTATAATAAAATAATGGGTATTGCAGATAAAGCTTCCGAATCCGAAATCGTTGTAGAAGAAAAATCATCTGGAAATGTAACTGTAGAAGAACCACCAAAAGAAAATTAAGACAACTCCACTAAAACAACGTAGTCCTATACATATTTAGGAATACGTTGTTTTTTATTTCAGATTTTCTAAACTTTAACTTTTTTTTCTTTTATAGTATATTCAAATATAAATTAAATCTAATCCTATTTAAGTTATGAATATAATATATTTTGTATCTATACCCGTATTTATATCTCTATTTTTGTTTACGACAAAGATGGGGATTTGGCAATTAGCGCCAGCAACTTGTTTTATTTTTTACTATCTTATGGTCGTTTTTCTTGATAACTTTTTTGCTCCGATTTTACAAGAAACACAAAGTTTAACTGAAAAAATATCAAAAAAAACAATCAGAAGCACTAATAAAGTTTTAGGCATAATTATGCGTATTAGCACAATTATTATAGCNNCCAGCAAATTAACAACGCATTAAATTCTAATTCAAGTGGTTTAGCAGTACTTATTTCATTCGCAATGTTATTTTTCTGTGTTTTGGGCATAAGAACTCATGAATGTAGTGATAAATATAGCGAAAATACTTCATGGTTCAGATTTTTAGAATATCTTTTTATAATATATCTTATAATTTTCGTTTTAAGCTATTTTAAGGGATACAGCACAGAAATTATTACAAATTATCTAGATAAAACTATAAAGATTCTTTTAGGTTTTAACACAGTATTTGTTGCTTTAACAGCTTTATCAATAGCTTGGAGTTTACTTGTAAAAATCGCTAACATAATGCCAAACTATTTTTTTACAGGTTTTACAACTCCAGTTATAGTTGATTTGTTAGCCTGTGAATCAAAACTTAACAAAAGTATTTATTCATGCTGTAACAAACGATATGGTATAGATTTAAGTCAGTCCGAAGTTATATCTTATATTAAAAATATTTATGAGCCAACTATAATTATTGCTCTGCTTTTCTTTTGGATTTCGACCTGTGTTGTAATTGTTCCCATAGACCAAGAATGTGTAATATGCAGATTTGGAATTGTAGATGGGAAAAAAGCTAAAGGGCCTGGTTTGCACTTTAAACTTCCTTGGCCTTTTGCAGACGCCGTATTTTTCTCACCAAATAAAATAAATGTAATGAACATTGGATTTGAAGCGTCTAAAGAAAAAACAGACCTTATCTGGAGCAAACGACATTCACTAACAAACGATCATTTAGTTGTTGGTGATGGAGTTGAGTTAATAAATATAGATTGTCAAGTATTATGGAAAATAAAGGATTTATATAAATACTTCTCAACAATGCAAAACCCAGAAGAATTTATTAAAGCAAATACTTATAAATTACTAACAAAAGCAACTGTTACTTCTACCTTCGACGAAATAATTTCCAGAGATAGAAGAATAATGACAAACCAAATTAAACAAGGTTTACAGCAGTTTTTAGATGAAAAAGAGTTAGGNNCGCTGCTTCTTTTGAAGATGTGATAAGCGCTAAATTAGATAAGCTTACGTATGTTTTAAAAGCCCATACAGAAAATGAACATAAAATACATTTTCACAGAGCCGATTCTTTTGCAGTTAAGCTAAAAGCAGAAATGAATGCCATAGAAACCATTCAAAAAGCTGAAGGCGATGCTTCTTCCATAATAAGCAGAGCAATAGCTTTTAATGCAGAACCAGACTTAGAACGATTCCGTTTAAAACTGAATTTAATTCAAAAGATATTCAGCACAAAATCAATATATGTAGTTGATAAAACAATGATGCGTCCACAAGACACAATCTTCTTAAACATGCTTAGTAACTAGAAAGGTTTTAAATATGCAATATTGGCTTAGAATAATACTAGCTGTAGCTCTCTTGGGTTTAATCTCTTATAGTATGTTTGCCTTTCCGCTACACGAAGGCTTTAAAGCAGTAGTAACACATTTTGGAGAACCAACAAGAACCGTCTCCGAAGCAGGCTTGCATTTTAAATGGCCTTGGCCGATAGATAAAATTTATACTTTAGACTGTCGTAAAAGAGTATATAATACCAAATTTACTCAAACCTTAACAAAAGATAAACGTTCTATAATTCTTCTCACCTATGTTGTATGGCAAATAGAAAATCCTCTCGTTTTTTTACAATCAGTAGGCAATATAAAAAATTGTGAAGATAAAATGGAAGGTCTAATTTCAAGCGCAAAAAACAACGTATTAGGCAATTACGAATTAAGCAATCTGGTTTCAACAAACCCCGAACAGCTTAAATTTAAAGAAATAGAAGAAAACATTAAAAACGCCACCTCTGAAACAGCAACTAAGAATTTTGGAATAAAAATACTCAATTTGGGTATTAAACGCTTAGCTTACCCAGAAAATAACGTAATGGCAATTTTCAATCAAATGAACGCTGAACGTTCTCAATATGCTGCTAAATATAGAGCTGAAGGCAGAGAAGAAGCTTCAATGATTTTATCTAAAACCGATTTAGAAATCGCAAAGATAAGCGCAGATGCAGTCAGACAAGCTACAGAAATAAAGGGTGAAGCTGATAAAAAAGCTGCTGAAATATATGCAAATGCAAATAAACAAAGCGCCGAATTTTATAAGTTCTCCCGCTCTCTTGAAGCTCTTGAAACAATAATTAACAATAACGCCGTATTCCTGTTAAGAAGCGATCAGGCTCCATTTAACCTGTTAACTGGTGAATAATATGAGCAGAGGAAAAAAGAATAACTCGCCATTAATAAATACCATTAAAGATTTTATGTTTATCTTAAAAATCTTTATGGTAATAGTCTTTATAGGTTATTTCTTTTCTGGAATAACAATAATAAAGCCAGACGAAGTAGCTATTATAAAACGTATGGGAAAAGTTGTTGGAAACAATCCTGCCGAAAAAATACATAATCCAGGCTGGATTTTTGCTTTGCCAAAACCTTTCGATGAAGTATTAAGAGTGCCTGTTAAACAAGTAAGACAAGTGAGAGTCGCAGAATTAGCAGCTGCTCAAATAGCAGAAGGTGAAATAGCTTCTCCAACCATAAGCCCAACAAAAGAGGGCTACTGCATAAGCGGAGACGAAAATCTTTGTCAGACTTCAGTACTTGTTAAATATAGAATAAAAGACCCTATAAATGCTATGTTTGGTTCAAGCGGAGACCCTATTATTTTCTTTGACAGATTAATAAATGATTTAACTGTTTCTGAAATGACAAAATCTGCTGGAAGATTTTCAATAGACGGTTTACTTACAAGCGATAAATTCGAATTTGCTGAAATGGTAAAAAAAGAAATACAAAATAAACTTGATACATTAAATTCAGGTTTAGAAGCAATAGAAGTTGAAATAGAAGAAATGGTGCCTCCAAATTACCTCAAAGAAGCCTTTGAAATAGTCAATTCAGCTTTCGTAGACAGAAAGAATTTTATAAACAACGCAAAAAGCATTTCTGAAGAAAAATTGCCTAGAGCAAGAAGTAACGCTAATACTCATATAAACAGCGCAAACGAATATGCTGAAAAGACAGTAGCAAACGCAAACGGCGAAGCAAGCAAGTTTTTAAGCATGGTTAAAGCTTATGAATCAAGCCCCAAAGAAGTTAAGGAAGAAATGCTTAACAAAACTCGTAAAAAAATATTTGCCAAATTAAAAAATATGGTTATTTATCCGCCTTTAGCCCAGAGTTCTTCTGGCGTAAAATTGGTTATAAGCGGAAACGGCATAAGAACCGATTCGTCTTTACCTGATGAATCCTACATTTACCAGGGAGTAGACGATGGAAACTAATTTAGACAACACAAATAACCAAGAAGCAAATTTATCTAAAAATCATACAACTGGATTAAATAAGCTTTTAAAGCTCAGATTAACCAATTCTGTATTTGCTTTAATAATGCTTATTACTGGAGTAATTTATAAATTAGTCTTTCCAGAAAATGTACAGTTTGCCGATTTAATTCTAGCTTTTGGAGCTATAGTAGTCGCCCTGCCAATATTTTATGAGGGCATAAAAGGCTTATTTAACAAAGAAGCTAAATTCATGACAGAACAGCTCGTTTCTCTGGCTATATTAGCTTCAATGCTTCAAGGCGATTTTATAACAGCAATAATTATCCCAATTATCATGGTTGCAGGCCATATTATTGAAGAAAAAAGTATTATGGGCGTTAGTGAAGCAATAGCAGCTTTAAAAAAACTACATAATACGAAAGCTCGAAAAATAGATAAAAATGGAAATGAAAATCTTGTCGAAGCTGAAGAATTAAGTATTGGAGAAATAATAGCCTGTTATCCAGGTGAAACAATAGCTGCCGACGGAATAGTTACAGAAGGCGATTCTTCCGTTAATCAGGCTCCTATTACTGGCGAATCCATACCTGTAGACGTTTATTCTGGAACTCATGTATTTGCTGGTACAATCAACATAAGCGGAAAAATTCTTATTAAAGTTAATAAGCTTTCCCAAGATACAGTTTTTAATAAAATTGCCGCTTCCCTCGCCGAAGCAGAAAAATCAAAAGCTCCAATAGTCAAAATTATAGAAAAATATCTAGGTTTATATTTTCCGTTTGTAATTATGGTAGCTGCCTTAACACTATTCCTTACAGGAAGTATAGATAGAGCTATTGCCGTTTTAGTTATAAGTTGCCCATGCGCTCTTGTTCTTGCAAGTCCTAGCGCTATGATTGCCGCATTAGTCAGAGCCGCAAAACTCGGAATAATGATTAAAAACACAGCCTTCCTTGAAGTGCTTTCAGAAATAGACACAGTTGTTTTTGATAAAACAGGAACAGTAACTTTAGGTCACTTGCTAGTAGACAAAGTAGAGCCCGAAGAAGGAATAGAAAAAGATTATTTGCTATCTGTAGCTGGAACATGCGCAAGCGGTTCTATACACCCTGTTTCAGCCGCCATTGTTAAATATATGCATGAAAATAATCTGCAAATATCAGTTTCAAAAAAACACACCGAATTTCATGGAAAAGGCGTTGAAGCTGTTATGGAAAACAGTAATTACTATATAGGCAGACTGTCATGGTTATGTGAACAGTGCAAAACCGAATTTAAAACAACCCTAGAAGATAGCGACCAAATTTGTAACTGGGTTACAGATGGAAAAAAATTGCTTGGCAGAATTACTTTTTCCGATAGACCTCGACCCGAAATGAAGCAATCTATTGAAGAACTTCGCAACATAGGAATTGATGAAATTGTTCTTTTAACAGGCGATAAAAAACATATTGCAAATACCATAGGAAAAGCCTTAGGAGTAGACGAAACCGTTGCTGAATGTTTGCCTCAAGATAAACTTGACTACGTTAATAAAAAGAAAGAAAATGACCATAAAGTTATGTTTGTTGGAGACGGCGTAAACGATACTTTAGCATTAAAAGCCAGTGACGCAGGTATAGCCATTGCTAAAGGCGGTTCTGATATTGCGGTTCAAAATGCAGATATAGCTTTTAATAGCGATAATTTAACCAATTTAGTAAGAATGTTTAACCTCTCATCTGAAACAAGAAGTATTATAACTCAAAATATATGTATTGGAGCAGGTTTTAGCTTAATACTAATGGCTCTTGCATCTTACGGAATAATTACTCCAATTGTTGGCGCGTTCGCTCACAATTTTGGTTCTGTATTCGTTGTTATAAACAGTGCAAGATTGCTTAAAGAATAATATTCTTGTTACAATCATATTTTATCGTAAATAAGCTTTTTTCTAGAGACAAAAATAATTGCCTCTAATCTTTAATCTCTTCAAGAAAATCCATAAACTTAAGCAAGATTTTCTTTTGTTTGGCTGTTAAAGCCAAAAAACGCTTTTCGTCGTCGGTGAAATTCTGCTTTGCTTCAAAATCCCCTATTAAATCGCTTACATTTAGTCTAAGTGCTTTTGCAAGTGGCTCTATATTTTTTACTCTGGGCAAGGTTTCCATTCTAAGCCATTTAGAAACTGTGGTTTGTGATATATTAGCCATTTCAGCAATATCTGCTTGCCTTAAATTTCTTTCTTGCATTATTTGTAAAAGTTTTTTTTGAAAATAATTCATAACACTTTTGTTTTATTATTGACTTTTGATAACATAACGGCTAAATTATAATCATCTAAATATGACAAAAGCCTCACAGCTCTGTGGGGCTTTAAGACATATCGAATCTGACAACTTAGTTTAAGCGGTATTTCGCCTCGTTCCGCCAAGAATAACAGCGAAATACCTGAACAAAATCTGGTGCTATTAACACCGAATTTGTTATGTACGTATAATAACACGATTCGGCGTATTTTTCCACCTGCTAAAATTTTGTTTATTCCTTTTTTGTCGGTTCGAGCAAACAAGGAAAGAGCAGGATGCCAAGAATATTTGACAATATCGAGCAGGATTTTGGTTCTGGATTATTAGAACACATAAAAAAAGCCTTAAGAGTTGATTATTGCGTAGGTTACTTTAACATTCGCGGTTGGAACCTAGTTGCAAACGAGATAGATAAACTTCAAGGCGAAAAAGTTAAGGAAAAAGACCAACAGGTTAAACGCTATTGCCGTCTGCTTGTCGGTATGTATAAAACCCCTTCAGAAATAATAGCTGAAACTTACAGTGAAGACAACGAACCTATCACAAACAAGCAAATACCTGTTTTAACTAATCAGCTTAAGCAAGAACTGAAACAGCAGCTAACAATCGGTTCTCCAACAGAAAAAGACGAAGCACTTATACGCAAACTTCTTCAACAGCTTAAATCTGGCAAAGTAGTTATAAAGCTCTTTCTTAAACATTTATTGCACGCAAAACTTTATTTGGCTTATTCCCAAGACACAGTTGCAGGAACTACGGCTCTTTTAGGAAGCAGCAATTTTACTTTGGCAGGTTTAAAGCGACAAGGAGAGCTTAACGTAGATGTTCTAGATCAGGATGCCGCCCATAAGCTTTCCAAATGGTTTGACGACCGTTGGAACGAAAAATGGTGCATTGATATAACTAAAGACGTTATACAAATTTTGGAAGAATGTTGGGCAAGAGAAACAGAAATACCTCCTTACTACATTTATTTAAAAATGGCATACCACCTGTCTCAGGAAGCCAGAAACGGCATAGATTCCTTCCAGCTTTCAAATATATTCCAAAACAAATTGCTTGATTTTCAGCAAAAAGCAGTTTTAATCGGTGCACACAACCTTTACAAGCATGGCGGTTTAATGATAGGCGATGTAGTTGGGCTTGGTAAAACAATTACCGCAACAGCTATAGCAAAGCTTTTTGAAGAAGACTTTTATTATAACACTTTAATTTTGCCACCGAAAAATTTGCAATCAATGTGGGAAGAATACGTTGAAAACTATGGCTTACATGCCAAAGTTATTCCACACAGCATGATTACAAAAGAACTTCCAACTTTAAAACGCTATAAACTGGTAATAGTAGATGAAAGCCACAATTTCAGAAATAGCGAAAATCAAAGTTACAAAACCTTAAAAAGCTATATAGAAAGCAATGATTGTAAGGTAATGCTTTTATCTGCCACGCCCTACAATAAATCATATTCAGATTTAGCAAACCAGCTTCAACTGTTTATTCCTGAACACTATGATTTAGGAATAAGCCCAGAAAAATACATAGCAAAATTGGGCGGAACAATACGCTTTCAGGCAAAGCACACAGATATACCATTGCGAAGCATTAAAGCCTTTGAAAAAAGCGAGGATGCCGATGATTGGCGAGAGCTTATGAAAAGCTTTCTTATACGCCGAACCAGAAGCTTTATAAAAAAGTATTATTCTGAAACAGACCCTAAAAACAATCGAAAATACGTTGTTTTCAGCAACGGCGAGCGTTCTTATTTCCCTGAAAGGTTGCCTAAGAAAGTAACCTTTGAAATGAATTCTAACAACAAGCTCGACCAATACGCTCTTTTATATGATACGCAAACTATAGACGCAATAGACAGGCTTTATCTTTCAAGATATTCTTTAGGGCTATATTTGTCGCCATATTTAGCCAAGAAAAAAGTAACGGAAAAAGAAGCTAAAATTATAGAAGACCTTTCCAGAGCAGGAAAAAGAATAAAAGGCTTTTGCCGAACAAACCTTTATAAACGTCTGGAAAGTTGCGGTTATGCTTTTGTATTGTCATTACGCAGGCTGATTCTTAAAAATTACATATTCCTGTATGCTCTAGAAAACAATTTACCGCTTCCAATAGGCGGAAGCAACGTAGAAGTTGATATGTACAGCGATACTGACGAAGACGATTTATTTTCTTTATCAGAAAATATAAAAAATGAAGAAGAAAACATAAAAGGTTTTACAGAAAACGACTATATAAGAGTCGCTTCATCTTATTACGATTATTTTGCCAAAAAAGTTCAGAATAAATTCAGATGGTTGCCAGCCGATTATTTTAATGTTTCAAAGCTGATTTCTGACATAAAAGACGACAATAATTCTTTGCTATCGATTTCTGCTCTTGTTCCAGAATGGGAATCTCAAAACGACAGAAAAATATCGGCATTGCAAAATCTTTTAACATCACAGCACCCAAAAGAAAAAGCTTTAATATTTACTCAATTTGCTGATACAGCCAACTATATAACAGAAGAACTTAAAAAACGTGGTTTAAAAAAGGTTGCAGTTGCAACTGGCGGAAGCAATGACATTTCAACTTTGGCAAAACGATTTAGTCCTTTAAGCAACAACGCAGACATTTCAGACAGCGAAGAATTGAGAATACTTGTTTCTACCGATGTTTTAAGCGAAGGCCAAAATTTGCAAGACGCGCACATAATCATAAATTTCGACCTTCCTTGGGCTATTATACGATTAATACAAAGAGCAGGCAGAGTTGACCGTCTAGGGCAAAATTCACAGCAAATTCTTTGTTATTCGTTTTTGCCAGAAGACGGCGTTGAAAAAATTATTAAATTGAGAGCCAAGCTTACCAACAGAATTAAGGCAAACGCCGAAGTTGTTGGCTCAGATGAAGTTTTCTTCGATGGCGACCCAGTAAACATAGAAGACCTATATAACGAAAAGTCTGGCATATTAGACGAACAAGACGGAATAGACGACGTTGACCTTTCTTCTTACGCTTACCAAATTTGGAAAAACGCAATAGATATTAACCCTGATTTAAAAGACATTATTTCTGCTTTGCCAAATGTTGTTTACAGTAGCAAAAAAGCCCCTGAAAACGCTGAAGAAGGTGTGATTGTTTACACAAAAACGCAACAGAACAACGATGTTTTGACGCAAATAGACAGCAAGGGAAACTTTGTTACCCAATCCCAATTTACTATTTTAAAAACTGCCGAATGTTCGCCAGAAGAACCTGCTCTACCACGTTTTAAAAGGCACCACGAACTTGTTAAAGAAGCAGTTTTTAAAACAGAGCAGGAAGATAACCCAATAGAAGGAAGTTTAGGAAGAAAAAATGGCATCAAATATAAAACCTATATGAAAGTTAACCGTTTCATATTAGAAAAAAAAGAAACTCTATACGTTACAGATGACCATAAAAAAGCTCTAGACGAGCTTTATAGACATAATTTAAGAGAATATGCCAAAGATGCCATTGCAAGACAATTAAAAGCTGGAATTTCAGATCAAGATTTAGCCGATTTGCTTGTTTCCTTAAACAATGAGGGGCGACTTTGTATTTCAGAAAACGAAAACACGACAAAAAGACTTACTCAAATTATTTGTTCAATGGGGTTGAAAAACAAATGAGCGCAATCAACAGTGAAGAATTCAGAGAATATGTTAATAATTTCGAATTTAAGAGTTTGTTTATAGACCAAGGTTGGGATAATGACAAAACAAAATTTCCACCAATAGAAGAAGGCAACGAATTTTTTACCTTTAAAGCAGAAGCAGAAAAGCATGGCTTTAAAATTATTTCATGTCGCTCTGAAAGTGGCAGAATTCCACTTTACCCTGTAAGAATAAAAATTGAGAACAAAATTAAAGGCTTGCAACATGAACATATTATTATTTTCTGCGATGATGAAAAAGGCGACCAAGTATGGCTTTATTCACATAAAGTTGGTGATAAAAACAGAATTACCGAAATAAAATATAATATAGGACAAGAACCAGAAAGACTTTATCAGAGAGCTTCAGGACTTATTTTTGATTTAGACGAAGAAGAAAATATCACTATTTCCGATGTTAGAATACGTGTAGATAGCGGTTTTGCAGGCAATTCCGAAAAGGTTACTAAGAAATTCTATGACGCTTTCAAAAAACAACATAAAGCCTTTTTGTCGCTTATAGAAGGCATAGAAAGCGTTGGCGACAAAGAATGGTATGCGTCTATTATGCTTAACAGACTTATGTTCTGTTACTTTATGCAAAAAAGACGTTTCTTTAACAACGACCAGCATTATTTAAGAAATAAGCTTGCTGAAATTTCAAAACAAGCTGGAAACAACAAGTTTTATGATTTTTATAAGGTGTTTCTGAANNGGACTTTCAGAACCTGAAAGCAAGAGAACAAATGAAATTCAAAAGATGCTTGGAAAAATTCCTTACCTTAACGGCGGAATTTTCGACGTTCACGAAATAGAGCAGAAATATAGCAATATTAAAATTCCAGATAAAGCTTTTGAAAACATTTTTAATCTTTTTGACCAGTATGAATGGCACTTAGACACCAGAGACTGCGCCACAGGCAACGAAATATGCCCCGATGTTCTAGGCTATATTTTCGAAAAATACATTAACGACAGAGCCCAAATGGGCGCTTATTACACCCAAGAAGACATTACCGAATACATCAGCAGGAACAGCATAATTCCATTTTTGTTTAATGCGGTTAAAAAGAAATTACCTGATGTTTTTGGAAAAGGTGGCGAAATTGATGAACTTTTGCGAAACAGCGGCGACACATATATTTTTGACGCCGTTAAAAAAGGTTCTGACTTAGAATTGCCTGATTATATTTCCATAGGCTTAGACACGACTAAGCCAAATCTTTTGGAAAGACGAAAACGCTGGAACGAGCCAACAAGCAGCGAATTTGCCCTTCCAACGGAAATATGGCGAGAAACCGTAAACCGTTTGCAAAGATATAAAGAAGTTAAAAGCAAAATTGAACAAGGCGAGATTACTTCTATTGAAGATTTCATAACTTATAATCTTGATATATGCAAATTTGCCGAAGATGCTATAAATTACACAAAATCTCCTGTTTTTGTAAAATGTTTCTACGAAGAACTGAAAAAAGTAACTGTGTTAGACCCAACTTGTGGGTCTGGAGCTTTCCTTTTTGCGGCACTTAACATACTAGAACCATTGTATGACTCTTGTTTAAACAAAATTGAGGATTTTATTTCTAGCGGCGCAGAACTAGACAAAACAACAAAACTTTTCTTTAAAGACGAGTTGGATACAATCAAAAGGCACGACAAAAATAACAAATATGACGATAAGAATGAACGCGACAATAAACAGTATTATATTTATAAATCTATTATCTTAAACAACCTTTACGGCGTAGATATAATGAAAGAAGCCACAGAAACGGCAAAACTAAGGCTCTTTTTAAAGCTTGTTTCTATCGCTACACCCAAATACGGTGATGACAATATTGGAATAGAGCCTTTGCCAGATATTGATTTTAACATTCGTTGCGGGAATACTCTTGTTGGTTTTGCTACCCAAAAGGAAATAGAAGACGGAATAGTTGCCAACTTTAACGCAAATAATCTTAGAGCGGAAATTTATGACAAAATACGAAAGTTATCCATAGAAACTCATAGGTTTAGATTAATGCAAATGGCTTCTGACGCTTCTACAGATGAATTGAAAAAAGCAAAAAAATCATTATCCCTTGCAAGAAATGAATTAAACGAAATACTGAATAAAGCTTTATTTACGGAACAACCAAAAAACAAAAATACCAACCCCTTTCACTGGTATTCTGAGTTTTATAACATTATGGCAAAAGAAGAAGGCAACGGCGGTTTCGATGTGATTATCGGCAATCCGCCGTATGTAGAATACAGCAAAATTAAAGATTATACTCTATCAAATTATGAAACTATAAAGTGTGGGAATTTGTATGCGTTTGTGGTGGAAAGAAGCTTATATCTTACAAACGATAACGGCGTAAATGGAATGATTATTCCTCATTCTTCTGTTTGTACAGACAGAATGGAAGAATTTATAAAAATGGTTAAAAAGCATAATATATGGCTTTCGTTTTATGATATAAGACCTTCTAAATTATTTAATGGCGTTGACCAACGATTAATGATTTATATATTGCAGAATAGTTTAAATAAAACACAAACTGATATATTCAGTGGTAAATATAATCGTTGGAATTCAGAACAACGTCAACATCTGTTCAACGTATTAACATATTCTAATGTTACAGAAATAAATATTGTCAAAAATTCAATTCTTAAAATAGGTCAAAACATTGGCGTAAATATTATAAAAAAGCTATCAGAAAACACAATACTTGCAAATTATATAGATATTATGGGCGAAAATAAATTGTATTATCATAATGCTCCTAGATACTGGATTAGAGCAACTAATTTTATACCTTATTTTGAGAATAAAACAGGAATACATGCATCGAGCCATTTGAAAGAACTTGTTTTAAAAAATAAAACTTTATCAACAGTAGCTACACTAATATTAAATTCATCTCTTTTTTATTTTTGGTTTATAACAGTTTCTAATTGCAGAGATTTGACATCGAGAGATATTCTAGGTTTTAGAATAAATGTTGATAACAAAATAAACTCATATAACTTGCTTGAAAAGTTATATAAAAGTTATGAAGAAAATAAAATACGAAAAGAAACTTTCTATAAAGCCACTGGCAAAGTAGTTTACGATGAATATTATCCTAAGAAATCCAAACCCATAATCGACGAAATCGACAAAGTTCTAACCGAGCACTATGGCTTTACTGAAGAAGAACTGGACTACATAATAAACTACGACATAAAATTNNCGACGAAGCGTGAAATATTGCCAAAAAGCTTCTTTGCAATTATAATTAATAACAAAGGAGATAATATGTCACAAACAATTCCTATAAATAGCATAAAAGATATTTTCACTCTTTCTGAAATATGTAAAAAAAGCAATGAGCCTATATACATTTCGCAGAACAACGATGACGATATGGTTTTAATGAACGCTGCAATCTATAAAGAAACTATAGAAAAATTAAACGTTTACCAACAGTTAGCCGTTTCAGAACAAGAATTGAAAGAAAATAAACTATACGATGCTTTTTCGTCTCTGAATGAATTGCAAAAGAAATATGAACTATAAGTTAATTGTAACTTACAATACACATAGACAAATAGATAATGCGATTAATTATCTTTTATACGAATTAAAAAGCAAACAAGCAGCCAAACATTTAATACAAGAACTTAAACAAATATATGAAAGTTTGCAAATTAATCCCTATCAATTCAGCTTTTGCAATGATACATATTTAAGGTCAAAAGAATACAGAATTGCTCATTTTTATTCTATGCGTTATTTGCTTATATTCAAAGTTGTCAAAAACGAAATATCTATATTAGGCTTTTTTCATTCGCTAGAAAACTATTCTGACAAACTATAACCGTAAAAATACCGCATGGGCTCCGACCTCTCCGACGACGAAGCATGAAACATTGCAAAAGAAACTTTTATCAGTTATAATTAAAATAAGAGTTATCGCTAATAAAGGTTGATGCTATGCCCATAATAAGCTTATTTGCGGGAATAAAAATAACTATGAATTATGATAACCATAACCCACCGCATTTTCATGCAGAATATGGCGATTTTAAAGCGTCTGTCCTGATTTTAGAAAGCGTTATTTCCGCAGGTTATTTGCCTAATAGGCAACTAAAGCTAGTTTTGGCTTGGTGCGAACTACATAAAGATGAATTAATGCAAAATTGGGAACTTCTAGCTGCTCATGAAAACGCTTTAAGAATAAACGGATTAAGTTGAGAAAAAAATGCTTTTAAAAAATACGCAGTTAGATACACAAAGATTTTTCCCAGAAGTTGTTCAGGTAATTCCCACAGATAACTATGAAATTTACGCTTATATGAACGATGGCTCAATTCATCTGTATGATGCAAAATATTTAATAAAAGATCAGAGTTTTACGAAACATATTCCAGACATTAAAACTTTTAAAGAAAAATTAACCGTTATAGGTTATACAATAGCTTGGGATATCGCAGGCGACAGAAACGAATATAATTGTATAGATATCGATCCTTTTGAAATATTCAACAGCCCAGTGGTCAAAGACCCTTTAGAACAATAGCAATGCGATTTATTAGTTTTTTTTCACTCGCTAGAAAACTATTCTGACAAACTATAACCGTATAATAAAATACCGATGGGTTCAAAACATTCCAACAATAATACATAGTTTGTCACTATGCAAAATGGTATTTATATAGTAAAATAAATTTGTAAAAATTTTAGGGAGTATTATTAATTATGAAAAAATTTATAAAACCATTGTTAAAAAGTATTTCATTATTAGCTATCGCTTTCATTTATATAGCTTTCTTTTCTTCAAATGTTACCGCTTCTGCAAGAACTCTAGATTNNTTAGTTAAAGAAATCAAATATTTTGAAAAAGAAGCAACAGATACTGCAAACATATTTCCAGATTTAGATACAAAATTAGAAATAACTCTAACATCGCTTTTTAATAATTCTGTATACAGATTTGATTCAACTCCAAATATAGATGGTAAATATATTGAATCAGCACAGTTAAAATATGATGAATTCCAAAAACCATATATTCTCGTAAAGTTTAACGATGAAGGGAAAAAAATCCTAGCTGAAGTTACCAAAAACAATATATATAGACATTTAGCAATAGTTTTAGATAATTCTGTTTATAGTAGTCCGATTATAACTAATCAAATAACAGATGGTATTATACAAATACATTAATTTTATCTTTATTTGTTTTTTTCCAAATAATCAATCAAATTCTGAGGAGCAGATCTAGGACCTCTTACGGCATATATGCCTAATTGGTTTAATTTTGCGAATGTACATATCTTCGCATTAAATCTGTGCAATATCTTTATTTTCATTAAATATTTTATATTTACGTTTGGGTCGTTATGCTCGTAAGGAATATCCAGTTCAATTATGCTACACTTATATCTTACAGCCGAAACTGGCGAACCGACATACAAATAAACAATATCGCCTACGTGCATGTTTTTCCCCTGTTTCCAAAATTGAACATCGCCTTTTGCAAAGACCAACTCTATATCAAAAAACTTAGGATTTGCGGGAGCTATCCAAGTATTTATGGTTCCTGCCACAGATTTCGGCGAGCCTGGAAGTATTAAATTTCGGCTTTGGTCTATAAGTTCCATTACAAAATCGTCTGAAAGGGTTTCATCCAACATAAGCGTTACCCATTGTTTTTTGTTCATGTGGTAACAACGGCGTATTCCATTTATTTTAAGCAACTCGTCAAGCTTTTCTGGAACAATTTTTATGTTCATTATTTCTACGATTTTATTTGCTTCTGTTTCATCTTTTATGGTTTTATCCAAAGATTTCATGGGCACATTCATTATAAGCCCATACCATTTTTTATTTTTTGGAAAACGAAAAACGCCTGCTCCTTCTAATTTAGACCATGGAAAATCTGGAGTTTCCTTGTATTTTTCATAGATTTTTGCAGCAATTCTGTTTGCCTGCTCATATATAAAATCGTATTTTATAAAGCACTTATCGGCAATATCGCAAAGCAAAGATTTATAAGCTTCTCTAACTTTTCCTACAAACTCGCCTACCCCAGATTCCGAACGCAAAGGCATATATNNCCTTACTGCCCTTACTTTTAAAGCCATAAGCTCGCAGTTTTGCCTTATCAGGCCTTAATCTTAAAAAAATTTCGCTTTCTATGCTCATAAGCTATTTAACAAGTTTTTCTATTTTGCAGGAGTGCTTTTTGTCAACGTCGTAGTTTATGCCAACTAAAATCATTTCACCGGAATAGTCTTTAAAGGAATCAGGGTATCGCTTGGATTTTATTTGCTCTAAAGCTGATTCAGCAGTTTTGTTATGCTTTAATTCTACGATTATTAGAGGTTTGTCGCTGAATTTGTATGGCAAAAGCACCAAGTCTGCAAAGCCCTTTCCCGTTGGAAACTCTTTAATGAAGCTATAATCGGAAATGGCAGTGTAGTATGCGATATAAACGACGCATTTTAGCGTTTCCTCGCTGTTGTATTGCAACATAGAAGCCACATCTTGGTGAGCTTGCTCAATGTATTGAGCGACTTTTTCTTCATCGCAGCTTAAAGTAGCTTTCAATAAGTCGTTTGAATTGTTCAACGCTCTGACTACTTCTTTCCAGTTGCTTAAAGTNNATTTGGGATAAAAACTTCTCCTGTAGCCTCGTCATAACCTAAATATCCTAAATGTATAAGCAAAGTTAAGGCATCGTCTTTGCTGTTAAAGCTTACCATATCATTTTGGAAAGAATTAACGTTTATTCGGCATTTATTGCCTGCCATAAGCTCTATAACAGTTTCTTTTAAACCCTCAAAATTCATGTTTATAGGTATTTTTAAAGATTCGTAAGATGCGGTTTCAACCCAATATCCTCTTAAATTTTTGGCATGAAAAGCCGTTACTACAGAACGTGGGTTGTACAAATGAACATTTTTGGGCATTAAATAGCCGTCATACCAGCTTTTAATTTCGTCAAAGCTCATATTCCATTTACCGCAAAGTTGAATAACTTCATCCTCGGTAAAACCGAAACATTTGTCTAAGCCCATTGGGTTTATCATCGTGTATTCTTCGAAATTATTGAGAGCAGACTGAGTATTGTAGCGTTTTACAGGCAAAATGCCAGTTAAATAGGCAAGCTTTATATATGGGCTGTCTTTAAACAATAAGCGGTAAAAACTGACACATTGTTTTTGAAGTTCACTATCGTTTGGATTTTCCCTAAAAATTAAATCCCATTCATCAACCAAAACAATAAACTTTTCATTTGTTTCAGCATAAATATCTTCTAATGAATGGGGCAAATCGCTTGTGTCGTCAACTATTTCAGGAAACTGTTTTTTTAAATCTCTGACAACCTTTTTGTTTAAAGTGGCAAGCAAGTCTTTGTTTTTTCCGTCATAAGACGCAAACTTAGCTAAATTGAGCCAAATTACGTTATATTTGTTTAAATGCTTCTCAAAATCTGGATTAGACGCTATTTTGCTGTTTGCGAAAAGCTCTTTTGAGTTGCAACCTTTGCTGTAATATGCGCACATCAATTTTACAGCCATAGACTTTCCAAAGCGCCTAGGTCTGCTAACGCACATAAATCTGTTTTCTGTGTCAAGAAAACAGTTTGTTACCGCAATGATTTCGCTTTTGTCTATATAGATATCGCTATTTAAGGATTGCTGAAAACCATCGTTATTAGGATTAACAAAATACCCCATAGCCTACCGCCTTTCATTTATATTGTAACATATTCCCCATAAAATCCACGCTTATTTTTTAAATAAACATTGCCATATAAATAGGCAAACTAAGTTTTTTATCTTGAAAACCAATATTGCCAGCAGATAGTTTTATGCCGTAATTAATATTCTCATCTTTTAAAATATAATTAAGAGAAGCGGTATTTCCTCTATTTGCTTTAACCTCTATTGGAATCACGCTTCCTTCTTTTGAAATTAAAAATTCTATTTCCTTGCTACCGTCATCGCTTAAATAATAGTTGGGTTTCCAATTATTGATTATTAACATAATTTCTACAAGGTTTTCATATATTCNNATATAAAGCGATAAGCAGACCAATATCCGCCATATAAGCTCTATAAAAGCCTTCCTTTTCATACGCTTTTAATGGAAAAGCTGGAACAGACACCGCATTGCATAAGTGAATCAGCCCAGCGTCTCTAAGCCATTCTATGCTATTTTCATATTTTCTTGCAGTAGCTTTTTTTTCAACGACCGTAAATTGAAATTTTGTATTTTCTTTCGCAAGTTGACGCGGAATTGACAAATAGCAATTTCTAACCTTTGGCTTTTCTGAATTAGAAGCGTATTTTAAAATATCATCCATATAGCTGGCAAGAATGTTTTCTTGCATACTCTGAATTTCTCCAAAATTGTGATTTGTAACGTAAGCCTGTACAACCGCAGGCATACCGCCAACCACCATATATTCTCTCAATAGCTTCATTATATGATTATGTATCGTTTCAGGTATTTTCTCTCTATTTTCATAGTAGGAATAAAGCTCTTTGATTTTTTCTTCGCTGTAGCCATTCGCCCAAAGAAATTCCTCAAAGCTGATACCATACATAATAATCTGTTTTTCATACCCAACAGGAACAGAAGCAATGTTTTTATAATGAATCCCTAATAAAGAGCCTGAAGCTACAACGTCTATTGAGTTATCCATAGCCAGAAATTTTAAAGCAGTTCGAGCGTTAGGACACATCTGTATTTCATCAAAAAACAGCAATGTATTTCCATCTATAAAGGTAAGATTTTGAAAGCTCAACGATAATCTTTTTTTTATTTCAAATGCCGACAATTCGCCGTTAAATAGATTAATTAATTCTGGATTTTCAATAAAATTTATCTTTAAATAGCTTTTATACTCTGTTTTGCCGAACAAATCCACTATAAAAGTTTTTCCTGTCTGCCTTGCCCCTTTTACCAGCAGACATTCATTTTTCTTTGTATTACGCCATTCTTGAAGTTCTTTATATATTTTTCTTTTTAACATTTTTGTGCCTGATAATATTTTTGCATATTTTCAGAGCAAATTCAAGAAAATTTTGCATATTTTCAGAGTATTATTAAGCAGAGAATTGCATATTTTCAGAGTCGTGTCTACTTTTAGTATAGCAACAACACAAACATACAAGCACATAATATCATTTATAAACAGGAACAAGCGCAAGTCGGAAACCTATGCGATAGTCCCTGATATCAGGAAGTGCTTTATTTCTATTAGCTGAACGACAACATTGCGCAGTATTAAACCAACTGCCACCTCGAATAATTCGAAAAGAGCATGTATCCTCTTTTACAGGGTCCGTTACTTCTCCTGTTGAGTAATCTCCATACCAATCTATGCACCATTCCCATACGTTACCTTGCATATCGTACAACCCCCAAGAATTAGGCTTTTTCAGACCTGCTTGATGGGTTTGATTGCCTGAATTACATTCATACCATGCTATCTCATCAAGATTATTGCAAATAGTTCTTGAAGTTAAGTCTTTACCATTATTTAAAGGAGTAATCGTATTAGCTCTGCAAGCATATTCCCATTGGGCTTCCGTAGGTAAGTCAAATCTATAGCCAGACGGTAATTTGCTGGCAAATTTTTCATTAAGTTTTTTGCAAAACTCTTTTGCATCATTCCAGTTAACCTGTTCTACAGGTTTATTATCACTTTTAAAATGAGATGGATTTTTCTCCATTATAGATTCATATAATCTTTGAGTTACAGGGTATTTACCTATTTGAAAGTCTCTGCTTATAACAACTTTATGCTGTTTTTCATCAATATTTCTACCTAATTCTCCGCCAAACAACCCCAAAAAGCCTTCGTAACTTCCTATTATAAAGCTTCCAGCAGGACATATAACCATATTAGAAATTATTTCATTAAATATATTGTTTTCAATTTCTTCAATCTTTTCATCGCATTTTTTAACATATTTCATTGAATCCATAAAATTATCAAAAAACACAAAAATACTTTTTATTTTTAAACAATCTTTCGTTGTTTTTGCAGTATCTAACTGAAATATAGCATCTTTATATCTTTCTTCTTTTTCTAACTCTTTTATTTTCTTATCACATTCTTCAATATAATTTTTTGAATTCTTAAAACTATTTAGAGATTCAAAAATTTCTTTTATTTTTATGCAATCTTGTATTGTTTGAACATTAGATAAATCAGATATAGATTTTTCATATAATTTTTCTTTTTCGCTTATTATTTGATCCTGTCTCTTATNNGTTGTTCTTTGCTTTCTTCCAAATATAAGTTTAATTGATTTTTTAGAGCTTCGTCACCATATTGCATAGCTCTTTTAAAATATTTATTTAATCCGAAAGATTCTTTCAAATATTTTAGAGATTCTTTATTATTTAATTTAAATTCAACCATTAACTTGCCTAAATATGCCATTCCATATTCAGGATTATTGTTTAAGGCTTGTTCAAGCAAATCATCGGCCTTTGAAAAATCTCCGTCTTCTAAGCACATAAAAGCTCTTTTGGTTAATGCTTCTACATTGCCTGTATTGCCTGAATCGCTTTGGACAATTACTTTGGGCTGGGTAACTGCTACGGCGGTTTCCGTTGGCGTTTGCTGTGGTTTTAGAATTTTTTGTATGCCACGCATTAAGTCGATAATAAAGCCGATTTTAGACATATCCTGCGATTGAAGGTGGGCAAACTCGTCTGGCAGGTCGTATGCGTCCATATCTCGGTAACAGGGTATTAAGAGCTTGTTTTTATCGCTTTTCATTAACCGCATAAAGCGAGACCATTCGTTTTTAACCCAAACGGCGTTAAAATATTCCGATTTTGTGCCCAAAACAAACATAACCTTTGCGGAACTCAAAGCGGAAAAGATGTATGGCTCGTATTCCTGACCAAGTTTGTCTTCAAGAGTTATCGCCGAATAAAAGACTTTATAGCCTTCCTGAGTAAGCTGATAATAAATATCGTTGGCAATTACGCTATCCTGAGTGCGTTTGCCTGTCTCGTCGGTTTCTTTGTAACAGATAAACACGTCAAAAGGCTTTTCGTTCTTTACTACCGCCAGAATGTCTTTCTGGATTTTGTCTATAGCCTTTGCTTCGCTCTCATAAATAGACTGCTGAACAGCGTCTGAATAATCTATCGCCGATTGATAGTCAGGGTCTGAGGTGATTGCTTCGTAAAGAGTTCTGTGGCATGTTGGAATTCGCTTAAACGTTTTTGGGTCTTCGACGTATTCTATGCCGTATCTGCACAAAACCAAGCCCCAGTGGGCTTCTGCCTCGCTGTCGTCTGTTTCAACTATTTTTTCGTAAAGCTTTTCTGCTCTGTCAAATTCGCATTTTAACCTTAAATTGTTTGCTCTGTTAAATAAATTGGAAAGGTTATCGTCGCCAGTTTTCGGCAAAGTTTGTTTGGTTCCGCAACTATCGCAGGTTCCTATGGTTTCGCCCTGATTACATTCAACGTCTCCGCCACACATCTTGCATCTGTAAACAGCCATCGCTTTAAAACTCCCTCACAAATAATTACGCTCAAAGTTTATTGTAAAATACATAGCATATTAGAAAAAAAAGAAATATTTTTGCGTACGATTTTAGAAATTTATGCCCCCAAAAATATTTACTACGTTTTTCATACGAACTTTGCAATCTAGACTACTTTTTTCATACGAACTTTGCAACCTAGACTACATTTTTCATATGAACTTTGTAGTTTTTGTTGCGTTTTTCATATGAATAATGTAAAATCAATATATATGAAAAGAAATATAATTAAATCTCTTATTAAATGGAAAAACAAAACTGATAGAAAACCGCTATTGCTCACTGGCGTAAGGCAATGCGGTAAAACCTATATATTAAAAGAATTTGGCAATACTTATTTTGAAGATTGCGCATATCTGAATTTTGAAAACAATCCTAACCTAAAATTCATATTCGAGCAGGATTTTGACGTAAAAAGAATTATAAAAGAAATAGAAAGCATTGTTATACAAAAAAGTATCGTTCAAGGCAAAACTTTGCTTATTTTAGACGAAATACAGGAATGTCCTTCCGCTATTACGTCTCTCAAATACTTTTGCGAAAATATGCCAAAACTGCATTTAGTCTGTGCTGGCTCTCTGTTAGGAGTTAAGATAAAGCAAAACAACATATCTTTTCCTGTAGGCAAAGTCGAGCATATACAAATGTATCCGATGAGCTTTGACGAGTTTGTATGCGCAGACAATGGCGAAAAATATATAAAAGCCTTAAATGAAATTAGCTTAGACAAGCCGTTGTCCGAATTATATACTATTCCCTTAGAAAAATATCTTAAACAATACTTTATTGTTGGCGGAATGCCCGAAGTCGTCTTATCCTGGGTAAACAAGCATGATTACAACGAAATTGATGAGTTACAGGAAAATATCATTTACGATTATTCAAACGATTTTTCCAAACACGCTCCATTGACAGAAATTCCCAAATTAGGCTGGATATGGGATTCAATACCAAAACAACTTGCAAAAGAAAACAATAAATTTATTTTTTCCCATGTTAAAGAAGGCAAAAGATCAAATGATTTGGAAAACGCACTTCAATGGTTGGAAAATGCTGGCTTAGTTTACTGCCCGCAAAAGGTTTCTAATCCAGAAGCTCCTCTTTCATTTTCTTCCGACGCAACTTATTTTAAAGTTTATATGTCTGATATTGGTTTGCTTCGCAAAAGAAGCAATTTATCTTATAAATCAATTTTAGCAGAAAACGAGCTGTTTTCAAGCTTTAAGGGAGCAATAGCCGAAAACTACATTAATAACGAATTAAATGCAAATAAAATTACGCCTTATTTTTATCGTTCTGGCAACATCGCTGAAATTGATTTTCTGATTGAAAAAGATAATATTATAATCCCAATAGAGGTTAAATCAGCCGACAATACCAGAGCCAAAAGCCTATCGACTTATATAAAAAGATATTCGCCCAAATACGCATTTAAAATGTCTTTAAAAAACATCGCCTCTAACACAGTTGGCAATACAGAATTAAAAAGCATACCTCTTTACCTTGCTTGGAAATTATTCAGAGATATAAACAACATTTAAAATCGCGCCTTATTGCTTTAACCGCAGAAAACAAAAATCCAATACGCACATTGTTCCTGCTTATGCGCATATTGGATTTTATGAGTTTTAAGCCTTTATCCTCTGGATTTGGTGTCTTTCTTTATTTTATCTGCCCAGTTGTCGGCAATCTCTGCGAATGATGCAAAGCCGCTACACATAGCACCGAGAGTATGCCAAGCATTTTCGGTTCCACGCCTATCGCTTACGTAAGTTACAGAGCGATTTTCGTTAATTCCGTATCTTTTTGCGGTTTCGACGGCATCCATATTTGCGCCTAGGAAAACAAATTCCCAATCCTGCTTCTTTTGTTCTTCAATCAAAGCCTTAACTTTATCGGAAGTGAATTCTTTGCTGGAATTTTCTTCGCCATCGGTTATTACCACAAACATGGTTTTATTTGGTCTTATATCATCTTTAAGGTAATTATGAGCCGTTTTTATTCTGTTTATAGTGTCGCCTAAAGCATCGCAAAGAGCAGTGCAACCGCCTGGAACATAGTCTTTTCGAGTCATTTTTTCCACTTTGCTTATGTGAACTCTGTCGTGAAGAAGATTAAAGTCTGTGTCGAACAAAACAGTGGTTACATAAACGTCTTCGCCAAGATCGCGCTGTTGAGAAATATTTGAGTTGAAACCGCCAATTGTGTCTTCTTCCAAACCAGACATAGAACCGCTTTTGTCGATAATAAATACCATTTCTGTAGAATTTGCCATAATATATACTCCTTTGAAAATGAATTAACTAACAATTTGTTTAAGGGTTCAAGCCATTGAGCAATTTAACTTTTCCCTTTAGACAATTACATTATAGGAGTTTATTATTCAAAAAAGGTCATTTGAGAAAAGACCTTTTTAATATTTTTAATTTCTGGCGCCTGAGCCTAATAAGGGCTGATTATATTTGAATAAAATATCGTTTACTGCAAAAATGTCGTTTATCTTTTTTGAAATGCAGTATTCTGCAATAATATCGGATTTATCGCATTTGGAAAATGCGTAACCAGCTTTTCCCAACAATTCTCTAGCCTCTTCTATCGGCAGTTTTAAAGCTATAGCAAATGCAATGGCGGTATTTTTTGTAGGCTTATATGAAGCATCTTCGCCATAAGCACTGTTGCGAATTTTTGAAAAAATCTGTTTGGTTACGTTTGCGGCTTTATAACATTTTACTTCGTTAAGCCCCTGCTCGTTTATTTTGCGCATTACCATAGAAGAAAAGTCTTCGCCAGTTTTTTCCAAAGCGTCTTTCAAATCAATAGAAGAGCTTTTTTCGAAAAAAGTGTCTGCTACATCTGCATCAATTCTTTTTTCGTAGCGACGATCTTCAGCAACTCCACTATCCTTTGGCGCTTTTTCTGATTTTTTCTCTGGTATCCTTACCCAGTTAAAAAGACCTGCTACAGAGTGTAACAGCATTTCTGTCGTTGGAGTAACCATTGCGCCGCCAACCATCCCTAAAGGTTTACTATCAGAATAATTTGGCGAATCTTCCTTTACAACCCCATCTTTTAAACTAATATCAAGCTCTTTGATTATCTTATCAAGGTCATCGCTTTTATCAAAAAATTCGGAAGTATCTCTGCCATATAAAACAATATAAACATCAATATCGTTTTCATTTTTTGACAAAAACTCATTTATAGTGTTCTGCGCGACTTTCATCGCATCTCTTTTAGGGTATCCGAAAATCCCTGCCGAAATCATCGGGAAAGCGACACTCTGGCAATTGTGTTCGACAGCTAGTTCCAAAGAACGGTTAAAGCAGGATTTTAAAAGATTTTCTTCGTTATATTTACCGCCCCGCCATATTGGGCCAACAGTATGAATTACGTATTTTGCGGGAAGATCATAACCGTTTGTGATTTTTGCGTTGCCAGTTTCGCAACCATTGAGACCTGCACACTCTTTTAAAAGTTTGTGGCCGGCAGCCCTGTGAATAGCTCCGTCAACGCCACCTCCGCCTAACAAAGTGTTATTTGCGGCATTGACAATCGCATCGACTTTCATGCGAGTTATATCTTCGTTTACTATAAATAATGGCATAGAGGTTAGAGGTTAGAGGTTAGAAGTTAGAAGTTAGAGGTTAGAGTCTCTTTTCCCTTAACTCTAGCCTCTTAACTCTTAAATTAATCAGTATCTATACATATCTGATTTGTATGGGCCATCGACAGGAACGCCAATGTAATCAGCCTGCTTCTGAGTAAGTTTAGTAAGCTTAACGCCTATCTTTTCGAGGTGAAGTCTTGCAACTTCTTCGTCAAGTTTCTTTGGAAGCGTATAAACGCCGACTTCATGTTTGTTCTGCCACAGATCCATTTGAGCAAGAGTTTGATTAGTAAAGGAATTGCTCATAACAAAACTGGCATGGCCTGTAGCGCAACCAAGGTTTACAAGTCTTCCTTCGGCTAAAACGTAAATGCAGTGTCCATCTTCATAAGTATATTTGTCATACTGAGGCTTAATGTTGGTTCTCTTAATGCCCTTCCAAGTTTCGATTTTAGCCATCTGGATTTCGTTATCGAAATGTCCGATATTGCAAACGATAGCTTGGTCTTTCATCTTAGCGCAGTGTTCGGCGGTAATAATATCGCAGTTGCCTGTTGTTGTAACGTAAATATCGCCTGTTCCAAGGGTATCTTCTACGGTTTTGACTTCGTAACCAGCCATAGCAGCCTGCAATGCACAAATTGGGTCGATTTCGGTAACGATTACTCTTGCGCCAAAACCTCTAAGGCTTGCTGCACAACCTTTGCCAACGTCGCCATAACCGCATACGACAGCAACTTTTCCAGCTATCATAACGTCTGTAGCGCGCTTAATACCGTCTGCAAGGCTTTCTCTACAACCATAAAGGTTATCGAATTTAGATTTGGTAACAGAATCGTTTACGTTAATGGCTGGGAACAACAAAGTCTTGTTTTCCATCATCTTGTAAAGTCTATGAACGCCAGTAGTGGTTTCTTCGCTTACGCCTTTTACGTTTGCGGCAATTTTTGTCCACTTGCCAGGATTGGTCTTTAACAGATTTTTGAGAATGACAAGAAGCTGGCGTTCGTCTTCGCCTTCTGCTTCATAATTGAGAGATTCAGGGTTCTTTTCGCCATCGACACCTTTGTGAATCATCAAAGTAGCGTCTCCGCCGTCATCTACGATAAGGTCTGGACCAGAACCGTCTGGCCAAGTAAGAGCTTCGTTAGTGCACCACCAGTAATCTTCAAGGGTTTCACCCTTCCACGCAAATACGGGAACGCCTGCTTTTGCGACTGCAGCAGCGGCTGTATCTTGGGTTGAGAAAATATTGCAACTGCACCATCTTACGCTTGCGCCCAACTTAACAAGGGTTTCGATAAGAACGGCTGTTTGAACGGTCATGTGCAATGAGCCCATGATTTTAGCACCCTTTAAAGGCTGTTGTTTTCCGTATTTTTCTCTTAAAGCCATAAGACCAGGCATTTCATGTTCAGAAATTTCAATTTCTTTTCTGCCAAGTTGCCAAAGGTCTATATCTTTTACTTTATATGGAAGTCTTTCGGTAGTAGTTGTAGTTTCTTTTTCCATAGCTGTTGAAGTCATTAACAAAGCTCCTTTAATAATTTTGTTCAGGGGCAATTTTCCCACAAGAAAAGCTAAAAGTCAAGGAAAATGCAAATGATGGTTTACAATAACAAATAATATTTTTTTTGCCTTTTTACTCTGCAAAAGGTAAAATAATTTTATGAACGAAAAATTACAATCAGATTATAAAAAATCCCTAGATTTTTGGGAATCAAACTACACCAATTATCAAGACGAACAAAAAAGTTTTGACAGCAATAACTGGCAAGAATTAGCCCCTTCGGAAAAATTTATAACGGCGCTTTCTTCTTTTTCCAAATGCGAAAACGTTTTAGATTACGGTTGCGGAAATGGTTGGGGCAGTATAATTATGGCAAAGACTGGCTGTAAAAGCATTGTTTCCGTAGAATTATCTAATAGCGCTATAAAAAAAGTTATAGAAAACAGCAAAAGATTTGATGTTAACAGTAGTATTAAAGCTAAATTGGTGTCGCCTGACTGGATTAATTTAGAAAGTTCTGAGAAATACGACGGTTTTTTCTGTTCAAACGTTATAGACGTTATTCCAGAAGAAATATCGAATAATATTTTGGCTCAAGCTCATAGAATATTAAAACAAAACTCAAAGGTAATTATTGGATTAAATTTTTATTTGAATACAGAATCTGCTTTTAAAAACAAGATCGAAGCAATTAACAATTATATCTACAGAGATGGAATTTTACGTATGGTTTCTCGAACAGACCAAGAATGGAGCGATATTTTTTCAAAGTATTTTACGATAGAAAAAATAGAGCATTTCTCATGGCCTGGCGAATCACAAGAAACGAGAAGACTTTTCTATTTGAAAAAATCACTGACTTTTTAACTTCATAAAAACAAAAAATATATTACACCTATATCTAAAATTATTACTCTTTCAAGAAACCGCCCTTATTAAAATTCTTGTTTCAAAGAGGCATAGCCTTTAATCAACAGATAACACAACCATCAGGACATACGATTATTATTTTTGTTTTTGCTATCACCGCCAATGTTTTCTAGTTCAATTTTATTTAAAACTTATCATATCTTGACTTAACAAAACCAACATGTATATTATATTGCCAAACTTATCATATCAACATTAATTATAAAGATTGTAACAAAAGCGTATTTGCACATTTGTTCAAAAGTATTACATGTTTCTAAGAAAATAAGGAGCAAAAATGAATAAAAAAGCCGTAACTTTAATCATAGTAATAGCTGCGATAGCTGTTTCCCTCTATATCTGCAAAGATAAAATATGGCCACAGCCAAAAGTAAAACAGCATAACGTTTCAAAAGAAAGAGTTGCAAAACTTTATAGAATTGGAAAAGTAAACAATTCAAGCACAATGACTTATCCAGGCGTTGTGAAATCTCTAAAGCACGCAGAACTTTTCTTTAGAGTTTCTGGGCCTGTAATAGAAAATAACCTAAAAATTGGTCAGCCAGTAAAAGAAGGCGAAATTTTGATGAAACTAGATCAGCGCGACTATCAGCGAGCAATAGACAAATTGAAGCAAGAGCTTAAAATCAACAAAGACCAAAGTGATTTGAATAAAAAACAGTTTCAAAGGACAGAACAACTTTATAAAGAGCAGGCTATTAGCAAATCAGAATATGATACGGCTCTTAGCAGAGCAAATGTTTCAGATGCCCAGTTAAAATCTTTGGAAGAATCTATTAAAAAAGCTCAGGATAGTTTGAGCGATACCTATCTTAAAGCTCCTTTCACTGGTTTTATTACTGATTTAAGGGTAAAGCAGTTTGAAATTGCCCAAGCCAATGTTCCTGTAATGTCTATTGACGATTTAAGAGAAGTTGAAGTACATATCAGCGTTCCTGCTGGCAATATGCCAGTGATGAAATTTGAAGACTCTAGAAATGCCAAAACAGAGATATTTAAAGTAAGATTCCCAGGACGTGGCGACAGAGTATTAAATGGCGTAATTAACGGTTTCAAAGCAATCGCAGCAGATAACAGCGAAACTTATGATGTTTCTTTAAAAGTAGCTGCTCCAGATGATTTCGTTATTCTTCCTGGTATGAGTGCTGAAGTTGTTGACGTTCCAAACTATAAACTAATCAAAAACGAAGCAGTAACCGTTCCTTTTGCTTCTGTATTTAAAAGAGGCGAAAAATCCTATGTTTGGGTCTTCAACCAAATTACAAAAGGTATTTCAGCTCGTGAAGTTAACCTAGGCCAGCCTGTGTCAGAAAACGATATCCAGGTTTTGAACGGTTTAGGATCAGGTGAATTTATTATAGCCGCTGGTGTTGACTGGTTATCTGAAGATAATACCATTCGGGTTATGAATCCGGAGGTCTTAGATGCAAATCGTTGATTATGTAATTAAGCATAAAAGCTTTATGTGGCTGCTTGTAGCAGTCACAGCAATAGCTGGTATTTTCAGTTATTTTGAATTAGGAAGGCTGGAATATCCTAACTTCAAAATAAAAACTGCTACAATTACTACTCTTTACCCTGGGGCTACAGCCAAACAGGTAGAAACAGAAGTTACGGAAAAAGTCGAAGAAGAACTTCAAAAGATGGCTCAGGTTGATTATATCGAGTCTTTGAGCCAAAACGGAATGTCATTGGTTTATGTTAATATAAAAGCAAAATATACAGGCGATGAAATTCCGCAAATCTGGGACGAGCTTCGCCGTAAAGCCAACGATGTCAAAGATTCCCTTCCATCTGGCGTTACCAATATGATTGTTGGCGACGACTTCGGCGACGTTTACGGTATTTATTTTGCTCTTTCTGGAAAAGGCTATACCATTGATGAGTTAAAAAATTATGCTGATACTCTGAAAAAAGAACTTTTAAGAGTTCCACAAGTAGCTAAAATAGCTTTTTGGGGCGTTCCTACAAAAGCTATATATGTTGAGTTCAACCGAACAAAACTAATGAATCTTAATATTTCTCAAAAAGCTTTGTTTGGCACTCTTTCCAGCAGTAACACAATAACTAGCGCTGGCGCTGTAAAGATTGATGATGAATATTCCAGAATACGAGTAACTGGAGCTATAGACAGCGTTGAATCCATTAAGAATCTTTATGTTTCCGACAATAAGGGAAATCTTTTTAGAATTGGAGACATTGCGGAAGTAAAACGCGGGCACGTTGAGCCTGATAGCGAAATTATGTATTATAACGGCGAACCCGCTATTGGCTTTGGTATTTCGGCGGTCGAAAACGGCAACGTTGTAAAAATGGGCAATGACGTTAAAGAAAAACTTGCTTCTATTAACGATTCTATGCCTGTTGGAATGCAAATTAACTATATAAACTTCCAGGCAGACGATGTTCAACAGTCTATAGACAGTTTTAATGTCAATTTTGTTGAATCCGTATTGATAGTTATTGGCGTTTTGCTTATTTTTATGGGCTGGCGTTCAGGCGTTGTAATTGGTTTAATTCTAATTCTGATTATTTTGGGAACTTTTATTGTCATGTATTTCTTCGGAATAGAATTACAGCTTATTTCTCTTGGTGCATTGATAATTGCTCTTGGTATGCTGGTCGATAACGCCATCGTTGTCGTTGACGGTTATCTGGTCAAGACTTCCAGAGGGAAAGACCCAGAATTAGCTTTAAAAGAAATTGCCGATGAAAACCAGTGGGCACTGCTCGGCGCAACTCTCGTCGCTATCTGCGCTTTTATGGCTATTGGATTAAACGAAGGGAACATTGGGGAATTTTGTAAGTCACTCTTCTATGTTATTGCTATTTCATTGCTGTTGAGCTGGGTAATGGCTTTAACTTTCACTCCATTATTCTGTTTGGCAATGATTCCTCCTCAAAAACCTACAGAAAGTAGCGAAGACGTATATGACGGCAAATTCTATAAAATGTTTGAAAATTCGCTGAAATTCTGTCTTGATAATCGTTACACAGTATCGTTTTTGCTAATTCTTGCTTTAGTTGTTTCCTGCGTAAAATTCGAAGACGTTCCAAGCAGTTTTATGCCTAATTCCACAAGAAAGCAGTTTATCGTTGATTACTGGCGTTCTCAGGGTAGCCATATAGACGAAACCAAGAAAGACGTTCTTGAAATTTCCAACTATATCAGAACCATTCCAGGCGTCACTAATGCCTGTTCTTGTATTGGGGCTGGAACATTGCGATTTATGCTTACTTATAACGGCGCAGGCCCTTCCGGCGGCTATGGTCAGATTATAGTCGACGTTGATGATTACGAAAAAATAGACGGAATAACCCAAAAAGTCAGCGAATACATAAATAATAATTATCCAAGCTCTGATTCACAGGTTATGAAATTTGGCATCGGTGCTTCTAATCCGTTTAAGATTGAAGTTAGATTCAGAGGCCCTGATTCTAAGGTTTTAAGGGAACTTGCCGAAAAAGCAAAAGCTATATTCCGCAAGACGGAAAACGCTCTCTATGTTCGTGATAACTGGCGTTACCCTGTAAAATCCGTTCAACTCAAGTTCTCCGAAGTTAAAGGAAGACGCGTCGGCGTAACAAGAAGCGACTTCGCTCAGGCTGTCAACTGGAATTTCAACGGTGAAATAGCTGGAGTTTTAAGAGAAAACAACGAGCTTATTCCAATAATTTCCAGACCAGTAGAAGAAGAACGAAAAAGCATTACCGAACTGAATAACCTGTTGGTTTGGAGCGGTTCTACTGGCAAAAGCTATCCAGTAAGTCAAGTAAGCGACGATATAGAAACCGTTTTTGAAGATTACCAGATATATAAGCGCGACAGAATGCCTGCTATAACTGTTCAATGCACGCCAGCCAAAGGCACTGAGGCAGAATTTAGAAATGCCATATTAGAAGAATTAGAAGCCATCAAACTTCCAGAATTCTACTCTATGGATTGGGGCGGAGAATTTGAAGCAAGCGGAGAAGCAACCGCAAAACTCAAAACTATGTTCCCAATTAGCATTGTCGTTATGTTTATCATTATAGCTGCTTTGTTCACAACTTTGAAAGACGTTTGGGCGGCGTTTGCCGTATTGCCATTCTCTATAATCGGCGTTACATTTGGTCTGCTCGCAGTCGACAAATCCTTCGGGTTCATGGCTATACTTGGTTTCTTAGGCTTGGCTGGTATGCTTTTGAAGAACGCTATCGTTCTTATTGACCAAGCTAACTTGGAAATGGCGAACGGCGCTTCTCGATATAAAGCTATCATCATGTCAGCCGTAAGCCGTATGCGACCTGTTGCTATGGGTGCAGGAACCACCATACTCGGCGTTGCTCCGTTAATCTCTGATGCATTCTTTGACGCTATGGCGGCAACAATCGTATTCGGTTTGCTTGGCGGAACTGTTCTTACCCTCTATGTTGTTCCGCTAGCTTATGCTATTCTCTTTAACGCCCGCGANNTGGCTTTTTTGTTGGTTTTTAGTGACTGAAAAAAATCTTTTAAGACAGTTTTATTGTTGGCGAAAATATATGAAACACCGTTATGAGTTATTTTCAAAAGAAGTTAAAATTCGTCCACAACAATTAATAGAAGCTATGAACGAAGCAAGAAAACTAAGTAGCGACCCCGAAACAAAAAAATATAGTTCTTTTAAAGAAGCATTGAAAGATTTAGATAAATGAAATCTAATTATTTTTTATTTAATTCCTCAGGTATCTCACCAGGATAAAGCTTTCGGNNCTGGCAATACAAAAGAGCTAATTTTCCCTTATAATCGTCATACTTATTATCATCATTTGTTTGTTTTGCTGCCTTTTCCATCCAATATATAGCATTTTTCAGATCATTTTTCTTAAAATAATAGTAGCCGCCAAGCTCGGCTTGAGATGGAGCTCCTCCAAATATAGCAGACATTCTTAACCAAAATAAAGCTGTTGAACTATAACCATCCCAATGATTATCTGAAGAGTAATCATAATAATAATGAGAGCAACTCCACATAGCCTCTGATGGTCTTATAAATAGGTAAACAGAATTAAAAAAATAACTTCCAAAACTTGGTCTATTTGTCATTGGAGGAACAAAATAGGTTATAACAATTAAGGAAAAATTAAAAAGGATCAAAACTAAAATTACCAGAAATATTTTAAACAATGTTCCCTTTGTATTACTAGTTTTAATTATTTTATTTGGTAACTTTGGCTTATTTGAAATAATAGGTTTATTATTATCCATTTTTAAATCTTTCTTAATCTTTTATATTTATTCTACTATAAGAGATCCCAGCATAGTAATTAGAACTCTTTTTTCATCAGGATTTGGTGCAAAAACGAGTTCTTTATATTTATTGTAGCATTTAGTATACTCCTTTTCAAATTCTTAAATAGACAAAGCATTAATATTTGAATTATATAATAAATCTTCTATAACATCAGAACTAACTCTATTAAGAAAATCCATTGAACTTGAGCATTAAATACCAGACTTGGTAACCACCTTGACTTTATCAAGTCTTAGATTTATCATAAAAATTGAAATAGTTTAAGGAGAGGAAGGTTTAAATATGAAAAAAATAATGTATTTTGTGGTTTTATTGTTGTTTGTTGTTTCCACTGGCTATTGTTCAGATGAATCTTTGGTAATAAAAGAAATTAATCTCAAATTGATAAAATGTCCTGCTGGCAGTTTTATGATGGGAAGTCCAGAGGATGAATTCGGTAGAGAAGACAGATTAGATGAAAAACTTCATTCGGTTACTATCTCTAAGCCTTTTTATATTGGTCAATATGAAGTAACTCAAAGTCAGTATGAAAGTGTAATGGGATATAATCCATCCTATTTTAAATGTGAAAATAATCCTGTTGAAACTGTAAATCTGCTTAATGCGAAAATATTTTGCATAAAACTAAATCACTTGTATAAAAAATATTTACCCAAGGGCTATAAGTTTGATTTACCAACTGAAGCTCAATGGGAATATGCTTGCCGTGCTGGAACAACTACTTCTTTAAATTCAGGCAAAAACATAACTTCTGATATGTATGCTTGTAAAAATTTCGACGAAGTGGGTTGGTATGACGATAATTCAGATAGGCAAGCTCACCCTGTTGGTATGAAAAAGCCTAATGCATGGGGAATTTATGATATGCATGGTAATGTTTTGGAATGGTGTAATGGTTTTTATGGAGAATATCCAAAAGAAAAAGTTATAGACCCGAAAGGTCCTAATAGCGGTGATTACTATATTCTTCGTGGTGGTTGCTGGAATTCTGATGCGGATCGTGGCCGTTCTGCTTTTAGAGTCATAACTAAATATCCNNCCGTATCGCCGTTGTGCCGATAAATTAAAAAGGCTGAAAGCCTTTTATCAATATATAATGGTTTAGAGAAAATAGGATTATTTTAGCTTATTGTTTTATTTACTATTATAAATCCTATTTCACTAAGTCTTATTTTTACGACTTACCTTATGTGTGATTGGCTTCAGTATGTATTGCCAGTTTTTGGATTNNTGAACAATAGTGTCTCCGTTACGTTTTACAAAAAATTTTGCAGAAATAGATTCTTTTAAAGATTTATCACTTGCATGAACGTGCATACATTCAACTATGCAATGAGAAGTAAATCTTCTAAACTAGTCATATTTTATACTTACTTTCTTAATTGTTTTTAGAAAATTATCTGTATTTATATAAAGATTTTCAAGGATAGGAACAAGATCTATGTATTCTTCTTCTGGCTCTGGATTGTTGTCATATTTCGCCATAACAACAATATAACCATTATCATATTCTTTAATAGAGAGATATTTTTCTAAGTGAGAAGATGTTTTAAATCTGATAAAGTAATCGTTGGCATGAAAAGAAGTAAAATCACCTTTACTACTTAATATTGCAAGATTCTTTTGAGATATAATTGTATTACTCTCTATCATAATTAATTTTACTCCCCTACTTATTTTATCAC
>LXOW01426090.1_pt1 | contig 57332 bp, 57 predicted proteins | sample 1368591 | NCBI WGS metagenome assembly LXOW01 (sample SAMN04884650, study PRJNA319009) | bovine gut metagenome | isolation source: Cow rumen | host: Bos taurus | place: Italy: Legnaro (PD) | collected 2014-07-09
CCCATACTAAATTCCACTTCAAATTCCACTGTGGAATTTACTTTGGGAATTCACTAAAATATTCACTTCGCAAAATAAAAGGCGGTCCGCCGATTGACAAAACTGCCCTTTTGTAGTATAATATATGATTGATTGTTTAATGTTACATTTAAGCATAATTCACAATACTGCAAAGGAGGTCAATATGCCGGATACATTAACATATATCATCGGCGGCGCCGCGCTTGTCGTCGGCCTGCTCGTCGGAATTTTCATCGGTATCGCGATTCGCAAGAAGAAAGCCGAAAAGCTTATCGGCTCAGCCGAAGAGCACGCCAAGAAAATCGAAGTCGACGCACAGCTCAAAGCCGCGAGCGACGCTCAGAAAGTCCTTATGGACACCACAAAAATGGCCGAACAGATGCGTTCGGAAGCCGAACGCGTAAGATCCGAAGCCGACCGCGAAATCAACCGCAGACGCTCGGAAATGTCCAAAGCCGAAAACCGTCTTACACAGAAAGAAGAGAACCTTGACAAAAAGTCGGAGCAGATCGAACGCAAGTCCGAGCAGCTCGACAAAAAGCTGAAGGAAGTCGAAACGATCAAAGACGAGGCGCAGAAAGCGCTCGAAGAACAGCGCCACGCGCTCGAAGAGATCGCCGGACTCACCGCCGAAGAAGCGACTTCAAGACTTATGGCGGAGATGGAGGAGAAAGCGAAATTCGGCTTCTCACAGCGCCTTGACGAACTCGAAGAGGAATTCAAGGAAACCGCCGACGAGAAGGCGAGAAACCTCATCACGCTCGCCATTCAGCGCTGCGCCGCAGACCACGTATCCGAAGCGACGATCACGACCGTCCAGATTCCGAACGAGGAGATGAAGGGCAGAATAATCGGCCGCGAAGGAAGAAATATCCAGAAACTCGAGACGCTTACCGGCGTCGAACTGATCATTGACGACACGCCCGACGCGATCACGGTCTCCGGATTCGATCCGGTCAGACGCGAAATCGCGAGAGTGACGCTTGAAAAGCTCATATCCGACGGACGCATTCACCCGGCGCGCATCGAAGAGATGTACGAAAAGGCGAAGCGCGAAATCGAGGCGGGCATCAGACAGGCGGGCGAACGCGCCACCTTCGAAGTCAACGTGCACGGAATCGCGCCCGATCTGGTCAAGATCCTCGGGCGTCTGAGATACCGCACGAGCTACGGCCAGAACGTGCTCAAGCACTCGGTCGAGGTCGCATTCCTCGCCGGCATCATGGCCGAGGAACTCGGAGCCGACGCCGCCGTAGCGAGACGCGCCGGACTCCTTCACGATATCGGCAAGGCCTTCCCGCACGACGTCGAGGGAACTCACGTCGAAATCGGCGTAAACACCGCGAAGAAGTTCAAGGAAAGCCGCGACGTCATCCACGCCATCGAGGCGCACCACAACGACGTCGAGCCGAAGACGGTAATCGCCGTTCTCGTACAGGCTGCCGACGCGATCTCCGCCGCAAGACCGGGAGCGCGCCGCGAAGATCTCGAGAACTACATCAAGCGTCTTGAGAAACTCGAAGAAATCGCCGGCGAGTTCAAGGGCGTCGAAAAGGCGTACGCCATCCAGGCGGGGCGCGAACTGCGCGTGATGATCAAGCCCGAAGACGTCACCGACGAGGGAATGAAGGTCATCGCCCGCGACATCGCCGAGAGGATCAAGAACGAGGTCAAGTACCCCGGACAGATCAAGGTCCATCTCATCCGCGAGTCGAGAGTGGTTGACTACGCAAAATAAAATAGCCAATACTTCCGCAGGGGGTTCAAAAAAGTTCACACTTTTTTGCGCCCCCTGCAGTTTTCAGGGAGGTACAGATATGGAACAGCTCAGAATGGTTTTTGAAGGAAACAGTACGGAAGGTTATTCTCTTCCCGACGGATACTCCTTCGAGTATTACGGCGGAAAAGAGGAACAGAGAGCCGACTGGATAAAAATCTGCTCGCAGGGACGGCTCGGAGTCGACGGAACGGCCGACGAATTCAACCGCGATATCGTGAAAACACCCGGCGTCAATCCCGAGAGCGATCTGATTTTCGTCCTGTCGCCCGCCGGCGAAAGAGTCGCGACGATAACCTTTTTCGAACAGCCCGACAAGGAAACCGCGTGGCTGCACATGGTATGCTGCGCCGAGTCGGCGCGCGGCCTCGGAATAGGCAACGCCATCGTCTCCTTCGCCACGTCGCGCCTGCTTGAGAGAGGCGTGAAGAAGATTATGCTCAAAACCGACGACTGGCGGATACCGGCGATCAAAGCGTACATGCGCTTCGGATTCAAGCCGGTCACCGAAGGATTCGATTACGCGGAGAGATGGAAAGCCATTCTCGCGTCGATTTCCGCGGACAGCCATTAAAAGAGGTAGCAGAAATGAGTCTCTACGATGAATTTGCCTTCAAGCCGGCCGCGTGGCTTCCGCACAGCGGACTCTCCCCCGAGGAACTCGAGCGCGTGAGAAACGTCCGCCGCGAGGACATGGAATATACGAACGAAAACGGCTATTCGGTAAAGGTAGTTATCGATCCCGTACTTTGCATGGTGCAGGATATGTTCTACCGGATACTGGTATCCGACAGAGAGGACAAACCCTTTTCGATGATCTGTCCGAACCAGTGGCCGGGCGCATACTCTGCCGTCGCCGAGATGCTGAACAAATTCAATATTTCGGCGAGAAACGTGCACGCCTTCGCGATGGACGAATGGGCCGACGAAAACGGCAGCGTGGCGCCCTTGACCTACGGAGCCGGGCTCGGCTATTCCTTTATGAATCATTTCTACTGCCGCATCCGCGAGGATCTGCGGCCCGACGTCAGCCACTGGCACACCTTCACTAACGAAACAAAGGGCGATAACGTCTATTCGGATATGATAGATGAGATTACCGGCGGCGGCGTCGACGTTATATATACCGCGACCGGCTGGCCGGGACACACCGCTTTCATCGATCCTCGCTGCCCCGAATTCGCTGCGAAGAATCTCGACGAATTTCTCACTCTCGGTTCGAGGATCGTCACAGAAACGCCTCTGACCGTCTGCGAAAACTCGCTCTTCGCTCCGATGGGAGCGTCGGGCGACGTCTGGGCGGTACCTCCGAAAGCCGCGACGATAGGTCCGCGCGACGTAATGCACGCGAAGGAATGCGTCGAACTGCACAGCTTCGTGAACGCCGACGGCTCCTCCTGGCAGAGAATGATCTCGCGGCTCGAACTCTACGGCCCGATATCTCTCGAATGTCCCGCCTCGATCTACCGGTTGAAAAAAGGGACCTGCTACGTTTCCGAAGCGATTGCGAAACCCTTCGGCAGCTGGAAGTGCGGAGCGAAAGACTGGGAACTCTGATATGAAAGCGATCACGAACGCAAAACTTCTCTTCGAGGACAGCGTCGTCTGGAAGGGAACGCTGCTGCTCGACGGCGAGCGCATAGCGGCCTCGGGACCTGCAGAGGAGATCGAAATCCCCGAAGGCACCGAAATTATAGACGCGCAGGGGCTCTACGCGTCTCCGGGATTTATAGATATTCACAATCACGGAGGCCCCGCTTCCCTCTTTCACGAGGACGCGGAGGGCTGCGCCGCGCACCTGCTGCGGCACGGAGTCACGACGGTGCTTCCGACTCTGTATTGCGATCTCGACGCCGACGAACTGATACGCGCCGCCGGCATACTCCGCCGTTTTTCAGAGAGCGGCGTCGGACGGATTGTCGCCGGACTCTATATGGAAGGCCCCTATATGGGCGGTTTCGGCAGCAATCAAACGGGACTGCTCTGGAACGGGGATATAAGACGCAAAGATTATGCAGACGTAATCGAAGCCGCCGCCGGATTTGCCCGCGTCTGGGCAATCGATCCTGCGCGCCCGGGCATTGAGAGCTTTATGACAGACGTAAAGGCAGCCGATTCCCGCGCGATATTCGCGATGGGCCACTCGCACGCGACTGCCGCCGACTGCCGCAAACTCAGAAAATTCGGTCTGCGTCTGCAGACGCACCACGGCGACTCAGGTAAAGCAAAAGGCCGCAACCAGGTCTCGGTAGGTGCCGGCTGCGACGAATATACTCTTTACGACACGGATGTCTACGCCGAGGTGATAAGCGACGAAAACGGGATACATCTCGATCCCGATATGCTCAAAACAGTCCTTCGGATCAAGGGGAACGAGAGGATCATCCTGATAAGCGACTCGATGCCCGACAGATTCGGCTGCAAAAATAACGAGGCAGACGGCGTACTATACGGTCCCGATCTCAATTACGATCCCGAAGGCCACCTCGCGGGAAGTCACCTGACTCTCGACGGCGCCGTTCGGAATATGATGGCGCACACCGGATGCGGAATCTGCCAGGCCGTCAGGATGGCGACGGCAAACCCCGCCCGCCTATTCGGCCTTGACGCCGACCGCGGCTCGCTCGAACCGGGCAAACTCGCCGACGTCCTTCTCATCGACGACATGGCCAAAGTCGAAAAAGTCTTCTTCAGAGGCGAAGAAATTCATTATTAATTCTTCAGTATTCATTATTCATTAACCTATAACGTTTCCCGGCGCCGCGCAAAACGCGCAACGCCGGGAAACGTTATAGGTCTCTTTCTTACGACCACTTGTCCTGCGACTGCGGAATTCTGATTCCGGCAAGCAGGAACTCAAACTGGTTGAGGAACCACTCTCCGGTCGATTTCTTCTGACGAAGCGTGATCTGCCGAGGGCTGTCGGCTCCGCCCGACGTCGCGAAGAGCTTGATGTATCCTTCGTTCTCGCGGCTGTTCGACTGCTCCTTAATGGCAACCTTGTAAGGCGTCGACGGAGTGTAATCGTTGGCGGGCGTCGCTCCGGCAAAATAGGAACGCGGAATATAATCCTTGCCGTCCATAAATCTGTCTCTGATGAAATCCTTGTCTCTTACGGTGATCGGCTCGGGGCCTTTGAGGTCGTTGATCATCGCGTAGCAGTCGTCGCGCGACTCGGGGAATCTGCAGAGCGCTGCGATCGTGAAGAGCGCTACCTTGTAGGGATCCTTTCTGTCGAATTCCTGCATCCCCGTCATTTCGGCGACGTTCGCGGGAAGCGACGGAATGGAAACCGTCAGGGTTTTGGCGCTCGACGCCTGCGTCTGCGAAGTCTTTTTAATCTCGGTTTTCGCGTCGTTTACAAGTCCGCGGAAAAGTCCTTTCCAGTCGAAACCCATTTTTATTACCTGCCTTCTGTCAATTATTCGCCATGCGCGGCGCGCAAAGCCCGCCGTTCAATCGGTTCGTATTTATTTTATCATCAGGCGGCCGTTTTGTCAATCTCTTTTTTACTTGACAATTTCGCGGATTTGAATTATAATAGTCGCAAACAATCACCTGCCCGGTGAAAAGACCGCCGGGCGCCATTCGAAAGGACAAAAAAATGAACGCCGGAATCAAACGCATCTTTATCAATCTGATCCTGCCGCTGCTGCTTATCGTCGGCTGCGTCTTCACGATCATAGTCGGAGCCACAAACCTCGGGAAGCTTAAAGCGTATCCCAAGGCCGAGGCCGAGATCACGAGGATCAACACGACCTTCGCCGGAGAGGATACCGAATACGAGGTATTTGTAAAATACACGGTCGACGGCAAGGAGTACGAGCGGGAACTCGGAAGCTACCAGTCCTCTTTCCGCGAAGGCAAGAAGATTGAAATCGCCTACAATCCCGAAAATCCGAACGAGATTCTTCAGAACTCCAAGACGTCAAACGTCATCGTGATAGTCGTCGGAGCGGTCGTCGGCCTCGTCGGAGTCGGAATGCTGCTCCGCAGATTCTTCCGCGGCTCGGCGGTGTGATTGACCGGACCGAATCCGATTCAACACAAAAGAATAATTGTCGGGCAGGCCACATAAGGGCTTGTCCGGCAATTTCTTTTTGCGGTTCTTCATCTTTTTCTTGTAGCAAATGCAGTCCGGAATATTGGAAAACACCCGTAGGGGCCGATCCGTTCCGCGCGAGCGGAAGGGTTCGGCCCGCAAAAAAACATACAGTGTAATAAATGTGGTTGCGCTGAATGCGTTTTTTGATACTGTAGGGGCGCCTCAGCGGGCGCCCGCCCCGAGGGGAGCGCATAAACGATTACAGATAATGATGATTATACTGAAATGGCTCAGAAGCTTAGATTAGCACTCGCGCCGGAATGTAATATCTGTTATCGGTTATGCCCACCTGCGGGGCGGGCGCCCGCTGAGGCGCCCCTACAGTATCAAATGACGCTCAAGCGTTAATTTTCGTTATTGGTGATCGTCCGAAGGGGCCGATCCGTTCCGCGCGAGCGGAAGGGTTCGGCCCGTTTCACTATTAATTCTTCAGTCTTAAGTCTTCACATTAACGTTATTTTGGGCAATCGGAATCCGGCGCGACCGTAGGGGCGCAGGTTCCCGATAGCAGAAAGTCATCCCCTCACGGCATCGGCTGCGGCGTCACCGTCGGACCGGCTATTGCCAGTACGTCCGGTCCGTCCCCGGTATTCACGAAGAATACCCGGTCGATGCAGGCGACGCGCGGCCAGACAGAATCGCGCCCGGCGTGCCTGTGGTAAACGATCATAAGCGTCCCGGAGGCGCTTGTAAAGAATGCGTGGTGTCCCGGTCCGTACACGCCGCTGTCGGGAACCTGCGACAGAATCGGATTGTTCTTGTATCTTTGATAATCTCCGAGAACCGAATCCGACGTCGCGTATCCGACGGAGTATTTTTTGCTGGTATACCCGTTGCCCGAGTATGTCAGATAGTAAGTACCGTTATGCATTATCACGAACGGCCCCTCGGTTACTCTTCCCTCCTTCGTCTCCCAGGTGCCGTCGGCGGGGCTCAGAATCAGTTTCGACGGCCCGCAGGCGCAGGCGTCGACGTCGACCTCGCAGCCGTATATACCGTAATCGACCTCTCCGAATCCGACGTAGAAAAGATATGTCTTTCCGTCGTCGTCGGTAAAGAGCGTCGGGTCGATTGCCTTGCTTCCTTTCACAAGGTAACCGTCAGCGGCAGACTTGAACGGTCCCGTCGGAGAATCGGCAAACGCGATCCCGACGTGCTCGTCGACGGTATAGAGCAGCGCGTATTTCTTCCCTTCTCCGCCCCCGAGCGCGTAGACTTCGGGAGCCCAGAAGCCTGCGGTCTGCGTCGGCTCGCCGTAGACGTCGTCTTTTTTCAGGCAGAGGCCGCAGTCTCTCCAGGAGAGCAGATCTTCCGACGCCTTAACGCGGTATCCCTCCATAGGCGCGCTCGTCGAATAGAGAAAATACGTCCCGCCGTCGCAGAGGATGAAGGGGTCTGCGCTTTCCGCATTGCTGCCGAGAATCGGATTCAGATAGGTCTGCCCGGTTCTGCCCGGAAGATCGGTCAGCTTAATATCCGAGAATGAGGTATCTGCCGACGAGCCGCAGTCGAAAACGATCTTGCTTCCCGCGTCTTTATTCCTCGCGACGTCGAATACCATTTTTTCCGGGGCTTCCGGATCTTCTCCGAAGCATATCCTCACGCTCTCTTCTCCGATATCCGCAGTGATTCTGAAGGGCTCGCCTTCAATTATATCGCATGGCGAGGTTATGCTCGACGAGACCTCTCCCCTGTCGAGAACGCCAAGCACCGCTTTCTGCTTCCTCGGATTCAGCGACAGCCTGTATCCGTCCCCCTTTCCGTCCGAAAGGAAGTAAACGGCTCCGGTCACGCCCGGCTCCGCAGTGATTAAAAGCGAAACGCGGTATGTATTCCCCTCGGGCGTAAAGGAGGCGGAATTGTTCAACCCGCCCGATTTTCCGGCGCGAACGACGCCGTTATCGTACAAGGTGGAACCCGAGAAAGACAGCCCGAAAGGATCCGCCGTCTGTGTGATATCAGTCTGAGATTCGGTGCTTTCCATTTCGCTTTGCGATTCCTCCGCTGCCGGTTCTCCCCTTCCGCCCGAACATCCGCCGAGCAGCAGGGCTGCCGCTAATATGACAGTAACGATTATTCTTTTCATCTTTCGCGCCCCCGGGTTCTTTCATCATTCGCAAATATTATACCACACTCAGAGGCGAAAATGCTTTATTTTGAAAAAAGCGCCTTCTTTTTTTGAAAATGATATTGACAAAGCGCTTTTGCACGCATATAATATATACGTATTTTAGCGTCTATCTATGGAGCAGAGACATAATGGGGCTGATACCTGAAACGATCCTCGGACACCGTCCGAAAGGGATCGGCGCTTGTGAAGTCCGCGCGCTGCGCGGCAGATATTACGTTTACAGATATTCGTCGGTGTGGGACGCAGAAAAGAAACGCCCGAAGAAGAAGACGGGACGCTGCGTCGGCAGAATTACCGAAAGCGAGGGCTTCGTGCCGAACGCCGCCTTTTTCGAATGCCCGCCTCAGAGCGCGACATCGGTGCGGCGAGATACAATATACGACGTTTTGTACGCTGTATGCGAAGAACTGTTCGCAGATATGCGTCGGAGAGTTCCCGATCTCTGGCAGTCGGCTGCGGCCTTCGGGCTGATAGCGACGGTCGCCGGGCTCTCTCCAATCAGCGTTGAAATCGAATCCGGATCAGGCAATCTGCACCGACTTTTCCCCGAAGCAGATCTTTCGCCCTGCTCTGCGGAGCAAATCCGCTCGGATCCCGCTCTCAGACGGTGGCTGACGGGCGCCTGTCCGGACGGAGAGACTTTGGACGTATTCGAACTGATAAAGACGCGTATAATATGCTGCCTTCGGGAAAAGCTCGACGCGCTTCCCTTCTCCCCCGTACGAGATCCGCGCGACGCTCTGATCCTGTTGTCGTCCGTCGCGACCGTCGAGATCGGCGGTACAACTGAAAGGTTCAGCCCGCACCCCGCCGCCATCCCGCTCGCCTCGCTCCTGCTGTCGGGCGGCGCAGACCCGGGGAATCCCTTCACAGAATAATATACAATCGTTTTTTGCTCTTCGCCGGGGCATTATATCTCGGCTGTTTCTCGATCATTTTCCGCCATTCTGCAATTTTCAGCGGGCCTCTGACCGGCCGGCTGATTAAATAAATACGCCGGAGTGAAAGATGAAAGAAGAAAAGACACCGAAAACCATCCGGACCGCCGAAACCGGGCCGGGCGTTTCGTGCATCGAAACGATCAACGACATTGCGGTCTGTCTCCGCAATTCCGGCCTCCCGGAATCCAGAAGCACCGTTATCATCCCTATGATGATAGTCAGGCGCCTCGAATGCGATCTCAGGGAAACGAAGGACTGCGTCCTCGATCTGGTGAAGAAAGAACCCTCCATATCTGCCGTCCGGCTCTTCCGGGCGGCGGGACGCGGCTTTTACAACACCTGCGACCGATCTCTCGCCGAGATTTCGGGCGACGGTCCGGAAGCCGCGTCGGGTCTTATCAAATACATAAACGGTTTTTCAAGCAACGTCCGCGAGATGCTGGCGGATTTCGACCTTCCGTCCAGTATCAGAAAGCTCGACAGAAGCGGCTGCCTCTGCGACGTGATCCGCCTGATTGCCGAGATCGATATGTCGCCGTCGCGCTATGACAGCTTCAAACTCGGCGAAATGCTTGAAATGGCAATGAGCGTACAGTAAAAAGCATGAATTGCAACCACGTTGCATGAATTGCGCTGCGGAGTATAAAAGAAACCATAATCCAACGATGCATACAGGGTAACGGACGTTGCGCTGTATGCATCTTTGGTTTTTTCGGATTTTCGGATTTTTCGGATTTTACGTTGTTTTACCAAAAAGAAATTATTGACATTTTTTCCCGATTGTGCTATACTATTTAAGCTGTCTTGCGGAACGACCGCAAAGCAGCCGATCCGGGGGTGTAGCTCAGTTGGGAGAGCGCCGCGTTCGCAACGCGGAGGTCTAGGGTTGTTTTTAAGGATACCGGGCTGACTCGTATCCGTATGCCGCATCAACAGACGATAATCAAATACGGGGGTGTAGCTCAGTTGGGAGAGCGCCGCGTTCGCAACGCGGAGGTCATGGGTTCGAATCCCACCATCTCCACCATTCACTTTTTTGTCCCAAAAACTGCATTTTTGCGGTTTTTGGGACATTTATTCTTGAATATTCAAGGAAAATATGCATTGGGACACAATTGGACACATTTTTCTTATTTCAAGCCATTAATATTCAAGGGACTCCGCATCTGCCGGAGTCCCTTTTTGTTTACATCGATCCCATTCTTGACATCAGTCTTCTGACTTCGTCACGAGATCTGTCATCCGGGGCTTCATCCATAAGTTCGCTGAGCTTATGTGAAAATCTCCCCATGCTGTCCCTGCGTCCGGAATATCTTTCCGAATGACCATTGTCGCCGTCATAAGAGTATTTTCCCTCTTCCGATGACTCGATGATTTTGCACAGGTTTTTGGTTGCGTGAGCGAGCTTGTCGATCATTTCAAGACTTCCGGCGGAAAGATCTTTCCGGCCGTATTCTTTGAGTTCGTCGATAAGTCTCTCCTTCAGTTCGTGCAGTTCGCGCATAGCCGACACCTTCTATCAGGTGGTAGCCGCCGGAGTTACCGGATTCGCTACGGTGTACGCCGGAATCGGATACGGAGCGACGCGGTTCACGATGTACTGAGTCTGTGCGGTGTTATCCGCTACGAGAGCCGCCGTCTGCGCGGTCTGCGAGGCCGCCAGGTTGAGCGCGGTTACCTGAGACCGGAGCTGCGCGATGGTATCGTTCTTGGCGTCGAGTTCAAGCGCACAGAGCTTGTCGAGAATCGCCTGAGTGCCTCTCGTCTGCGAGTCGATGATGTCGCGCGTATTGTTCGCGTCGGCAAAGCGAGTGGCGTTGCCCTCGTTCTGCACAAGGTTCTGCGTCTGGCACGTTGCGAGCCGGTTGTCGCAGCAGCATTGCGCGAGCTGTCCCTGGATCGTGTTGAATCCGGAATTGATGGCGTTCTGCGTCGCAAAAGCCGTCTGCATCGCGTTCATCTGTCCGTTGGCGAGAGCCATCTGCACGTCTCCGAATCCGCCGCAGATCTGAGTTGAGAGTCCGGATATGCCGCTCCGGATCTCGGTGATGTTGTCGTTGAGGAGCGCGTTCTGGAAGCCGTTGGTGGTGATGTCCGCCTGGTTCATCCACGGATAGAGTCCGTTGGATGCGCCGTTGTTAGCTCCACCCCAGCCGTTGTTTCCCCAGCCGAGCAGGAGCAGAAGGATGATCCACGCCCAATCGCCGCCGAATGCATTGCCTCCGTTTCCGGCAGGAGCAACAGGCATATAAAAGCCGTTTCCTGCTTCTTCGTTGAGAGCCATTGTTCTTTTTTCCTTTCGTGTATATGTATAATCGCCGTTCCGTGTATACCCAGAAATGCGGTTATCTTCTGAATTGAGCCGCCATCCGCTGTGCCTGGGCGAGTCTCGACTGAGGCACTTGTCCGGATTGAAGCAGATATCCGATCATCTGCTGCGGATTCGTTATGCCGTCCGGCACGTTATATCCTGCCTGTCGAACAAAAGCTACCGGATTTTGCCTGATCTGCGCCACGTACTGAGCCGGAGACGGCATTGCCGGCGCGGATCCTTTGAGAGAATCATATAATGGATTACTCATCATTCCGTCCTTTCTTGAGCTCGGCTATTGCCGCCTCAAATTCCGCTTTCGTAACGTATTCCGGAGTCTTGACCGGATCGGCTTTTCCGGCCGTTTCCGCATACTCAAACGTTCTGAGCGGCTGAGGCATACCGGAAGCATCGACGGATTTAATGTAGAATTTCTGCGCTTCGGAGTCCATAAGCAGTACCGTCGAATTCGACGGAATCATGTAGGACTTTGCACCGTTCTCTCCCTGCACCCAGATGAGGCCGGACGACGGTGCCGGTGCCGGTGCAGGTGCCGCCGGCGGCGTATAGGCGTTGACGTAGTTCGGATAATATGGATATGGCATCATTTTTCTCCCTTCTGCCAATAGATTATCGGGATCTCCTGGGAACTGTTCCATGTGTCGTGAATGTTTCCACCGCTGACCGCCACGACGTGATCTCCGGTGCCGAGGACGTATGTCCCTTCCGGATGTTCTTGGGCAAACTCTCCAACGGTATAGCAATACGGACACGTATTAGGTATCGCGTGTCTTTCGAATCCGTGGTCAACGAGTACCGCATTGATCACGGCATTAGAGTTGGGCATATCGCTCATCTCAAATCCCTTGACGCAGAGCATCGTATATGCAGTCTCCCAATTGACGTCAAGTGCCTTTGCGAGTGCCCTTACCGCGCAGTCTCCCACTTTCGCGCCGGACGGAGACGGATTCCACATCTCATAAGCCATCTTTTTTCTCCTATCCTGGTTTGATATAATTATATCAAAAAACGACGGAAGACTCCACTAAGGATTTCCGTCGTTTTTTGATAATTATTTAATATGTTTCCGTAACTGCATCCAGGCGCGTCTCACGATCTGATAAGCGCGTACCGGAGAAATGTCGAACTCCTCCGCCGCTTTTTCGAGCGTGATACCGTCGAGCATATGCCGGACAAGCAGTTTTCGATCCCTCTCGGAATGGATCCACTCATCTATAAGCGCGATCCATTCCGAGCGGCTCTTTCCGTCAATCTCGGATCTTTTCAAAGAGTACCCCCTCACATCGCGTGCCGCGCCTATCGGCGCATTCGGATGTGTCAGGCGTCCTCTCCTCCAAGTTTCCCGAACTCTATGGCAAGTGCCTCGCAGAGTTCCGCAATTCTACGGTAGATTTCTTTCGAACCGGCATCGGGATCCGGCTCCGGTTCGGGATCGGGCTCCGGCTCCGGTTCGGGATCGGGCTCCGGCTCCGGTTCGGGATCGGGCTCCGGCTCCGGTTCGGGATCCGGCTCCGGTTCAGGTGCTTCATACGGCGCGACATCGCGAGTCCACATCACAGCCGTGATTGCGCTATGGTCTTCCAGCACGCTAACGGCGGTCTGCTCCTCATTCGACCAGACAACGTAGAGAGGTCGTCCGTCGGTTACCCAGCCAGCGAGCTGCACGCCGTTTACGTTCTTGTTCGTAAGCAGACGCACCTTGTCTCCAGGCGTATAAGTAGTAGTCAGCATTTTCTGTACCTCTTTTCTAAACCAGTCCATATCCTTCCCGAATTTTGTCATCCAGTTGTTCGGATCGTAGTGCTGATTGCCGTACCCCTGCTCCCACGACTCGTAGTGAGAGACGATCTTATCGACCGGCAGACCGAAGTTCTCGCACAGGTAAGCGCACAGAGCTTGAGCTGTCGCCATGCATTCGTTGAAGTATGCCTCGTCCGTGAGGCCGTCCTCGCATATCTCGAACTGAAAGCAAGGAGGATTGTCGTTGTAGGATCCGTTATCGCCCTTCCAAACGCCCCAGGCGATATTGTCCCACGGAAGTACCTGATAGCATTCCACTTTGCCGGCAGCGTTTTTTCCGATAAAGCAATGCACGCCCTTTCTCAGTTCCTGATGATTCCAGTCGTTTTTGTTTGGATTGATGCCGATATCGGCAAGAATCTCGGCTTTGTTAGGATCATCGTCACTCGGCTGCACGTATCTGGAGATACGCGGCTGATTGACTCCGGTCGAATGCACCACAATGCCATAGTGCGCAGGCACTCTCCCTGCCTCTTTATAGCAGGTGGAGTTCGTCATGATGCACTGCTTAATTGTCCCCGTTGTCATCGTCGGTGTCCTCGTCGATGTCTTCGCCGGCATCGTTCGGGTAATAATTCTCCGGATTCAGGAACGTTATCGTGCCTTTGTCTTCGAGCGACTTTGCGTACCGCACCGAGGACACGCCTATAAGCGTTCCAAGACACAGCGAGACGGCGGTACAGGTGGCAAGGACTTCGTCTCCGAAGGGAAGTCCCCATATCGCCGCGAGTGTCTTGTAGAGCAGTCCCAGCGCGTCCAGAGCGACGAGAGCAATCCATTTAAGGATGTCGTATGCGCGGTTAGTGAGTTTCATCATTTCGTTTCCTCCGTTTTAATTTTGAGTGGTAGGTTATCTACCTGTTTCATCAGTAGGTCGAGGTCTCCGTTGCCGCCGAGTCCCTCGTGATAGCTTGTGTGCATCTGCTTCAGGATACGGCGGTCTTCCATATCGACGCGTCCCTCCGCGATGTACTTCTGCCCGAGGTTTCGTATGCGGTCGTAGAGGAGATACCGCTGTGCGACGGTGAGTGCCTTGAGCGTCTTGTCCACATCCTTGCGCCACGCACGCTCCGTGAGTTCCGCGAGGTCTTCTCGGTCGTACTTGTGCTTCTTCGCGAGTTTGATGAGTTCGACAATCCCCTGCACAACGGCGACTCCTACGCCGCCAGTCAAAAAAGCGAGAAAGTAGTTCATCTTATGTCCCTCTCTTTAATAGGCTGGTTCGTAGAACACTGTAAAGTATTCCTGGGGTTCCTGACCTTCGGTCGGAATCGTGTAAGAGCATATCGGGGAAGTAGATACGACTTCCATATCTCCTGTGGACAAATCTTCGCGCTCCAGCCGATTAAAGGTGTACGTTTGACCATCCTTTGTTATGGTCTGGTGGAATGCGAAGTTTATCGTATCGCCAGCATTATACGGTCCAATCGGTTCTGGGTCATCGCTTATCTCCATCCAATAAAGTGCTGGATAATACTCGTCGCTTCCGTATGCAGCCACAAGGACATAAGTAACGGGAAGCACTTCAAAGATGGCGGTATAAGACTTACTCTCGGTAATCGTTACGGTACGCGGATTACTCGTGTTTCCGTCGTTCCACCTGACGAATCGGTATCCGGGGTTCGGCGATGCAGTAAATTTTACTGTGCTTCCGTATACACCTGTTTTAGAAGGCGGAATAACAAGTCCACCATTACTCGGACTACGACCAGCAGTTACAGTATAGTCTTTGCCTCGAAGTTGCCCGGTTATGGTTTGCGTTCCCGTTATGGTCACGTTCCTCGGATTGCCGCTAACACCATCATTCCAACCGCGAAACTCGTATGCCGCCGATGGTGACCAGCTTATCCCTGCTTGCACGGTAGAGCCGAGTTCATATGTGCCATTTCCAGACACCGATACGCTTGTACCACTTGGCGGATTCGTTTCCGAATACTGAACGGTTAAGGCATACGACGGAATCCCCGTCTCCACCTCCGTGCCGTTGTACTCGATGTGCTGAACGGTAAACGGTATCCTCACATTCTCTTCCGTCGCACTAACCGTCACAGGAATGCTCGCCTCGACAGTCGGCGCGAACGGCAGGAAAGTGTCCGTGTCGCTCGAAACGGTAGGTGTCGCCAGCGGATAAAGGATGATTGGGCGGATATCATTGAGCAAGTTTTTCAAAGCGTCAACCGTTGGCACATTTACCTTGACATAGAGGTCGTAGTATTGGTTATCGGTGTTTGCTCCAAATCTGATATCTCCATATACCATATCTAACCCACTTGTGGAGGCAGGTACGCCTCGGAAGTGAGTGCAAATGACCGCATAGCTATTGTCCGCCAACCGACCACTCGCGCCGCCCGGAAGTCGGTAAATACCACTTCCCGAGGTTGTAACCCAATCTTCCGTTCCGTCAAGCACCTTGATTCCGACATTCGCCGTCTTGGTCATTGTCCACCACCAAGGTATGTAAGGTTCATAGGCGGNNAACTGTAGGTAAATTATACATTATGTTGATAGCAAAAGCGACATATTTTGCTAACGGATTATTTACCTCAATCAACCCCGTTGTTTGCGCGTCTTGGTAACCCAACCAGTTTTTGTTGTTATCATATAAATGATACCTTACTCCAAAAGCTACGCCGTTGTCGCTGCGGATATAAGTTTTGCCGTTTTGGACAGGGATATAATTACTGCAATTATAATTACTATTATCCTCGAAGACACCTTGTGCATTAACCGATATCCCTAACAAAGCATTGCTTTTGTCAAACAGGTTCTTCTTCCCTGTCCACTCGCCCACGAACTTGTCCTTGTACGTTCCCACTTCGAGTAGGTCGGGAACTGTCGCGGTGTAGGTGTAGGTGCGATAGGGAACGTAGGGTGTGGCGGTAGAACCGAGTTCAAGTTGAACATCAGTATCTGGAGTATCAAGTCTAATCCCAGACAGACACACATACGCTATTCCACTTGGTATTGTTACGGTAACGCTATAATTCGTACCGAGCGAAGCCGCTGTAGAACCTAATTGTTCTACCCAGTCCCCATTACTATCATAACCGTGTAATCTTTTATTCGTCGCGTTATTTCGATTATGAGTACCCGACCAAGTGTATGTTCTCCCCACACCAACAGGTATCAAAGCAGACCGTCCAATATTGGTCGAAGATTGCAAATCTCCGGTTGCATCAATATACCCTTGCAGGATTGCGTCAGAGTCAAACAGATTCTTCCCCGTCCCTGCGCAAGTCAGCGTTTCGGGAGTGCCGTCGGTGTAGACAGGGTTAGTCTTGTTAATGATAACTACGCTATCCCAATCGAAATACGCATTGATGGTTATAGAGGGAAGGTAGTTGGCGGAAAAGTTGAAAAAGCCGTCTTGCGCAATTGCTATGGTTTCGGTGTGTGTTCCACTCGAACTTGAATCTGTGTAAACACTCTGCGACAGCCAGTTCCCGTTCGTGTCAAACTGATTGTAACGGATGTTCAGCTGAACTGTCCCAACCTTTGTCGTAGTGACAGCAACCACATCTCCTTGCTTGACGGGGATTGTGTTTGACAACCGCGATACGGGGGAATCCGTATATATACCACTTGCTGACCAGAAATGCCCAGTGTCTACGTTATCGGGGTCAAATCTGTTGACACGCAACACCCCGTTATTGCAAGCATACCACACGGGATTATCTGGCGTCGGCTGAAGTTCGCCAGCTATGAACGTTCCCGTGCCTTGAACAGGTAAGAATGTATTAGATACCAAATCATACATACTTACAACATTAGAACTGTTTTTTGCAGGTTTTAAGTCACGTACCAAATCACCGTTTGAGTTTCTAAACTGTAACGGATAATATCTACCTTTCCTTATTGCTTGTGAATAGTCAGAGTATCCTATTTTTACAGTCGTTGTTTGGTCTGTAAGTGTGCCTGTTGTATTATTGTCAACCACATTACCGTTTATAGTGCAGTAAAAGTTGGTACCTGTCGTATCAAAATGTATAACAGCAGGAGAAGTCCCGGCGTCAGCATAAGTGATATTAAACTTGTTAAGTTTTTGTGGAGTATAAGCACGACCAGTGGCAGTATAGGTAATTAAGTTTCTGGTTGTGTTGGCGTCAATAGTAGATGAACCAATAGAACCAATTGTTAGTTCATTACCAATAGGCATAACTTTCCCGTCAAAAATCATACCACCATTAGCAATATAACCTGTATCTAACCAAGCTGTACCATCACTCTCGATGTACTCCAGCGGTTCGTAGCCGTATGGCAGGTCAATGATGGGACCCGCTATAAACGGATATTCCGTATCGGATGTGCGAAGAGTCTGTGTCACGGTGTCCCACATACCGACCGCTCCGTCGCTTTCGCGGAGAGCAGGAATGCCGTTGTACTTTGTGCCGATAGTCACATCGAACATACGTAATGGCTGTCCGCATATCATTCCGGTGCCGGTGTTGTTTCGTCCGAACAACCAAGTGGTAACTGACGGAGTGTTGGCGACAAGAGTCTGCGAGGATATCTGCGTCATAGCCACGCCATCAAGCGTAGGGGCTACGTTGAGTCCCGTGTACTTAATGGTGTGCTTCTCCTTGTCACTGGCATCTCCACCGTCCCAAGCGTAGTTGGCAGATCCGGCGTTTCCGTCGCAGTAAACTGAATACGTGCCATTTGCTGGAAGTCCTGTCGCTACGTTGTAAGTTACCGATAAGTTGTTCGTGCTTGTAAAACTCGTTCCATCGCTGATTGCGCCCATCATAGGAGAGTTAAGCTTTTCAAGTACCTGAAACGTGACGCTGAACGGCTCGGTGTTACTTTGCAGAACGCCGGTGTCGAGACGCTGTCTTCCGTCGCCCTCGATATACTCAAGCCGTCTATAGCCAATAGGAAGCGGAGACGAACGCTTTACGAGCTTGCCGTTTTGGGAAAGTCCGACGAGGTGCTGTCCACGATGCATATAGCGAACTCGCTCTACGCCGTGACGATTGAATCCAATTGCCATTTTTACTCCTCCTGTTCGGAGCCAGTTTCTTCCTCTTCAGCGGGTTCGGGTTCGTCGGGAGTCTCTTCCTCGGTCTCTTCCTCTTCGCTCGGCTCGACTATATCGGGATTCACGGCGGGACGAACAAGGCGAGGCGAGGAAAGGGCGTTAAGTTGTGCGGCGGGTTCGGGGACATCGATGGTCAGTGTCGAGCCGTCAAGTACAAACACCTGATGCCATTCCGCTTCGCCGTTGTTGGCGGCGAGGAGTTTGCCCGTGTCGCCCGCTTCGGGAACGGGGACGGACGCGCCGGAATTGCCGAGTCCGGCGAAAGCGAGTATTCTTGCGAGACTGTCGTTTGCCATTTTTTTTACTCCTTCCAAACCCACGCGTCCGAGGTGTTGAGTACAGCCACCTCAAGAGAGGCGGTGTAGAGAATAGTGGTAGGCGGAAGCGCCTCGTCGAGGTCTGTGATCAGCGCTGCGGTCGCGGCGCCGGTCGCCGGAACCTCCGATTTCGTGTCCGCAAAGAGGACGTAGGTCGATCTGACGCTGCCCTCTCCGTGTTTTACCAGACTTTTTTGTGAGACGATTATCATTTTCCTTTCTCCTTATCTATACCCTTCCGGGATGTCTATTGATATTGTTGCTGTAGTGCCCGTCAGCGTGACGTAACAAGTTTCGCTCCCTGTATCGCCCTGAGAGTTGAAAGTTATGTATCTTGCGGTCCCGCCGGTTACTACGACATCGCTTTTAGTCGCGCCGTCCCAAAGCGGCCCGAAATATATTCCATCTTCACGCCCGTCCTCGTCGGCGGGGAGAAGATTAACTGTCACGTTTTGAGTGGTGGTTGTTCCGAGTGCAAAGGTTATGGGTAGTGTGCGCCACTCCACTAACGCGGGAGCGTTGATTTTCGGGCCCCTGTAATATATGTAGATTGTGCCTGTTGCACCCGGTTCAGGATCTGAGGTGTTGTCGTATATACTTACGGTTATTGTACAAGTACGGTTGAATTGTGCCGCAACGTTAACAGCAGCCGATGCATATTGACTAACATTTACGGTTCCGTTGCTATATACCCCAATAGAACCTTCGGGGATTATACCCGCGTAACTCCCGTTCACTCCAACCACGGAGGAGCCGCTTTTGATGACGGTGGGATCAATGTTCGTCACGTCGAACGATACAGTGCCGAGTCCGTCGTAGCCCTCATCGGCACTTACCGCTGACGGGGCCGCAGAGCCGAGCGGCACGGTCTTGTTTTGCAGGTTTACTTCTCCGCCGCCGCCCGACGCGGTCCCGACCGCGAGCGTTCCGTCGGCCTTGTGGAAGGTCTTTCCGCTTGCCACGTCGGATTCTACGGCGGTGTCCTGAGTCAGATCGATGAGCGTGTGCCCATCAAATGTTATTTTTTTGACTGCCATATCCCACCTCAAGTTATGTCGGCCACGTAGTACGTAGTGGTGGTGTTGCCATCAGTAATGGCAAGTGCTTTTCTGGTAACGCTGTGCGCGACTCCGCCTATGGTTATCTTTCCGACGGCTTCTGCGCCTATATCTGCCAGAGATTTGTTTCCGGACAGCGTTACGCTGTTGATTTTCGGCTTGTTGTTAAGATTGTCGTAATCGAGCGTGCCTCCTCCGGATTCATCATCCCATTCGACATCATAGTCGGTCCCGCTTCTCTTTTTCAGGACTTGCCCTGCTGTACCTCCGGAAGGCAGTTTGTTTGCCGCAGAAATGGCTTCTGCAAGCGTGAGCTCGCTTATTTTGGCAATGTTTCCGAATGTTCCATCCTGAATTGCGTCGAGGAATTCGTACAGCGTCATTGCAACGCCTTCATATTCTACAGGAGTGGAGAGCAAATAGGCAAGAGACGACAGATCCGTTCCGTTTATCAGATCTATTATCTGGTTTATCTTTGCCGTATTCAGGAAAGGCAGAGCATCGAATTTGGCTTTCAATTGTGTCGGAGTAAGTCCTGAGTAACCATCTGTTGCGGTGCTGTTAGGACGGTCGGCAAGTGCGCCGACCGATGCCGCATCCCTTGCGGCATCGGTTATTTTATTTATAGCCATTTTTTCCCCTCACTTAATTTCTAATCCGCCGGCATACCTTCCAGCGGTAGGAGATGTGATACAGTCCCCATGCGCTTTGATATGCATCAGATCTCATATGAAACTGTTTCATTACCCACAGTTTTGCGTGTTCATCCGATACTGAGATGTCCTGCTCTGCATTGTCAAAAACGTGATTACTGAAATCCTCTTCGAAAAATGCAAATCTGTTGTTCTGGTTTTCGTATCCCTGGTCGCCGTGCCACGTGTTCTCGCGGTCGGTGCGCCAATAAACTTTTACCCTTGAATCATCATACGTCCGGAGTTCTATATCCACCGACTTCCGTACTGTATTCTTGGCAACGTGCGGATAGCCGCAATCGTCGAATTTTGTGGTGATGAAAGAAGAATATCTCCTGCCGGCTCTGGTGTACCAATGGCGGTGGATCCGCCCTGGATCGACCGGCTCGGTGACGGTGAGTTCGTCATCGTCATCCCCTTCATCCTCTTCCTCCTCATTGACCGGAACTATCGACCAGGTGTAGGACTGTCCGCGCTTGTCGGTGTTGACTACGCAGATCCGGCCGAGCGACGTGCCGAAATAGAGGACTCCCTCGGTCGAGAGCATTATCGTCGCCGCGGCAAACGTGCCTCCGGTCATCTCGTCCGATCCTTCGACCGGAGCCATATTGGAGTACATCCCGAACTCATCGAGAAGATACCACTCATACTCCGCGTATCCGGACGCCTGGTTGCGGTACATCTGCCTTGAGTCCGCCATATAGACGTTGCCGCTCGGACAGAGCAGCATCAGGTATCCGTTCCATTCGGTCATCCTGGCGTTGCCCAGGTTCTCGCGCAGGAGCTTGTTATCGACGTTGGTCGATCTATGCTCGATAGACCGATCAAGGTTGACGGTCTGCTTTGCAACAGCGTCGAGTCCGTGTCTCGTGAGAAATACCGCATCGTCGCGGAAATCACAGCACGCTCCGCACGGAGCCGAGTCAAGAGATCCGAAGGTACTCGGATATACTCTCGGAGTCAGATCGGATCCGGTATCGACTCCCTGGTGAAGCCATATACCGCCGCTTCCGTCCTTCTGCTTCTGAAGGACGCAAAGCATATTCGACGCCACGAGCATACTGACGTTGGCGTCGCCTGCGGCTCCGTCCTGCCAATAGTTAAGCTCGCCTATATACTCCGGAAGATTGACTCCGTGAATATCGCGCTGAGTGTACCATATCCTGTTCGGGAATGACGGATTACCTCCGAGGAATATCCGTCCATCAAACTCAGCCGCTATCGTGCATCCGGTGATGCATTGCAGATAGGTTTTCCCATCTATGTATGCCTCGCGGAGCGTGCCTGTGATGGTTAACTGTTTACCGACGAGGTTGTCTACGGAGTCGGTGCTGATCCAGAATGCCGGAAGCCCTGTGCCGTAATAGCCGGCTATCGTTCCGTAATATGTCGGTTGAGGAGATTGCTGACTGTATTCATGTATCGTTGTTCCTGCGAGAGTTACCGACGATATGCTCGTCCAATCGCTGCCTAATTTCACGACGTATTTCGGCTGCGGCCCGAGAGGAATCGTGCTGCCTGGATGCGTTGTCCAGGATTCTGAATCGAAGTATTCAGTCCCTGGCGTTTCGAGAATTTTGATGGCTTCTATTTGCTCTGGAGTTCCGTTGGCATACAGGTTCGGAAGAGGCGGCTCGGACGGCGTATTGAAAGCGTCCCCTGCAACGTGCAGGGAACTCTCAATAGAGCCGGCGATGTCGCTTGCTGCGTAATCGATCCCAGGCGTATCCAGATATACCGAGATCGTCGTGACGCATTGCCCGAATGCCTGGGATCCGATAATCTCAAGCGATTTCGGGAGGTGCAAAGTCGAGAGGTTCGAATAAGCATAGAAAGCTCTCGGATTGATTTTCTTGACTCCCTCTCCGATCCACAAAGTTGTGCAGGCGGCCGGAGAACTGAACGTTCCGACTTCCTCGACGGTGTACTCGACGCCGCCTATCTTGATGCGGCCTGGTATATATATGGTATTTCCGGACAGAGTTCCGCCGACTGCGCGGCAGGTGCGATATGTCTCGGATATGATTTCGTATTTAATTCCGGCCGTATCGTCGTATATAACTTCGACATCGTCGCCGGAGACCACAAACGTCTCCTTATATCCTCTGGTCAGCATATTGCGCTGCTCATACTGCTGCGCGATGCCATCGATGATCGTGTGGGATGCATAGAGAGTCGGCACATACGCGGACGCGCTCACGGAGCCGGAAGACCACGTTGTGCCGTTGTATGTTATTTTGCGGTAGGTAGTGCCGTCCAGAAGATAGAAAGATCCGTTGGCGACGAATCCTGCGGATTTTCTCTGCGCGAGGCCGGACGAGATGACGTCAACGGTGACCGATCCGTCTCTCAGTTCGTGTTTGAACGCTTTCAGCGCGGCTCCGGTGTGGACGAGGATCCACTCGCCGTACCGCCACATACCATATACCGCGTTGCCGTAGGCGCGAATGTTCCGCCATCCAGGAAACGTCTCAATGCACGCTCCGCTTTCGGAATCGTAGTCCTTCCACATATTCATCGCATATGCGAACCGAGAGTCGGAGATCGCCCTCTCAGGCCTCGACACGTCCACGCCGTTGAAAGACGCCGGATAACCGAGCGTGCGAGTCATCTGCGCGGTGGATTTGATGGTGTTGTAGTTTTTGCTATATGCCATCAGTTAAGCCATCCTGTTCTGTCTATGAGCCGTTCCGAGCGCGGCACCTGCACCTGGCGCAGATAGATCGCGGCCTGCTCGTCATAGTCATGCTTGAATATTGCCGCGACGTCCGGATCCGCATAAATGTTGCAAAGATACGCGACGAGAAGCGGCAGAAGATCTTCAAGATCCGTCCGCACGTCAACGTCGGTCTCATCGGATTCCGGCGTCGAAGTGTAGGCGGATTTGCGAATTGTCCGGCGGTATACAATTTCATATTCCTGAGCAGGAGAATACCTGGAGAGGAGTACGGTCTTTGCGCCGGTGCGATAGTCGATGTCATCCGCATAGGTGTCATCGACCATAAGCGGATACTTGGCGAACTCCGAAAAGTCATCGCACATATCCGACATTTTGTATTCGACGTAGCGGTCGAATTCCGGTACGGTCTCAAGCGGTTCGCTAAAGAACGCGAGGTTGCCTATCATCATCCCGACGGAGGCCTCGATCACCGTCAGAGTTATCGTCGCCGCTTCGACGCCGAAAGCATCATGCGTCCGAAGCGAGCAGACCTTGCTTTTTTCCGTGCCGTCATTCGACCATACTACGAACTGATCGCTGCCGGAAGCGGTCAGTTTGACCTTGCCGCTTCCGGTAGCTCTGAAGGTTACTCCCGTCGCGTTCGAAGCTCCGTATACGTCTCCTGCCTTGACGTACCTTGCCCTCATCTGCTCAAAGGCGGTGGCCGGTATTCTGTGGTACAGTTTGACCGTCGCCTCCTGCGGACGGAGCCGGTTGATCTGGTCGAGTGCGCGGTTAAGGTTCAGATAGAACCACTTGGCGTTCTCAAAGGTGTTTTCGCCTGTGAGTGCCGCCGCACTTGAATATACGTCGCAAACGCGCATTAGGTGTCTCCTTAGATATCGACGTCAGTCGAGTTGGTGCCGGCGGTGCCGCCGTCGGTGAGAGTGCTTTCGCCGTAAGCGAGAGACTCGAAGTGGAGGATGTGCTTGTACGAACCGAAGCCGATGCCCATACGAGCGCGGCCGACGTTCTTGAGAGAAGCGGTGTCGATGATAGCCGTGCTGCGGACTCCGAAGGGAACGCGGTCGAAGAACACGTTACCGGAGAGCTGTCTGTTGGCGTCGGAGCTCATGAGAATGAACTCGTCCTTGTTGGACGTCCAATCCGGAAGCGTGACGATGTTCCAGAGGCCGTACTGAAGGTTGATGTCGTTGTTGTTCGATCCAGGAACGTTGAACGTGCCGACTGCCTTCTTGATGTTGGCTTCGAGCTTTCCGTTGCCGCCGGGAACGAGGATGGTGTCGAACAGGTATCCGGTCGGATCACCGACTTCGTCCTTGAACATTCTGCCCTTAGAGGCGAGAACGGTGAGAGCGTCGGCAAGATACGCCGCGTCGCAGGCGACGCCGCTGGCACGGACGTCCGAGAAGCGGTTCGACTGAGTCAGATCGTCCTCGGTGTACAGGTGCCCGACGTTGAAGAGCGAAACGCCGTCAATCGCTTTGGCGGAGTGAGTCTTGCCGGCGAACACGAAGTTGCCTGCGAGACCGCCGAGGATGGCGGCTTCCGCGAACTTGTTGCGAGTGCGGTAGTAGCTTCTGACCATGTTGCGCGAGATGCGTTCCATCTCGGCAAAGTTGGAGTCCTCGATCATCGTTTCGGTGATGATGAACTCTCCGAGGAACTGATGATGCGAGATTATGATTTTCCGGAGCTCTTTCATGGTGAGCGTTCCGGCTTTGCCGCCTTCCTCGACTATCGGAAGAGTTCCGAATTCGTTGGAGCTCACAAGAGCTTCGGTGGCGTGATTGGATTTCTGTACGTTGTAGAGCAGATCTGCGTAGGTGCCGCGCTTGGCAAGCAGATCAGACTCGGATTCGATGTACGCGCAGACGGCGGATGCGATCTTGCCTATTCTGGCGTGCAGTTCGGGAGATATTCCCCCGAAATCGGCAGTATAAATTTCAGCCATTGTTCCTTACCCCTTTCGTTAAATTCCTCTGCCCATCATGACGAGGACTTTGTCGCCTGCGGCTTTCGCGCCGAGCATATCGACGATGAGTGCGCCGAAGACGCCCTGCGGCACGGTGGCGGCGGTGGATGCGACGGTGCCGGTCGCGGTGTATCCGGCGGCGGCGGTCGCGGTTACTCTCGCGCCGTCACTCGCGAAGGTGACAAACTTGCCGACCTTGTCATAGGTGTCGGAATACGCGGAGAGTGCGGTCTCGAAGACCATAGTGGGAAGGACTTTGTAGACCTTGATGATGTCAGCAGCGGCGGAGACGGAGACGGTGTCTACGACGATATACTCGGCGCAGACGTCACCGGAGCACTTGGTGACGACTCCGGAGTTCAGGCGAACCGCCGTTCCTGCCTTGAAGGTTGCGCTTCCGGACGTGCCGTAGGGAAGATCGATGATCATCTCAGGCGCATTGGACTGTCCGGCAAGCTGTCTTTGCAGTTTGAACATTTTTTTACCTCAAAATTTTCTATAGTATTTGCGGATCTCCTCTTCTGAGAGACCTGTCTGTGCGCGAACTTCTCGCGCTTCTTTGGCCGTGAGGCCGTTTGACGGCGTGCCTCCCGACGCAGGCGACGGGCGAAGATCCGGCTTGTGAACGCCGGCTCCCATCTCCTCTCTTTTGGACTTCGCATAGGACAGCGTGTACGCTTCCTCGGCTGTGAGTCCCTTTTTGCGGTATTCCAGATATTTGGTCGAGTCCTTGAGTTCTCCAAGACCTCGCAGATTCTTCAGCTCCGGAAATGCCGCACGTAGTGCCTTGACGTCCGCTTCGGCTTCCTCGCGGATCTTCTTCGCGTCTTCCGCAGTTCTTTTCTTCGGCGGCTCGGCAGGCGTTTCTTTCGCCTGCTCAGGTGCGGGCGAGCCGTCCTCGGTCTGTTCCGGCAGATCGACGTTAACCGACAGAGCTATCTCGTCATCGGTCATATCCTCTTCCGCTTTCGGATCCGGTGCGGAGGCCGGTTCTCCGGCTCCCTCTCCGGTTTTCTTTGCTTCATCGGATTCCGGTTTCGGATCCTCTTCTCCGGCGTAAAGTCCGTTCAGGATGCTTTCAAGTGTTTCGCCCATTTCGTTTCCCTCTCTTATTTCTTTCCGCCTTTCGTGCGCAGATCATTTCCACGCTTCACGTTTGCGTTCGTCCCGCCTTTTTCGGGACGCGGCGCGTTGACGGTAAGGCCGTTAGTCTGGTAGGGACTTGCTTCCTTCTTCTGTGCCATATTGGATCTCCTTTCTGCGCTTGAGGCGCGTTTTCTTTTTTGGCTTCTAAGAATATTATACGCATTTGCTACTTTGATTTGTTATCATTTTATTCTTTTTTCGGCGGCGTCCTCCGTCCCGCCCAGGAGGACGCCGCCACGGACTCTCAGGAAGCCAGACCGAGAGCTCCGTATACGTCAGCGTATGTATCGGCGTCGAGATCCGCCGTAGCTGCTATGTTGCCGACCTGCGACTTCAGCGCGTCGGATGTGTATCCGGATGCGTAGAGGACGAGCATCATCGTTTCGGTGTCGAGTCCGAGCGACATCAGGTAGTCGTTGACCTTCTGCTTTCTCGAATTCGTAATGGTTTTGCCGCTTTCGTCCTTGTCGGCGGAGATGTTCGCAATGTGCGCGGCGGCGGCGAATATCGTCTTCGCATCACCGATCCGCGAGATGGCGTCCGCTTTAGTCATCGGTACTCCGAAGACTTCCGTCAGAGCTCTGTCATAATAGATATCGTAGAGCTTGCCAATCGCTTTCGCTTTGTCCGCGTCATCAAGACTCTTGTAGATCTGTGAGTTGATAAGGCCGGTGACTTCGGCGTCCGCGCCGTTGGCAATCTGCCGGATCTTCTTCTGATCCTTCGCCGTGACGTCATACTCGACTCCGTCTACGGTGATCGTAGAGGAGACGCTCGGAGGCAGCACCTGCGTGAATCCCTCTCCGTAGAGGCGTACCACTTCGCTCACAGCCGCCTCAGACGCCTTTGTAACCGCTTTCTTGTCCTGATAGAGCAATTCCACTATCCTTTCCGCAAGTCGCGTGTTTCCGTCCTCTATCGCCGCCTGCAGGTCGCTCTGATAGGACTTGGAGTACATTGCCGCATCGAGCGAGTATCCGAGTGCGCCGCCGAAGATCGAGGAGATCCGTTTCGTCAGACCGACGAGTACGTTTTTGACGTTGCGCGTCGGTAATCCGGAGAACTGACCGAATGCGGTCAAATCCTGGTTGAGAACTTTGGTGACGTCCTGCCTCGTTATGCGGTCTCCGCTTATTGCCCTTCCGATGGTCTTGACGGTGTTCTGCGCCGCCGCAAGAGAGTCGTTGAGCATATCGAAGGCAAAGTAGGACATATCATAACCGGATGCAAGGTAATTATACAGATCTCCGACGACCGGAATCACCGAGATGAGTTCGGACGAATAGTCAAGCGCGAGTTCTTTCGCATTTACTTCCTTGTCCTTGTCATAGAGCCAATTGAACAGGAGAGTGACCGCGACTCCGATCAACGCCTGCAACGCCCATCCTGCGCCCGTCCTCGCGAGCTCTCTCTTTGCCTCCGCGAATCTCTGCGCCGAGACTTCGCGGCCGGCTTTTTTCTTTGCGGAGAGTACCGAGAGAGTGCCTATGGCGTCCGTCATCCGGCTGTACTGCTTGAACGGAGCCGATCTGAACATCGCGAGCGATCTTATGAGTTCATTATCCGATCTCGCGATTCCGGTCTTCGTAGACGCGAGTGACGTGTCCTGCGACTCGTTGATGACCTTGTTGAGCAGTTCGCCTGCTGCCTTGAGATTGTCCTCGGATCCGATGGCGTATCCTTTCTCTTTTTCGATCTGGTACTGACAAGCTCCCCAGGAAGCGGATACGATCTTCATATCCGACCATCCTATCGGCTTCATCATCAGATCCTTGACCTTGCCGGACACCTGGTTGGTAAGCGTCTGCGCCTTGACCACTACGTCTCCGCCTTCTCTTATCGCGGCAGCGGAGGAGTATTCCGCCATCTTGTCGAGATTCGGTGCCGTGAGTCCCTTTGCGACGCTGTCCAGGTCACAGAACCGGAAGAGTGCGCCCATAGAGCCAAGCTGATTGAACCAGGTCTTCGGATTCGCGCCGAGCTGGAATATCGCGTAGTTGCTCCGCATCCTGCCTATGATGGCGTTAAATGCATTCGGCTTTTTCGCGTTGATGCCCTGGATGTCGCCCATAAGATTCCGGACATACTTCTCGACGTTGTCTCCGTAAGTGTTCTTGAGAACGTCGCGGAGCCGCTTCGAGTTCTGCCTGTTGTGGTTGATATCCGTTGACCAGATCCGGTCGAGCTTCTGCATCGGCGCGTAGAGTTCCGCGTATGCCGCGAGTCCGTTGGCGTGCTTCTGCATCAGTCCGTATGCGCCGGTGATCGAGAGAGGATTTTTCGCGCCTCGGATGGTGTTTTTGTTGAAGGACTGTCCGGCGAGTGTGGCGAAATCCAGCATCGAGGAACGCTCGTCCGTGATGGACGACGCCCTGCTCGATCCGGACGTCACTATCGGAACGTACTTGTCATCCGGATCGTTGACGACGTTGGTCATACCGAAATATTTGTAGTCGGTATCGGACTTGTCCTTTGTGGAGACTTTGTTGTAGAATTTCTCCATAAGCGCGATGTATTCCTTATCCTCGGCCGTGAGTACGCGGTTACCGAGATTCTGTATCTCTTTTGCGATGACCTGTGCTGACGAGAGCAGCTCGTCTATCGACGGAGTCTCGACCTTGTCGGTGCTTCCGGTAAGCTCGGAGACGTCTATTGCCGGCGGTATGATTCGCATTCCGCACTTGGATCCGTTAGTACCGATCTCCGTCCGGCCGAGTGCCAGGTGCAGGAGTGCCTGCTTGCGGAACGTCGTCATATAGAGCTGAATGAACTCGTCGCGAGTCATCTTGACTCCGCGATACTCTATCATATCTTCTTCCGCAGTCAGGTGTTTCTCGAATCCTTTCGTCTTCTTGATGTACTCGTCAACGTCGCGCATATAGTTCCGGATCCGGAGAGTCTTTGCATTCTCGGCGTTTATTATGTCCGTGATGATCTCGGTCATGATTCCGTCGTCATCGTAGCCGTCAAGGAGCCGTGATACCGCAAGCGGATCGAGAGTCTCGATGCCGTACTTGTTCATTATCTCGCGCATTCCCTTGATCAGTTTCGGATCCGCCTCGCGGAGTTTGGCGACGTCCTCGACGACGTCTATGCCGCGTTTGGCGGTCTCGTCCGCGTCGATCCATTGTTTCCTGCGCTCGTCATAGTATTTGTTATACGTCCGGTAAAGCTGTGCGGTGGCTCTCGCTACGTCGGCAAAGGTCTCGACTTCCGCCGCAGTCAAAGCCGCAGTCATCTTGCCTTCGTTCTTTTCGTCATAGTCCTTGACGGTCTGGTTGACCAGGTAGTCAAGTTCTTTGAGTGTCTCGACGTTCATTCCGAGAACTTCGTATTCCTCGTTCAGATCCGACTTGAGCTGTTCGATCCGGAATACGTTGTTGAAGGCGATGAGTGCCTTGCGGACGTTCTCCGGCACGAGGTATCCGCCGCGAGACTTTGCCGCGATGACCGCGTCCGTCAGCAGTCGAATCTCCGGTGCCGCAAGCGATCCCTGGTAGCGGTAGTATCCGTCCTTGTACTGACGTCGCGCCCTTGAGATCTGCTCAATCGCCTGGAGCGTACTCTTCATCACGCCCTGCGCCTCGTCAATCTGCCTCTGCATCTCCGACTCGCGCCTTGCAGCGTCTGCTTTGAGTCCTTTGTACATGTTTTCATACCGTCTTCTGACCGAGTCGATAACCGACTCCGCCTCGCCGCCGGTGAGAGCATCGTAGATCTTCGAGGATATCGCTGACCGGATTCCGGACGCGAGAGACGGATCCTTGCTCTTGACCGCGTCAAGCACGCTTATACCGGAGTCTCCGAGATAAGTCTTCGCAAGGATGAGATCCGCTATGGTGTTCGCGGCTTCCTTCGCTCTCTTGGAATCGGCCGCGTCGTAGAATCTCTCATAGAGAGCTCTTACGATTCCGTCAAGACCTTTCGTCTTGAGCTCGGTGCCGGTCGGAATGTTGATCGGTTTGATACCGAAATTACGCGGAGTCAGAGTCGGTACGTGGGGAGATCCGGATCCCTCGGTGAAATACGGCTTGATGAGAGTGTTGATATACTCATCAATAAGCTGCCGCGCTCTCGGCAAAGTGAACAGGTGGATTGCTCTCGCCTGATCCTGGAGTTTTTCCCTCTCGGATATCGGCTTCTTTGTCCGGTCATTCAGTTCGTACCGGATGACCGGCTCTCCGGACGTCCTGCCTGCGGTGAGAGCATCCGCAAGCGCGGCGGTAATCTTCGCGGCCTGCTTGTACGCCTCGCGGTCTTTGCCGAATAGCGATCTCGCTACCGATCTCGCGGCGGAGAGCAGTTTCATCACAAAGGTCTTATCCTTCTGCGCCCACTTTTCGACGAGATCGTAGTCCTGAATCACGTCGGATCCGAGTTCGGATACCGCTTCGTGCAGCAGATCCTTGTCCGATATCTCTATTCCGGATTCCTTCCAGAACTCTTTGTATTCGGTCTTGACCTTCTCCTGCTCCTCCGGCGACGTGACCGCGAGAACCAGGCGTGCGAACTTATCGTACCCCTCTCCGGACTGCTCCGCCATATGGATCATCTCAGCGGAGATGACTTTCCGGATCGCCGCAGCGGAGTCGAGTTTCGAATCGATCAGAATCAGCTGCTGACCGCCCTCTCCGCGCACGTACACGCCATTCTGCTCGGTGTCCGCGAATCTTACGTCAAGAGTATCCGACGCGGCGATGATGTTGGATACCATCCGAAGAGTCTTCCTGTCCGCCTTAGTCCCCTTAGCCGACCGCAGGAATTCAAGGATTGCAGTCTTCGTCTCCGGCATATAAGCGTCGAAGTTGTCCACGAAGCTCCGCGCCTCGTCCTGCTCCTCGGCGGTGTATTTGACTTCCTTAGTCTTTCCGTTCTCGTCGGGGATGGAGTAGCGAAATTTATCGCTTTTGGCATCATACGTCCCGATATTGTCTTCCGATTTAAACTGGTTTGGATTCGAGATCCCCACCATCTCATCGGTGCCGTTTATCGGATTCTTAATTATGATTCCGTCATAGTCTCCGGCATGATACTCATCAAGAATCTGCTTGCGGTTTTTGTCATACCAGTCCTGAGTGGTGTAATGTTTTCTCGAAGCATACCATTCATCTATTGTAATAATGAGCGGATGGCTTACTCGTAGATACCCTGACAATACTTTGGCTTTTCCGCCGGACATTTCGGCAGCTCCTTCGGCATGATCTTTGGCAAGTGATTCGTCTGCGGTGAACCAAAAATGCTCGTCACCGACATCGACAAACTTACCCGTCTCATCATCCCAGAAAGCAGAGTCATTGTGATACTGACCTATTCTGTTTCTATCAAATGCCTCGAAATCCGCCGCCGTTCCGTGATACATCAGTTTGGGAGTTCCATCGGTATTTTTGACTTTGCTGTGCCCGAACCATGCTTTAAATTGCTTGGATTCGAATATATTTTTCAGTTTGCTCTTGACTTTTGATTGAGAATCGTGTATAATACGTACAATGCCATCGGGTATTTGCGAGCCCCCGGGGAATTGTACCCCGGACTTCCTCGCAACCTGGATGGCTTTTTTCTTGTCCCAATAGTATATTCCTCCGTTGCCCTTTGATTCGGATTCGACCGCGTTTTTCAGCAGAGTTGAAATTGCATTTTTCCTTGAATGGACAGATGCTACATAGTTGCTGTTGATCCTAATAGAATTGACTTTCCCTTGACCATTGACATCAACAGCGGCAAGAGTCTTGCGCGGATCTCCGGGCAGTTCGATTATGGCGACCAATCTGCCTGGTTTGCTTTCACTGTCAATTATTGCAATAGGATTTTCTAATGCCTGCGGAATTTTTTTCAGCAATTCTTTTCCAAGATGATCCCCATCGGCATTGATCAGTGCATCCTTCGCGTGTTTCTGGCTGTATGTCATAGGCAACGGCAACAATCCGATATCTTGGTACACTTTTGGTGTCGGCCCAATAACAAGAACATCCCTGGGATTTATGATACCTTCGTTGTTTGCCAGGTCTTCGATTTGCTCGGCAAACGGCTTGCTGAAATCATAGGAATGTCTCACATCCTCAATTTCCACGCCGCGCTTTTCGAGTTCCGCTCTAAGCTGCGGCGTTATTACGTTGGATGGGAATGGAATGTTCTCGCCCTCAAGCGTCTTGGATATTACGTCTGCGACTTCGGAATCCGGCACGATCCGGTCTGCCTTGAAATACCGAGAAAGGATGACTTTTCGCGCCTTGTCGCCCTTGAGCTTGCCGGCTACCGGCCCGTTGTGCCAGGTCATCATTCCGACAGGATCTTTGGCGTATTGCGCCTTGTATCCGCTCGACAGTTCGCTGACCGGAATCTCCCCCTCAACGGTGACAAGATTATCCCTCTTGTAAGCAGAGGAGAACTGATCATTCAAAGGTGTCGTTGATGTGTGGAAATACGGATTGTATGCTGCTTCAATCGCCGATCCGTTTGCCTTGTCCAAAGTGAACTTGCCGTTTCTTATGAGTTCCGGATGTTCGTCGGACTGATACCAGGTACCGATATCGGTCGGTTCGACAAGCCATTTCTTCCCATCTTCGCTCTTCAGCTTCGCAGCCATAGGCGGATAAAGTTTGCCGTCGATCACCTGCATTGCGCGGTAGACTTTGACTGTCTTTTGGTTGTTAAGGAAATCAAGAGTCTTCTCGTCGGTCACGCGAGAGTATCTGACGTCTTCTTCCGTCTCTTCTATAGAATACCGGACATCTTGGCTTGCCGTCGGTTCAACATTGTCTGCGAGTTTGAACTGATTTGAGTCGAAGGCAACAGCCGTCCTTATGTTGCCATCCTGGTCATAATGAATCACTCCGTCGTATCCGAGCAGCTTGAACTTATCGATCAGAGAGTCAGCGTCAGGATTTGCGGCACTAAGTTCCGAATAGATGTCCGCGTCGCTTTCCGCCCACTCGATTATATTCTTGGCGGTAACGTAGGACTCGCGCCGCACAAATGCTTTGGATCCGTAGTCGCGAGTGTCATCGGCGTAGTTTGATATGATGTTGTCTCCGGTAGGATCAATCTCTGCTATGATTCCTGCAAGTTGACGTGCGGTGATTGTGCGCTTGGTTGAGGATATTGGATTAACTATGTTGAGATATCCGGACATCACCTTTCCGCCGTTGCTATAGGTTTTTGCCCTTGAATAGCTTGGAGTAAAGTTAAATCCTGATCCCTCCATCCTTCCGTATGATCCGATATGACCGCGATCAAATACCGCGAAATCCGCGCCGGTGCCGTGATACATCGGAAGGAGACGTCCCTCTCTGTCGCGGACTTGTGAATTCGCAAAATACCGGCTCTGATCCTCGGAGAGCTTGTTTCCGTCTGAGTCTATAGAGTGTCGGAGATCTGCGTCCTCATCGTTGAATCTCTTTGAAAGCGGAATCACGCTGCCATCGTCGTCATACACAATGGGATCAGCAGACTTGATAAGTCGCTCGTCGAGTACGTTGTACCATCCATTTTGCCAATCGAAGAAAGCGTCGATGCCGGTTCTTTCGCGGAATTCTCTGTTGATTCGTGCGAGATCCTCTCTCGTCTCCGCTTTTGCCTGAAGTCTTTTCAGCTCTTCAACAAAATGCTTATCCGCTTCGACTCCTATGGCAAATTTCAGATTTTTGACATTAAGATAGTATGCTTTATGAGTTTCTCCAAGTCCGGACATCGTGGACGTCTCTTGAGGAGTAAAGTATATTCCTCTGAGGCCTCCGGTCGATGGCGTCATCCCCGGCAGAAAAGAGTTGAACTTTTTGTTAGCATGATGCCACATTTTCCGAAATTTGCCATCGATAATGAGCTTGGAATCCGGGAATGCTTTCTTCGCCGCATCCTCAACCATCTCTTCGAGACGTTTGCGGTTCTTCTTTGGATCATTTGCAAGTTCAAGATACTCCTTATCGGATGCATTTTGGATTTCCTGCAATGAGTATCTAATATCCTGATCCTCGGTCGGATTGACATTATCGGCATTCTTGAATTGATTGGAATTGAATGCGACATACTGTGAAAGTCCCTCGCGCATTTTCCAGATAATACCGTCGTTGCCGAGATACGTCTGCATCGCCTTGAGCAATTTGTCCTGATTGCCGTATTGGTACGCATCGACAAAATTGTTAAGCGCAGTCATATCTCCATACCGAGCGAGATATCTGGAATAAAGGGATATCCTTTCTCCTAAGGACATTCCTTCTATTTCCTGTTTCGTGTACTTTTTGCCGTCGATATCCTTGTTTTGCAGGTCGTGCGCGATTCCTTTTTTGAAGAACCATTCATTGTCGCCGGCCGCCACGATGTCTCTGATCGTTTCATAACCGATTTGTCTTGAGGACTCGGTTATATAAAGCGGCTTCTCAATGTTCAAATATCCGCTAAAGAGATTAGGATTCGTCCCCTTCGACACTCTTCCAAAGGCATCGCGGTTCGTCATATACTCTTTTGCTCCGCTTTCGCTGTTGGTAAAGTAAAATCCCTGCCCAATATGCGAAGAGAGTTTGGAGTTGTTCAGCTTTTTGCCATCAAAGACAGTAAACTTCCCTCCATTTGCAGTTCCGTGATATACTTTAATCAAGCGGCCTTTTTCATCTCTGACTTTTGAGTCCGCAAAGTAGGTCTGCTGTCCTTTTGACAGCGCGTTTCCATTCGAGTCTTCTTCAATAGACTTCGTTCCGTCAACGTTCTCCGCGACGGTCATCTCTCCGTCCTTGTTTCTGAACACCTCGCCCACTCCGAGCTCGTCATCGCGGTTGATGGCGTCCAAGACCTGGTCTTCGGACAGATTGTAGGCAGAAATGGATTTTTTCACAGAATCATCATTGACAGACAATGCCTTTTGTAGTATAATATTTGTATAGGATTTGCTGTCTTGTGATACTGTACCTTTCCGAGAGGAATCGACGGCCACGTTCGTGTTCGACAGCAAATCCTTTTTTGCTGTAATCACGTCGTGAAGATAAAAACTTTGACTTGCCGAATCTCTCTGAACCATTACGCCCATATAATATGGCACATTTTCGATTGTTATCGGTGCGGCTATCATAAGTCTTTCAACACCCGGTTTCCCTTCAATGGTGTTTACTAATACTATCTTGCCGTTCTCGATAACATCTTTAACAGCCAAGACAGATGTGACTTTCTCTTTTGTCAACCCATGTCTAATGTCACTTCTAATACCGTTGTTAGTAATTCGGATATCGCCGAGAATCTTGTTGAAAACACTTCCTAATTTGGTAAGTTGTTCGCGTACGAATTCAGAAGGTGCTTCATTAAACTCGGCGTGTTTTACTATGTCCTTTATGCTTTTGCCATTTACGACCGCTCTTGCGTTTTCAGCAAGGATTTCTTCAGTATAGACATCGCTTGCGCTTTTTTTCAGGTCGGTAATGGGAGCCTGAATGTCGAGTCTTGCGTCTCCGTCCGCCGCCTTTTTCGTCTGGTTCGGCTTGAGAGAGGCACGCATCGCTTCCGCGAATCTTTTGCGGAGTTCTTTGAGATCTTCGACGCTCTCGGACATTGCGCTCGCATATTCGTTCTCGGCTCCGTAGGACTGAATGATGGAGTCGAAGAACGCTTCCATCGTGCCGAGATATCGGTTCGCCTCTCCGAAAAGTCTGTCGTCGAAGGCAAACATATCTTTGAGTGCCTTGACGGATCCGAAGACGTTTTCGCAGGATTTGGCGATAATCTCCTCTTCGGCAACGTCGCGAGAGAGCTCCTCGCCATTCCTGGCGTAGAGCTCCGTAATTTTGTCTATGGCAGCGTCGATCTTCGCCTGATCTCCCTTGAATTCGGTCTTTATGATGAAATTCCGGAGCTTGCCGTACATCGCCGGAGAACGCTTCACAAAGCTGTGTGTCAGCTCGTGAGCCGCGATCTGAAGCATGGAGGCATTTATGTCCAAATAGATCGTATTGCCGCGATACGCGCCGTTTGCGCCGTATCCGTTGCCCTCAAAGACGAGGATCTGATAGCCGGATTTGTCAAACCACTTCGAAAGGAGAGTGAGAGTCGCTTTCTGCTTGGCATTCAAGGCAGATTTGACCGTCTTGTTCGGATCGAGACGTGCGAATTCGAGATCCTTTGCGGTAGCATACTTGACGTTGTTTTCGCCCTTGACCACGTTGCCGGACTTCGATTTTCTCTTATCGGATCCCTCTCCGGACTTTTCTTTCTTCGTTTCTTTGCTTTCGGCTTCTTTTGCCTGCTGTTCCTGACGTGCTGTCTCAATAAGGTCGTCATAGTTATCGCGGATGTTGGCGACGACTGTGTCGAGGTCGTCCGTTTTGACGTTCATTTTGAGATTCTCGCCCTCTTCGGTAAGCAGAGTCTCGCCGGTGCCGACTCCAAGAGTCCACGTTCCGTCCTCTTCCTCCGTCGCTATGGCATTCCGGCCGTTGCCGAGATCGTATACGCGAGTCAGAACTCCGCCGTCATCGTTTTCGTTCCACTCTATGCCGGACTTCGTCACTCCTGCGCGGCTCATAACCGTCTGTGCGCTTCCAGGAACGGCGTTTCCCTCTCCGGTAGTATCAATACCCTTGCGAGCGTTCTTCGCGATCTGCTCGGTGATAAACCGCTGCCTGTGAGACCATACAGTCTCTACGTCATTAAACATCAATGCCCACCTCGCGATTCCGAGCTGGGTAAGTATTCCGTTTTTGTCGTTCTTGATGTCCTCGGCGGTGAATTTCTCGCCGCGGATCTCCTCCGCATACTTGACGTATTTATCCGCATTATCGCGAATGTGCTTAATCATATTCTCGCGGCCGATAATGGCTTCGAGAATCGCGAGATTCGTCTGCATCTCTCCGAGATAGACTTTCGCTCGGTCGCCGGTCTTCTGATCCGCCGCAAGATTCTGGTACGCCTCATATGCCGCTACAAGGTTGTTGATGAATCCGCGCACATCCTTCTTTTCTTCCGCCTTGTAATATTTCGACCAGTCCTTCGACTTGACCTGATCCTGCATCGTCTTGACGGTGCTGACGAGCGCGTCCGCCTTGCCTTCGGATATGATTTTTGCGCCACGCGCGTGAGAGAAAGTAGCTCTGACCGCAGTCTGCGTGCCTTCCATAAGTCCGCCGGAAGCCGCGCCGACGAGTCCCTGGTAGACCGCGTCCGCGAAGCTGTACTGCGCATTCGGATCTATCTGGTATATGTGCTTCATTGCGACTTCCGCGTATGCTCCCAGGAATTCCTCGAAGAACTCGGATGTGGAGCCGGATATGATGGACTTAACGACTCCGTTCCGTACCGCGTGCTTGGCAGTCTCCTTGCCGACTTTGCCGAGTGCTTTTTCGAGAGTTCCGGTCAGAGTCTTTCCGGCTTTGCCGAGACCTGCGCCTGCGGCACCGGAGAGGAGTTCAAGAGCTCCCTCTACCGCGCCGGACGTGATGCCGTAGCCGTATTCCTTGAGGCCGAGCTGTCCGGTCTGCTGAACTGCCTCCGAGACGCCTTGCCCTGCGGCTCCGGAGAAAAAGAGTATTGTGCCAAGCGGAATCCCCAATGCGTTCAAATAGAACACCGATGACTGTCCGATGCCCTGCGCGACTTCTCCGGCAAACTGCATTCCTTTGCCAGGATTGTAAGACTCGTTGAGTTTTTGAGTGAGTTTCGAGGACTCTGAGTTGGAAAAGAGATACTGTGCGTATTTGCCGCCTTCCTCTCCGCCGAATATGGAAGAGAGACCTCCCTCGACCAGATTGTACGATCCCTCAAGAATACCGAGTGCTCCGAGTCCAAGATTTCCGGCGACATATCCAATGGTAGATCCGGAATTCTTTGTTTTATCGAGCGTTGTCAGCTTTTTCTTTTCTTCGTACTGAACATATTTCGGACTGAATGAAGTTATTTTCGCCATGTCAATATCCTTTCAGTTTATATGTGTCTGCCGCCGGTTTTTCGAGTTTCGGTTATGTCCGTAATTTGATCCATCACATCTTTTAGCGCGTCTATTTGCGGCTCTGTGAGCTTCTGATTTCCCTGAAGCGTACCGCCTCTTGAAATCGCCTTGCCGTGATCGACAACCGCTGTAATCGATCCGTCTTCGGTTGTTAAAATCCATTGTCCGCCGGCATTGAGCGCGTCATAATACTTGGAAGACATCAGTCCCGCTACCTGTTTAATCAGTTCTTTTTTCTGTTTTTCATTGACCGCATCGGCATTGGCATAAGTATAAGCCAAAGACTCAAGCGCATTGATCAATTTTTTTTGTCCGGACTTGAAAACATATTTCTTAGAGAGTGCATTTTTTATGGTGTTGGAAATGACGTTGTAATTTGCCTCCTGATACGTCTCATCGTCTATGTCTCCGGAGTCATGCATATCGCGGAGAGTGTCCATAAAGAACGCCGCCTTTTCGGTCTCGTTCATCGAGTCCCAATTGTACGACTCATTGCCTTTTTTGTCAGTCGTAAGTGTCGATTCTCTCGCGGCTGCCATAAGCTGATTGAATGCCTTGCTGTCAAAGTCGCCGGAATTTATAGCTTCCACGGCAGAATTGACGAGTTCCTTGTTTTTCTCCTGGAGCTTTCCAAGCGCGGCCTCATACTCATCTCCCTCTCCGTAAAACTCTTTCAGCTCGTTGGCTTTTCCAGCGGCGAGTTCTTTCGTGTTGGCGATCTTCTTATCCTGTTCGGATGCGAGCAGAGCCGTGTAGTTCTGCCATGCGTGTTCGAATTCTTCGTCGGTGAATCCTTTTGATCTCATCACAAGGAGTGCCTGCTCAATATCCCGCGGAGATACTCCGCTTTCACCGAGGATGTCCACGATGCTTGACTCTCTCTCGGTAAGAACACCTGCCTGACCTGCGACTTCGGCAGCGTCTTCCGCAGCGTCCTCGGCCGCTTTTGCTGCCTCAAAGTCGTTGAGGTACTGCTGGTACTGCATCGCAGTCTGCTTTTCGTCGGCGTTAAGCTGCTGCATCGCGGCAGAATACATATTCGCTTTGTTCTGGTACGCAAGGCCGGTGAGATATTCCGAATATCCGGCGTTGATAAGATTCCCCTGCGCGAGTCCCTCTCCGGACGCGCCGTAGGTGCCGAGAGCTCTCGCGTACATCTCATTTGCCTGGTCGAGCGATCTTGCGTAGTTCACTCTCGGATCCACGAGTCCGTTGTAGGCGAGATATCCCTGGTAGGACATTGCGCCGGACGGAGTGTTGTCGAGGATGTTGTTTATCCCCATCTGTTCCCAGAAGCTCGGCGCATCCGCATAAGAGGATTCTATCGTCTCTCCTTCTGACGTTTTGAATCCGGTATCGGAAGCCGGCTGAAAAGTTGTCGGCTGATTAACATCCGCCGGCCACGTGCCGCTAAGAGCTCTTTCTTTGACCTTGAGCGCGTCTTCTCTCGCGGCGGCTTCATCGTAAAGTGCCGGCGTGCCGGCATCGGTCATATTTAAATTGCGGTTAAGCATTGCTCAATCCCTCCTTGAGTGAACTGCCCATATTATCCTGACGGTTCTGCTGCGCCGTCTGCGGTGTCGCAGGTGATGGTGCCGGTGCCGCAAGTCCGGCATTCGGTGCAGGAGCTCCCATCGCGCCCTGCGCCATCGCCGCCTGCTGTTGCATAATGAGTCCCTGGAGATACGTGACCTGCTCGGCGGCGTAGGGATAGTGCGCCCTCTGAAGCATCATCCATACGCGGAGAAGCGTCGTCGGATCCGCAGGATTGCCGTACATCCCCGTCTGGAACGCCTGCATAATCGAATTCCAGGTGTCTTCCGGAGATCCTTCGTTATTCGCTACCGGATCCACGCGGAAGAGATATCTGTCATCGTAGTACCATTCGCCGGTGACGTCGTCGAATTCGACGTAGTCATAGCGGTTGAATGCGGAATAGTGTACCATTCCGTATTCGTCGGTCATCTTGACCGGAACAGGTTCGTCCGAGTATGCGAGACGGTATTGGAAGATGATGTTTGCGATCTCGCAATATGCGTGATACTTCATCTGTCTCTTCGACTCAAGCCGTCCGGCGGACTGATTGACCTGTATCTGCTTCGCCTTGCCGGACTTGGCGGTGGTGTCGGCGGCTCCGAGATAGGAGTTCGTGATACCGAGCGTCCGCTGCGCCTCGTCATATAGCTGTTGCAGGTAGAGAAGATCCTGCTGAATGGAAACGGATGTGTCTATCGCGCCAAAGGCGTTTGCCGGCACTCCGTCCGTAAGACGTACCACCTTCTGGTTGATAGTGTTGTCCATCTCGACTATCGCCCTCTCCGGCACTACCGGAAAGACGGACGAGCCGATCATCTTCTCGTAGACTCGCGATTTGATTTTGTTGTATTCCGCCTGGATGTCCTTGATGTACTCAAGATCCGACTGACCGAATATTGACGCCTCGGTGGACGTGTTCTTCCGCGCGACTATCGGCAGAAGCGACGGAGTGTACCACGGAATCTTCGTCGGCTCCATCTTCTGCCGAAAAGAGTCGATCATCATCGGCATCGGCATTCCGTCTACGTTCTCCACAAGCGGAACTCCGTTGGCGTCCGTCGCCGGCACCTTTACCGGCTCCATCACCGGCTTGCCTTTCCGCATCACCGGAGTCATTGCAGGAATCACTCGTCTCTGCTTGACGACGTTGCCGGCGTCAAGAATAACGTCGCGGTGGAGCTCTTCGTATTCCACCGGCATCTTGATGATTTTACCGCCGCAGGCGCAGGTCTTGCCGTCCTCGGAAAGAAGTCCGGATCGACCGCATATCTGACATACTTCGCGACGGCGAGAGTATATGTCTTCGTAGTCGAGAAGCTCGTATGAGTCCGTCCAGACGTACTCGGAGACCTTTCCGTCCTCGTTCCGGTAATAGCACACGTGAACGGTTATAGAGTCTTCGTCGCCTATGTATCCGTCCTTGTCTCCCTCTCGGATGGTTCTCTGCTTTTTGAGCGTCTCGACGTCCGCATCGTACTTTCTCGCGGTTTCCTGGACGGTCGTATCAAAGTCTATGAAGCAGTATTCGAGACGCTGTACTTCCGCGACTCCAGGTTGCGGTATGAACTGATCCGGCCGCACAAGCGATATGACCGGAGCTCCTACCTCTCCGTGACTCTTGACCGACTCATCCCACTCGATAAGCCATATCGACGTGCCGTAAATGTAAGTCGTTCTCTCGTCCTCGTCATTGATCCGAGTGATTCCGGCTTTCGTCAGATCCTGATCTATAGTCTTCTCAAGAGTAAGTGCGTTCCGCGCTCTGCCGAGATTGTATCTCTCCGGATCCACGCGAACCGGAGGAATGACCGTCGATACCTGCGCCTCGATGAGCTCGTAGGATATCGGTCTCAATGCCTTGTAAGTAATTCCGTCTTTCGACGTGCGGTCTGATTCGTATTGTGCGCGGTATTCGAGATATTTGTCTCTCGGTATTTTTTGATGCTGTTTCGCCATCTCATAGAGATCTTCGAAAAACGTCAGTTTGTCTCCTTCTATTCTCATTTTGTTTCCCTCTCAGTATAGTTTTATCTTCTCGGTTTCGGTTTTCCCCAAAGTTTGAGGAGCCGTACTTTTTCGTCGCTTGATGCTCTCGCATAGTCTTCCCATTGGTCGTCCGCCCAGGTGACGAGTCCGGCTTCTCCAGGCAGCGGACTCGACGGCTTGTGCCACCATACGCAGAAATATCTCAGCGCGTCCGGCGCGTGAGTGATTTCGTGCGGCTCGGTGAGACAGTCCGTCGGATGATCCGGATCGATAAGGAGCATCGGCAGGCAGGAGATGAGCTCCGTGCAGGTGTTGAATATGTGCAACTTCGGTGCCGCGCCCTCTCCCGGATCGAGCAGTTCCTTAATACTCAGCCATCCGGCCTCTCGATCCACCGAGCTCTCCACAAGCGGCAGGCCGTTTTCAGCAAAAATCTGTGCCTTGCTCCGTCCGGAGACCTGTTCTCTCGACCAAATGTCTCTCGGCGCGAGTGTCACGTAAATGTTTTCGGTCTTGTCGGTGTGCGCGAGTATCTCCGCTGCCGCCCTTGCGATGTTCAGATCTGAACGGCAGTATTCTCGGTATATATATGCATTTCCTTCGGTGTCTACCGCCGCCCACATACACGCAAGGCGGTCGAGACCGTAGTCGAATGCGCGGTATCTGCGCCAATGCGCCGGTATCGGGAACGGCTGACAGACGTGTATGTCCGAGGAAAACTCTGTGAAATACTGTCCTTCGAACACGTTCCAGTCTCCGTCGCGGAGAGCGCGTCTCTCGCCTTCCGGAAGAGCTTCAAGACGGATGATGTAGTCCGGATCGTTCTCGACTATGGATCCGTTGTCCGTGACTCGCGCAGGTATGAACATTTTCGTCATCGTCTTCGTGAGCCGTCCTACGCGGATGGTCTCGGTTATCATCGTGTTCGGCGGTGCCGGATCTATGAACCGCTTCTTTACCCAGGCGTGTCCGACGTTGCCTGGGTTAGTCGAGGACTTAATATGCTTCGGATATCCGGACGTGCCTCTGATTCGAGATATCATGTAGGTGTACTGATACTCCGTGAAATGGGTAAGCTCATCGAACCGGATGACGTCGAATTCCGCCGACTGGTACTGCATTACGTCGGTGTCTCTCGCAAGGTATCCGAAGGTAATTATGGATCCGTTGTAGAACGAATACTCGTGCCTCTGCGAATTGTACGTTGCGATATCCTTCGGATAGAGCATCCAGGACTTCCGGATCAGAGACATATCCAATTCACGGAACGTCCGGCGGAGAATAAGCTGACTCGAACCAGGATATTTCAGCGCATATAGAAGAGCGTCGATAAGCTGCGCGTGAGACTTTCCTCCGCCTGCTGCTCCTCCGTAGAGGACTTCAAATGCCTCGGCATTCACAAACTCCCATTGCTTCGGCCACAGAGTTATGTTGATATCAATGCTCGGTGCCGTCTTCATTCTCTCCCTCTCCGTCTCCGGTGAGCTCCTTTGGCAGTTTGACTGTTATGCTCACGTTGATGCCTGCCGGCTTTTCCGCGCCTTCCTGCGCGTTCTCCGGCGGTTCTGAGCCGTCCTGCGCCTCCGCTCTCTCCTCGATCGGTCTTTTCCGCTTGTGCGGATTCCACGATTCGAGCATATATTTTGCGAACACCGGATTGACTTCCCCTGCCAGAGCATAGCTGTTGAGCAATTCTCTCTTGGATTCCATCGCCTCTTCATAGGCGTCTCCGAACCCTTCGTAGATGTCTACCCACTTATAGAAGGTCGGAAGCGAGATCCCTATATAATCACAAAAGCCGGTAAGCGTCGGAATGTACACCGGCACCTTACCGTCATATATTTGTCCGTCCACCACTTTGGCGACGTCAAGCTCGCGCCGCCATCCTTTCGAGGATTTCGGCGCAAGAAAGTATTCTATCAGTTCTCCGCAGTATGCGGACTTGTATTTCGTTTGCGATCTCCGGATCTGTCTCTTCGTCGCTTCGGAGACGCTCTGTCCCTTCTTAGGCATTAATATCCTCCTGCGGCGCATTGCGCCTCTAAGGATATTATACGCATTTGCTACTTCGAATTGTTATCATATTTGAGTTTTTTGTGGTACAGGCCGAGCGCGGAGGCAATTCCCACTTCAAGCCGGTTTTTCGCTCGATAGTACGTCGGCCGCGCCATCATCTCGTGTGCGCGAGACTTATCGAATCCGCGTATGGACGCTATATCGTCGAGCAGAATCATCACGACCACCGGCTCAAGATCCGGCGCGGCATTCTCGATCTTCTCGACCACGGCAGCACTCTTCTTACGGTCGCCTGCCGGAACGGACTCGTCTCGGCTCAGCTTGCGGAGCCGACCAAGATCCTGCACGTATCCTCTCACGAGCGTGCGGACAGAAAGAGGCAGTTCCATATAGGTGTGCGCCTCCGAGCGTGTTCCAATCAGTCTTTTCGCCTGACTTTGCTTCTTTTTTCTGCTCATCCTTTTCTCCTCTTGTAAGTATAGTCTACGGTGCCGTATCTCGTATACCGGAAATAGGCGTTGTCCTCGCGGTACAAATATATGCAAACAAAGAGTCCGTATACGTCCGGATTGCCAGGATTCGAGTCCACTCGCGACAGCTTCCATCCAGGGAATCTTCTCTCGATGTAGTCGCGGTCATAGGGATTGTCATTGATGTGCTTGACTTCCGACGTTGCTATGGCAAGAGCTCCGTAATCCTTGACCACCGGATCGTTCAGGTTCTGGCTGCACGTCCATCTCTTGACGGTAGCTCTCCCTTCGAGAACATACTCGACGAGTCCTCGCAGGCCGTCCTCGTTGTACTCAAGGTGCTTGAGATCGGTGTGTCCCTGCCCCCATGCGTTCCGTATCTCCTCGAAAGAGAGTCCGTCCGCCTTGAGAAACACGTGATGATGGAGTCTTCCGCCTTTAGATCCCTGCTGAACTATGTTGATGTACTTCAGATCCGCGCCGGATCCGGATGCCTTCCGATCCATCCTTCTCTTGAGTCTCCGGACAAATGCCGCGAATTTCTTCATTGCGCCGGACGCGTCCTCCGGAAGATGCGCGTCATCATACGTGAGTGTGATGATCCAATCGTCCGGCGTGAAGTTCGTCTCCACCTTATCCGAGAGCTTGTGATAAGCCATCTTTTCATTATATTTCGCCTGCGCCTCCTCGGTCGGCTTCATTCTCCGGTTGCGGCCGGATCCGGTCTTCCGGCAGGGAAACATATGTACTCTCATATATTCTCCGGTGTCTACGGTGATGACTTTCATGCGTCTTTTGTACCTCTCTCTATTGGTGTGTAGTATGTATATGTGCGCGAGTGCGCGAATCACTAAGCACGTTCCCTTAGCGGCTCTGTGGAAAACTCTAACGAGTTTACGCACAGTCGCCGCAGACCTTTGCCGGCTCTGTGGAAAACTCTGCGAGTTTACGCACAGTCGCCTGGTCGCTTCTCTCCGTTTCTTTGCGGAGGACTTCCTCCGCGCCGCCGCACGCTCAGCGGATTCTTGTTTTTTAAAAAAAGAGAGATAAAAAGGTCGGTTTCGGTCTCGCGCCGGTTCACATGGTCGAAATGTTAATACCCCATACGAGCCGTGAACCGCGCGTGTGCGCGGGCGTGTATATTATATTGTAGAACCATTTTCGACCGGATTTGGTTCGATCCGGTTATATAATTATCGGTTTTGAGGCCGTTAATTCCAAAAGTTAAATAAGTGATGGTGGTGCGGCGGAGCGATCCTCCGCCGCATATTGTTAGTGGTTTTTGATTTTTCTCTGATTCGCTTCTTTGAGCGTCACCGGCTGATGCGCCGTAATGTGCGCCATATATGCCTGCTGTTCTTCGTAGGTTCTGTACCTGCGCTTGCGGCGATCCCATTGGATTGCGCCAAACTGATTGAAATAAGGTGTTGCGTTGCCGCCGTCGGACGGTTTCATGGAGAGATTCGATCCGTCCGGACTCATATGTGCTTCGGTGAATATGAGTCCGAGGAGCTTTTGGTTTTCGAAGTACGTCATAGCAGTCCGAAGACGAGCAGAGACGCGATGCCGCCGAAGACGATATCGATGATGCCCAGGACGACCGCGCCAATCGCTTTACTGCGCCCTCTCTGCTCCTTGTCGGCATTCGCCATATTGATTGCGGTGCCGCCCATAACCGCCGCTATGATGCCGCAGATGACACCGGCAAAGAAGAGACCGATAATAGCGAAAATCATCGCCGTGTTCGCCTTGCTGACCGCCTCCGGCGGTGTGGAGGACGCCTGCGGCTGAACCGCAGTCAGTCTGGTTGCGTAGCCGCATTCCGGACAGAATGCCGCGCTCTCGTTGATTTCTTTTCCGCATTTTTCGCAGAATTTCATTTTTTGTTCTTCCTTTCTTTTGGAATCTCCACCTCAATCGGCGGCAGATCTATTGTAAAAGTTTTGTCAGTTTTGTGTTCGTCATCGTCATCTCCTGCGGTGAACCCGTGTGTGACTATAAGCACGAGCGCGATGGTGGCGATCAGAAAGACCGCAAGAAGGACGAGTATTACTATGCCGGCAGCTTTCATTCTTGCCTCCTAAACTTTGCAAGTTCTCTAACCACATCCGCCTTTGTCAATCCGCCGTATGAGTTGATTGTACATCTTTCGAGCAACGCCTTTTCGATGGAATCAATCTCGGCAACGTCATCGCGCTTAATGCTGTAGATTACATTGAACAGTCTGTTTGCTTCGTCATATTCGATCTGACCTCGATCGATTTGCAATTGCAGAACTTCTTTTATCGTCTCAACGTTTACGTATTTTCTGTTATCTGTCGGCTTATCATTAGCCATCGGTTTTCTCCTTCCTTTCGGCGTGCTGACAGTAGCCGTTCTTATCTGTCTCCGCAAGTCCTTTGCTGTGTGAGCAGTATCGTCCGTCCTCGAAGTAAAAGCAATACTCACAGCGGCAGACCTCTACAAGCCGCCCTTCCTTAATTTCCCGCAGAAAATATTCTATCTGTGCCTGCGGGTTTTCAATGTCCATCGTCATCGGTTTTCTCCTTTCGTTCTCCGTCGCGGCAGAAAAAGTCGTCCTCGACCTCGCATTCCACGCACACTCCGTATTTGCAAAACCTGCCGCCCGGAATATCGTCGCTGTGACGGCAGTCTTTGCACCGGACCACTTCGACGAGCCGCCCGTCGCGCAGCTTGGCGTTCAGGGTTTCAAGTCGCTTGTAAAGCTGCTGCCCGGCGTTATACTCACAGCGCGGACATACGTGACGACCTTCAGGAATTGCCGCCCCGCAACACACACAGCTATTGATGATTGTGGCTTTGTTAGACATTGTAAGGTCCTCCTATCGCATATAGACTTCCGAGAAGTTCATGCGTCAGTTTACGCCGCTTTGCTTTCTCGGCGTCATAGGCGGCTTTTTCTTCGTCGGTCATTTGTTCATACGCCGCCTTTTCTTCAGCGAGTTTCCGTTCCAACGCTTCGATCTCTTGCTGACGACGGTATTTCTTAACAGACCGGTTGAGACAGTTCATCAGTTTTCTCCTTGTTTGCCATATTTGGACTCGACGATAATCCGGTCAAGTTCTCCTCTACAATCTCTCTCCAAACGCTTTTAATGCCGCGGACAGCTTGTTTGCCGTATCCGAATCCGTTTCTCGTATTTTGTTAATCATTTCATGCAAACGCGCGGCGGCGCTTTGAATATCATCAAATAATGCTTTGAATGCCGCGACCTCCGGCCTCGCCGTTTTAAGTTGTTTCTGAACCTCTTCAAGACGTTCCTTCGCTTGCTGCTCGGCAATTTTGGCCGCCATCGCCGCCGCTTGGGCGTCTTCCGCTTTCCGTCTGGCCTCTTCAAGTTCCTTATTTGCGGCATTATTCGCGGCTTGCTTTGCCGCCACCGCCGCTTCGGCCTGTATTTGGTCAAGTTTCGATTTTGGTATCTTGGGATCTTTCAGGGCTTGCTTGAGGTCGTCCCGCAGTTTAGCGGCTGCCTCCTTCTCGGCCGCAAGGCTTTTCTCCAGATCTTCCGCTTTGGTCCGGTACTCTTCTGCCTTCTGCGAACGTTCCCGAGCCTCTTGGGCCGCGGACTCTGCGTCCGCAAGTCTGCGTTCCAGCTCGTCGCTTACCTTCTTCCGAAACTCAACTTCTTTACGAGCTGCATCACGCTCCTCTATTGCCGCCTTTAATTCCTTCACGGACAGGTCCGCCGCGCCGATCTCCTCAGCAAATGCTTCGCGTTCGTTTGCAGGCACCGCAAGTAGCTGCAAAGCTTTGGAATAAGGAAGATTCGCAAACGTTTGGGAATCTACGCTCGCGCCGAAAATAGAAATTTGCGCGGACCCGTATTCCTCAAAAAGCTTCATAAAGTTGTTAGCGGTACTCTGGGAAAAATCGACCTCGTTCTTCAGCCAGTCCCCCCATGCGCCATACGGAAGCGCTCTCTTCGCCTCCTCAAGACGGCGTCCGATTTCAACGGCGTACATAAGAGCAAGCGCTTTCGCCTGCTGCTGAATGCTCTTGATTTCTGCAGTTATGACTGCAATATCACGCGCCGGTGCGTTGTTTTGCTTGAACTCTTGTATCGCGTTTTTCATTTTTCTTTTTCTCCTTTATTTCCTTTATATGCTCTAACCATTTTGCCTCGAAAGCAACAACCTCTGGCGTTCTCTCGCAATTCTTTTTGCCCCTGTTCTGTATGACGTGGCCATGACAGTATTCAAGGGTGAAGAAAGATTTGTCCGGGCATTCTGCCTTTCGTATAAACAATATAGCAGTAGATCTTTCTGCGACCCTTGAGGCATACCCTCCAACGCAGTGCGAGAGAGCCTTGCCTTCTTCGATAAGCTCCTGCTGGCTTCTTGCGGGCCTTATCGTTAATCCTGTTTCCGGATCCTCGAAACACATCCAGTCAAGTTGGCGCGAATAAGAGGCGATCATTTTGTCGGTCTCCAAATCTATCTGGATCTTCCTTTCTGCCACGGCCCTATCGTGAGCGGCTTTGAGATCGCGAGGATACCTTATATCCTCCGCAATTCCTCCCTGAAGCGCTGCTACGGTATTCCAGTAATCTATCAAATATCTTGTGCTGATTAGGCTTCCGTGCGTAAGTTGCTGCCGCTCCAGGTAATTAAGCGTTCTGATCGTTGGCGCGGAGAATCCGTTCTGTTCGGCGCGGCATCGCAGGCCGTCGAAACATCCGAAGAAGTAAATCCTTTCAATCTGTTCCTTTGTAAGCCTGATACCTTCCTCCCGGAAAGCCTTTTTATAAATTTCCAGGTAATTGATTTTTAACGTCCGCGCCAGATTGATTTCATGCTTCTCGAGCCCGAGCATCTCATGAGGCTTAACCTTTTTCCGGTCGAAATGCTCCTCGGCCTTTTCCACGCTGAAAACCTTTTTTTCGCAATAATACCCGCAGGAATATGTGGCGTCCTCAATGATCCTTTGAATAAAGATTGAAAGGTTTGTTCTGACCAGGTTTTCGATTTGAGGATCTCGCGCCCAAAGCTGCAAGTATGCCCAGATCCGAACCTGTTCTTTCCGATCCGCGATATAAACGTCAAGGGCGCTGTTGGCGATATCTGACGCAAGAAAAGCATCGCGGTCGAAGAAAATGTCCTCTTCGTTCCAATCGTCTCCGGTATCGCGCCATTGCGACCGGACGACCCATCCGGGCTCCCAATGGTTTCCGTAATAGCCGCTAATATATCCGGTATATCTTATCGGCATTCCGTCTATGATTGCGGCTCCGTCATATCGCTTCACGTCATAATACACCTTTCCGGTCTTGTCGCATGATTTCTGCAAAAGCCACGAAAGAAGGACAAAGTGTCCGAGGACGTTGTGGGATGTCATGAAAAAGTACGTATCATAAACGTTCAGTTCGTGCCTTAATTTTGAAACGTGCATCGCTTGAGCGCCCGATCCGCATTCCGGGCACAGGCAGGTGTCGCCCGAGCCTTTAGCCTCCCAGTCGGCCGGATCAATAAATCCGAATTCATGTGAGTAATTACCGCCTGCGTGGCAGCCGCGCAAACGATAGGTGTTATCAAGCCAGAAATGAGCTCCGCAGGCTGTACATCTCACCTCAGCCATTTTGGTTTTGATGTTAGTGATTGGGTCCGCGACGTATCCGGCGCGATATATCAGAAGCGCCTTTTTTTGACGTCTTTTAATCTCTTCAAGAGCTTCATCTGGCGGATTAACAGGCAATAATTGCCTTACCGCCTCAATTTCTTCTTCGTTTCTCTTTTTACGCGCCATAACGATCCTCACATGTAGGTTGAAAGATCGATATAAGAGTCATCTTTATCAGCTGACGGCGGCGCGTCTTTTTCGTCCCTCTCCGGTAATCCGTAAAACTGCCGGAGAATCTTTTCTGCCACTTTAGGTGTGATGCAGAAGCATTTCTTTCCGGCACGATGCTCATCCGCATACTGCTGAAGTTGTTTTTCTGCCGCTTCGAGAGACATTTCCTTAATCTGTAAATCTCTTTCAAGAAGTTCCGCGCATATCGGCTCTCTCTCTGCAATTTCTTTAAGCTGCTCGCCGATCATAAATCGCGGTTCGTTTTCGTGGCCCTTCTGCTGAAGTGCAATAATCTCACTGATTGACATATACTCCCTCCGATTTTTTATCATCGCCTTCATGGCTTTTCTCCCATACCTTATTCCTTTCAAACTCTATGATCCGGTGCCCGGCAAGTTCGCGCAGTTCGTCGTCTGTGACGATTCCGCGGCAGGGCATCCCTCTCGGGCGGCAGATCACATATCTGTTGACGTCAATGTGCCTGATTGCGTCGCGGGCAAAAATTGCGTCGATCAGAGGCGCTATATATAGCATAGTAGCGCATTTACTTCTCATCTGTGCCTGAAACATCAGCTTCACGCGGTCCGCCGGCGGCGGGCAGTTCGGTTCCATCAGCGGCCGGTCTCTCCCTGCGCAGCATATGCTTACTCCGTAGGTGTCGTACTCGTCGAGCAGGTCAAAGTCTCTCGGATCCGGATTGCGCGTCAGGATCGTAACGTGATGTCCATGCTGCTTGATGATATTGATGCAGTGGCGGGTCAGCATTGTATCGCGCCCGAGCGGATACGGATCGCAAAGAGGCGAAAGGAGGACGTTGTGGTCTTTCTCGCCATCGGCGCGCCATTCCGCCATTTGATATGACAAAGCCCGGAGGATGTGATTTCGCCAGTCTGTCGACGCGGCGAATTCTTCCGGAGTCATCTTTGTCTTGTGACGCCTCTCTCGAATGTCGCAGAAGGTACACAGCATATCGCACGCGGTGTACATATTCAGACAGCAGTCAGCTCCACTGCCGTTGCTCTCCCCTCTTTCGGGGAAGTAAACTGGGTTCTTCATCTTCTCAGTTCCCTCAAACTGACAGTCCGCTTGAGCAAGACTCCGGTTGGAAGGTGGCGAGATATCGTCTTCGGATAGACCGAAAGGAGATCTGCGCCTTTCCAATAGCCGACGGACTCTCCGATATAATAGTCTCGGTAGTAAGTCTTGAGAATTACTCGGTTGCTTTCGTGCCGGAGAATAGAATAGGTAATGTCTTCCATCACTTGCGATTCTTTCTGTAGAGCCATCTTCCATTGGTGTAATAGACCGGCTCATTGTGTCTGCGACGCTCGATCCGCGATCCGACGTAAAGTCCGACGAACCAAATGGCGAAAAAACCGATGCTGATGGCGAATACCGCCCATACGTTCCGGCAGCACCATTGCAACAGATCGAGCCATGCCTCGTAAAAATCAAAGTTCATTGTCTGCTCCTTCCGGCATCCGCGTTTGATGCCATGTCTCAATTTCTTCGGCGGTCGGCAGCTTGTCGGATCCCGGCCGTCTGCCTCGACGCGCTTCGTAGTATTCAATCTCCGACCACAGGGCGCGGTGCGGAATGGTGAGTCCGTCATTTACGAAAGCGATCTGACGCATAATCCGGTATGCCTTGTCGGATCCGACCGCATACCGTTCCGCGATGTCCGACATAGTGTAGACCGCCTTGTCCGGCGGTGCGGTGAGCTTATTTGCCATTAGATGCCTCCGTGCGGAAGACATTCGGATCAATGTCAAGCGCGTCGCAGATACGCAAAAAGGCATCAGCAGTTACGCGACGTCGTCCGCACAGAAATTTTGAGATTGCGTCCTCAGTAAATCCTGTCTTCTGAGCCAGATATGTCTGCTTGATGCCCTTCTCGCGCATCACGGTTCTGAAATAAGTCGGAATTGATGTGCTCATGGTTTTCTCCTGAATCTATGTTTTTTAGATTTCTCGATTATTATAATCTATCGAGACGAGATTGTCAATAGTTTTTTTAGATATTTTTCTATTTTTTTTAGATTTTTTCTTGACACGGCTTACCTTTTTGGTGTATAATTTGTCAAAACTATAAAAATGGTGAAAGATAATGTCAAGAAAAGATGTTGCGGAAGCCCTGCGAAGACTTCGAAAAAAGTCCGGACTTACCGCTGACCAGGTTGGCGCACTTGTAAACAAAAGCGGAAAGACCGTCAATGCCTGGGAAAATGATCGCGGTCAGCCGGATGCAGAAATGTTAATAAGATTGTGCGATATATACGGAGTGGATGATATTCTATCGGAGTTCAAGACCGAACGTTCCGATAGTCCAATAATTCTTTCTCAGCATGAGCAGAGACTTATTTCTGCATATCGCGCCAATCCGCCTATGCAAGCGGCCGTTGACAAACTTCTGGGAATAGATGCGGACTAAGTTTTGGTTCGCCGCTTCCTTTTCGCCTTTTCCCTATAATAGTAACCGTTCTCATGGCGGTTTTTCGTTTTCTTAATTTTGATTTTCATTTGACGCACCTCCTTTGCACGTGCGTCCATTATACCGGCGTCTCCGGATCGCTTGCAATACTCAAGTTTGCAAGCGGCTTGCATCCGCGATCAAGTGCCGGCACTCCGCTTGCATTCTTGATATAATATATTATCAAGGATGGTAAGAAATATGCTTTCCGAAGAACTAAAGTCATTAAAAGACAAGTCAAATATGACTGCTCAGCAGATTGCGGACAAATCCGGAATTCCGCTGTCGACGGTCACGCGGATTCTCTCCGGCAGGACTCAGGATCCGACGTTCAGTGTCGTGTCCGCCATCGTCGCTGCGCTTCACGGATCTCTCGACGCGCTCGTAGGTATAGATCCTCCGGACGCGCCGCCGTCCGATGAGAGATTGATCCGGCTATATAAGGAAGTAATAAGTGCAAAAGATAAATGGCTGAAACGGCTTGCCGGCGCGCTCGGAGTGGCCGTAGTAATGATTCTATCCATTCTTTTAATTTTCGGTTTGAAACATGCCTAACATATCAAGAGACGACCGGAACAAGTCTAAGTGGATGATCCGGTGGCGCGAGATCGATGAGTCCGGCGTCGAGCATCAGCGCAAAAAAAGAGGATTCGATACCAAAAAGGCAGCCGAATCCTGGATATATAATTATAAGAAAGAGACCGAGCGTCCGGTCGCAAAAGAACCGGACAAGGTGCCGCCGGCGAATCCGGAGGACATGATGTTTGACGAGCTTGCCGAGGAATGGCTCGCATACCAGAAGAACCGAGTCAAGGAGTCGAGCTATTACTCTATCGCGAACCGCGTTCGCGTCGCGCTTATACCTGCATTCGATAAAATGCGCCTGCGCGATATCCGCCCACTCGATATACTTCGGTGGCAGGAGAGTCTGATAGGAAAGTACAGCTACGCCTACCGGAACAATCTTTTCGAACGTCTCGGAGCGATCTACCGCTACGGAGTCAAGTACCACGATATCGTCAACGTCGTTGCAAAGGTGGACAAGCCGCGCAACACCGAACCGCCGAAGAAGATGTCTTTCTGGACTCCGGAACAGTTCTCCGCATTTATCGACGCGATAGAAGATGATGACTACCGACTCTTCTTCCGGCTCCTCTACACACTCGGATGCCGCCGAGGAGAGCTCCAGGCACTTCAATGGCGCGATTTCGATCCGGCCGCGCCGTCAGTCCATATCTGTCACACTATCACCCTCAAGACGCTCTCAGGCGCATGGGCAATGACTACGCCTAAGACTCTCGGATCTGACCGGATTATCAAGATATCTCCGAGGATGGCGGAAGAGCTCTCGGAGAGACGGATGCGTGTATCCGGCATCGACGATGATTTTGTGTTCGGCGGCAAGCATCCCTATGCTGAGCAGACTATTAACCGCAGGTTCGAGGACGCGACGAAGAAAGCCGGACTCCCTAAGATTCGCGTCCACGATTTGCGTCACAGTTGCGCTTCGTATCTGATCTCGCAAGGCGTAGACATCGTGACGGTGTCGGCGCGACTCGGTCACTCGTCAGTTAAGCAGACGCTCGACACGTACTCTCATATGATGCCGAAAGCGGAGGATCGCGCCGCCGATCTTATGGATCGTTTTTGAGGCGGAAAATTGGACACATTATTGGACACATTTTTTTACGTCGGGACACAAAAAAGACCGAAAAATGCCCATTTATCCATTAAAATGCGCACAAAAAGTCCGAAAATGCCCAAAAAACAGGAAAAAATGACGCATTTTACCCCATTTTTATAATCCCACCATCTCCACCGATATGAAAAGAGGAGCCGCCGGCTCCTCTTTTCATATCGCATGCAAATGAGCGCATGAAGAAAGCGGCAAATACGCGTCTCAAAAGGCGTTTTTGCCCGGTAACCCGCCTATCACGCCGCAACTCATGTTAAGAACCTTTCGCGGTACAAACGGTTCATCAAAGAAAATGGGAGCAGAGCCAAAAAACTGAAAAATGCGATTCGGACTTGACAATGAGTTTTTTCAAGTGTATAATTATATCAAACTATCATTGGAGGAACTGTAATATAATTCCTGTTAATCGAGATCTACAATTAATATTAGCGTTCAGAATTTCGGAGGAAGTTCAGTTCAAACTTTCACTATAGTTCCGGTGAATTTCAATACTCACGGGACACCAAACTACTTTAACTTCAAGTTATCAACGTAATGAAAACTCATACCAATATCATTGTTTTATTGTTGGTTACCATCCTGTTTTTCTGCTCATCCTGTTCCCCTTATGCAAATCAAACCAACTATTCTTCAAAAGTTGAATCGGAAACAGGTGTTCCCTCGATACCGGACAGTACAACCCTTCAGAACACAAATGCTTCTATTGGAGAAATACATCCTTATCCCTCGCCGGCAGATTTGCTATCGCGAGCGCACGTAATGATAATTGAATGGGAATCCGTGCAAAGCCGCGTCGAAAACAAAGACTGGTTTCCGTTTATTACGGATTTTCTGGAAGTGAAATGCAGAATAATTAAGACGTATGATGGCACGTTTGACGATACGCAGGCTCCGTCTGGCAGCGTTAATCTCATTGTACCGGAGTATTATTCGGACAGCATAAGATACGGCGCAGAGGCGATTGTATTAACCGAGTATTACCCGAGGTTGCCGTTGACGGAGAATGATGGGACGGAAGTCGAAAAAGCGGCTTTTGTTTTGATTCCGGAGTATTCTTTCCCGGAAAAAGAAAACTATTATATGCCTTTTCTTCTGAACGTTTTCTATATCGAAAACGGGACCATAAGGATCGACTTAAACCAGATGTTTTCCTTCTGCAACGGGAACTTCTGTTTCCCGGAAAACCAGAACGTTTTTCCGGTGGATCCGGAGAGCGGTCATGGGCTGCCGTATCTGCAGAACACCGTGGCTTTAATGTTTGAGATTCGGCTCATTCTTCATTCTAAAGGGATCGTTGTTCCTGAATTCAGAGACGGAATCACTCTCGAAGAATTTGACGGCTTGATGGAGGCCGCTTTAACTCAGCCCAAGAGTCGTTGAGTTTGAATCCTTAAAAACAACCCTAGGTCATGGGTTCGCCGGCGACCGGCGCGGGAGCTTGTTCCCAGGAGGGAGCCGTAGCAAATCACGAGCGAAGCGAGTTATCCCACCATCCCCATCGCACAATAGCCGCAGGCGGGAGCGTAATGCTTCCGCCTGTTTGGTGTTACCGGGCATATTGCTGTCGGAATATTAGATTATTGGAATATTAGGGCAATACCGCACAATTCGCGTGCGTGTATTGGCGAGAGATTTTTGTGCCTGTTTTGACTGAGAAATCGCAGGAAAACAGGCGGTTTTTCAAGATTTCGAAGGCAATAGAGGAGCGAAAAGAGCCGTCAAGACGCGTGCGTCGAATTGTGCGGTATTGCCTTAGATTATTGCCGGTTTCGCATTTGCGGTACGGCCGGCGCTGGCGCCGACCTTAAACGCAATGCGTGAAAGATAGAACGGATGGCAGCAGCAAAGGTCATCCTTGATTTGAACGAATTAAGCAAAAAGTCTAGTATGAATCTGTGAAATGAGCCAAAAAGTGAAGAAAGCTGAATTAAATTGCTTGACAAAACTTGGAGCATTTGATATAATCAAATCAATATGGATATTTGGATAAGGTGTAGTGATGAAAAAAATAATTGCGACAGTTATGTCCTTATTTTCTTTGTTTCTTTTAGGATGTGCTTCAGTTAACCCAGGAGTCGATATCTCCGTGCCGAATAACGATTTATCATCCAACCTTGGAAACGCACAAATAAACACCGAACCCTATATTGAGTTGCTCACGTCATATTATTCCGATACCGTGGAAGCACTTGCCCAATCTCCTCGGTTCATTGTTGTTGATTCTGTCGAGAAACTTAGCACGATACATGCTTTCGGTTCTGAACTGGCTGAACATACAGCCTTCAGCTTCCTCGCGACTCGGAATGAACTCGATGATGCCGCTGCACGGTACGGAGCCGAATTCTTTGACAGCGGTTTTCTGATAATCATCGTCGGTGCCGAGACGATTGGAAATATGAGATACAGCGTTCAGAAAAAAACTGAAGAGAATAAGATCGACATCCTTCTATCGGCCGTCGCTCCTCCCGTTCAGACCACCGTCGTAGGAGCATATCTTTATCCTGTGGCATTTGAAGGCAGATATTCCGGACAGGAGATCTCCATCTCGAGGACCTACTCTGAAGAAGTCAGTTCCGCGGCATAAATAATCCGACAGGTATTCAGAGGGATAAAGATTGCACGTCTTGAATCCTTAAAAACAACCCTAGGTCATGGGTTCGCATTCGCCGCCCGGAGATCGTCGCACTCTTAAGCGCAAATTCGCGCAGCGAATTTGGAACGGGCGCCACTAAAACATCATTTTCGCACGCGCTAAATGCGCCCGCTTGCTTTCCAGGCGGAGGGCGTGCAAATCACGAGCGAAGCGAGTTACCCCACCATCTCCACCGCACAACAGCCGCAGGCGGGAGCGTAATTCTTCCGCCTGTTTGGTGTGTGTGTCGGGNNAGTCCGCGAGCCTACGGACAGAAACCTGATACAAGGCTAAACGGCGGACAAGGTTGCATACCAAACCGAAGTCCAAAATCGCTGTAATCTTTTGCTTGAATCAGATACTTAAATATGATATAATAACGCTGTCCTGTCACTGTTCTTCTGGATGTATCCGTTATGCCCAAATCTATCATGAAAAACATATTAAAAAAAACACTTGTTATTCTTAAGATAATATTTGGGGCTCTTTTGAGTATAGTATTGTCTGTTTGTTTACTGATGGTACTGCTATTCCTACCAAAATCATGTTCATATTCGGATGAGTATATTGTGACATATCCTCAAAAATATACAACAGCTTATTGTGAGGAAAATTATATTTGCGCAGATCCAAACTTGATTCATCTGATAGCCGCAGAAAACGAAATAGGAAAAATAGAGATTCCCGGAGGATGGGGGTATTATCGTGCGATAAAAGACGTTTCTATGGAGGACTATTTAGTAATGACTAAAGTCCTTATGTTTGGCATTAATGGACGCGA
>LXOW01320265.1_pt1 | contig 57201 bp, 57 predicted proteins | sample 1368591 | NCBI WGS metagenome assembly LXOW01 (sample SAMN04884650, study PRJNA319009) | bovine gut metagenome | isolation source: Cow rumen | host: Bos taurus | place: Italy: Legnaro (PD) | collected 2014-07-09
TCCTCCTTTCGATAAAATGATATATGTGTTTATGAAAATAATAATCCATATGGATGGATGGTATATTACCAATATACCATCCTTGATGGAATCATTCCACCCTTTGTATCAGCCATATGAATATTAAATAAACCAAGCATCTGTTTGAATGGTGATAACAGTTTATCAACCAATGTTTCTACATCAATGATTGGTGAAATCCATTCAGGTACTGTAGTAAAGTGATTTGGTAAACAGATATATGGATCATTCTTCATTATCGGATCATCTAACAGACAATACTTCAAACACTCAGCAATACGTGAGTCATCATTCTCATGTTCTTTCATAAGATCCCATGATAATGGTATAACCTTAACACGATCCATCGGTAACATTTCTTGATCAGGGAACATTGCATTCCAAATGAATGATCCTCTCATCTGTGCGGGTAATGTTTTGCTCTTAGCATATGCATCTTTACTCTTTAATGACAATACCTTGAAATATTCTGCACTCTTTCGGCAGTTATTATAAATATCATTACGAGTTTCATAATACTTATCCAAAATCGCAGATACTTCAATAGTTTTCGATGTTAATACATGTTTGTCATATAATCCAAGCATCAGAGGCTCTAAGAACTCAGCAGCATCACGCTTTTTGAATGACATACCTGTTACGGATATCTTATGGATGTTTCTTGGTGATCCTTCCTGTACAAATGTTGAAGCAGCATACATTTTCTTCGCAAATAATGCCATACAAAGGAATGTAAACTCATTCTTGAAGATAAACTTATCACGATACTTTGGATCATCGATATTCATACCCAAAGCAATATATTTTGTAAACTTCGGAATAATTCCTTCAATATAAATACGAGTACCGATTGCTCCGGCAATTATACAGCTCATTCTGTAATCATCTGGGAGATCACAGTTAAATGTTTCACGGAAATGTGCAAAGTGAACCATCAACGAGTCAGTATCTGTTACACAAACTACTTCACGCTTCATGTGTTCAGCACGTGTTTCAGCATCATTCGGGATGAATGGATAAATACAGTTATCATTGATCAATGAGATAACACGATTCATTACATCACGGATTTCTTCTGGTGCTTTAACACCAAATCCAGCATCAGCAATATTCTTTTCAATCTCAGGATACATTGGATTCTTCTTATCAGCTATATTCAGCTTATCGATATCCAATTTATGATTCTTACAATAATTACTAATAGTATCCATTTCATTTGGTAATGCTACTCTAATGAATTCCTTAACATCATAAGCCATTCTTAGTTTATATAAGTCTGGATCAGATAATGTCTTACAGAAAGCATGAACTATCATTCTATCATAAGAACTTGGACAGTAAATCATCTCTAAAAGATGATCAGCTACTTGTTCAGGTGTATAATAGTTTACTGAGTAATCCAATTCACGATCTTCTTGATCAGTCAATACAATATTAATGAAATCAAACAACTCATTGATATTATTTAAACATACCCATTTATCTCTATTTCCTGAGCATAGTTCCAGACAACAGATTAAAGTAGTCGTGATATTTTTCGCCGTACCAGTGGTAGCTGGCGGGATGTATCGTGAATAGAATGGAGACAGTGTTGTACCAGCCCCACCGTAATCCGCATTCATGATTACTTTAATATTTATCTGACCACAATAATGGTTTTTATATCCTATCGAACCTGGTTCATACTGATACATCAATTTCTTTTCAGCTGATCGGTCATCACCGAGAGCTTCAAGCATTGTAACAGTAGGCGATAAGTATTCAGCATGTTGTTTGAAGAACGTTGCATTACCAGTTATGATAGGATTACGTTGTTCTATCCATCTTATTGCATTGGACAACGTAGTGTCAATCGTTTCATGCGTAACGTTATTATCCATTTTACATGGTGGATCTTTATACGTTCGCATGACTCGTTCATTGATCAAATGTTTTACTTTTTCGGGATTTGCATTTGGATGTAATCGCATATACAAATTATATGCATTAGTTTGATACATATCAACTATGTCCATGTCCATTTGCTCTCATCATTCCTTTCTTTGGAGGTGTTCCATATGGACTATCAAGATATAGAGAACAAGCCTTCTATTAATGGTGTTGTTTTAGAATCCGATATGGATCTATCCGATATTGGGCTTGTAGAAATGACACCTGAAATGGTTTCTGAAATTGCTTTAGAAACATTCGGTGTTATTTTATAACATACCTTGGGTTATCATTAAAATGATATACATGTAAAAAATATTTTTGTAAAGGAGAGTTAATCTTATGCTTAATTATATTAAAGAGCAGCTTGCAGCTAAGGCAGCAGCTGCAGTACAAGAAACAACTGCAGTAGATCCAGCAGAAGTTTCTTCAGAGTTATTACTTGAGTATGCTCCAGTAATGGAAGGTCTTGATGATCTTACATTAACAGGAGATGGTACTGACAATGCTGACAGACCAATCATAGCAATCCCACTCGAGCCAGAAGATGAAGAACTTCCAGACATCGCTGGATTATCAGATAAGACAGATGAAGTTGAAAATGATCCTGAAATCGGTTCACTTGAAGTTGATCTGTCAACTGGTAACATGATGGATGTTCCAATGGATGCTAACATCCAGGCTGAATATGCAACCATGAAAACAATGGCTAACTTCATTAAGGAAGGCTATGAACTCATCGATCCAGTCAAGGGTCAGACTCCTGAGGAATATGATGCTGTTGTTAAGGATTCAGCAAAAAAGAACTTCATCGAATATCGTAATCAGGTTCTCCAAGAACAAGCATTTGGCTTCACAAAGAAGTCAATCAAGGATGAATCAATTGCTCCGGCTATCATAGCTGAATTTGATACAAATGTTTCTGCATTCTTAGAACCTACTTATCAAGTAGATGCAGAAGGAAACGTTCGTAACAAACAGCTCGAATCAGTTGAGATCATGGGCAAACATAAGCACTTCTCAAGATTCGAACCATTCATTGAATCATTCTTGATCAATGCAAACTTATTCAACAGAAAGACAGATGGTTCAGTTTGGGATAAGGTTCGTCCAGTAACACTTAACGTACCAATCGACCCAATCGACAAGCACTCAGTAATCGTTGGCTTCAAGAACGTTGCAGATCTTGGTAAGTCATTCTTCGTTCGTTGCTCAGTTCCAGTTACAAACTCAAATGCTGAACCAGTACTCGAATTCGTTCTGCCAAACACAATCGAAAGAATGAACAAGGTATCATCAACAAAGACACTTTTCCAGGAAGCTATTGATCTCGGTGTACCAGAAGGTGCAAATGTAACAGATGCTTCAGCTGCATCAGCTCCAGCTCCGACAGCAACAGATACACCGGCAGCGGCACCAGCTGCAGATGCTCCAGCGGCTACAGATCCAGCAGCAATGTCAACTGATACTCCTGACGCTTCTGCACCAGCACCAGATGCAGCAGCAGCTCCAGCCGCAGATGATAAGACAGTAATCCCGATAGAAACAAACAATGTTTCAGATCAGATTGCTCAGAAGGTTGCTACAGATACAGACGTTCCAGATGCTTCACAGAATGCTGATGCGGCAGCAGCTGAAATCGATAAGGCTGCAGATACAGCTGATGCTCTCCCAGATCTTCCAGATGCACCAGGCGCAACAGATGATTTAGGTACAGGCGATCCAGCTCTCGATGCAGGCGCAACAGACCCATCACTTGAAAGTGATCCCTCCCTCTCGGGAGATATGGATAGTGCTGGATCCGATACGGATATTAATGTTGGTGTCGATGATAATAATCCGGATCTGGATGCGGACACACAGGGAAGCGTTGATGATAAGCTTAATGAACTTGATGAAATGGGTGCTACAGGCGATACAGGCATGGAAGCAGGCGTAGGCGATATGTCAGCAGACCCAACTGATATCGGTAATATGTCAGTTGACGAAATGATTCAGGCTGCAACAGATAAGATCAAGGGTATGCCAATCAATGCAATTCAGCAGTTCCTCTCTGGCAACTCTTCACTTCAGGAAAGCTTTGTGATGGAAGGAGATACAAATGAGAACATCAACAAGGAACTCGATGAAAATCTCCGCTCATGCTTGGGCATTCTCAATGATGATGAATTGTCTTTTAAAGGAATCGAAAACAGATTCAAGAAGAATGGTAAGCAGCTCAACTCAATCCTCTCCAAAGCAGCAAAAAATGATCTCTACTCAGATGACGAAAAAGAAGAGATCAACAAGTTCAACTCTTCACTCACAGACTTGATGGTACATTTCACACCAACAAAGAAGGAAGATGTTGAATCAACAAAAAAGAAGATCATGACATTTACAGCAGGATCAAAGAGAATTGATTCTATTATCAACCGTCATAAGAGCGGTGATGCAAAGGCATCAAAAGATACAGGAAAGGAATGATATAAATGGCCGACAAGAAAAGTATTAAGTCTTTAATGGATGATATCATTAAAGATACAGATAAGAGATATTCAAAGGATGAAGACTGCTACGAAAAGTTCGATGGTGATGAATACCGTGAGAAGTTATCAATGCTCGTTCTCAGAGATATCATCGATGCTATGATGGCACACGATACAAAGGATCTCGATGGAATGATCGATGATTCTATCATGAAGCACATTCATGATGACTATAAGGGAACATGTTATGGTTACCTCTGCAGAGCACGCGATAAGTGTAAGTCACCAATCCTTGCTGATATTATTCAGGAGATCGAAGACAAGACAGCAGTAGCTGCTCAGGAATGTGAAATCACAAAGAACCGTCCGGTTGTTGAATCAGCTGATGTTAAGGAAATGCTTAAGGGTGTTGACGACTATGATTCATTCATCGAGAAGCTTGCTAATGAAGTTTCAGAAAAGGTTGTCAATGACGTAGCTGGTTTACTTACAGACGGCGGAGCAAAGGCTCCATCATTCTCAGATCTCGATGAGAAGATCGAACTTCAGCCAACAGATATGAATGCTAAGGAAGATGAAGCAGGAGCTGTTGAAGAACCAGCTGAAGGTGAAGAGAATGCTGAAGAGAATCCTGACGAAGTTGATGTTAACATCAATGTCAATGCAGATGAAAACAAAGACGAAGATAATAAGGATGAAGCAAATGCTGCAGAAGCAACACCAGAAGCTAAGGCTGAAGAAGATACATCAGCAGCAACTGACGTAAGTGCAGCTGTACCAGATACTGGTGCCGAAATCCCAACAACAGAATCAGTTATCCTCACAATGTGTGGTAACATCGTATTCGAATCAGCTCTTGCTGGTAATCCAATCTCAACTGAAGAAGGTTTTGAAAGAGCCGTTGTTCAGTATTGCTTAGCACAGATGGACTGCATGTTCAAGCAGCCTTCAACTGTATACGCTAAGTATTATCGTGATTAATTTACAAAAAATTTATATTGGTAATAGGTGGGACCCCCAAAAGGGGGCCACCTATTACTACTAATATTATTCTGTTTCTGCTTCCGTTTTCTTAGCACACGCTGAAAGGATGTTCATGTATCCCTCCATTACATCCTTTTCGAATCTGGTTTCGTGTCCGTATTCATCCAGCGGTGGGACCAGTGTTGAAATCAATCGCTCTAGCTCGTCAATGCATCTGTCAACAGCCATAAATGCCGCTTTTGGTATAAACTCTTCCGAATGATAAATTTCATGAAAATGCCTTGCGGCTTCTTTCATAAACTCATCGGAATGGAGTTTATCATATGAGGATCTACCAAATGCTTCTAAGCCTTTGATGAAATGATCCATCATTTTATCCGACAAGAGTTTACCAGCGTCATTAAAATTACCTCGGAGCTCGAGGTATATCCGACACACAAATACTGCTAAATGTGATTTGTATTTAATCACATGCAGTAATCCATGCACAAATTTGTGCATGTCACGATTAAACACTGTATCATTCTCTTTATATAAAGACAGTAATTCGGCAAGATTGCCGTCCTTAAAAAGATTTGCTTTTAAGTCTGTAGCATTGGAAATACTGCATAAATCTAATATAATATTTGCAGCATATTCAATGTCAGAACCTTTAATGTCGTTTTTGATGCCTTGTAAAATCTCATCAGTTTTCATCCTTTTTCTCCTTTTTATCAGCACAAGCATCCATCATAGCCGCATAGCCATACAACTTGACGCTGTTGTGTTTTACAGGTTCGCCATAGCATACATCGGCGAATGGCATGAATTCATTGATTGTGTCCGCTAAGTTTTTGATGCATTTATCAACATATTCAGCACCTAATGATGTGCTGCCTAATGTTGACTTTATTTTATATATTTTTGCGGCTGCTGCTCTAGCGAGTTTATCAGAATTCAGTATGACATCGTCTTTGTCTCCTGATAAAGCAAATTCTTTTAAAGCCTCTATAAATTCCGTTACCAATTCGTCTGGTAAACGTTTTATTGCTTCATTGAACTCGTATCGGAGATTCAAATACAGCTTACAAACGAATAGCGCTGTATTACCCCGACAAAGAGTATCAGCTAAACCACGGGCAAACTGATAGATCTTGCCGTTGTAATTGCCATGACAATCTGGGTCATACTGTGAGAGCAGACGACAGAGACCATCCTTTTCAAATAACTCATGTCTTAAGTCTTCCTCTTCTTCAATTTCGCAAAGTCGTGTTATTACACGAACTGGTTCCTCAATATCAGAACCCTTTGCATTACCAATGATTTCTACAGCTACATCTAATTTTAAGCTCATACCATTTTCCTCCATCTTAACAAATCAATTATCTTTTTTAATTCGTTTGAACTCAGCAAACAGCATGTGTTCACACATGTTTGTCAGCCTGGTAAGCGTGGTGATGCTGACATTGATCTCTTTACGATCATTAGCATCGCCGTACTGATACTTTGCTACAAGCTGAGCGATATTATTTACTATCGTCGGCTTGAGCATTTCACCCATTTTCGTTCGCACAATATTGGGAGTCAATTCGAAATACTTCAGAATGAATGCGAATATCTCCAGGAAATTCACATTCTTGTCTGTGTACTCCCATCTCATAATCTCGCCTTCATTTGGCTTGACCAATGAGATGACGCAGCCAATGTTTGGCTGTTCCTGACGAACCACATCGAGAATACCACCTAATTTAGATGGACTTAATGTGTTCGTCTTAGCGTTTAACAGCTTAATTGTTTTATCATCTAAGCTGTCAATGAGAATGACACCCTCATTTACTGCATTACACAATGCATTCATGAGGATGTCATTGTTTGCCTTATTATCCATATTGATAGTAGGCCTATCAGATACCACCTCCTTAAGTTTCGACAAAGCCTCATCTGTCATGAGACTTTTGGCTTCTTCTAGTGTCATCCGAAACACCTCCTTTCAAAAATATTATTTCGGATATTCAATATAATAATATACATATGTAAATTTATTTTTATTTTTCATAGATATATTATTATTATGAGGAACATGAGAAATTATGTTCTGAAAAACACCAAAGGAGGGATAGTATGGATACTATCATGGGACTTCCGGCAGGGAAGTTTATCTTTGAAGGAATCAAGACAGGTATCTCTGTTATTGATTTAATGTCAAAGAAAAATGAGAGGGAGCACGAACACAAGCTCCTGATCAACGCTATTAAGAAGGAGGACAGACCACCAATGTATTACCCAGCACCTCAGGGCTATTACTACCAGCCCGCACCACCACCTCAGCAGCCTGTTTACTATGCACCACCGGCTCCTCAGCCAGCTTATTACCAGGCTCCACCACCGGCACCAGCTCCGGCACCCGCTTATCAGCAGGGTGGTTACTACAGTGGCTATTACAGCCAGCCCGCACCACCACCCGCACCGACTTATCAGACACCGCCGCCGGCACAGCCACAGTATGGTCAGCCATACTATGGTTACGGCTATTACGGCGGGTCTCCCTCGTTAAGCTGGCTAGATCGCCAGCGAGAGGAAGCACAATGGAAGTCAGATTATTATAAGCTGAAAAGGGAGAATGAAGATCTCCGACATGAATGTGCTTATGCACGCGCGGAAGGGGTCCTTTCAGCCAAACGGAATCTCCTGCCACCGCCACAAACACAGGCACCGGTTGTTATCCAGCAGCCAGAGATCAATCTGGACCAGTTAAGTACATTGACAGCGCAGAAGCTGTATGATATGCATAATGGTCCAGATACGGAAACTACATAAGCAATAAACTCATTAAGTAAACAACATCATTAAATAACACCCCGGTCTCCCGGGGTGTTATTTTTTTATAATGAATCGATGATGCTATCCATATTCATTGGCTTGATCTTTCCAGATACATCAGGAGCCTTTGAAATGTATTTAATCAACTCGCTACGAGCTGTTGTCATGAAAGTTTTGTATGTTGCAGGATCTTTCTCAAAGTCAGAGTAAATGTTTCTCCAAGTAAATCTTTCGGAGATAACAGATCCATCTTCTCCAAGAATACGATAACCTGCTTTGTTACCTTTCAATCTTCCCTTTTCATTAAGGAAAAGAACGAGAGATCTCAAGTTATCAACAGCACCTTCACGTTTATCAATAATGATACGGAATGCCAATCCAGTCTTCTTATTACCAGATTCATTTGTTGATGCTTTTGTTGGTTCGAAGATTACTGTATTTCCTTCAAAACCATCTGTATCCATATGATATAATGAATCAGCAGATGATTCTCCAGTAAAGGTAGCAACTAATGATGCATTATATTCAACAGCTTTACCACCAGCGATCTTAACATCAACAGAGCCATACTGGAACTGTTTCTTTGGACCACCCATTGGTGATGTAGCTGGATTTGAGTTCATATGAGAAATAGCAAACATAATGATGTTAGCTTCTTTCAGCATCGGTAAAATATCCTGAAGAACACCACGAATTGTTTTGGCATTGATCATACCGTATGTATTTGAATGTAAGTCACCAGCATTCTCAATACTCTTCTTATCTGCGATATCATATTCTTTTGATAATACAGATGACAATGAGTCCAGAAATACTACAGTAGGTGGCATCATCATTAATGGTTTACCAGATGAATCAAGTACACCTGTATCTCTCAATAATAATTCCTTGTACTTCATCTTGTTCAGCCAGATCTTTGTTATCTGTTCCTGTAAACCATCAAAACCGATTGATCCTGAAGAGATGGCATATCTCGGTGGATCACCATTAAACCATGAGTCTGGTAATTTACTTAAAGTTTTAGCACGCTGTAATACCAAACGGTTTTCGGCATCGATGTGAACGATGTTTCCTTCGTTTGCATATGCAATGTTTGCCGATATGATATTTGTGATTGTACTCTTAAATGACTGAGTCGCACCAGTAATTACATTGAATGAACCAGCCTGTATTCCCAAACATAATCGTTTGTCGATAACCTTATCATTTTCATCTCGAATTAATACTTCATATCCTAAAGCATAATCGATTAATGGAATACCTGTCTGATATGAGTAGTCAGCCAAGTCATTCTTTTTGAATATTGAATCAGTGCCATCACCACCGCTGATGATAGATACCATGTCTAACCCCTTTAGTTCCTCTGCTAAAGCGGACACTTTCTTATCTGCCATTATTTTTTTCCTCCTTGGTATTTTCTGTTTCTTTGTTGATTCGGTCTTCATACTCTTTTATCTCATCAGAAACATCTACATTGTATTTGTCTTTGATATATGATATTAGAGCAGGAACAGGTTCGACCAATGCAGATTGGGTATACTCTGCAGTTATCCTATCAGAATCATCATCGTTGCTTTTATCAACGTTATATGATACTTTGTAAGATATGTTTTGGTTATTTTTGTTTATATTCATTATAGCATGATACTCTGAGATTATATCCGGATCTATACTCATTACAAAACGATGAGGAGTCGTTATATCATTTGCAATATAACTTCTCAATTCTTCAGGAGAATGTATCTCGATTGTTTTGAATTCTATAGCAAATGGATTTGGATAAGTTTCAATTTCAAAGTTATCATTACAAAAAACAAACTTACGTGGAGTATCCTCTCCAAACTTCCAACGTAACCATGGTCCACCATAATAAACATTATTACCAAAATCGGTAAATCCATGATAATGACCAAACACACATATCTTGGATATATCACCAAGTTGCTCGGCAGAATGTAATATATCATAATCGGATGTAGGGCAAGGTGCTTTATTTACACTTGATACTGGACCATGACCAACGATGATATCATATTCTTTAGAAAATAAATCAGCGTATGATATATCATGTCCATACTCTTGTGGAAGATATAATACAGTAGCTTCATTCCTTAACATACCAGTACATGCTTTATCGGTATACAAAACATTTGCATTTGGTATTTCATTTATGATTGGGAGAAACATTTCATATTGTTTTCTGTCATGTGAATCAGTTCCATGTATAAAGTGAACTGGTACATGTATCATACCATCTCGACCACATTTATTACAGATAAGATTTCTTAAAAACAAAGCTGCAGTCTTTCCTTCTTCAACAGACAGCTTATGATCAAACAAATCACCCAAAACAAATATACAGTGACATGGTTCTTTATGATCTTTAATTAATCCCAAAAAATGATTTAAAGATTGAAATAAACTTTCATTGGTATATTTTGCACCGATATGAATATCAGGCATGAATGCATACATATTACTCCTCCTCAATTATAGGAAACGGATCTTCAGTATGTTCGCTCATTTCTAAATCAAATATAGAAACTGATTCATTGAAGTGTTCCGGTTGTTCCTTTATTCCCTTAGCATATATAGGTTGCGAACGAAGTAACTTTAAAAGTTCAACTGGTTTCTTTCTTCCATCGAAAGCACCAACATCGATCTGGTTTGTATAAGGAACCCAGTATGTTTTGTATCCATGCAAATGTCCATGAATATTCAAGTCAAAAGCATTCTCAATCGGTATGTGAGTAAAGAGTACGTTACTCCATACGAAAGCTTGAACAACGTATTTGAACCCACATGACTTATAGTAGTTTGCATCCTTCAAGTCATTATTACCACGAACCATTACTTTAGTTCCAGGTAAAGCTTTTATAGTATCACGAAGTTCATCAAATGCTTTTTCATCAGCCAGTTCCCCATCAACTAAATCCCCAAGGTATATTACAAGATCTCCATCTTTAACAGTGTCTTTATAATTAGAAAAAATTTTATTAAAGTAAGATGACTTATGACACTTTGGTTTACCCTTTTCATCTCTCAACCACAAATGCCAGTCAGAACAAACCCATATGTTATTTTTGCGTCTCAATGTATCATTGATTAACTTCGCAATCTCTTTCGAGTGTAACGTATGAGGATGCTTTAAAGTATTTCCCAGTTTATCTTCTTTTTTACGATTACTTTCCATATAGGAACCCCCTTAGATTAAATTTATGGATTTGTTTCTAAGGGGGATTTAATTAAGATGCAAAGAATTCTTTCCTTAACTCTTTCATCTCTTTAAGAGTAAGATGTCTGAGTTTCTTACTGGAAGGAATAGCAAAGCTTATGTTATGTGAACCAACTTTCTTAACCTGACTTTCTTCCAGATAATTATCATGGAATTTACATAACTTTTCATGAGGACAACCTTTACAGTTTTCTTCACCATTTTCACAACGCTGCCAACAATCAACAATCGTCTTAGCTGCTTCATGATCATCCTTGATATCTTCATATGCAAGATATGGTCCTTTCATTCCTATAAAGATACAAAGATCAGTTAATGAGAAATCGTATATATTTGGCATTGTACTGAGTTTAATATTCAATGAATGATTAGGCTTTGATGAAGCCCACTCTTCAGTCTGGCGTCTCATCTCATTTAAGATATGATCAATATCATCTGAATCATAGAATGAATATAACCAATCAGGATCAGCTACATTACATGCTGAGATGAATAGTCCACCAAGAATAGTCCTGATGAACTCCAGCATCTCATTGTAAATCCCACCATCATTGTAGCTATAGTTATCCTCAAATACGACATTCACTTTTAAATGAATATGCATTATCTTCCTCCTTATTTCTTTCTCCCTAAATGTCTCTGTTTATCGAGATATTCTATTGATGAAAATTTGTCTTGCGATAATGCATCAGGTATTCTCATCACATGATAAAAGTTATACATGTCTTTTCTGATTGGTTCAGCAAATATCTTATCAATGTACTTCTTACGAAGTCTCTTTGATTTATATCTCCTGATTTGGGGTGCCATTTCACGACACGGATCATATGTACATTTACCATACACAAATGTCAATCCACTTAAGGAATGTGAGTATGAGTTACTTAATTCACCACTGTACTCTCTGATGCCGTCTTGAATCGTTATACTCATAACTTATATGCCTCCTCCACCGTTACTATCGTCTTTCCTTTCTCCATGGCTTTCTGTACCTTTGATGATGTAAATCCTTCATAAGGTATTACCAATATATTGCATGAGTTATTATAGTCTATTACTTCATAACCCTTGTCTGTCAAATACTTAGTAAGTTCAGGATCGCGTGTACCAGACATACCAACTTTAATACCATTGGTATTCTTCTTGACAACATCAGTCTTGAATCTAATACAGTTATTATTTACCAGATCTTTGATTACTTCCCAATGCAATCTGATACCTTCGGCAATCTTGTTCATGGTCTTTTCACCAACACCAAATGGTATTCTCAAATCAGCCAACATATCTTCAGGTGTCAGATATTCTTTCATCATGATGACAAACTTATTTACGTCTTCATACGATGCTGATATTATCTTCTTCCATGTCATTGTTGATATATTAGTGATCGGTAAAGAACCTAACCATCTTTCAACTGGTACATTGGTCGATGCTTTATCAATGGACTTAATAATATTCTCTGCAGACTTATCCTTATATCCTTTGATGTTCTTAATCTTGTCAACTGTAATCGTATACAGATCACGAATGTCCTTAACCAATCCAGCATCCCAAAGATCATTAATGGTATTCTCTGCAACACCCATCATCTTCATAAACTTACAATATCTTACGATACCACCAAGTTTCTTACTTATACAATCTGGATTCAAACATGTCAATGTCTTTATGAATCTCATATCATACGGATGTCCACAGATTGGACACTTTTCAATCATTGGAATTGGAGATGTTCCATCATGTCTACTGTCAATGAAGTATGGTACGATATTATACATGATTCGTACAGTATCATTATACTTCAATCCCAATGATGCAAGTCTGTCAACATTGCTTAATGTACAATGATCAACAGTCACATTCTCAAACTTAACTGGTTCAAGTATACAAACTGGAGTTACTCTACCAGATGTACCAATCTGATATTTTACATCCAATAGCTTAGTTTCTTCAACCATGTTCAGTATCTTAATGGCTACTTCATTTTCTATATTGCCGGTATCACGATTGATTACAGATACAACTACACCATCACAATCATATCCATCAACCTGAGCACTATCATTCAACAGATTATCTATAAAGATCTGAATGTTCTCATACTCATCAGCATTAAGCTCAACAAAGTCATAGCCAGCAAGCTCAACATACATTCCATCTTTATCAAGAACTCTTAATGGAATTAATGTTAAGCACTTTGCAAGTTCAGGATCACGACGATGAAGTATTGCACCCATCGCATCACGTGGTCTTTTATATTGCTTATCAAATTCATGTGCATAATAAACATCACGTTTCATAATACACTCGAATTTCATGGATACAGCATCACGATACTCACTCTTGATCCATCCGGCTATTTCATCAATCTTATGATATTTGAAAACTTCTGTAACATTCTCAGATTCTCCATTATCATAATCTCCTCTGGTAAACAGTTCCATCGTTTCCAGATCAAGTGCAACGGATCCTCCATCAAACTTTGGTTGTACAAAGATCAAAGCTTTATCATCAATCTTCTTTTTGTTCTTCCATGATACATAAGTCTCCTGACCTTTTCTCATTGGAGTTTCAACGCCGAAGACTTTACTCAATGTACCAACAATGTCATTTACAGCCGTACTCTGTGTGTCACGACTGAATGGTCTGGATGATTCACCATGTTCTTTAACATATTCCTCTAACAGCTGATCATAAGTCGAATCATCGATGTCTGGATTGCCCTCCATGTAATGACGGATATATTCGTCTAACTGCTCTTTCGATATAGCCATCTTTCTTCCTCCTATACTTTATCGAAATATTTAGTCATCAATATCTTTCCATCTTTTGATGCAATATCAATAAGAATATCAATTATTGCATCACTAATTCTCTGCTTTATTGGTTCAGAAAATTTTCCAAACATATCATCACCCCAATAAAGTTGTTTTCTGATCTCTCTTTCTGCTATAGTTAGTATACCATTATCTGATTTGAGTAGTTCTCTGCATAATTCATATTCATCACGAATTCTCATGAACTCTTTAAGATTTTCATCTAACTTATCAACATCTTCAATTGTTAATTTAATATCTGACATAATTATTCNNTAATGTCTTTCCATTTTTCGATGCAACATCAACAAGAACATCAAGTATCGCATCACTGATTCTTTTCTTTGTTGGCTCTGTTAATTCTTTAAACCAATAATCTGTAAAAAGGTATTTTTTAATTTCATCCTCTGCCATAGTAGTTCCATGCATTGATTTAAGAAGTTTTTTACAGGATTCATATTCATTACGAATTTCCATGAACTTGTTAAGATTTTTATCCAACTTATCAAACTCTGCAATTTTTAATTTAATATCCGACATAATTTATTCCTCCATTATTTTGCCATCCATGACAAACATAACAGATCATCTTTTTTGATCGTTGCAACTTCACCNNGGAAATTTTCCACAAACAACAGTCTTATCAATATCTGATATATCTTTAACAATCGCTTCAGCCTGAGATAAACTCTGAGAATCGAAATCGATAAACCATGTCTTTTCCGCCGCACATTCCTTCTGAGCTGCTATCGCCGCTAACTTACTATTCATCGAACATAAGTTGAAATCAGGATTGTCAATTAAGAAATGTAATAACTGTTTATGAACTGCATTCATATCTCTCTTGTTGACAGAAATATACAGTCTACTCATTTCTCCAGTAACACCTTCGTTGACAAAGTGCTGAAACTGTTCAACGTAATAATCTTTCTTTTCTTCCGTACATATGAATGCTTTTCTGCGTTCTTTAAAGTTTGGAACATCTTTGTTATCCTTGTTTCGTGAAACATATAACATCACATAACAATATCTTGATGCATCCGTATCTACTCCCCAACTCTTATTACTTGTCATTCAAATTCCTCCTTTAAAGTGATATAAAATAAAGTTATATGATGGGGCCCAATTAAGGGCCCCTATTCATATATTAATTAAACCCGGAGCTGGATTAATGAATCCGGTATTGTTTCCAGCAAAGTTTGGCTTCATGTTTGCCTCCAACAAGTTCATGTTGTTGTCATTCTTCCAAACAACTGGGAAAGGTTCTCCAGTGTTCGTTGGAATGTCTCCTCTTTTAATATCATTTAAGATATCTTCAAGAGAAGTTGCACCAGCATATCTTAATGCCGGAGACATCTCAGTACAACCATACTTTTCCATTTTAGTNNCACCTCTTCCTTTCATATATCAAAGTAATAATATATGTATTCAAATATAAAATTATTATTTCATACCAGCCTTGATCTGTTTTCGATTCGTATTCTGCATCTTCTGAGTCTGACGAACTGCAGCCATAGCATTATCATATGTACGAACTGGCTTACCATTAGCATCGAGTGCAGGACTCTTAGCACCAGTTTCATCAGCTCTCTGAGTATACTGATAAAGTTTGTTACTGATTGTCATACACTCATCCATATCAGATGTTAAACCAGTAACGAGTTTCTGTGAAGCCTTAACAACTGCCTTCATATACTTTAAGCATGGATTGTAAACATCCGACTTGTTTGTATAGTATACAGAACCAGGATTCTTTTCAAGGTTCTCTAAGTCTTCACAAGCTTTCTCAAGAGCACCGAAGTAGATTGATACGATATCAAGAGCTCTTTCATACTGGTTATAGATGTTACCTGATTTCTTTTCACCAAGTGTTTTGATCTTATTAACTGAGAAACCGAAGAACAATGCTTCGATATCATCAACGTTCTGATCTGAGATGATAAGCTTTGTCTTTGATACGAGAATACCCTTAAGAGCTGTTACACCATCATCAATTGTTCTGAACTGAACTCTTCTGAAGTCTGTACCAAGCTGTGATCCTACATTATCCATTCCAGAGAAGTTTACATGGAAACCACACTGCTCAGCGATCTTCTTTGTGATATCAACACAGAGTTGGAGATATGATGAGATACCAGATAAGTCAACACAAACATTCTGTTCATCATAGAAGTACAGACGTAAACCATCAGCAAATAATCCTTTGATACCATTTGCTTTGATCCATGTCTTTGTCTTATTGATCCAAGCACCCAACTTCTTAAGATATAACTTAATCTTTTGAATGAATGCAAGTAATGCTTTGTAGATTCTCATTACTGTCTGGATGATAAACTTGATCGGGTTGAATGTTTCTTCACTCTTGATATTAGCAACTGCTTCCTGGAAGTAGTTTACTTCACCATCCATGAGATCATTATATGATTCAAGAACAGCGTATGGAGCATTCTTATTAAGACCTTCATCTGTAACATATTCCATCATCATAGCAGCTGACTGAATAACTGTAATACAGTAATCCTTCATGTCAGCAACTTCCTGAGCTGCTTCCATAACTTCTTCTGGAGATACAGATGGCATTAAGCCAACCTTATCCACTGCAGTAGTCATAGCAGTCTCTTCATCCATGCCAAGAGCAACAAGTTCCTTATATTCACGCTTTACATCAGGATCACGTGGAATATACTTTTCTCCAGTAATTACCGACTTAGCATAAAGGAGCTGTTCAAGATGGAAACGTTCTTCATCAGCAATGTCAGCATACAATCTTTGCATTGTATCGAGCTTTGAAGTCTTAGCGGCTGTTGTGTATTCTGTTAAAGCAGATGCTTCAGAAGCCACCAGTTCATTGATCGTTGTAATTTCCTTTTCATCGTACTGATTGTTTGGACCTTCAAAGTTATTGTCTGAACCAAAGTCTGTAACATCGTTTGTATCTCTCCTTTGATATAAAGGAACATACTTCATTGGTCCTTCATCATCACCCTCATCACCGAGATCAGCTGCATCGTTAGCAGCATCCTCGGCAGCTGTAGGATTATCCAGTTTTGCTTTGATAGCATCGAAAGCATCAGCATCATCTTCGATACCATCATCTTCTTCTGCTCCTTCAATAGATCCTCTGTTTTCAGAAAGATCATCTTTAGCATATGCATCGAAGTCTCCTGATTCAAAAGGAGAATCAGTTATCGGTGCAGCTGGATCCTTCTTCTCTTCTTCAGATTCATCCTGCTTTTCCGGCATGATCGGTTCCATTGAGATACCTTCATCATCACCTTCGTCTTCTTTATCATCAGATGGAGGTTCTGGTTTATCTTCCTTATCATCAATAGAATCCATCGGAGGAGCAGGCTCATCAATTTCAGATGGTTTTAAACCCATTTCATCAGAGAGTTCATCAACCAACGAATCACCAGCACCAGTATTCTCTGTAGGGAGATCAGCATCCGGTGTTTCTTCAGGAGTATTCTCATCTGCTTCCTGCATGACATCATCTTCTATTTCTAAATTCAAAAAATCAGTTGTTGTCATCATTAGCACATCCTTTCTATAATATTATAACTCGGTATTTTCTTCAGCCTTTAAAAACTTTGTCATCATACCGAGTGGCTTCTTTAAGAACTTAGGTATTGGGATTGTAATAACATCAGGTCCTTCTTCTGGAGCTTTTGGTTTACTCTCAGATTCAGTCTTCTGACGCATTGCTTCGAGCTTATCAAACTCATCAGCTAAACGATTCATTTCTGCAACATTACGCTGGTAAGCTTCACCATAATCTCGAGCGATTACATCAATCTCTTGTCTTATCGTAGCCATTTCAGCTTTAAGCTTATTACGTTGATACTCCGACTTAGAAGTATTGTGTTCAAGCTGCATACGTTTTAACATTTTCTTACGTGCTTTTGTTTCACGTGTATAGTATGATGCAGCGGCTGTAAGTTGATCACGTGCATTTGCATAATCACGTAACACAGCTTCTTGTTCTGGAGTCATGTTTGGCATCTTATCCATGAATGCTAATTCAATGAGACGATATCCATCAACAGTTACAGCTTCTTGGACAGCTTCAGGTTTTTCATATTCCATTATATACATTCTATTGGTTTCATCCTCTTTAGCGATCTTGAATCCCAGTGATGAATATAATTTCATAGCACCTTCATTATCCATAGCAACCTGTAAACGGATCTTATCATATCTTGAAATCTCTTGTTTAAGGATGGATGATCCGATACCTTGACCACGATATTCTGGAATAATATAGATTTCACCAATGTATCTCCATTCACCATCATCAATCATACAAGCGGTGAACATACCAATGGTATTATCACCATCCATGATCATCAATGTATCTTTAATAGAATCAATACAATCCTGTCTAATTAAAGACTGAACCTTTTCATTATCTAGTAAAGATTTATCAATTGATTCCATCTCCCACTGATACATGTTATCAACATCATCTTCGGTGGCTGGTCTCATATGAATACTTGGATTATCAAAAGTGTAATTACCATTATCATGATCCCATTCTTTACCTTCTCTTTTCAAAGGAATGAAAGATTCTTGAATATCATTGCCTGGGAGACACCTCATCATCTTTATTGATAAACATTGAGAATGCTTCTTGAACAGATAACTTGATATTGAATTCATTGCAGATTGCATCGATCAATCTCTGAGCAGCAGCAGATAATGCAGCATTATTAAAGATAGAGAATCTTTCACCGTGCTTATATCCATATGCTTTTACACCAGTACCAGTTGAGATTACATTGACAAAGTCTTCTGGATCATCATTGAGTTTAACAACAAACTTCTCTTCTTTGCCAGTTGGATTCTGTACATTTGTTACTGTACAATAGTTACCCAGTCTATCAGCTATTGTCTTTCTCAGATTACCAAATCCGATACCAAAGAATGCCTCTTGGATTGGTTCATCCTTTTTAACATCTTTAATATGTTTAGCTACTTCTTCATCAAGTTCAGCTTTATCCTTTTTATAGATAACTGAGATCTTCATCTGACCTTCAGAAGGATATTCTTCAAGTTCACATACTAATGGACCTTTATCCCAAATCTTGTCATATGTTTCTTGACACTTAGCCAGTGCACAGTTAAATGATTCTTCATATTGTTTTGGAATTAAGAAGTTCTCATCAAGCTCAACATCTGGGAAAGCTGCTTTAAGTTCTGGCATAAATTCTTTAGGCATTTCTTTTTCGTTAATGATAATGCCATATGCAAAGTCAGGATTATCTGTCCAATCCCAACCAAATCCACATGTCATATGTGGCTTTGGAAAATACTTATCAGATATTTCCCAGAACTTTTTAATCGGTTCATATTGTTCATCATTCTTAGTAGAGAATCGACGATATACTATCTTTACAGGACGAACATTAGCTTTATTGATTCCTTCATTGGTATATGCAGCTTCATTAAAGATATCATCTTCATCATTCTGATGATCATGAATATCTTCATAATCTTCAGGATCTGTGCTTTCAGCATAAATTTTTGTGAAGAGAATAGTTCCATCTTCATTATCAGTTCTATTCCAACCATTTTCAGTACAAGCAGCCAATAATGAATAATCGGATTCATTAACTATAATATGATCAGCACCAAGTTCCTTTTCAGCAAACTTAAGTAAATGATCATAAAGTCCAGCTTCCTGATACGTGTGAGTCATATTCATAGCACAAATCCAGTTGCCTTCATCCTGATGATCAACTGCAACATATGCAGTTACATCACCCTTACGGTTATCCCAGAGATATCCATTCACATGTTCATTTAACTTGAGATGCTGTAATGACATTGTCATGTCAGCGATACCATTCTTCATGTACTTTCTTACAGATTCTTTAGTAAGAGGCACACTATGATTATGATATAATGAATATTCATTAACAGTAACGGGTTTACGTTCTTCTCCACCACGTACATGAATAAGTGGTTCAACACGTAACTTTTCAGCGATTGGTATTTCCGGAACATCGATGATTAAGAATTCTTTCTTTGAATCCATCCATGGTTCTTGATAGATATGATCTCTCAGTTTATCAACATCGATGCCATAAATCCAGCCAGTTGATTCAAATGTACGGTCCTCGTATTCAGGCATACCTTCAACAATAACATGAATGTCTTCGAATGGTTCTTCCAAGTCAGGAGCATGCCATTCATCATATGCAAGGTTTACACTCTTTCCTGGAGGTATATTATATCTCCTACGATCTGTTGTAAAGATTGATGCAATACCTTTGAATGGTGTAACAAATAATCTTGGATTCTTTAACTTGAGCATGTTATTACCAAAGTCTTTGCATGATCCAAAGTACATCTTAGAATGTGGAACATCATTAACTTTGATCAACCCAGATCCATCCATCTCTTGATAACAGATTCCAAAACCATTTGCTCCAGCGCAGTATTCAACCTTTACTTCTTCATTTTCATTAGGAGTATTATCTTCAACAGTAGTTTCTTCTGAAGAAGATGGTGTTGTTTCTTCATCAGTATTCATTTCAGATTCCTCATTTCTTGAACCTTCATGGAATATTTTACCCGGTGATGTTTTCATTGATGAAGTAGGTACAACAACGATGAATGGTTCATTATCATAACGGAAACGAATATTAATATTCGCAGAACCAAATGTTTCTTGTACAACCTCAATACNNCCATCAAATGTTTCCAATAATATTTCAGATATGTTACGGAATAACATATTCTTCTTAAATTCAAAAGCTTCATAGATTGCAAAATATGAATAGTATGTATTCATATAGCATCCATTTTCACATACTAATTTCATTGGAACGTTGCCTTTACTATGAATAGTTCTTTCATTAGATTCCAATAAAATCATACAGTCTTTCATATGAGCAGGTATATGAAGTTCAGTAACCTTTTTATTCTGAAGATCATTTAATAAAGTATCAACAGATGATGCTATATTAGATACTTCATTTCTACGAGCAAATGAATTAAAGAATGAGGAATACAGCATACCAGTATCTGTTGCATAAACAACATGTTTCTCCAGATCCTTAAACTCACATCTGTTTACATCTTCAGGATCCATGAATCCGATAAACATAGTAGGTTTCAGATTTGGTCTTTCAAGTTGCTTTATAGATTCACGCAATGATCCAGAAGTAAACATATCAACTTTTACAATAGACTTCTTAAAGTCCATAGAACCATCGATATGATACTTAACAGCATCGATTGGATTATCGAATTCATTGATAACTTTCTTAGCATCCTTTTCAGCTGCTTTGTTTACTGTATCCCATCCGGATGTATCAAGATGATACTTTTTAGCTTCCTTAAGGATTCTACGAGCAACTTGACCTTGATAATCTTCAGGAACTCCACGAGGAAACAATTTTGATGCAGCTTTCACATGTCTTTCATCATGAACAGGATATTTCCGCACAGTCTTTTTATTATCATCTTTATATACTAAAGCAAACTTGTTATTTTTTAATGCATTACGTTGTTTGGCTGTCATACCATCTTCCATAATGACATTACTTAAATCTACCATATTATCCTCTCCTTTCATAAAAGTAATAAAAACGCAAATAAGCATGGGGCTCAAGGCCCCATGCCTCATCACGTTTTAGCAATTTAGCAAATCAGCCGTTATAAAAATATTAGTCGAAGAACTTGCCTGGCTTTGGAGTCATAGCAGGACCGTTGTTCTTGTAACCGATCTTGTTTGGTCCTTCTTCAACTTCCTTGAGGAACTGACCGCTCTTGAGTGAGTTGTTGCCTGTTACGACATTTGCAGGATCGAATGAATTGAACTTGCCGTCGAAGAGATCACGGAAGCTTGAGCTGCCTGCGTTGTAAGATTCTTGGATTGGTTCTGCTGAACCGAAGAAGTTCATATCTTTCATTATAGATACATCCTTTCTATTAAATTAGTTTTCTTTTCCTTGTTTTCCATACATTTCAGCCAGCATATTGTTTACATAGAGATTGTTAACAGCAACTAGCATTCGATATGTATGTGTGTATGAAACAGATGTGAATACCAGTTTCTTGGTTACCCAATCAACATAATATCCTTCATCTATTAAACATCTGTTCTGTCTGAGTTTCACACACAAAAAGTTTTCAACCGGAATATGGTTTTCCAAATGATAATCAATCATATGGGTTAAGCCATATCCGAATATTTTGCTGATATCAATTTCAGTTTCTCCCCAGTCAAGTTTACAGATTGGCTTAGCCAGTATCTTCCATCCGTATTGGAGTGGAAAATCAGCATCGTTCACAATGTCCGAGAATATTGGTATTGCGATTCTGTTTGATGCTGGTGTGAGTATTCTGTATTCGCCTGGGTTTGGAACTGAAAGATCATAGAGTCCTATAGTACTAAACTCACATCTCATTGTGAATGTGATTGGACAATCAGTTTCGACTTTTCCATCGTGTGAAACGGTAGAATAGTTCAAATCATGTATTGAACACAATAACGGTGCGGAGTAGTGCATATAGAACGCATCCTTATGTCGACCTGATGAGAATCGGTATGACACAGGAAATACTGAATACATGTTCAAGTAGTCTGAGAACTTTGCAATAGATCCTTTTTCATCTCTTACTGGGATACCCGCATACTTAGCAGTTTCCTCAAGGAATCCATCAGGAATAGCCAATTCCAATGCAGTATCGATATCGAAGAATCCACTGTCAGTTGGGATTCGGTTTATCAAATAAGCAGCCCACTTCAATTGTTCAGCGTTACTCTGGAACGATAGCACGAAATCAAAAAAGATAACGACTCTGTTTATCTTACCTCGCCACTCTATTTTCTTCTGATCATCGAAGAACAGAACTTCCATTTCAGAGCGATTCTGAAAACGATTCGACGTGGTACTCCATAATGACGTTGCAAATGAACCTGCAGCCAATCTATTATCTAAACCCGATAATGATATACGTGGGTTTACCACGCAAATTGGATATGGTTGTGTTCTGATCTGTTTCGGTGTATGCCGTAATTGCCGGTGAGCAATTTGTGTTGATGGCATCGCCGTTGCAAAAGTATTGTTTGGAAATTGGTCAACAATGAATTGCAATGCAATTGCAGTTACATTACCAACCGTATGCAAAATGTCAGTACCGCTTTGACATGCCAGCGATAATGAATAACCGTGAGGTTTATACTTTTTTGATAGTGAGTTATATTGATAACTCAGTGCTCTATCACGTATATTAGTATCGGTTATCCCCTCATTGAAATTGTTTATGTTTTGTTTGTTAAAATGAATATCACTATACTCATTCATTGTTATTCACCCTCGCCATTAGAACTGACAAGACTTCTGTTAGTCTTTCGATGTTGTAATACCTTATATATTGAAATGAGAAACGAGTAATAGATGGACACCTATTGAGTATCATCAATGGTCTCCACATATTAGTCATACCGTATCGTTCATAAGCACACAACTTTGGGTTGCATGAATACTTGCGATCGAATTTCTCAACGACAATCATATTAGGATATGATTCAATAATACGAAAGAATTCTAATGGTAACATCGAGATGATTGCTTCCCATCGATTCATCATATTATCTTCATCATCAACACTTAAAACAACAGAAGAGGATATGTTTTTGAGAGTGAATAAATCCGAATTGTTCAATGCGATCAATGAGGAAATCGTAGTTTTCTGTTCAGAATCCATTCTCCACACATCTCCTTATTTGAATTTATAATGTGACATACATATTGAAAATGTCATTGTCAGTACAGTTCAGAATGGCTGATTGTCCATTGAATACTGTTACTGGATTACCATCGTAAACTCGGAGTGGTACTTCAAAAGTTTCTGAAGTCTTTACAGCCCCCGAAGTAAAATCCACTGAAGCGAATACTGTAGCAGAAACAGTTATCATGTCTCCATTATAAGCATCCTCTTTATCCNNACGTGGAATCTTGTATTCATCTTGTCGATAAGATAATACCATAATTATGACCTTTATTCAAATTCATCAATATTGTGAACGTTATCAGTATTTTCAGGATCTGAAGGATTGCCTGGTATCACATAATCTTGTGGTAAGTAACCTTCCGATTTAGCCCAATTTAATGCATCTGGATGAACTGCGACAAATTCCTCTGGCGTATATACTTTTCCATCGGCGTCTTTGATAGTTCTGTAATGAGCCATTTGTTTCGCTTTACCTGCAGCTGAATTAGTTATCATACTGGTGAGCTTTTCAATAAATGCATCTGGATTTTTTACATATTCTTCGATGCCTGCATCAATTTCATTGTGAATCGAAAAGTATAATTCCTCTTGTTCTTCCTCACTAAGATTCTTTTTACGAGCATAGAGATCCATAGCTTTATCAATTACCGGCTCAATAGATCCTTGAATTTTACGCAATGTGTCTTCATCGAGAGTTGCCATTCTCTTAACATTGATTCGTTTACTTATAGTTTGAAGATCTTTAGTAAGACTCTTCATTATACTATCACGATCTTTAAGCTCAGATTTAGCTTGCTTATATGCTTCCTTATCAGAAACTTTTGTTTTGAGTAATTTGAAGCTCATAACAATAGATACCGCCGTTGTTACACGATCATAAGCTTTCGCTAATATACGTGCACATTTGCGAATTGATAATATAGTTTCATTATCAAGAATCTCTTTGGCTTTTAAGTCATCGATTTTTTCTTTCTTGAAATCAGATAACAATAATAATCCACTACCGCTATGGAATAACGCTGGAATATTATTTGCAACCATCAACTTCAATATTGGAACAACTATATTTCGAGCAAGATTTAATCCACTAACAACGTTAGTACCTATGTCTTTAATAGCATCAAGCATGTCCGTTGCTTGTTTAGGTATAAATTTATCACCTAAATAATTAAATACCTCAAGGATATCCTTTTTGGATTTATTAAAAGACTGCATAGATTCAATGATATTCAATGGATTGGTTAAATTACCCAAAGCATTTGCAAGCAATGAACAAGCTGGCCGTAAAATATCTTTGTTTATTGTAACTTTACCTTGTGAATCCGTACACATCTTATCTATTTCAGATAATATCATTATAAATGCATATACTGCAACAGTAACAAGTGCACCGGCTGCTGATAATGATAATAAAGAACCTTCAAGTTTTAACTTAGTTTCTTTATCCATTCCATCCCAATCGATAGCTTCGATTTTAGCGATAAGACGTTTTAAACGAGCCTGTGTAAAAATATTACATAAACCGGCAATAAGTCCACGAATCCAGTCAATAACAGTTGCTATCACATCACCAACTTTAGCCGCAAATTCTTTGAAGCCTTCAGTGACTATTGATGCTGATTCAGGAATCTGAATTTCATTTTCCTTACAGAAATCAACAATGGCAACACACTCAAACATACATTCGACATTTGAAAATGCCGCAGACATATTCATGAATGATTCAACTATTTCAACAGCTAATTCTTCATCAGTCTTTTCTGGTAATTGTGGTTCAGGAGCTAATGAAAGCTCCTGTTCCATAATGAAATCAGTCATTGTTAACATCATATCACATCCTTTTTGAAAGAATATGATAATCAGTTATCAAAGTATGCGTCAACGTTTGCAGCAGCCTTTGCAATGACCTGTGCAGCCGTAACAACTTCTGGTGTAGCCTGTTCTTCAACAACACCTTCATCAGCTGCTGGTGCTTCTGCTGCAGTTGCATCATCAGATTCTGTCTTAACATCTGGCTGTGTTTCTTCGATCTTAGGTTCTTCAGCTTCTGTAGTTACTTCAGTTCCTTCTGTTTCAACTTCAGCTGATTCTGCAAGATTCTTAACCTTTGTCTTATTTGCTGCATCCTTAGCTGCCTTAACATCCTTCTTAAATTCTTCCTTATTAGAAGGCTTAACATCCTTGAAGTCCTTCATATCAGAAATCCAAGCGATAGCTATTGAGATTCTGTCATAAAGTCTTGCAAATAAACGAGCAACCTTTTCGATCTTTCTTATAACAGCTTTGTCGATGACTACTTGTTCGTCCTTATCTTTAGCATGTACTTTTGCTTCTTTACCCTTGAAATCAAGTTCCTTAAGAAGCTTACCGCCGCGACGAGGAATATCAGCTTTATTGAGAGCTTCCAATTCTGTAATAATGGTATCTAATACATCTGCACCAGGTTGTACTTTAATATCATCCTCGGAACCAGCTTCTTCAGTTGCTTCTTTAGCCTTCTTAGCAAGACTTAAAACTTGACCAGCCGTAGAATTTTCTACTATATCCTTGATCTTAAATTTATCACTGCTAAATACGGCAATTGAATCTTCTTTGCCTGCAGCAAATAATTCCTTGAATTTGATCTTAACAAGCGTTGTTAAATCAGCTTCAATATTATCAAGACTTGTATTCAGTGCATCAGCATTCATTTCAGTTTTTCCTGAATTAATTTCATCGATAACTTCTGTTTTGAATAAATCAAGATAGCCGATTAATATCTGAACTAATGATGAATCAAATGCTGCAGCATATCCCTTTGATCCATCCAAAGTCTTGCCTTCACGCTTCATTGCTTTAAGTTTACCGATAAGATTACGAATTCTTGAAGCAGCAAACATAGCAACAAGTGCTGTAAGGAATTGTTTAATCCAATCCCAAGCCTTAGCAAGACCAGACTTGATTGTATCCAAAGCTGATTCTACAACAACCTTGGCTGTATCAGGAATTTGAATTGATGATGTTTCACAGAAAGCCACAATTTCAGCACATTCAAATGCATTTGAAATGCTAGCAAATGCAGCAGCCATTTCCATGTAAGATTCAACAACGGCAGCAGAAAGCTCTTCAATAGTCTTTTCTGGTTCTACTTCAGCAGATTCCTGAACGAATTCTTGCTGCTGAAGGAAATCTGTCATACTTACCATTTATATCATCCTTTCGTATAATTATTTTTTCTTGCTAACTTCAAGAAGCAAATAACAAGAATCTGTATAAGCCTTCTCGATGTTCTTTTCAACATCCATAAGGTTGTTAGACCATTCCTTGATTCCTTCATTGATGGATTCACATGATCTAGCAATTCTCTTGTTATCCTTAGAAGCTCCATCACACAACTCTTCGAGTTTGTGCATTGATAACTTCTTTGTTCTTGTATCGCTAGCTTCATTTATGACTGCATCGGCAATCTTATATACTGAAAAGATTGAGTAACATAAAGATGTAACATCCTTCATTGTAACTCTCTCAGTATAGTTCTTGTCGGCAGTTACTTTATCTAAGGACTTAAGAAGTTTTCCGCCATCTGATAAGAGAGCAGCAACATCCTTCATGTCCTTAACTGTATTCTTTTTGAGGTTTACTCTTCTGATGAGAAGACCAATAGCTTCTTCGCCGAATACAGTGTCAACGGATAAATCAAAAGCATATAATGAACTTGATATGCCTTTGCCGTAGTCTTCCGCCAATCTAGCAGCGTATTTTCCTTTTATGAATCTCTTAGAGGTTAAGTCAAATTTCTTGTCCTCTCTGAACATTTCTTTGCACAGAGGCTGAACAAAACCGCTGACAAAATTTTGCATATCGAGTGACACACCGTATCTTTTGCCGACAGCAGCTAATGCTTTCAGGTTCTTATCACATACACTCTTAAGCTTCTTTGCTGTAGAAATCATAAGATCATAGTATGCTGAAAGTTCTTCTTTTACAGCACCATTTGCGGCACCAATTGCTTCATTCTTTGATGTAGGCAATCCAGCTGCAGCTGCGGCTTCCTGAACGCATTTGACTTCATCATCTTCGAGTTCGGAAATATTACTAGCTGCTTCAAAGATACCGGAACTTACATTTATCTTGTGATATGCTTCCTGAATATTAACATCTTCAGCAGACGCATTTCCAGTATACATATCAAGCATAAGATCGGAAGTCTTCATAGCTATAAATTTCCTTTCAAAAGATTTTTACAAAAAATGATACTATTAATGTACTAGCCCCCCGGTACATTAAATTCTTATTTTCTGTAAATTTACAAATGAGTTGTAACACTAATTCTTATTAGCGTTATTATACAAGCTGTGTATTATTTTCCATACGGAGTTTGCCCATGTTGATAAGCTGGATGGCCTGATCCTTATAAGAATTTATAATGTCAGACTTAAGGGCCCGGTGTTCTAAACCGGCTTTGGTGAGCATTGCGTATCGATTATCTCCATCCCTTTTTGCGAGAAGTAAAGCAACCTGCGCAACTGCTAATGCCTCCTTCTGGTCATCAGTTAAACGAACTGCATTTTTGATATCAATCCCATTAGCTAATGCCATATCCTGAAGCTTGCGATTTTGCTCAAACTTTGCAAAAAAATTATTTAGACAATCAAGAATTTGTTCATCGGTCATCATATAGATTTCCTCCTTTCTTTGATTTACTATTGGGTCGGGAATTCCCGACCCAATTATCAATCATACTCATCCATTTCATCATATGTTTGGATTAGAGTAATAGGATTGTCGAATAGTTGATCATATTGTTTCGTAGCTAATAGAAACTGAATGTTCTTAATCTTGGCGAAGCTTGATCTTTCTTTTTCTGAAATGCGAATGTAGTGGTAGTATTTTTCAATGTATCTTTCTAATGACTTAGATAGATTATCTAAATCTTCTTCAGTAAATCTCTTACTGAATTCTGATTTTGTATAATTAAATATCATTTACTAATCACTCCTTACATCTATTCAACAATTAAAATATATACATATGTAATATTAAATATTTTCTTTAACGATCTTATACATTAAAATTTGAAAGGAAGTATTTCTATGTACGAAATGAATTTAACCGATAAAGAGTTTCAGAAAACCTTAATCGATTCTCGTGATGATAGTATGTATCTCATTCCAATGTATGTAATAGTATGCAATAAANNCTGGATATAGATATGATCAAACCTCGTGTATCAGAAACTCTGTTCAAGGTAGGTTTTGGTACTAGCCATTCTGTTATTAGTAAACCTAACAATTTCCCAACAGCTTTATTCTACAATTTCAATGTAACTCCATTATTCACAGATACAAATGAAGAAACAGATATCTCAACAAACTATTTTGTTTTAGAAGAATCTGCTTTTGATGATTATGATGTTGAGACTGAAGAGAATCCTGTACTCGCTAAGATCTATGATGAGATCAATACATGGATTCAGCGTCTATATGATATGTATAGGGAATGTTTGGATAATACTCAAACTGAAACTACTACTGATGAAGAAGAAGATCAACCTGATACAGATGATGATTTAACTTACTTTGATTAATTTTTTCTTTTTCATATGTATATTATAAATTTGATACTTAAACAAAAAGAAAATGTAGTATAAGGAGTGAAAAGGATATGTCATCAGATAAAGAGTTATATGAGTTTAAGATACAGCTACTGAATACAGGATACTTCAAGAAACAGTCAGGACAAGAATATGTGTGTACATGTCCTTTCTGCGGGAAAAGAAAGCACTGTTATGTAGTATTTGATTTAGTCGGAGATAAACCATTACTATTTAACTGTTTCAGATGTAATACATCAGGAATCGTAAATCAAAAGTTTCTGGAGTATTTCGGTTTAGAGAATATGAAAATTCCGAAAACCAAAACTTTGAGAAAGATTGATATAGCAAACGCGATATCGAGTACAAACAAAGTAGTCATGTTCAATATCAATAACATTAAGAAGATTAGATTGTTCAGGGACTACATCAAGTACAGAGTCAATGTAGAAGCTACTGTGGATGAAATGATTCAGTTCCAATTATTGACAGAACCAAATTTATATGCTCGAGAATATCTTGGAGAAAACTACGATGACAGTTGGTTTGATACAAGTGTTTGGTTCAAGTTAGATAATGGAAACATTCATGGTAGAAGTTTAGTATCAGATGAACAAAGATGGATCAAGTTCAAGAGTAGAAGAATCAATACAGTGGGAACTTATTCGATTAAGAATTCATTTGATATTGAAGGTGATATCACGATCTGTATTTGTGAGGGTATCTTCGATTGCATTGGCTTATACTATTATTATCATTATAAAGAAATAGATGGTAATTTTGTATTCATAGCAACTTTGGGAAAGAACTATGAAGTGGGAATCAAGAATGCAATAAAGAAAGGAATATTCGGTGATTCAGTCAATATCCGAATATATAAAGATTCTGACGTTGATAATGTGTGGGTCAACAGAGAATACATTCCATTGTTCAAGAATATTAGTGTTTGGGAAAATACTAAGGCTCATGATTATGGAGTACATATTGAGAATATCGATGCTAAAAAGATAAAGAATATAAGATAGGAGGAGGGGCATTGAGCCCCTCTCTCCAACTTATATTTTTTATACAATATCCCAGTTATTTGTTTCTGAGTTATGAATCAGCATCTGAGTTCCATTTGCAGTTTCATTGAATACTACACACTTATCAGATACATCATGACCATTTGAATCAGTTACTGTTCTGATTGCTGATCTATTGAGATTCTTACCCTTGACTGTTTGGAGTAATCTCAATGATGAACTTGATTGAACTGTTCCATCATTGCTCTTTAATGTATAAGATGCAATTCTTGGGAATACCAATCTCCAGTTACCCAATGGAATTTGTACATCAGCGATTGATTCACCAATAACGGATTGAGTTGTTCCAACCGTCATAAATGCATATTCAGGTTGCTGATATAATGGTTCATTACCAAGTGGAGTATATGACCTGTTATCACCCATACGATTTGACATGATATTGAAATTCAGTAAACCATTTGCGGATACTAATGGAATTGTTCCATCGTATGTTGTTTGAAGATTAAAGTCATTCCATTCCATTACACCAAAGCCATTTTCATGTGTATATGAAATGTATGGTTCTTGAGTTCTATCATTGATATGATATTTCTCATGTCTGTTGTATGTTGGAGAATAAACCCACATCATCGGACCATAATCCTTTACATCCCAAACGATTGTTGTATTTGCATTTGTATTTACATATGAATTATATNNNTGTAAGCAAACTCAAATTCATTCTCAGTACTACTATCAGTCCATCTCCAAACCAGATATGAATCAAACATACCTTCATGATTATTCTTGATTGCTTCAAGAACTGATGAAGTTACTTTTGATGTGGCTACTAATGTCTTCATTGGAGTTACACGGAAACCACATATGTCAACAGTCTTATTTACTGCTCCAATGATGTTGTCCATGATATATGGAGTATATTCATCATCAATAACATTGATCATTGAAGATGTTGACATTGTCTTGAGTACTGTTTCAGTATTCTCAATATCAGTATCTTCTTTGTTTACTGAGATAGGACGGAATGATGGTACATTTGTATTTAAGTAAGCTTCCTTAGCCGATACACCATCAGTTTCACCAATGATATGTCCATACTGATCATATTCATATTTTTCCGTTGTAGAGTATTCATATGCTGAAATCTGGTGAATCTTATTCCATCCCTTTGCCCAAGCTTCCTTGGTTGTATCAGCTTCATAATATTCTCCATAACGAGTATTTGGATTCAGATAGTATGTGTATAAATACAAACCATCTTTCTCCTTTACGAAAGCAATCAAGTTTTCTTTTATTTTGTCCTGTTTTGTACGGATCTCATCGTAGTTTGAAATAAAGAAGTAAACTTGTAATCCAGATCCAGTACCACTAGAACGTGATGACTTGAATGATGTGGTATAACCAGTTTGACCACTCTGCATTTCAAAGTTACTTAAACTGATATTGATTGATCGATCATGTGGTACAACTGATATGCTTGTTACGATACCGCCTGTGATTGTTCCACCTTCTTCTACGATTGGTGTAGCATCAAGTACTTCGTAATCCATACAAGCACCACCAATGATGATTATACCAATATCATGTGCTTGATATCCTGTACCGCCAACTGAGATGAATGCATCGAGATAATCTGGATCTACTTCTGGAGCTAAGTTTACATAATCACGTAAATCATTTTCTGCCGCCAGTAGATTAACGCGTGACAAGTTGTCTTGTACTGTGTTATCGAAGATAAATGCATTGCCTTGTGTAGGATCATTGTTTACTGGAATATGCATTCTGTCAACCATCGTTGGTAATACAACTCTTCTTCCGAGTGTATTATATAATCTTTCGATATCTACATTCTTGAATGGTGTACCAGTACGAACATACTTTTCATCAACTACACTTACTGGAGCTAAACCTTCAACATTCATAAACTGAGTTACTGATGTTGGAATATCACAGATACGAGCTACAGTACGAGCCGGCTTAGGATGTTCAGAAATTGCATTGTTCTCATATTCGATTGGATCGTTTGAGATAACATAGATTCGACCATATTCATCCGTAGTTAATTCAGATGCAGATGGATCTTCAACTTCTTTACCAGGATCGAAAATCAATGCAGCTACTTGACGAGAGTCAGGAGTGTGTTCATTGTAGAATGGAGTATTATGAATAGCATATACTGAAAGATGTTGCGGAACTGCGTTGTTCTCATCAATATCATTCAACCATTCAGGGAGACCATCCCATTCATTTAATTGATGTGGATAACGAGCTTGATCTGAGTTTATAGCAGATGACATCTCCACACCAGCATATCCCAAATCATCATCATTTACAGACACGAATGATGATGAACGAGACATATTTACATCGAGAATTGGAGTTAATGGATTACGTGCTAAATCAGCACAGTTTACATCATACTCACTCAATGCAATAGTATACTTTGAAGCATCTACATATGTCCACGGTAATGTATTATTCATTCTAATGGACTCGATGTTTTCAGGAGTATCTAAAGTAATACGATGAGTTGTAGATGAATAAACATTTTCAAACTCAATTGCATTGATATTAAGATTCTTAGCATAGTCTGCGGATGTTCCATCAAATGGATTTAATGGATCTGAATAAACGTTGATTGTCCATTCATCAGTTGTTGAGTCATCTGGTGTAGCATCCATGTTACCATCAATGCCGACATACATATGAGCTACATATTTAGATTCAGTTCCTTCATTACCAAAGTAAACTAACTGTTTGCCCTGTAATGAAGTATTGTCTGAGATTGTTGAGTTTGGACCAACATTTGTATTATCACAAGTAAACCAGAATAATGGGAATCCAATCTGAGTATCTGAGTTAACTTGGTCTGTTACATAAGTACCACTTGTACCGGTACGATGTATTGTTAACATACTCATGTTTGAATCCAATGGATAATAGTATGTAACATTTGTTACATCATTAGCGAATAATACATCAGTTGATATAGTATATTCACCTTCACCATCCATCATCTGGAGTTTTGGTCGAGTAGTTGTACGAATCCACTTAGTTGCATAAACTTCATCAGATGATGCAGATGCAGCGAATGGAATGTAAATCTCAGTAGCATTAGTAAACTGAATTCTGTAATTCTTATATTCAACATCAGTTTCAGTCATATAAGGATATGACATTGATTCGATTCTTGCAAACATCAAACCATTTACTGCTGATGAATAAGTGAATGCAGAATAAGCCGGTGAAAGCACTTTATTCAGATCAGAAGTACCAAATCTGATTTCTGATAACATGTTTGTTTTGTATGGTATCTTTTCTGATTTTACAACGATATTAGATCCATGGTTATCGATTTGACCTTGGAAGATATCGCCTGTAACATCATCTTGAACCTGTTTCTTTTTATCAGTTTTCAGTAACCAATGTTTTCTTTCTTGATTCATCAAGAAACTCAAAACATTAGTACCACCGTAATAGATTATTTTATTTGGTGTACTCATAGTATACCTCCTTCATTAAATTAATAAGACCCACTTATTATTGCGGAATATGTATTTCTCATATGTGTTATGAGTCTCTCGATCAATAACCTTAATGAGCATACTAACGTCAGTAATATCAGTACCTTCGATATCATATACTCTCATGCTGTTCGGAATACCAGTTTCAGATGTTTCTGGTTCATATTCAAAGATATAAATCGGTGGATCGAATCCATCTGCACTATCTATTGAAACATTGATATCAACTTCCTGTTGATTCAGCATTAAATAGTCACCGATTAACTGTGGAGGAACACCGGTTGTCAATGATGATACAGGATTTGATAAAACTTCCGTTCCAACAGCGTGTTCCATCTTAATATCATCACGTTTGTATATCGATCCACGTTTCATATATTCATGAGTAATAGCATATGAGAATAACTCAGAACGTGACATCTTAACAGCATCATCATATGATAAATTAAATGCTTCAGTGCAGTATGATATCAGCTTTTCTTTAGATTCAACCTTAAGATCTGCCAACTCATCGTATGCAGTAGGAATTCCGAATTCATTATAATGGTATAAATTGGAAATTGTTGTGTTATTTGATGAAATCCATTCAATATCAACATCTTCAGGATTTTGATACAAGATATCAGCATAAGTATATTCACCATTCTTAGCAACACACTTCATGGTTGGATCAAGATCATAATTTGTTGACGGATCTTTAGTTTTATTAACATGATTTGGGAAGAATAAATACAGATTTGGTTGTTTAGTATTAATTCTCTCAGGAAGCATGAATTTATTTGATGAATTATAAATGTGAGATACATTCAATTCATTGTATCGAGGTAAAAGAAATTCATTAGTTGGTTTTTCATCACCATTCTTACGTTGATATGGTTTATTTGCAGTAAATGTGTATACAACACCCTTTGTATTATCCAAAGGATCAGGTCTTACCGCAGCAACTAAACCAACTTCGTGATATTCTTTTAATTTATCTGAAATATCAATGGTTTCATCATAAATATCCTCGTATGTGACTTCAAAAGTATCAGGATGACGATATTCAAAACGATTTTCAATACATTCATCATCGATAATGTTCTTCGATACAATATTATTGTATAACATTGATGAATTTAAGTCACGACGTCTACGTTCTTCTTCATCATAAGGATTATCCTTAACCGGAGCACCTGTAACTTGAACTTCCTTTGCCCATTCATCACCATTATATGTCCATAACCAGATATTTCCGATTTCGTCATACATGTACGTGCGAACTTGGTGTAACTCTTCGGTCTCAACACGATCTAAGCTATCCCAATATTCATCGGTAAACTCAAGAAGAAGCTTAAGACCTGAACCGTCACCAGTACGAGTATATGTATCCCATCCAGTGAATGATGCATGTATATTAAATGGATCAATTAATGGTACATTTGTCAAATCCATTTGAACTTGGGTAGCTCCAGATGTAGCACCACTGCTGACAGCTGTTACAGTACCATCGATTGCAACACCGCCGATCAATATGTAGAACTTATCACCGACAGTATAGCCAGAACCCATTGAAATGACTTCAAATGATCCTTCATTTAAGTCAACCTTAGCATCGAAGTTATCCCATTTACCATATTTCTCAAATATATCTTCAGAATGATACCAAACACGTGGACCAGCTGAATTAAATGGCAAAATATATAAACTATCAAAGCCGACACCACGTGATGTATTGACATATGCAGGACCAAGGTCACATTCATTCCATAATACATCCGCAGTTTCATAATTGAATGAAGCATCTGTATGAGTATAAGCAGAATCGAATACCAATGTTGGTGCAGTATTCTGTACATGTATAAGTTGATCAAATGAAGTTGGTATATCACAAATACGTGCTAATGTACGTAATGGTTTATTGAAATCAGTACCATTGTTGATATATTTAATCGGATCATTAGTTACAGCATATACACGAGCATATTCTTTCTCAGCATCAAACTGAGCCATACCAAGTGAAAAGTATCTGTGACCATGATAAATGAATTTATCAAGATGACCCTTATTTGGAATACTTGAGTTTGAGAAATGGTTTACATCTTCAAAAGTAATTTCAGATGCACAGTTACGTTCATCTTCAACTAAATTAGTTCTACTCTTGAATCTGCCACTTTCAGTATCATAATAAATGATAATTGGCATTGATGGATCTGGTTTAGTAACTTCAGTAATTGGTAATCCAGAATCAAGAATTAAACCAGATGTTTGTTTGTCAATGGTACGTTGATTTGGATCATTAATTCGATCACGAATGGCATACATTTCAACATGTGATCTGTGTAAGTTTCTATCCATTAACTTACCAAAGTAATCTGGTAAACCATCGAATTTATCCAGGTTATGAATAACGCCAGTATCCTTTACAACTGCATTTGTTGTATAGTCAGTACCAGTATCTACATGAATACCCGATACAGCATCAATCTTACCACGATCAAGTACAGATCCAGTTGTATCTGGGGACATATTGAATATTGGAATTGGATCGGCATTCCATATTGACGGGGTTATTTGAGCACGATATATGTATCCTTCTTCAGGAGTAAACACACCACTATTAGTTCCAGCCTCCACACGATCGAAAGTCCATGCAGGAGTCGTATGAGAAATATCCTTAAAATCGAAATTCAAATATAACTTCATCTCATCTTTGTTATATGAGAATATCTCATATCCAAGGTAATAAAACATTTGTTGAGATGCATTATCTCGGTACATCAACACAATTGCATATTTATCGATTTCGGTTGTTTTATATCCTTCAGCCATGTTATTTTCATCAAAATCATCAAATGATGCAATGGCATATACATTTACTTGTATATCTTCTCCCGGTGGATGGTTTGCTATAAGATCATATTCAGGTATCTCTGTATATGGAACTGTCTTTATATAAAGATGATCCCAACAGTTTCCATCAACACCAATCATCAGATCTGGTACCATCTGATGATATATATTATTTATATGAGGCAACAAATCTAATCGGCCGGTATAACCCACCGGATCAAAGCCTTCAGATTCAGGTATAACATTCTTCCTGTATTGGAAGCCATCAATTACTATCCATGCAAATGGTAAATTTTTCCAATTAGCTTCCAAATTTACCAGTACAGAAAAAATTTCAGAAGAGGTCTCACTTATAGATTCAACATGAATATCTGTGGATAAACATTTATGCCACATATACTTGGTTTCAGATTCACCAAATACCAGACTCAATGGTATCTCATCAATTTCAGATGGATCTAATGTACTCGTAACCACCAATGTAGGTTCAGTAGCCGTTACATAGAATTCATCATACTTTACTTTTGGATCATCTATAGAAGAATATATTCCATATGATTCAGCACGTATAAACTTCTCAAGAGAGCAGTTATCAAACCTCAATTGATATGTTTTATTGGCCAAGAAAACATTCTCTTTCAATAAGGCAACCATCATGTTCTGTTGTTCTGGATGTTCGATCAGCTCAGAAAATCCGATATCAAAATAATCGGAAAAAGTATTCTCATCAAATATCTTTTTCAACGATGGTCTATCTAATAATAACTTTCTGGATTCAAGTAAGATTTCATTACCAAAGTTTTCAGATGTTCCGATATATTTCGAACCATCTGTGTCTTCATAACCATTAAAACGCTTTGTATGAGTTTCATTAAATGCATGCAGAAAGTTCATAGTAGCACGGACGGAATCCGGTGATAACATCGGATTAGCTTCGCGTATTTCGTTAGCCATAATATCATCTCTTTTCTATTTTTGATAAGTATATTATTAAAGCGGATATAGGAACATCTGTATATTCCTATTATTAAGAATTAAACTGAGGAGGTTTTAGCATGACGCATGAAATCATCAAGAAGATGAGACACCCAATCAAAGACATCAAAGTCGATCTTGGTAAAGATCTGCCATTATGGGTTTATATCAAAATGGCAATTCAAGACATTGAAGTCATCAATGAACTTGGACTTCATCCAATCAATGATGATGTGGCTATCCCATTTATCCACGTTATCAATTGGAAGTGGAATCCACACCCATTAGCAAAAGACATCGAGTACAAGAGACGTGAGACCGGTGATAAGGTTGCAACCAAACCAATCGGTGATATGCGTTTAGGTATCCTTGAATTCGACATCTATTGCGGAGCAAAAGACAAGAATAAGCGTCTGGAGAAACACATTGTTCACAATAAGATTTATGTTCCGATCGAGGATGATCAGGGCAAGTATCTGTGTGAGACAACGAAGTATTCAGAGTATCAGCTCGTTGATAAGTTACTGTACCCAGCTGGTAGAAACTCAATCATTTTAAAGAGTCTTCTTCCAATCGTAGTAGCTTATGAGGATGCTGAAGAAGTTTCAATAGACGGATATCATATTTACTCAAAGATTGGTATGGTTAAGATCTTCACAACCATGGAACCAATCCTTTCATGCTTTATGCATATCCCAGCTGTATTTTCTTATCTGTACGTTTTCCCAATCTTACAGTTCACAGATCATATAGCTGATGATAAGGATATGTATCATTACTTCCAGCCGTTACCAGATAAGCATATCTATATTAAAGGTCATAAGGAAGGTTTAGCAAGATTTGATTATTGCAGATCGATCCTTGTAATGGCTTGCCATCTGTTAAGAAAACATTTGCCTGATACTATTGAACAGGTATATGATCCGACATGGTGGGTTTATAAGTTATCATACTATGATGCAATGATTGAACAGCGTGGAGCTTGTCATGAAATGCATGTTGCACGTATGTTAGACACAATATCAGCTCAGGTACTTCCAATACCAGAGATTGATAAGCGTAATATGGTAGCTTTACTCAGATATTGCTTACAAACAGAATTCTCAGATATAAACATATATAGTTATGAGAATAAGAGATTAAGACATAATGAAGTCATCTCAACAATCATAACAGCGGATGTATCAGAGAAACTCAAGAAGATGTTTAAGTTTGGTGTGCTCTTAACAATGAAGGATATGATGCAGGCAATTAAGTTCAATCCTGAAATCATATTAAAGAACATGCATAAACTTGAGACGGTTCATGATACTGACTTTGCAAATGATCTTGATTATTGTCAGAACCTCCGTGCAACGAAGAAAGGTCAACCTACAGCGGCCTAACTATTCATATATGCGGGGAAGCCTCAGCTGGATAATTGAGGGGCTATCTGAATTCATTTCAGAGGTTGGATAAAGCTTCAACTACCAATTTTGTATTGGTAAAAATGTTGAAGATATATTCTCAATCCGCAGGCAAGAAACATCACAAGATGTATTCAGCCTCAACGACTAATTGTACACCCACAAGCTAATGGTGGGCATGGAAACGAATAGTATGCGATTGTCGATAGATAAGCGTATCACGATATAGTCTGTACATTCAACGAAACGTTGAAGAAGTTCATAAGAGAACTGCGTGTAGTTGCGATACATGTGAACACCCAGCCAAATTCGCTCGGAAGAATCGACAAACATAAGATCAACTTTGTTCAGAGACAGCTCCATCCAACAATGATAGGATTCATGGACTTACTTGAATCATCAAAGGATGTTGGACAGAGTTGTGTAATCTCTCCATGGGCTGATTTAAGTGAGTTTGCAAAGACAAACAAGAACAAGTTCCCAAATATTAAGTGGGATCTGTTTAAGTTTATTCAGGATAACTTTGATGACAATGCTTTGATATTTGAAGCTAATAACATTGAAGAGTTTAATGAGGTTCTGGATAAGCTGGTGATAAATGCAACATTCGATATGCATTATAATGTAAAAATGGAGGAAACTATTGATGAAGAAGCGAGTTGAGACCGTTCTATTCAGAGGAACGCTTAATTCAAACATGACAGTATCATACATGTATACATGGGATGATGCGTCAAAGTATAAGCCATTATCAAAGAATACGTTAATGGACAGATCAAATCAGCAGTTTGAATCTGTCAAGATATTCCCGAATATATTATTAACTATTTCTGAAGGATATGGCAGACCATTTGTTTCAATCGGAAATAATGGATACTTTGCATTCGTAACATTATTAGAGAAATCAGTTAAACAGGTATCTGAACATCTGTATGAGATCTTTCCAGATGTTGATAAGATCGAGTTTAGTGGTGACTCTAAGATGTTAGAGATATATCGCACAGAAAAGGCTTTAACTTCAGCAAATATAACAATGTTCCCAGTGGTATGGGTCAATGAAACATCTCAGTGCTTCCCGGCAATCAAGGTAACAACTCAGACACAGCCAAGTGGTATCTCAATACCTTTGGAAGATGCAATAGCAATGTCGAAGATGTTATCTTGCTTTGATCCGAATTCATATGGACTGATGATGTTACGTACGTTAGATAAGATATAATGGTGGTGATTTCATGGAGAGTAAACGAATATCATTAGATGGTGTTGAAACAGACTTCGTTGCATATGATAATGGTAGAATATTCGATGAACGTCTCCGTGAGTTCGTGGAACCTGTTGTATTAAAAGACTATGCATATGTAAAAGTATGGTTTCGACGTAAAGAGTATAAACTCATATTGAAAGATATTATAGCTGAATTATTCTTAGAGAAACCAGAAGGTTGTTCGAAGGTAGAGTACATCACGAATGATGTATCAAATAATTCAGTCTATAATCTTCAATATGTTCCAGATGATAAAACTGAAACCCGTGGTGTAACGACAGTATATAGTGAAGGACCATGGGGAGTAAATCATGACGAACAGAAAATACATCAAGTGTGTAAAATGATTGCAGAAGGATATCGAAATAAAGATATCGTGGAAGCAACTGGAGTAAATCGTTACGTCATCAAACGAATACGCTATTACAATAACTGGGCTCACATAGCACGTCAGTATGGGATTAAATCTCCAAAGCAAGAAACTGATGATGATTGGAGTCCAGAGATTGCAAAGAAGATAGCGGATTTATACAGAGAAGATCCAGAACGAACAACACCCGATATTGCAAAGCTAATGAATAGGCCAATGACACGTCGATTGGCTACTCGTTGTCGTGCAATAAAATATAATGTACGTAAGGAATTAGGATTATTAATAGATGAAAATGGGGAGGCTTAATGCCTCCCTTATTCTTCTATTATTTTTATTTTTCATATGTATATTATTAATTTGATATGAATGCCATACTACACATTCATATTGCTCAATAATCCCCCAAACGTAACATCCCTAAACTCTCTCGAGGCTAGAGAGTATAATAACTAGCCTCATCGTTTTAAAAACATTTAATTGTAGAAAGGACATTATTATGAAGAAAAGAACAGTAAACCAGATCAGAATCGATGCAATGAACAGACACTATGCAGAGGCAACGAAACTTGAAAACAAGCTTACAGAACTTGAAGTATCGGACGAAACTATCGATAATCTTTTGGATTTATTTGATCTCACTTTAAGATCACACTTAAGATATATCGATGCGTTAGAATTCATCAAAGCGGTTGGTGAACTGCCACCGTCGATCATAGGATTTTTATATACTATGATTAGCGTTTTAATGTTACCATTTTTAAGTTCTCCATTTCAGAGAACATACAGGTTTTCTATGCTACTCAACATGAAAATGCTGTTAGCTGTGGAATTTTGGTATGGCAAAAAGATTGTCATGCCAATCTTAGAATATAGACAGCAGATCCAGCTGATTAAAAAATAATGGATCAATGTAATTATTAAATATTTTAGGAGGAATTTATTATGTATCTTTCAAAGAATCTTGATAATAATATCGCTTCTAGAGGATATCATACGGGATATCCATTTATGACTGTTCACTGCAATTCTGAAGGTCTATATGTAGCAAAAGAATTACCAGGACACGAGGACTATTACTCAGAATCTTCCGAGTGTATGGTGAAGAGGATACAAAACAATACATCCGACCCATATATGTCATTGGGAGTATACCGCACAGATCTACCTGCTGGTAGAACCCATACTGTTAGTGGGTTTATCAGCAATGTATATGTACCGGTAAACTTCACAGTTAATGCAGTGCCTAGACATGAGTTCATCTTCATATTTGATATTGACCATAGGGATACCAAACATCAGTACGTTTATATGAATAGAAGTGACCGCGTGATTAACAAAAATGGAATTCTTCGTGATGAAGAACTATTACGCTGGTGTATCGAAAGGGATACACCCGCATCAGAAGATCTCTCACGTTATGATTTTATGATCGGCGATATGGAAGTTACAGTATGGATTCCAGGAAAATCAAAATTCGTAGTAAATCCATTCTCCAACTCTGGAAAACGGCTTATAGCATGTTTATGCTCTTTCATTAAAAGACCAATAGAAAGAGCACTATCTATAATTCCACTTGAAAATTACAAGAGCTTCTACGTAAATTCTAAATGGAAAATCCTTCGTAATGAAAAGGATGAGTGGTATAAGTGGACATATATCAATGGGTCTGTTATACCTACGGAAAAGCTTGACCCAGAATGGTTTTCAGACAATGGTGATATGAAATTCATCTGTTCAGAGATCAACCAATATGGTGACATCATATGCACGCTTTTCTGCAAAAATGGAAGAAGCAAGGATGTACGAATTCCGAAGAAATATCACTTTGAAAATCCGTGCTTCAACCTACGTGAAACAGTTTTAAGAATGGCTCCCAATTCTATGTTCGTAATCGAACAGACGAGGATGGGAAACCATTTTTAAAATAAATCTCCACATCAATCGAACCATTGCAATATCGAGGCCCCCTGAGCGGGGCCTCTGATTATGCAATGAAATATTTTTTATAGTTGCGCGTTACCGGTTAAACGGTTTACGAATGAAGTAAAGTCAGACAATACTGCATTACCAATAACAGAGTCGATATTTTTTATCGTGTTAGCCATCAATGCTAAACGGGCAGTCAAACGTACAGCACCATTCGGTCGATATTTATCAACACCGGCACAAACAGCAATGTAGTCGAACATCGTATGGTTGTTTAAGAATGTAGATGCACGATCTTGTGGTGATGTCAATAATACATGCTGTAAGTCAGTAACAGTCATTGTGATATCAACTGATAATGGATATCCATGAATAGATAAGTCTTTACCAGACTGATTCTTATTTACTGTAACTGATGTTACCATTCCCAAACGAGTACCCCACAAACCAGGGATATTACACTGTACAAGTGGAGGGAATGCATATGATGACGCGTTATTTTTTGTCAACTCAGGTAATGCCATTCCCAATATAAAGAAATAAGGTACTAAGATATCCATCAAATATGAGTATGGATCTCCACCTGAAGCATTTAAGTGTATTGTAATATCACGTGATTGTGTTGATGTATGTGATTTGAATATCTGTGGGTAAATTGTATGGTTACCAACGAAGGTACGAGCAAATGATCCCGCAATAGCAGCAGTAAATCTACCAACACCCGCAGTCATATTTGTCAATACAGCTTCGGCTGCATTGATTGCACCACCTGCTATATTGATAATAGCATCATCGATAGAGTTTTGTGATGTATTTGTTAAGAATGCAATTTCATTACCGATATCAGCACCCTGGTTGATTACAGTTGAATATATTTGGGAATCTCCAACTTCATTCTGGTATGTTTCTGCCACACCAGCAGGGTCGATCATGAATGAAACATACTGAGATGTATCACCTGTGATTGTGTCTAAACCAGTTACACTACCACGGTTCAAAATGTTCAATGAACTTTCTGTAATCCATTTAGAATACATAGACCATGGTTCTTTTTTGCCATAATGTTGACCCATTGACAATGGAATCATCTCATTACCAACACGAACACATGCATCTTGTAAACCTAACATGATTACAGCTGTATTGATCATCATCTTAACATTCTCAATGTATCCATGCCAGTTATGTTCGAATGTATAGAATGGCTGTTGAACTGATAATGATGTCAATAAAGCCGAGCTAATACCAGCTATTGCTTTTACAGTGCCATCTACTATAGTATTATCGACATATGAGTTTACTGATCCAGAATCTGTTTCTGAACCACCGGCAGAATTAATTGCATTTGCCAATGCTTCGATCATACTCTTAGATTCACCCAATGTTTCTTCATCCATTATGGCAACGCCATCATCCAAGTCACGGATATTCTCGGCAACTTTATATTTGATATCACCAGTATCATTCTTCAAAGCATTTATATAAGCTTCTTGAGCGATCTCATCTTCAACTAATCGGTCTACATTGGCATAACCACCAGATCCATCGGTTGATCCAAAGATATCATAAGTTTTTAATGCTTTTGCATACTTGATCATCAATGATATTGTACCGAAGATGGTTGATACACCGCCAGTAAACAGTGCTCTACCAACAACAAAGTTGGCTACTTGAGCATCTTGTAATATACGTGTTAAATAGAAATCACCAACCGGCCCATCAGCATCAGTTGATGCATCAGCAGATAATGTTCGTATATCATTTAAACTGGTTAATTGTGGTGGAGCACCAAATAGTCTTGGTGAATATGCAGTATATGGATTTGGCATCTGCATTGGAGATGCTTTATCAACAAAGTCTTTATCATAGCCAACACCGAGTGATGGTAAATAATATTTTGTATTACCGCTTAAAGTATTATTCTTTGAAGCTGATGATTTTACCTTTTCTTTACCGGCACTACTTGACCAATCTATTGCTTCGAAATTACCAGTCACTAATGACTTTACATTCGATGCATAATTCGTAATACCTGTTGATACAAAATTACCTAAAGCTTTTGCATCTGTAGCGAGGTCATTAGCAGCACCAGTTATACCAGTAACATATTCTGAATCTGCAATACTTCGAACGATACTTTTGGAATTTGCCATTGTTTCTTGTGCAGATCTAAATCCTTGAACGGTAGAACCGACAGCTGCAGCATAACCATATGCAACTTCACCCAAGGCATCAGTCAAACTACCTGTTTCAGCATAAGTTTTAACACCAGAGCCATATCCTTTTATGGTTGTCCAAACACCATTTACATAACCTTTTACAACTTGACCAGTAGCTTCTACAGCACTACCAACCACGGATTTATTCGATACAATATTGGCACTGCCATCAACAGCTGCACCAGTTTCCGTTGCGTCTGTCATAAGTTCAGCCATATTACCAGTCCTTTCTTTAAATATTTTTACACGGAGGTTTTATTATGGGTATATTCAATATAAAAAGTATAACGTATATTCCAAACCCAGGTCTTGATGGAATAGTCTCTTATTTATTATCAATGAATAATCATGATGACTATATTTTTGATCATGTATTTTTCAAAATAATACTTGATAAAAATGCAGGAAACATTGTAAATTATTTATATAGACTTTTATGGGAATCATCATATATTAAGTCATCAAAAATGTCAAATACTTCCAATAATACGGATGATATTGAGATTTACATTTCATTATCCGAAGCTATTGCAATTATAATGCAATGTACACCACCATTATTAGCATCTCGTATTTCAGAAGGTACAAAATCCATTCAAGATATTATTGATACTTTAAAAGTATTCTTAATGGAGGAATCTAAAGAGCTTACACATTATCAATCTATATTCAAAAAGCATATTCATTTTGAAGTTTTCAATACTATTGAAAATAATGACTTAAGTAGACTTGATTATTTGAAAGAAACTAACTGTGGAAGGATGTATTTGATAACAGCAAATACATCATTCGATGGAGTTATCAATCCAAAACCAGAAGAACATCCAATGACATTCTTAATGGTGAAAATATCAGATGCTAAACAGCTTAATATTTTTTATACTCTTATCAATACAATTCCATGTGCTGTTACGAATGTTACTGTAAAAGACACGATAATATATGTCCGTTTATTTGTATATGATTCTAATGTAGATGCTATTATTGATAGATTAAAAATATCATATAATAAATAATTTTTTATTTCATATATGTATATTCTTTTATTGTATGAATGATGAAGAAATGATGAATTTTTATTCATTATACATGTATATCATTCATAAGATACATTCCCAAAGAATGTATTAAAATCAATAAAAGGAGGAAATAGAAGATGCCGTCAGCAGAAGGAATAACGGGAATAGTTGCAGCTCTCGTAGCGACAGTCACAGTTGGAGCAGCAGCGATATCATCATTCCGGAAAGACAAGTTTGAGATGGACAGGATTCTCAGAGCGGACGAGGAGATGTATGAGAGAACTCGGTATTATCCGCCACCACCACCGATGAATTATTATCAACCAATTCAGGGATTTCGTCAGTTGGATGTTAATTGGGTAGACACGGGGTATCGACCACCAATGTATTGTGATTCACCAATGTATTACAATTCAATGTATCCGAATCCAGAGGTATCGTTCGATAATGGAGATTCAACGATTCGAGCGATTGCCAACAGACCACCAATGCCATCACCGATATTTGGTTATGGTTACCGTCGTTAATAATTCCATTAGGATGTATAACATATGAATACATCGTGAGGGAATTAATATATCAAAGGAGGAATAGTAAATGTCATTTACATCACCAGTAGCAGGTCCAGATGTTGGAACTATCTTCAATGATGCTATTCAGAGTAGCACAGAGGCAGTAGCAACAGTTGGAAACATGTATCAGCAGGCTCAGCAGGCATTCTCAGGTTCTAGACGAGAGATGTCTCCACAGCCACAGCAGAACCCATATGCAAATGTTCCAAACCCATATCAGTTCTCAGGACCTCAGCCACCACAGCAGACTCCAGCATATCTCCAGCCAACTTATGGTTATGGATATGCAAACACAAATGGATATGGATATGGTTCCGCACAGCCACAGGCTGAAGTTGGAGTACCAGGATATTCAAATCCAATGTATGGAAAAGGAGGATACTGATGGGATCTTTTAAGCAGTTCTGTGAATCATCAGCGATCATCGCAGATAAGAAGTCAGTAGATATCGATGCGGATTATGAAGATCCAATACTCGATAAATTCATCGCGAACATGAAGAAGACTTATAATGAGAATGTATCACTGACATACATTCAGAATGCATTTAAGTCAGTTGGTGATCTTATCGATACCATCTCAGCAAAGTATGCAGATGGAGATATTCCGAATGGAATTATCAATAAGATTGCAAAAGGAATGTTCGATAAGCCATATGCGGAATTAGCAGATACAGAATGCAAAATAATAAACGTTCTCAGTATCTACTATGTTATATCAAATAAATAATTATTAGGAGGAAATCTAAAATGGCTAAAGATTATGCTATCAGAGGCAACTCAAAAATGACACAGGTTGATCGTGACACAATCACATCAGACCAGCTCGCGCAGTATCTCGAAGCTGAAATTCTTGGTTGTCCAATCAAGACAGACTTCATCACAACTCATGGTCCAGGTGGCGGATGCTATGTCGTTCTCGATCTTACAATTCACGATCAGTATCTCACACAGCAGGCTCAGACAGGAAACTATGTTGAAAACTTCCTCGCAAAGCATGCAGCAGCAAGTAAGTTCAACGGCGGCATCATCGATGCTCTTAAGCCTTTCATGTTCCCAGAAGACTGGACAAGAGTACTCTCTTCAGAGGATGCAATGAAGAAACTTACAGACATCGGTATTCTCGGCGGCACACTCTCACACGTAAGAATGCACTCAGTATTCAGAAAGTCAGAAACTTACAATGAGTGGGCAATCGCACTCGATACAGAAAAGCTTCTCCGTCACTACTATTCAAACCCAACAACAGGTGAGATGGAAGGCCAGTTCCGTATCGTTGAAGTAGCAGGTGAAAGAGCTCCTGGTATCACATGGACAGTAGAAATCATCCGTGATGGTTCTATCATGTCTTCAGCAGGAGTAACAGTTGATGCTATCTTCAGATCAGTAAGATAAGATAAACATAAACAAACAGCGCACCAATAAAGAATCGAGTGCCCGGATTTTTCCGGGCACTTTTTTCTTTATCAATTTTTGGAGGTTTTTGAGATGCTCATTGATTTACATACAGCTTTGGAATGTGTGGAAACATACTATACCGAAGATACTAAACAAACGGTTACTCTCGGATGTATGTGTGGTACACAGTTATTCAAACATATATTCGATCTTTCATTAGGATATTTTACTTTTGGCGATATATTACTCATCGAAGGTTGTCAAGACTTTATTGGTTTATCAGAACCATCACCAGCTAACAACCATTTCTATTATGCTTCTTTATTAACTAAGAAAGCCGTTAGATCATTATTCAATGATTTCAGTAATCCTTTTGCCATGAGGATACTGAATAACGGAAATCCCGTTAATGAATACAGGTATAATATGGATATTAAATTTATTAACCGTTTCAAGTTAGTATTAGTATGTGATGCGCATCTCATATCCCAAAATTACATTTCTGAGTTACAGAAATATGTATCTGGTAAGCTGGTTATGTTTGTTGACCCATTTACTGTTAATGGTCAGCCATATGCTGATGTACCGACAGTTACGTATGCTACAGCGGAATGTGATTCATTAACTGCACTAGCACGTGATGTTTACGGAGTTGATACAAACTACGTTAAACAAGGACCAAAGATGTTGGATGTAATTAATATTGCAGCTCCAAAAACAGCTGGTAAGTTTATGAACTGTCAGTATGTTACCAATGATACAGTATACTATGAACTTATGAAAGATAAGCTGGAAGCCATAGGTATCAAGAAAGGTTATAAAGTCTTAGTTGATGATAACCAGGTTATGAAGTATACGATGGATCCTTTAGATAGAAATGAACTTTCTAGAGAAGAAGTTGTAGTTAACCATCATTCGTTGATGGATATCGTTGCAGGTAAAGGTATAAGTAATCTTCATACTGAAATTACATGTAGATTGAATAACTTTAAAAAGGTATTCCATCCACATGTCGATTTTAAGTCAACATTCAAGAATCCATTTACAACTGATAATTCGATTCTCAAGGTTATTCCAGGTAATCTTTTAACTATCGAACAAGCATCATATCATAAGTTCGATAAAATCATATTCATTCAGAGTGCTTATCATAGACTGACTAAACAGGAAATGTATACTTTAATGAATATAACTGAACACCTCACAGTACTGGAGGAATAGTTATGATAATATGGAAGAGGATTAAATATCGACAAGCGTTAAGAGAGTACAAACAAATCGTAGCTTCGATATCTGATCTTACCGTTGGATTACTCAAGGATCTAAGTAGCATTGATGATTTTCTTGGATATCCAGATTCAGATGATTTGCTTATTCTTGCAGAGATCCAGGATCTCGGATTACTCATAGTCCGATATAACAACAATGCATTAGCTCATCCAAGCACGATACTTGCACTCTCAAAATATGGAGATGTGATTAGACAGTTTAGAAAGCTAATAAAGCTTAAATCTGATTTCATTACAAATAGCAATCAGCTCATCGCTTTACAATCAGTGACTCGCCAGATCGAAGCCAATGAAGATGAAGCTGGTATCGAATTACACGTTAAAATGCTCAATACTAGTGAAAAAATGGTATTTGATATTCGAAATACATGCAATATGATTCACAGTAAATTGTTGATGGATACATCAGCTATGCGAAATGCAATTCGAATTGAAAANNCTAATACTGATATCATCAGAGATCATTTTAAAGGTAAAAAGAAACATTCGAGGATTGAATTGAAAATCAGTGATACAAATAAAGGAGAAAGTTCAGATGGCTAATTACAATGAATATTCGACATGTAAGCATGTCAACGTCATTCCAGAACAAGATTTCAAGGAACTTGTTGCTGAAACTTTCAATACTATTGCGGAAGTATTGAGAAGCACTTATGGACCATATGGTTCATCAATAATCATCTCTGAAAGTAATGAGACTATCACAACCAAGGACGGATACAATGTATTTCAGTCTTTAGGATTCTCTCATAACTATAAGAAGATGGTTTATCTCGCTATTAAGAAGATTATCGAACGAGTAAACAAGAATGTTGGTGATGGTACCACATCTTGCATTCTCATTGCAGATAAATTATTCAGAAATCTTGAAGCTATTCTCAAAACACCAGATGACAAGCGTCAGACCCTGAAAATGCTGGATGATATTGAGAAATTTCTTCAAGAACCAGTGGAATTGGATGAATCTAAACCAGGTACACCAGTTCCACTCAGAGAAGAGCATTTTAGGAACATCATCAGATTAGCTTCTAACTATGATGATGAACTTACGAACATCATTACAGATGCTTTTGATCCTAAATTTGATGAGGAAACTCATAAGCTCATTTCAAAGAGAAACATCATTCCAGAAGCTATGCCAAGTGATTCAGGTGTAGTTTCATATAAGGCAGAACAGCTTCCAGGTAAGTATCGTGTTCGTGTTGAAATGAACACTGCTTATTCTCAGGCATTATCAGTTCCAACAAAAATGAAGGTTGTTCTCTTTGATCATGCATTTACCCAGAATGACTGGGCTCTGTTAACTGAAAATCATGATAAAGAAACACCAGTTATCGTATTAGCAACAGATTTCTCACGTCAGTTCATGGATAATGAATATCTCAGATATCTCAAGCAGCGTGAACTCGTTAAGATGCCAGTAAGATTCCTTATCGGCAGAATCAGAGGCTGTTTCGTACAGAATGAGATCCAGGATCTTGCAGCGGTATTAAAGCAGAAGCCATGGTCTTTATCAACTCATATGAATGTGGATTATGATCTCATTCCAGAATATGATGTTCAGGTATATGGTGGAAATTGCTTATGCTTTGATAATGTAGAACCGCCAACTGAGTACATCGAGAACTTAAAGTTCGATATGAACCGTGATCTCTCAAAGTCAATTGCAAAGCGCAATGACTTCCTTGAGAGAATTACAGCTCTCGAGATGAAGACTCAGGATACTTTACTCACAGTAAAGGCTACTACATCTCTCGAAGCAAAACTCATTACAGATAAGATCGATGACTGCGTTTCTATCATCAATTCGGCAGCGATGAATGGTGTTGTACCAAACATGCTTCGTTTTGCATATAAACGTATGACAGATATTGATACTGAAAAGGATGAAAATCCATTATGGCATAAGATCAATGTGGCGATAATGGATTCAATCAAAGGATTATTTGATGACATCTGGAAGTCAAAGTATCTCAACGAGAATATCCTTACAGGAGAACAGTTCAATGAACATTTCTATGATGAAGATACTTGGCAGTCATTTGACATCGTTACAGATGAATTTAAGAGTCCTTCAGAATACTGCACATCATCACAGTATGATCTCGAAGTGTTAGTTGCAGCGATTTCAATCGTTAAGTACTTAATCACATCAAAGGCATTCATATTCGATGCAATGTTGTTAAGACAGTCGATGTCGATGTCTCAGATGATGGGAGAAGAATAAGCCTACCTAATAATTATTTGATACGGAAAGACCGGGGAGTATTCCCCGGTATATTTTCCGGAAACAAATAACAAAATTGTACCAACTTTTTGAAAGGATAGTACAATATATGAAAACACTAAAGACTTCATTATATAGAGCAATGGCATCTATCTTAGTTTCAGATAATGCCGAATTCAAATCTATCAGAAACGTAACACTGTTTTCTCAGGTTTTATCGATATACCCATCCAAGGTAATATATGCATTAGTAGCTCACAGAGTCATTTCATTTTATGAAAAGAATATCTTCAAGATAGATCTTTTGAAAGAAGTAATGACTGAAGAGGGTGAAGATCAGGAAGTAATCAATACAATTGATGAACTTAGAGCTTCACCAGAAGTAACCACATCATCAGAAGTAACTGAGTTGTGTATAATGTTTGCAGATTACATCAAATGGTCTCGAATATTAAAGAAGAAAGACTCGTTCTTATCATCTTTGGATATGGTTGATGCTGATGAAGCACCAAATCGAGAGAATATGAAGCAATTATACAATATTGCATCAGATATTGTAGAAGCTTATAATTATGCAAATATCACAGAAACATCACATACTTTTGATACGACTGATAAAGATGCGATGAAACATATCGTCGCAGAAACCATTGATGCTCGTTCATCAGATAAGGTTATATGTACAGGGGTTCGTGGATTAAATATGATATTATCACCGGGATATCTTGGTGGATACGTTTATGTATACTCAGCTCTTCCAGGTTGTTACAAATCTGGTATCCTGTTAAAGGGTCACGTTGATACATTAAAATATAATACACACCTTAAGAATATAACCGGCGGAAAGACGCCGGTATCTATGTATATATCTATGGAAAATACAATGACTCAGACAATCAGAAGATTGTGGTCACTGTTGTATCCATCTGCAGATATGTCGATGTTTACAGTTGATGAGGTTACTGATATGATCGAACAGGCATTGACTGTTAATGGTATGAGATCAGTAATCTTGTATTATGGATATCGAGAGAAATCAACGAGAGATCTACAGAACATCATTCAGGGTTATAACACAGATAAGGCAGAAGTTGTAGCTGTATTCTTAGACTATATTAAGCGTATCAGATCTTCAAGAGATGATGCAGCTGTATTGTCATCAGAAAAAGCTGAACTTCATGCGATCATGAATGAATTAAAACTTATAGCAGCAAACTTCAATATCCCGATAGTTACAGGTCATCAGATGAATAGAGCGACTGCAGCGGCAGTTGATGAAGTAGCTCGTTCAGGTGGTTATAATAAGACTGATACAGCTCTTAGTAGAGCCGGAACTGGTACTGCTTGGGAAGTAGTTGAAGTTGCAGACTGGATGGCTGCGATGAATATTGAAAATCATGGAGATACAAAAGTCTTAGTCATTAAAGCAGTAAAGCAGCGTGATAAAGATGGACAAGATTCAAATATTATCGGTATTCGTCAACCATTCGTATCACCATCATCATTTGCTTTAAGAGATGATATCATGGAGAATGTTCCGATCTGTGATTTCATTTATGATGGCAAACAGCATACCAATTATGTGGCAGAAAATATATAATTGGATATGTATATAATTATCCTGATACATGCCACAGTATGGTATGTTATTTAATTAAAAGGAGGAAATAGGCAATGTACACATTTAACAATTTCAGCACCTATGGAGTTGGAAGTACTGTAGAATCATTACAGAGCAGAATCATTGGACCTTTTGAAGAGATCCCGTATTCTGATATCGTAATGCAGGCGTATCCGCCATTCGCCATTATGCAGGAAGCTTTCGTAGGTGTAAAGGTGCTTGTTAGAGATATGCAGGCATCTAAGGGTACACCAGCAGCAAGACTTCAGTATCTGGATCAGTTCATGCCGGATATGTTAAGAGGTCAGGGAATCATTATCAGAGAAACGAATCCGAATGTAATGAGAGATGGTTTCTGGGTAATCACATTACCAGTTCCGAAGAGTCAGCTCAAACAGCAGCTGAATAATCTTGGAAATGTATTGACCGCATTGGAGAACGGTCATGGTATCGTTTACCAGGATATCATCGATATAAATATTAGTGGTAGATGCCCACTAATAGATACAGAACGTTCGATGGCTCAGGTAACAATTCCGACGGAATATAAGCAGTTTCTGGTTCACCCAGATAACTCACCATATGTGCTCGGAGGAGTTGTGAGAATCAATGATGAATACATGGTTCTCAGGAGTCGTTGGAAGTTACCAAGATTGGATATGTTTGACCGCGTATCAACAATCGCAACATGCATTCAGAGCATGTTCAGATGCAAATAATTTATTAGGAGGAATAAGACTATGTACAACCCAGATTATCCATCAACAACATATGGTTGGAATGCATTCACATACCATGCACCATATGATCAGCAGCAGCAGTCCATCTATTATAATGGACAGGGAGTAGCAAATCCATTTGCGTCAGCAGCAAATAATGTACCAACAGGATCTCGTAGACAGATCGGACAGGAATTTGCTAACAACTGGAGTGGTAACAACCAGCAGGCTAACTATGGATATGGCAATCCAACACCAGGTGTAGGTTTTGCTTCATCACCATATGCTCCAGCTCAGCAGAATAATGGTATAGCAACACCACCACAGTTCAATCAGCCATCTCTCTTATCAGCAAATGCTTTCCAGCAGCAGGGACAGTATGGAACTTCACCAGCTCCACAGTTTGATTGTCTCTATAATGGTACAGGCATTGCATGGGATAAGTCAAATTCAAAGACACCTGCATGGGATAACTATTATACTCAGGAAAGAAAGCCGATGCCACCATACATTGACTGGAAGGCACAGGATCGTCAGGAACAGAACCAGCAGAATGGATGCGGATATGGTTATGGATATAACCCAGGTAACATCAATCCAAATTCAGTAAAGCCACAGTTTGCTCAGCCGAACGATGATTGGCTGGCTAATGCAAAATCAAATTTCAGTCTTTAATTAATCATGAATGTCGGGGGAGCTTGCTCCCTCGATGTTCTTGATATTATTATAGGAGATTAAAATGGTCAAAAAAGAATTTAGATCTCGTTTAGCAACATTACCAATAGATTTCAAATGTGAAATGGGAGAGCTTCCATTACAAAAGGGAATGATGGCTTCTAACAAGAGAAAAAGAGCACTTGAATTATTGAAGAAATATGAGATCCCATATGTTGAATTAGGTACCGGAACAAATCGGTTCATCGTTAAGTATGATGGATATGCAATGAAAATTGCATTAGATAATGAAGGTATTGCTGATAATAAGCAGGAATGGGTTATGTCATATCCTTTAGGTGATGGAGCTGCAAAGTCATATGAAGTCAGTAGAGGTGGACACTTTCTGATGGCTCAGTATGCAGGCGCATTCCAGACTTGGCATGAATTCTATGCTCATCACAAGAATATTCGTGCAATACTTGCAAATTGGAATAAACAAGGTTTCTTGTTAGGTGATGTTGGTATAACTAAGATCAACTATGCAAACTGGGGATTACTTCCAACAGGTAAAGAGGTATGTATTGATTATGCTTATATCTTCCCGGCAAACATGGACTTGTTTGAATGTACATGTGGTAGTAAGATGATGAGCATGAATGCAGATTTCACTGAATACCACTGTAACGAGTGTGGTAAGAAATTCGAAGATAGAGAGCTTCGAGTAAGAATCCCACAGAGTGTGAGAGCAAAACTGTTTTCAGATGTTAATGGTTTGGAAATATTCAATCCGATAGAAACATTTGAAATAGATGAGAAACTAATATCAAATAATTTACCAAAGAATCCAGATGTAGTATCTGATGAAGAAGCTGCTTTAGAAGTAGCAAGAACCCAGTTATCTGGAAGATCCTCAAATTGGTATGACGTAGGAGGTTTAAAATGAAATACTTCGAAATGTTAAAGTGTTTTGAATTCATAAATGGAATCAAGACAGTTCAGAAAACATATACAGAACCAGCACCAAAGATCGAACCGGCTCCAGAACCAAAGCCGGAGTTACCACCTATTGGTGAAACATTTGAAAAGCTTAAGAATGAAGAAGAGGAACTTTTAGCATTACTTCGTGATGTGAAGGATAATCTTAAGGTTCCAGAGAATGTATCTCCGGATACAATATTAAATGAAGATGAAGTAAGAAATGTTATGGACATTCTCATTCAGCTTCAGGATGAATTATTTGTGGAAACACCGATTTCTCCAGAATTAGTAAAGCAGTTTGTATGGAATCTTCCAAGACCATTCTATGAAATGGCAATGAGAAACTATAAGAAGAAGAATCCTCCATGCTTAAACCCATTATATTGGTTCTACATCTTCTGTATCGATCTTAGCGATCTCAATCCAATTGAACAGGAAGGTGCATTTGCGGATGCAGTTTGCACCGCAGCAACAATGGAAGATGATGACTTTGAAATGTTAGCTGATAATGCGGAGAAGTATCGCGATACATTATCCGATGATGATTTAATTCCAGATTAATAGGATATACCTTTCCATAAAAATTTTATGGGAGGTATCCATTATGGTGGAAGAATATGAAATAAAAGTGGATGGTGTGCCAGCAACATTTAATGGTGGAGCTATCAGATTCAAGAAGAATAAAGGTAGATTCGACCTTATACCAACCGATGTTGAGCAGAGAGTGTTGGAAAGATTTAGAACGATGATCAACACAGGCGAAGAGTTTGGGTATGGGTATTACGAGATACTCAACTATCTCACGAAAGTCAATGATGAAGATAATGAAAACCGATTCATTAATATCATCTTAGCAATCACATTAGATTACTATTATACGTATAATGAGTGTCTTTCAGCTGGAGACACTGAAGAAGTAGTTACAAGATATCGTGAGAATCCATATGACAGATACGTAGCTATGTTACGTGATCTTGCAATACACTTTCAAAAGGGTGCTGAGAAATATGGTGAACATAACTGTGAAAAGGGAATTGAGTTATGGTCATTCATAGATTCTGGTACAAGACATACTCTCCAATTCTTATCGGGTGAAACGGATGAACCGCACTACATTTCAGCCATTTGGAATTTCTGGATGGCTGATTGGACCATCCATAAAGAAAAATAAGTAAAAGGGAGGTAAAATATGATCGTTACCTCGATCAGATGTTATCTGAATATATTAACTCAGTTTATGACGAGAGAACAGTTACTAGATGCACAGTATTATGTAGCTGATAAGACCAGTAGGAAACTACCATATCAAAGTTCAATGAAATGGAATATGGAAACAGGTCAATATGAAGAAGTCGAAGAGACTGATGTTGAATCAGCCAGTCCATATCTTGTTGAATATGCTCCTGAAGCTTGTAATATGAACATGTCAATCTTTATGACTGATGCAAATATTGACATTGATAAGATCTCTAAATCGAAAGATCCGAGAGCGAGATTTCAAGCTGCTATATCACAGCCGGAATTCATGATGTCTGTTTATCAGAAGATCATTCGTAATATACGGAAAGATAAGTTGTTCATCATGATATTCTTAGATGAACCGA
>LXOW01200325.1_pt1 | contig 57097 bp, 46 predicted proteins | sample 1368591 | NCBI WGS metagenome assembly LXOW01 (sample SAMN04884650, study PRJNA319009) | bovine gut metagenome | isolation source: Cow rumen | host: Bos taurus | place: Italy: Legnaro (PD) | collected 2014-07-09
CATTAGATAATTTTTCAAAAGGGGCTTAACAAGGGTTTACACGGAATCGCGTTCACTCTCTAAACGGAACGGGGAAAAGCTTTGAAGACTTTTCCCCGTTTTGCTCTTACTTTCTTACTTGAAGACAGGTCACAATGACGGTCTACTTTTCTGGTTTTTGAGAATCGTTTCCCGCTTTTTCAGATTTAGTGTCAACCTTAATCATGGCGGCCTGATTCATCAGCTCCGTCAGATATTTGATCTGTTCCTGATCTTTGGCTATGTGTCGTATGTAGAAATATATACTGTGTGACACATTTGATATGGCCTCAATCTTTGCCGGATCGTTGTAATCTACGGAAGTTATAAGATTTTCGGTTAATCTTGATGGCAGATCTATAAAGTATGTGACGTACTTTCCATCAGGAGTGTCGCAGCTGACTGAAAGTCCCAGATTATTATCCGGAAGTGCCTCGCATTCCTCTAATAAGCTGAGTTCTTTTGCAAATTTTTCAGTGGTCAGCTTTTCATTAGGTAACATCAGAACAGTCAGTATTTCATAGTCTTTACATCTGTATCGGGAAGATGCGCCGTCAGATGTATAGCTTATCAGGTTGCATTCCTGGGGTAGCCTGACTTCAACGTCTTTTCGTTCTTTTGGCTGCTGATCAAAGAATTCATTTTTCTGGCGTTCTATAAAATCCTGTTCGGATGTCGCATCGTCACTTGCTGTCTGATTCGTTTCGTCTGGATTCAGCAGCTTTGTTGCAGCTTCCTTATCAAAAGCCTGTGCGGTGTTGAATGAGCATAGCAGGGTTGCTCCCGCAAGGATTGCACCTATAAAACTGTAGTTCATAAAAACCTCATATAGTCCCGTAAATAAAAACAACAGGATAAGTATGACTCAGGTAACCGTGTTCGGTTAACTGTCCCTGCAAGTATAACATCAAATCACGGTATTGTGATTTACTCAGAGAATGATGTTGTGAAGTGGTATTCGCTCCTATGCTTCTGATTGCTTCAAGATACGACTTGATATTACTGTGTTTATCCGTAAAAGTGTGCTTACTGACGTTTATATTGCTTCCAAGTATTTTTCTAGCAGCCGTACAGACGTGTTCAAAGTCTGTGAACTGATAGGTTCTGTCTCCTGCTCCGATATTTTTCAGGGCGGAACGAAGTTCAGGCAGGGTACCGCAGAGAGGTAAAGACAGGGCAACGGTCTGGTATTCCCTGTATTTTTTAATTCCAGTTATCTGATTTAAAACGGTGGTGATGTTGCACCACTGCATTGCCAGTGAGGAGAATATGAAATCGTAGGTGTATCCTGTAATCTCGGGAACGGACTGCAGCTGTTCCATGTCGGCTACAAAAGATTTGGTTCCGGGGATATTCAATTTTAAGGCTTCTTCCACCATCACAGGTGACAGATCCGCACCAACAACATATTCCGCATACTGTTTCAGTTCAGAATAATTTACGCCGGGACCGCATCCTAAATCAAGGCATCTCTTAAAAAGAAAATTACTGTCGGAATCAGTGTTTTTTTGAGTGTCGGAAACACATCTGACGGTATCCTTTAATAATTTCAGGGCAATTTCCTTCTGAATTAAAGCATGTCTTGAATACTGAGATGCACCGTGGTCAAAGTGCTTGATAACCAGTTCTTTCATTATTGTGAAATTTCTCCAAGTGCTTCGGTCAGTCTCACAATATCCTCTTCCATGTGGGCGGCTGTTATGGTTATACGCAGTCTGGCAGTGCCCTTAGGTACCGTAGGAGGTCTGATGGCGCCACAGAGGATGCCTTGATTTCTGAGTCTTTCGTTTACGGCAATGAGTCTGCTGTTGTCTCCTATAATTACCGGCTGGATGGATGAAGAAGACTCAAGAAGTTCGGCACTGATGTGATTTTCATGAAATCTTCTGCGGAAAAAATCCGTCATTTCGGAAAGATGTTTTCTAAGCTCATTACCATTAGGACCGGTGATTATTTCGAGGGATTTTATCAGTGCGTGAGCGATAAAGGCAGGGGCTGCGGTTGAATAGATATATTCACGCCCCGTGTTAATCAGGTAGTCAATAAAATCCCTGTCCGAAGCTACAAATGCCCCGCTGAGTCCGCATGCTTTGCTCAGGGTTCCCATATACACATCTATATCCTTCATTGATATTCCCTGATGCTCAGGGGTTCCGCGACCGTGCTGTCCGAGTACTCCGAAACCGTGTGCGTCATCCAGTACCAGAGTGGAAGCATATTTTCTGGATAGTGTTACGAGCTGTTTGAGATTTGCCATATCACCGTCCATGCTGAAAACCCCCTCGGTAAAAATAATCGAATTGGGGTTCTTTTCCAGCATGGCCTCGGCATGCTTCATGTCGTTGTGACGGTATCTCTGGAATTTTTCTGCTGAAAAGACGGCATCCTGCATGGAGGCATGAACCAGCCGGTCAAGAACCATATTTGTTTTGAGACTGATGCCGGCCTTAATCAGAGTCTGATTGGCGGCAAACCCAGTGTTAAACAGAATTACAGCTTCCTTGCCGGTAATCTCCTTAAGATATTCTTCAAGCTCGTGATGGGCTCTGGTGTGTCCCGTAACCACGGCGCTGGCTCCGGTACCGGCCCCGTACAGTCTGATGCCCTCATTCAGGGCTTCGCAGATTTCAGGCATGGTACTGAGCCCCAGGTAGTCGTTTCCTGCAAAATTTAGGTACTGTTTCCCGCTGATACTGATGGTGGCTGATGTACGTTTATCAACGGTAATAAGTTCCCTGTGCAGCCTGTTTTCCTTCAGTCTGCTGAGATTTTGGACCAGGGTCTGACTCAGAACACTGTTTGCAGACATGCTATTCTTCCTCTAATTTGAAGCATTTATGGTCTGAATGGCCGGTATGCAGCGCCTTGAAAATGGCAATTCTGTCATCATGAGGAGTACTGTTTTCCGTGTTAAGAGTGGTTTTAATTCCCAGTTTGTGCATGAGGTATTCATCGGAATCCATTTCCGCATTAGGCGTGGTCAGAAGCTTGCATCCATAGAAAATTGAGTTTGCTCCGGCCATGAAGCACAGAGCCTGTGCTTCCGTACTGAGACTGCTTCTTCCTGCTGACATTCGTACATGGGATGTAGGCATTATGATTCTGGCTACGGCTATCATTTTGATGAAATCAATAGGGTCAACATCATCCGAATTTTCAAGAGGAGTTCCTTTTACCTTGACCAGAAGATTGATGGGTACTGATTCCGGGTGGGGATTTAGATTGGCCAGTGATTTCAGAAAACTGGCTCTGTCTCTCAGACTTTCTCCCATGCCGACTATGCCTCCGCAGCATATCTTGATGCCTGCACTGCGAATGTGTTCCAGAGTTTTCAGCCTGTCATTAAATGTTCTGGTGGTTATTATCTTGTCGTAGAATTCCGGACTGGTGTCAATGTTATGGTTGTAATAGTCAAGACCTGCTTCCTTCAGCTCCTTTGCCTGTTCAGGAGTGAGCATCCCCAGAGTCATGCAGGTTTCAAGTCCCATGCCTTTTACGGTTCTGATGATTTCCTTGAGATACGGCATGTCACTGTCTTTAGGGTTTCTCCATGCTGCGCCCATGCAGAAACGCGTAGCTCCGCTGTCCAGTGCCATCTGAGCTCTTGTTTTGATGGTGTCGAGATCAAGAAGTTTTTCCTTTTCAACTCCTGTATTGTGATGTGCACTCTGAGGACAGTATTTACAGTCTTCAGGGCAACTGCCGGTCTTTATGGAAAGAAGAGAACTTATCTGAACCTCATTTGCCGGAAAATTTTCACGGTGAATCTGCTGGGCTCTGAATACCAGATCCAGAAAAGGAGTATTAAACAAATCCAGTATTTCTTCAGTTGTCCAGTCGTATCTCAGCTCGGTCATGGTTTCTCCTGTTTAATGTACAGCGGTATTATCAGTGCCTGTTTAAATTTTTTTACAAGATAGTATACTGTTAAGCAAAATTCAATACTTATGTATAACAAGTGATTAAATTATGAACAATATAAACAGTAATGATGAAAAAGAACTGAAAGAGTTCGACGAGAACCATGTATGGCATCCGTATACATCACTGAACAGTCCGATTCCAACCTATCATGTAGTAAGTGCCGAAGGATGTCTGCTCCGGCTTGATGACGGCAGGGAGCTTATAGACGGAATGTCGAGCTGGTGGGCATGCTGTCACGGATACGGAAATCAGCATCTGATTGACTGCATAACGGATCAGCTAAACAGACTGTCTCATGTCATGTTTGCAGGATTCAGACATGATCCTGCCACTGTTCTATGCAAAAGACTGACATCCATGCTGCCGGAGGGACTTGATTATGTATTTCTTGCTGACAGCGGATCCGTAGCCGTGGAGATTGCCCTGAAAATGGCTATTCAGTATCAGTCGGCAAAGCATCCTGAAAGAACCAGATTTCTGACTGTACGAGGCGGTTATCACGGAGATACCATGGCCGCAATGTCGGTTACCGATCCTGGAAGCGGATTCAGTTCCGAGTATCAGAGCTATATTCCGAAACAGTATTTTATTGAGAGGCCGGCGATATCCTTTCATGATGAATGGAATGATTCAGCCATTGAGCCGCTGGCTCTGTATCTGAAGGAACATCATCAGGAGACTGCCGCATTTATTCTGGAGCCGGTAATGCAGGGAGCAGGAGGAATGTATTTTTATCATCCTCAGTATCTTGTAAAGGCGAGAGAACTGTGTGACAGGTACGATATAGTCATGATATGTGATGAAATAGCCACAGGATTCGGCAGAACAGGAAAAATGTTTGCCTGCAACCATGCGGGGATTGTACCTGATATCATGACTCTCGGTAAGGGGCTTACGGGGGGAATGATGACTCTCAGTGCCGTAGCGGTTACGGCCAAAATCCGCGACGGAATAAGCGCGTCTCCTGCAAAGGTTCTGATGCACGGACCTACATTCATGGCTAATCCTCTGGCTTGTGCCGCAGCGAACGGCAGTCTTGATCTGCTTTTATCCGGGGACGTATGTGCAAGGACTGTACACATAGAGAAGCTTCTTTATGACGGACTGAAAGAGCTGACGGCATGTAAACGGGTGGTTAAGGATGTAAGATCACTGGGTGCCTGCGGAGTGGTGGAACTCAACCGACCTGTTGATACCGTCAGAATGCAGAAATTCTTTGTAGACAGGGGAGTCTGGCTCAGACCTTTCGGCAATATCATATATATATATCCTCCGTTCATTATAAGCGATGAACAGCTTGAGGCTTGTATGAAGGCCGTAAGGGAGCTTGTGCATATTCTGGATAGAGACGGAGAGTACTGATACGCCGTTTCATATTAGGGGGAATAAAAGAAGGGAATGCAGTTTTTTCATGGCATTCCCTTATTATTTATCAGCTTGGAAAAACCGGTTGCTGCAGTTCAGCATGACCGGATTCTCAGATGCTGACGGATAAATTACTTAAGCTGAGATTCAATATTGGCAACAATTTCAGCCAGAGGCAGCTTAACCTTTTCATCACTGGTTCTGCTTTCGTATTCAGCCATGCCGTCGGCAAGAGATTTTTCACCGAGAATGATTGAATGAGGAACACCGATGAGCTTCATATCCGCGAACATTACACCAGGACGTTCTCCGCGGTCGTCAAGAATAACTTCGTATCCCTTTGCGGTAAGTTCCTGATAGAGTCTGTCGGCTTCCTTTCTCACTACTTCACTCTTGTTGTAGTTGATTGGGATAATGGCAATCTGGAACGGAGCCATGGATGCCGGCCATACAATCCCCTTGTCGTCATGGTTCTGTTCAATGGCGGCTGCGATTACGCGGGTAACACCGATGCCGTAGCATCCCATTTCCATAGGAATATTCTGACCTGCTTCATTAAGAACGGTACAGTTCATGGCCTGTGAGTACTTGGTTCCAAGTTCAAATACCTGACCTACTTCGATACCATGCTTAAGTATCAGGGTTCCCTTGCCGTCTGGGCTTGGGTCACCTTCAACAACGCAGCGGAGATCCTGAACCTCATAGTTCTGAACATCACGATCCCAGTTAACGCCTCCTAAGTGGAAGCCGTCTTCATTGGCACCGCAGTAGAAATCACTGCATACGTTGGCGGTTCTGTCAACGATGATACGGCCTTTGAAACCTACAGGTCCGAGTGAGCCAGGTGCGGCACCGAAGGCATTTTTGATTTCTTCGTCTGAAGCCATGGTGAGAGGTTTGGCAATGCCAGGAACCTTTTCAGCCTTAACTTCGTTTAATTCGTGATCGCCGCGAAGAACAAGTAGAACAAGTTCCTTTTCTCCGGTTTCCTGATTGAATCCGTGAACAACCAGTGACTTGCATAATTCCTTTTCACTTACGTTAAGGAATTTTGCAACTTCTTCGATAGTCTTGGCATTCGGAGTGCTGATCTTTTCCAAGGCCTTTGACGGAGCCTTTCTGCTTTCTGCTGGAGCAACAGCTTCAGCCATTTCAATGTTGGCTGCATAATCTGATTCGGTTGAGAAGGCGATGATGTCTTCACCGGCATCGGCAAGAACCTGGAATTCATGTGAGTGACTGCCGCCGATTGAACCGGTATCGGCTTCAACAGGACGATAGGTGAGTCCCAGTCTGTCGAAAATGCGGCAGTAGGTATCATACATGAGTTCGTAGGTTTCTCTTAAACTTTCCTTGTTCAGATGGAATGAGTAGGAGTCCTTCATTACGAATTCACGACCTCTCATTACGCCGAATCTTGGTCTTACTTCATCTCTGAACTTGGTCTGAATCTGATACATGTTGATTGGTAACTGCTTGTAGCTCTTGATTTCGTAACGTGACAGCCAGGTTACCACTTCTTCATGAGTAGGACCGAGAACAAAGTTGTTGTTCTTGCGGTCGTTGAAACGGCACAGTTCAGGACCGTAATGTTCCCAGCGGCCTGATTCCTGCCATAACTCAGCTGGCTGAACAACAGGCATATTGATTTCCAAAGCTCCGGACTTATCCATTTCTTCTCTGATGATGTTCTGTACCTTCTGGAGAACTCTCTGACCTGTAGGTAACCAAATGTATAAACCTGAAGCCAACTGTCTGATTAAACCTGCTCTGAGCATCAGCTGATGGCTGGCAATGGATGCTTCTGCAGGAGTTTCCTTAAGAGTAGATAATAAAAATTTGCTTGTGCGCATTTTTTTGAATGTCCTGGACTAAATCTAAAATAACTGTTTGGACAGACTTTTTCCCGATAAAAAGCTAACCGGGGCTGTAGGTACCGAATAAATCCGCAGCATCCGCCGTGGCCGGCTGAAGTCTGTAAAATCGGTGATTATTTTATCAAAAAAAGTGTTGATACAGAAATAAATCTGACAAATGTATTTATTGTTTAACCGTACTTATATAAATTGTTGACAGGACAAAATGTGATATATAGCAAATTTTGATTCTTTATGATAAAATTTACAGGATTTTATTGACTGAAACCATGCTTATCCGTGTTGTGATGTCTTTTGTCGTCATAATATAATTAACATGGAGATACAGGGTTTTGCGACCGTATACATAGTAGGAAAAAGAAATGGCACTGTTTCTGTACACACTGATAATTTTTGGACTGTTTTTTCTGTTGGGAGCTGTGGGATACATTTTTCAGAAGAAGGTTATCAACGGTTCATGCGGCGGTCTGGCAAATGTAGGTGTGGAAAAGGTGTGCAGTTGTGAAAAACCTTGTTTCAAGAGAAGAATCAGAAACAAGATTGCCGAACTCAAAGGCGATAAAAAGCAGGATTGATTTATTCGGTTCGTCAGAAGACCGATGTAAAGAATGTGCAGGATGCGCATTTTCAGGCACTAATGAATAATAGAAAAATTATTATCAGAGGATGTATGAAAAAAAATAATTTTATAAAGAATATTTTGCTGACGGCAATTTTTTCAACAGCTCTTGCCGGATGTGATTTTGCTAGTGCTCCAAAGGATGAGATTCATGCTGACGGCAAGACCATGGGTACTTTTTTCAGTATAACCGTGGTCGGTGATTATCCGGGCGGTCAGAAAGGGCTTGATAAGGACGCTGATGAAGTTCTTCGTAAAATCAATAAAGAAATATCTACATTTGACAAGGACAGTCTTTTATCCAAATTTAATAATTCCAAGAGTACAGCTCAGTTCCGCATAACTCAGGATATGGCGGACATTCTTATTGAAAGTCTGAGAGTCGGAAACGATCTCGACGGGGCAACTGATATAACTGTAGGACCGCTGGTGAATCTCTGGGGATTCGGTCCGAAGAAGGTTGAACAGCAGGACAGAATCCCTACTGACGAGGAAATCAGTGCAGCCAGGGCCAATATCGGACTGGACAAGCTCCATGTGGAAATCAGCAAGAATGCGGCTTATGTAAGAAAGGATAATCCGGATATATACGTTGATTTATCCACCGTCGGTGAAGGATACGGCGCTGACAAGCTTGCCGAACTTCTGGATCGCAAAGGTGTTCAGAATTACATGGTGTCTGTAGCCGGCGCAATCAGAACCAAGGGCGTCAACAATCGTGGCAAAGACTGGGTTATTGCAATCGAGGACCCTAGCAATGAGCATGCGGTAGGCAGAAACGTGATTGTACCTGTATGCACGAAGGGGCAGGCAATTTCAACAGCCGGAAGCTACAGAAACTACATTTCCTCCAAAGACGGAAAGACATTTTCACATATCATAGATCCTGCAACCGGAAAGCCTGTTGACCACAAGACTGTGTCAGTAACAGTTGTTGGGCCTACTGCGCTGTGGACAGATGCGGTTGATACCGGTCTGATGGTTAAGGGCGGTGAAGAAGCATTAAGGTATGCCAATGAACGCAATATCGCGATTTATGTGGTTACCAGAAATGCAAAAGATGACGGATTTGAAACTCACTACAGTCGTGCAATGCACAGATATCTGGAATGTGAATAAAAATCTTTACTGAACTGACTGGCCCGGAACTGTGTTTCGGGCTTTCTTTTTGGAAAATAAAAAAGAAAGAGGAGAAAATGAATTTTCTCCTCTTTCTGCATTTAAACTCGATACAAGCTATCGAACTCAGCAGTTAAATTACTTCTGTTCTTCGTAACGCTTGATAGAAGCTTCGATTTCCTTGATGGCTGCAGCCTTGTTGTCCCAGCCGTCTACACGAACCCACTTGCCGGCTTCGAGTTCCTTGTAGTGTTCGAAGAAGTGCTTGATCTGGCCCTTGAGTAATTCTGGAAGATCATCAACATCCTTGATGTTTTCGTAAAGCTTGGTGAGCTTGCTGTGTGGAACAGCGATGATCTTGGTATCTTCACCTGATTCGTCGGTCATCTTGAGCATAGCTACAGGACGGCAACGGATTACAGAACCAGGAAGTAATGGGTATGGAGTTGGAATTAAAACATCAATTGGGTCGCCGTCAAGAGACAGAGAGTGATTGATGAAACCGTAGTTGCATGGATAGAACATTGGGGTGGCCATGAAACGGTCTACAAATACAGCACCTGAAGCCTTGTCAACTTCGTACTTGATTGGGTCTGCATTCTGTGGAATTTCAATAACTGCGTAAAGATCTTCAGGTAATTCCTTACCTGCTGGAATATTGTCTAAAATCATTGTTTAAGTTCCTTAGATGTGTTATCCGAAAATTGGCAATATTATATTAGATATTGCTATATTTTTCACTATGTTTGTATTGTTTGATTCTTTTAAAAACGGGAAAAAATCCTGTTTAATCTTATGGTGTGAGATTAGGCTTAAGTTCTGAGTCTGAGTTCAGTAAATGTTTAGGTATTTACGGCTGTTGTGCTATATTATGCCATTGGTTGTTTTAAAGTATTTTATTTTTTAAGTACAGAAATATTTGGCCGGTTAACGTATGTCCGGTCTGATCTTCGTTCTGCGGGAGAAGTTTAATGCACGTCCATATTTTAGGTATTTGCGGAACCTTCATGGGAGGAATTGCCGTAATTGCCAAACAGTTAGGTTACAGGGTTACCGGTTCTGATGCCAATGTTTATCCTCCTATGAGTACCATGTTGCAGGAACAGGGAATTGAAATAATGGAAGGCTACGGGCCTGAACAGCTGCAGCCGGCACCAGATCTGATTATTGTCGGTAACGCCATGAAAAGAGGTATTCCTTGCGTGGAATACATGCTTAACGAGGGACTCCCGTATATTTCAGGTCCTCAGTGGCTTGAAAATTACGTTCTTAACACCAAAAAGGTTATAGGTGTGGCTGGAACTCACGGTAAAACGTCAACTTCAAGCATGGTTGCCTGGATTCTGGAATATGCAGGTCTCAACCCTAGTTTCCTTATCGGTGGTGTAACCGGTAATTTCGGTATTTCCGCAAGAGTTACGGATTCTCCGTTCTTCGTGATTGAATCCGATGAATATGACTGCGCCTTCTTTGATAAGCGTTCAAAGTTTGTTCACTACAGACCTTTTGTGCAGATTTTAAATAATCTGGAATACGACCATGCCGATATTTTTGAAAATATCGATGCCATCAAGAAGCAGTTCCATCATCTGGTAAGAATCATTCCCGGAAAAGGAGAGATTGTTGCTCCGTATGGTGACAAGGCCATTGATGATGTCCTTAAAATGGGCTGCTGGTCAAATCTTGTTTATACCGGTAAAGAAGGTGCTGAGCTAAGCTACAGACTTATAAACACTGACGGCAGTTCCTTTGAAGTTCTGGATAAGAGCGGGACTTCACTGGGAACAGTTGAATGGGAATCTATCGGTATCCACAACGTGTTGAATGCACTAATGGCCATAGAAGCCGCAAAATATGTCGGTGTTGCGTATGAAACGGCAATCAGAGGGCTCTGCGATTTCAGAATGCCTAAGCGTCGTATGGAACTCAAGGGTGTGGTTAATGACATTGCCGTGTATGATGACTTCGCCCACCATCCTACCGCCATAAAGACCACTCTGGACGGCTTAAGAAAGAAGGTTGGAGCCGACAAGCGCATTATTGCTGTATTCGAACCTCGTTCAAATACCATGAAGATGGGAGTTAATCATGAGCAGCTTGCGGATTCGCTGGCTATAGCCGATGAGATATACATGTATGCTCCAGACGGTCTCAAGTGGAATACAGATGAACTGGCTGACGGCCATAAGTTTAACGTGTGCCATGATTTTGAAGCCATGGTTAAGGCCATAAAGGCTTCGGCTCAGCCCGGTAATGTTATTCTTGTCATGAGTAACGGCGGTTTCGGTGGAATTCAGAACAGACTGCTTACCGAACTTGCTGAAAAATAGAAAGCAGGTTAAAAGCACTTATCGCCCTCCATTGTCATAATGAGGGGTGATATTTAAAAATAACAATAAAAAAACGGGAGGTTTTCAGACCTCCCGTTTTCGTGTCATGAATTATGACTTATTAGGCTTCAAACATTGCAGAGATTGATTCTTCGTTAGAAATACGACGAATAGCTTCAGCAAGCATTGGAGATAAGGTGAGAACGCGAACCTTACCGGTAGCCTTCATTTCTTCAGTCAGAGGGATTGAGTCAGTTACGATAACTTCATCAAGGCTTGATTCAGAAATGTTCTTTAAAGCAGGACCTGATAATACAGGGTGGGTAGCATAAGCAAATACTCTCTTTGCGCCACGCTTCTTTAATGCGTCAGAAGCCTTGCAGAGAGTACCACCGGTATCAATCATGTCGTCAACGATGATACAGTCACGGCCTTCAACGTCACCGATGAGGTGCATAACTTCAGATACGTTTGGACGTGGACGACGCTTGTCGATGATGGCGATATCAGTATCGTCGAGAAGCTTAGCGATAGCACGGGCACGAACAACACCGCCGATATCCGGAGAAACAACTACAGGATTTTCGAAGTTGTGGTTCTTCATGTCTTCAATGAGAATAGGGCTACCGAAACAGTTGTCTACAGGAACATCAAAGAAGCCCTGAATCTGTTCAGCATGAAGATCAACGGTAAGAACACGGTCAACACCAACACTTGATAAAAGATCTGCAACAACCTTTGCAGTGATAGGTACACGTGCAGAACGTAAACGGCGATCCTGTCTTGCATAACCGAAGTATGGAACAACTGCGGTAATACGACCTGCAGAAGCACGGCGCATAGCATCGATCATAACGATGAGTTCCATAAGATTATCGTTGGTAGGAGCACAGGTGGACTGGATAATGAAAATATCACCGCCACGTACGTTTTCGTTAATCTGAACACAAATTTCGCCATCGCTGAAACGACCTACTTTAGCATCGCCAAGCTTGGTGAATAACTTTTCTGCTATCTTTTGAGCAAGATCCGGAGTACCGTTTCCTGCAAATATCTTCATGTCTGGCACGATATCAACCTCTGTGGTTTAAAGTTTTTGATTTGAACGGCTGTAGCTGTCGGCAGCTTCTTTTAACGGTGAAACGTTAACCGCCTTTGCCACAAAGCCTCTCATATCATTTGGTATGTTCTCGAAAGCCGCCAAAGCCGCTTTCTCATCTTCAAAACAGGCAAAACAGGAAGCTCCTGTACCTGTCATCCTCGACGGAGCGTATTGTAACAGCCATGAGAGCGTTTTGGCAACCTTTGGATAATATTTTTTAACCAGTTTTTCGCAATCGTTGCGTGTATTTTCAAAGCAAACGTCGGCAGGGCATAGCTTCGGAGTGTTTCTAGGCAGTTCAGGATGGTTGAATATTTCTGCCGTGGATACACTGGTGTCGGTCGGAGTAGCGATCAGATAGTATTTTTCTTCAATATTTACCGGGGTCAGTATTTCTCCGACACCTTCGGCAAAAGCGGATCTTCCCCTTACAAAAACAGGTACGTCAGCTCCGAGTTTACGGCCTAGAGTTGCCAGAGTGTCTTCATCAAGTCCAAGTTTGAAAATCAGATTAAGAGCCACCAGAGCCGTTGCCGCATTGCTTGAACCTCCTCCGAGGCCACCGCCCATCGGAATGTTCTTGTTTATGTGTATCTCCGCTCCGAATTCTCTTCCTGTGTATTCCTTAAGGATTCGTGCGGCCTTGAATACAATATTGCTTTCCACCGGGAATCCCAGGTCCGGAGTTATTGTTATGGCGTTGTCATCACGGGGAGTAATGTCAAGGGTGTCACCTTTGTCAAAAAGGACAAATATTGACTGCAATTCATGGTAACCGTCCGGACGGCGACCGTTGATGTGTAAAAAAAGATTAATTTTAGCCGGAGATGGCCAGGATGTTATATTTCCCATTTGTTAACCGCTATCCTTAAAAGAAAATTGTTTCCCTTAATATCTATTTTTTTAGGAAGAAGTATACCGTTAACTTCCATGTAGTTTTTGTAGTTTACGGTAAATTCGCTGAATTCTATGCTTTCGATGGTGCCGTCATCGCGATAGTGTGCCGGATTGTTTCCCGGAATACCGGTTACGATATCCGGAAGACTGTCGCACGGAATATGGAAGCCTGTGAGATTATATACAAGTTCTTCGGCATTACTTCCTGTATGAATATTTCCCTTGTCATCAGTGATTTCAGTAAGAGAGGTGGTTTTTCTGATTTTCAGCAGAGTCGTACCGGTGATGCCTGAAACGTAGATGGTGTAGTCAGGTCTGCTTACGGAAATGTTCAGCAGGGTGCTGGTCTTGACCTTTTCATCGAAAATTCCCAGTTTCCCGCTGACCGCATAATCTTTTTTTGCTGCCAGATATTCTTCGCGGAAAGTCTGCTGTTCAGGTGTCAGAGTGGCGGTACATGCGGAGGTTATGACTGCTATGGAAACCGCCAGGGGAAGTACAACCACTGATTTGATATTGGAAAGTATGCTCATATGTTTTCTGATAAATGTTAACTTATGTTGTTTCAATACGATTTATTATAAAGCAGAAGGGGAACTGTTTTGGATTATTTGCGGAAAATTTAATGATAAATTTCTGTAGGATTCTGATTGTCTGAAAGTATTTCTGAAATTTTTTCTGAAAGTCTTTCGTTGTTTTGATAAAAAAACTCCGAATTTTCTGAAAAATCCGGAGTTTCAATCAATACACTATTTCACTAGATATCTGTTAGAGAGATGAAGTGAAGGTACGTGAAATTACGTCGTCCTGCTGTTCCTTGGTTAAGGAGTTGAAGCGTACAGCGTAACCAGATACACGAATGGTGAGCATTGGGTACTTTTCTGGGTTCTGCTGAGCATCAATCAGGGTTTCACGGTTAAGAACGTTAACGTTCAGGTGCTGACCGCCTTCGTGGTTAGCATCGTGGTGGAAGTAACCGTCAAGCAGACCGATTAAGTTAGCATTCTGCTGATTGCTTTCCTTACCTAATGCAGCTGGAACAATTGAGAAGGTATATGAAATACCGTCCTTAGCATAGGTGAATGGAAGCTTGGCAACAGAAGATAATGAAGCAACTGCACCCTTAACGTCACGGCCGTGCATTGGGTTTGCACCAGGACCGAATGGCTTACCACCGATACGACCGCAAGGAGTATCACCGGTCTTCTTACCGTATACTACGTTAGAAGTAATGGTTAAGATTGACTGAGTTGGTAAAGCGTTTCTGTAGGTTACGCGGCTCTTGATCTTCTTCATGAAGCGTTCAACGAGGTCACAGGCAATGCTGTCTACGCGGTCATCGTTGTTACCATACTTAGGGAAGTCGCCTTCGATTTCGAACTTGGTAGCTACGTTGTCAGCGTCACGGATAGCCTTAACCTTTGCATACTTGATAGCTGACAGAGAGTCTGCAGCTACTGATAAGCCGGCAATACCGCAAGCCATGGTACGGAATACGTCACGGTCGTGGAGAGCCATCTGAATTGCTTCATAAGCATACTTATCGTGCATGTAGTGAATGATGTTAAGAGCGGTTACGTACTGGGTTGCTAACCAATCCATGAAGTGGTCAACACGGCTCATTACATCATCAAAGTCGAGGTATTCACCAGCTGGGATATCGGTCTTAGGACCAACCTGCATGTGAACGCCGTTTTCGTCTACGAGACGTTCATCCTTACCGCCGTTGATGGAGTAAAGAAGGGTCTTGGCGAGGTTAGCACGAGCACCGAAGAACTGCATTCGCTTACCAACAACCATTGGTGATACACAACATGCAATTGCGTAGTCATCGCTTTCGAAGTCTGGACGCATTAAGTCATCGTTTTCGTACTGAATTGATGAAGTATCGATAGATACCTTGGCACAGAACTTCTTCCAAGCAGCTGGAAGCTTTTCAGACCAGAGGATGGTCATGTTAGGTTCTGGTGAAGTACCCATGTTGTATAAGGTGTGGAGGTAACGGAAACAGGTTCTGGTTACCAGGGTACGGCCATCGAGACCCATACCGCCTAAAGATTCGGTAGCCCAAATTGGGTCGCCAGAGAATAATGAATCGTATTCTGGAGTACGGAGGAAGCGAACCATACGGAGCTTCATGATCATATGGTCAACAAGTTCCTGAGCTTCAGATTCGGTTAAGATACCTCTCTTGATATCACGTTCAATGTAGATATCGTGGAAGGTAGCGGTACGGCCGTATGACATAGCGGCACCGTTCTGAGACTTAACAGCAGCGAGGTAACCGAAGTAGGTAGCCTGTAAAGCTTCCTTTGCAGTCTTAGCTGGGCCAGAAATATCACAGCCGTAAGAAGCTGCCATCTGCTTTAACTGACCTAAAGCCTTGTACTGATCATTGATTTCTTCACGAGCACGGATTACGTCTTCGAGTTCTCTTTCATCCTTTGGATGTTCAAGCTGAGCCTGATAAGAATTGTACTGCTTGAACTTGTCCTTCATCAGTGCGTCAACACCGTAAAGAGCGATACGACGGTAGTCACCGATGATACGGCCACGACCGTAAGCATCAGGAAGACCGGTTAATACTGCACTCTTTCTACAGTTTCTGATATCAGGAGTGTAAACGTCGAATACACCCTGGTTGTGAGTCTTACGGTATTCAGTGAAGATCTTTTCAACTTCTTTGTTGAATGGCTTGTTGTAGGTTTCACATGAAGTCTTGATCATGCGAATACCACCGAAAGGCATGATAGCTCTCTTGAGAGGAGCATCAGTCTGGAGACCAACGATCTTTTCGAGATCCTTGTTGATGTAGCCAGGCTTGTGGGAAGTGATGGTTGATGGAGTGTCTGGATCGAAATCTACAGGAGCGTGAGTCTTGTTTTCGATCTTGATGCCTTCCATTACTGAATTCCAAAGAGTCTTGGTAGCTTCAGTAGCTGGAGCAAGGAATGATTCATCACCTTCATATGGGGTGTAGTTAGTCTGAATAAAATCGCGGGTATCGATTGATTCCTGCCAAGCACCTGGTTGGAAGCCTTCCCAAGCTACTTTCTGAAGCTCATTTAATTCTGCCATTTTCATTACCTCTGTTTGGTTTTAGGTAGTTTAATAAACGCTTTATGCCTTTTTGTGGCTAGCGCGACAATTTGCATACCAGTTAAATACGCCAATCATGAGGCCACCGCCTATGATGTTGCCGATTGTCACCGGTATTAGATTCTTAACAATAAAGTTTATTATTGTTAAATCGGCATACTTATCGGCGGTTTGTCCGATGGTCTGCCAGAATTCATTTCCTGCATAGTTTACCACACTTATGCCTGCAGGGATCATAAACATGTTAGCAATACTGTGTTCAAAACCTGAAGCAACAAACATTCCAACAGGGAGAATCATTGCCAAAATCTTATCGGTAAGTGTTTTTCCTGCAAAACCGAGCCATACTGCACCGCATACCATGATGTTACAGAAAATACCCATGGACATGGCTTCTGTAAATCCTATCCAGTAGCTTTCGCCGGGATGCATGTGACTTACCTTGTGAAGGGCAGTGTTAAGAATGATACGACCCCATTCACCGTTAAAACCGTTGTACTGTCTTGCAAGCATCATCAGAAGAACAATCAGAAGTCCGCCGATAAGATTGCCGAAGTATACTACACACCAGTTTTTCAGAACCGTTTTCCATGTCACTAACTTGGCAGATTTTGCAACTAAAGTTAATGTTGATGAGGTAAAAAGCTCACATCCCATCAGTACACAGAAAATAAGTCCCAGAGAGAAGCACAGACCTCCAACAAGTTTACCGTGACCGTCTGCGAGAGCTGTAGTGTAGAACATGAATGCCAGAGCGATGAAGGCTCCTGCATTTATAGACATAAGAAGACATTTCAAAAATGGCTTGGTTGCCTTGTGTTCTGTTATGTTTTCGGCAGCTTTTGCTGTTTCTTCAGCTGACAGACAGCATGTTGTAGGTATTTTGACTGGTTCCATAATCTCGTTTCTTTGGTTAAATTATAATTAAGTAAAAACCCAATAATTTTGAACTGGATCATATTTATCTGTAAAATACTTTTGTAATTAATTTACATAATTAAAGGTTTTTATGTAATTTTGTTTGTATTTTAATCAGTTTTCTGAAAGTTTTTATCAGATTGTCGTGTTTAGGATTTCTTTCGATATCCAGACGTATTAATTTCATTAATTCAGTCTGAGTGTCAGCACTGATAACCCTGTCGGCAAGCTGCTGTGTTGCATTATCGCAGAAAATTTTAATAAATCTAGTGGCATTTTTATTTGAATAGCCTTTTTCGTCTTCCAGGAAAAGTCTGAGGTGCATAATTAAGCATACGGAATACAGAAGCGAACTTTCATTTACGTACGGAGAGTTCATAAAATGTTCGGCCAGATCTATGGCTTTATCGTATATGAGCTGTCCAGGATCCTCCTGAGTATCGTCTTCACATTCCTCAATGTTTTCATGGACGAGATTGTACAGGTCAATCATGCTTTCCAGTGAATAGAGGTTAAGACCTGCGTACTGATTGCCGTTTTCCACCAGGTGGAGAACGTCAGACAGTTTTCCTGCAGTATCGGCATCAGGATAGTCAGGCAGACTCAAATCATCAGGTGAAAGCTGTTTGAAGCTGCGGGCGATTGACGGATCGTTTAGTTCATCCTCGTTTTCGCGTCCATCGAAAATATAGACTTCGGAAAGATTTGGAATAATCAGTCTGTATGCGTACAGATCCTTGTAGCTGGCATCGTAACACCACACCTTTTTGTCAAGCTTGCGGGCAATGTTTAAAAGGTATTTGTATTCTTCTTCGGTTGTACCGTTGTCTAGAGACCAGTCGGTAAATTTGAATTTACTTTCATGAGTGAAGAAACTAGGATGAACTTCTCCGGAACCGTCAATGAAATTGCCGATGAAATTGAGAGAATCCCTGAAGTGGTACTCTTCCTGCTCAGCCTGCTCGGAAATGTCCTCGCCGGCAAGTGCTGAAAGGCTGCTGAACATTTCTTCCTGATTGTTCCAGGTAAGTGTTTTTCCGTCTGATGCCTGTTCTAAACAGTCCTGTTCATCACCGTCATTTGCGTATTCATTTTCGGAACCGGTACAGTCTTCCTCCTGATATGTATCGGAAGATTTGTATTTCAGAACACTGTCACTGTATTTTCTGCTGTTGTCAGTGAAATCGTGGTTTATGTAAGGTTTAAGGCTGAAGTTTACGTAATCAAGGTTATTCCATTCCACACCCTGCATGAGTTCCGTGAGGGTTCTTTCAAACGCTATTTTCATGTTTGGATGAGCACCGATGGAAATTTTGTATTTAACTGAATTCACCGGCTGGGCACACACTGCAACAACCGGGAACACGCCACCGAGTGAGGCGTCATAACAGGTGACCCTGATGTTGTGTTTGGAGAATTCATTAAGAGTCTCCGTTATTTCAGGATACTTTCTGCTGATGAATTCTTCAGGAATCACCGGAAGGGCTCTTATATTGGTGTTTGCAAGAGTCTTGCTGTAACTTTCCGGAATGTAACCGAACAGGAAACGTCTTACGAATCTTTCGTAGATTTCGGAAAGCCCCTGAACCTTTGCTTCTTCAGGTGTGTTGCCTGCACACATGCCATTTGTGCAGAAGCATGATTCCAGATACCTTAACGGAAAATAAGCCTTTTCATCCGGAAAATGCTCATTGGTCATGGGAACGGCGCAGATGCCTTTCTGGGTATCTGATGTCGCATAATCGGTCAGAGGTCTGAGGGCCATCCAGCCTATTTCATCAATAAGTTTTTTGGAGAACAGATTGTTTTTCAGAAAAAAGTCGGAAACCTCCTTTTTTCTGCGGGAGCTGAAAACTTCCATTTTGTCCAGACGCAGACGGTTGTTTTTATCCATGTAGCTGTCCGGGTATTTTACCCAGATTTCGTCATGGTAACGGTTGAAAGGAAGATCGTCTGAGGCGTTCCCCATGTAGTAGGAGTCAAAGAATGACTGATTAAGCAGTCTTTCCGCCATTTCTCCCAGTGCTGATGCAATGGAGGCTTTTTCACTTATGCCCTTTCCGTTGGTGTGTATGAGAGAAGGATTGTTTCTGTCGACCAGTTCGCAGGAATAAAGATTGATTCCGGGATTCAGTTTGGTGGTGAATTCAAGATCAAGTCCAAGTTCCGTAAGCTCCTTGGTGAATAAATCAATAGTCTGTTCTATTTCTCTGTCTTTACCGGCAAGAAAAGTCATGAATGAAAAGTCCTCAGGGGTGTGGATAATTAATTTATGCGGGGCATTTTATCATAATTGATACCCGGTGATGAAAGTTGTGATAAATTTGTTCCGGGCTGCTAATCCTGTTCTAATGCTTCAACAACGTTTTCCGGTATCCGGATTGAAAAGTGTATGAAGGAGGACAGTCGGTTTTTTACTAAAATATTTTCTGATTTGTTATGATGACTTACGAAAAAAAATAACAGATCCGGATTTTTAAGGTTTTGTCATGCTTGAAAAGTTAAAGAAATATGCGGTACAGGCATTAATTGTGCTTCTTCTGCTGATTGTATACGTCGGTATCAGAATTTTTGTCTTTCCTCTTCTGGGATTCGGAAAGGACGGGGATTTGAAGACGGAACTTGATATTGCTGACGGAACACTCCCTTTTACAATGGAAGGGGCAGGGTTCACGTTTGAGAGGATTACTTATGATGATGCCCTGAACGTGACTTTTCACGTGGGATTCACTCTTGAAAAACTTAATAATCATTTTGATGATGAGACTCTTAGAAAGGCTTTTGAAGAAAACAGACTCAATAACGTGTTTTGCGGAATGAAGATCGTCAGGGCTGTTTATGAACAGGATGGTACAGTGACAGCCAGGGTTCACGGCATAGGTCATGACGAATCCGTGTCAGTTCCTCTTGAATGTACCAAACAGACAACTAAGTAAATCAGACATTCGTTGAGATATACAGTCTGCCGTCAGCTGTTTGAATACCGCTTATAACGGCAGACTTCAAGCCTGTTGGAAAAACACGCAATAATATCTTGAACAACCTCTATTTTTTGTTATGAGGATTTTATCTTTTTTGATATAATTGTCGCCAAATTTTTGATTTGATAATCAAATGCCGGCAGAAGCTGTCGGTAATTTCAGAATTTTATAATTATTTAGGTGTAATTAAATATGAAGAAAGTTGGTTTTATTGGCTGGCGTGGCATGGTTGGCTCAGTATTAATGGGCCGTATGGAAGAAGAAAATGACTTCGCTAATATCGATCCAGTATTTTTCACTACCTCTCAGGCTGGCCAGAAGGCTCCTGTATTCGGCGGTAAGGATGCTGGTGTTTTATTAGACGCAAATGACGTTGATGCTTTAAGCTCAATGGATATCATTGTTACCTGTCAGGGTGGCGACTACACCAAGAGCATGTATGACAAGCTCATGGCTACCGGCTGGAAGGGATACTGGATTGATGCTGCTTCTACCCTGAGAATGAAGGACAATGCAGTTATCATCCTCGATCCGGTAAACAGAGCTGTTATTGATGAATCTCTCAACAAGGGAATCAAAACCTACGTTGGCGGTAACTGTACTGTAAGCTTAATGTTAATGGGCTTAGGCGGTTTATTCCAGAATGACTGCGTAGAATGGATTCAGTCTTCTACCTACCAGGCTGCTTCTGGTGCAGGTGCCAAGAACATGCGTGAATTATTATCTCAGATGGGTGTATTACACGCTTCTGTTGCTGAAGAATTAAAGAATCCTGCATCTGCTATCCTGGATATCGAAAAGAAGGTTCGTGATACCATGAGAGCAGACAGCTTCCCAACCAAGGAATTCCTCGTTCCATTAGCTGGTTCTTTAATCCCATGGATTGATGTTCAGCTCGAAAACGGTCAGAGCAAGGAAGAATGGAAGGGTATGGCTGAAACCAATAAGATTTTAGGTCTTGCTCCGGCTACCATTCCTGTAGACGGCAACTGCGTACGTATCAGTTCATTACGTTGTCACAGCCAGTCATTCTTAATCAAGCTTAAGAAGGACGTTAGCATTGAAAACATTCATGAAATGTTAAAGAACCACAACCAGTGGGCTAAGGTAATTCCTAATAATAAGGAAGAAACCATTCATGAATTAACTCCAGCCAAGGTTACCGGTACTTTAAGTGTTCCAGTTGGTCGTATCCGTGAAACCAACTTCGGTAAGGGCTATATTTCTGCATTCTCAGTAGGTGACCAGTTATTATGGGGTGCTGCTGAACCTTTACGTCGTATGCTTAACATTCTCGTTAAGTAATACGTAAGCAGTCAGAACCTGACTGATAAGTTAAAACCCGTCGGATTTCATCATTCGACGGGTTTCTCTTATTAATAGTGTTGTAACCGGAGGTAGTGATGAATTGTTACGGTTTAGTTCGTTTTACTTCTATCGCTGATTGGTGTGTTCGGAAAATGAAAGACGACATGGCTTGATAAAAACGCAGAAGGACATTGGTTTTTGTATTGGGGAATATAAAAAAGTGAGATATGCAGAAACAAAAAAAGAGTGATTAAATCACTCTCCAAGTCTTCAGAATGGTGGAGGGGGAAGGATTCGAACCTTCGAAGACAGAGTCGGCAGATTTACAGTCTGCTCCCTTTGACCGCTCGGGAACCCCTCCACGCTTTCGATGTGTGTATATTATCATGAAAGTTTAAAAATAAAAGTCTTTTTTTTATTTTTTGGTTTGTTTGCTTGAATATTAGACAAAAAAGTGTTTTAAGCTCTCATGATAATTAATTTCTTTTTGAATGTATTTCTCTGGTTTCAAGACGTGAACCTTCTCCCTTCTTGATAAGAACATAGGTCGCGCCTTTGTCTCCGTGATACGGCATGGCGGTGTGGTAAGCCAGAACTTCAGGCATCATCTTCAGCCAGTGTGCCACATAACTCTTGAGGAGAGCTTTCGGTGTTGAAAATTCTCCTTTGCCGTGAACAATGATGATACATCTTACATCTTCACGGTAGGCTTTGATTACCAGTTTTCTGACCTTTTTGTAAGCCTGTTCAATGGTGTTGTGGTGCAGATCCACGCCAAGCTGAGGGAAATATTCTCCAGCTTTGAGTTTCCTCATGACGCCAAACTGCAGACCGGCTGTTTTGTAGCTTATGGTATCCAGGGGATCCACGAATTCCATATTCGCAGTGGAGAAGAAGTCGAGTTCTTCCTCCTTGTTTTCCTCTGTGCATCTGTCTTTAAGCATCTGGGAAATTTTAGGATCCATAAGTGGTTTCTTGTGTTCCACTGTATTTGATTTTATCTTTTTTACTCCCTGGATAAAATCACTGAATGAACCATGAGTATCCTGGTCCGGCAATTCATCAGGAGGTAGACTGTTTGCGCTCATTTATTCATCCTTATTTTAATACTGGTACTGTCTGGTAATGTTGACTGCTGTTTCATGTGACGGATAATCGTCATTAAGCGAAATTATCAGACTGATACTGTGAAAGATATAGTATGCGAAGATTATAATCGTTTTTGGCACTTATTTACATATGACAGGGCAAAGAACGGCTGTCTGATGCCTTAGTCGGCTGTCTGAGTCTTGTCGTGAACCAGATTTCTCGCGGAATCAATGGCCTGACAGACGGCGGGAATACCTGTTTCATAGCTTCTCGGAGATATTTTCATCAGTGAGTCCTGCTGTTCCCTTGTCAGAACAACTGTTCTGTTTTTCAGGGATGATGGCAGATTCTGGTTATCATCAATCAGGGAGATTACGACATCAGGTTTGCCTGCAATAAGTTTTTCGGCAGAGACAGATGGAAATTTAATGGTCAGTTTTTCAAAAATATTGGATCCTCCACAGAGTTTTACAGCCTGGTTCAGAAATGTTTCCCCGCCTGCCGTAAGCAGTGGTTTGTCCCAGATAACAATGGCTGTTTTGATCACAGGTTTATTAGCGTGTTCTTCTCTGAGATTCTGAATTTTCATCTGTATGTCGTTGATGATATCCGAAGCCTGTTTCTCCCTGTGCAGGATTTTTCCCAGATCTTCAATGACTTTCAGCAGATCACTGCCGTCTGTAATGGAATAGATATGCAGTTTGTTTTGATATTTTGTCAGTTTGCTGATTATCAGAGCGTTGAAATCACGACTTAGCAGAATATGGTCGAAATTCAGAGCGGACAGTGCTTCCTGATTGACACTGTAGTAATCTGCAATTTTAGGTAATTTCTTTAATTCATCCGGATATGTACTGTTTATATCTGTCGCGGCCAGACTGTCGATTCCACCAAGGTATGCGATTATTTCCGATATTTCCGGAGAAAAGCTGACAACTCTGACTTCATCTGTCACAGGAGTGACAGGAGTATCAGTTGATACGGTATGACTATCAGTTGCTCTGCTGTCAACGAGTAAAGCATCGGTTACCAGTATGGAAGCAACCAAAAGGGGCACAATCAGTAAAATAATTTTGGTGGTTAAGTTAATCATATCTGCATAAAAATAAAAAATACCGGTAACGGAGAGCATGGTTACCGGTTGGATGTTAGATGATTTCCAGAAGTTTTAAGGTTATGTCCTGACTGTTTCTGGTTGCCAGAGGCAGCATTTCATCGAAAGTCATGTCAGCCTTTTCATTTGCATTGTCGGAAATGGTGCGGATTACGATGGCCGGTTTTTCCAGAATTGCTGCGGCCTGAACGATGGCAGCCGCTTCCATTTCGGTGGCGTAAGCATCCGGAAAGTTGCTGATTAGAGCTTCATTATGTTCTTTGCCCGCAATGAACTGGTCTCCGCTGATAACAAGTCCTGTATGTACATGGAAATTGTAGCTTTCGGCAGATTTAAGAGCAGCTTCTCTGGTTTTTTCAACGTATTCGGGATTGAGTGTGATTACAGGTTCGAACCCCGGAACCTGTCCCAGTTTGTAATTGAATATTCTCAAGTCAAAATCATGCTGACAGGCAGCTGTTCCGATGACAACGTCGAGTACCTTTGTTTCAGGTTTCAGACCGCCGGCAACACCTGTATTGATAACGACGTCGGCATTGAATTTTGCAATCATTAAAGATGTGGCAAGAGAGGCGGAAACCTTTCCGATACCGCTGCAGGTAAGAACCACTTCCTTGCCGTTTATCTGACCGGTGTAATATTCCTTGCTGCCGATTTTGTGAGTGACGATGTTCTGAATATTCTTTTTTAAAGCCTCGATTTCTTCAGGCATTGCTCCGATAATTCCGTAAATCATGGTAACTTCGATATCCTTTGAATCTGTAGATGTTATGAAAACCAAACTAAATTGAATTTTATCATAAAGCGCAGGCTTTCCATACTGCTGAACCATTCTGAAATCATATAAGCGGTTTGCAAAGAAAAGAAAGCCATGACGGTGTGCACTGTCATGGCTTTCTGAAGTATCGATCCGGTAGTATCTGATTTTATCTGTGGTAGATATTTCTTACCGGATCATGGTGGTGGCTGTGGCCGTGAGCTCCGTTATGGGCATACAGCTTCGGCTGATGCTTAACATGGTGATGGTGTGGCTTGTGATGAGCTGTTTCATGGTGTATGACATGAGGTTTTGCGGGAACATGATGTCCCGAATGTCCATAAGCATGTGCGTGATTAATGCTGTCGGAATTTACCTGTACGGATACTCCGTGGCTTCCTGCCGATACGTTTACGCTGGCGGCGGCAGTGTTGTAGGCAAAGAGACTTAACAATACAAAAACAGAAACTAAGATCTTTTTCATGGTTCATCCTTATTTTCTATATATTTCATTATCTGATCCAACCTGTTTCAAGTCGGAGTTTCATTAGTCCATGGCATTAACTGATGCCTTGAAATTTATGTCTGATGTCTGTTCATCAGATGTGTTCAGTATAGCAACAGGATGGTGTTTTAATATGACAGGGAGATGGTAATGCGTTACAAAGTATGTCAGTCGGAAACAAATTATTAAATGCTGTGTTTTTAGCAGCCAGAGGTATATAGATGAGGTTATGTGTTTCGCAGGCGGGATTTTGCCAGTGTTATATATAAAGGATAATGAATCTTAACTTGTGATTAAGATTTGTTTAATGATATCTGAATGTGCACATTTTTGGTGCGGAATGAACCAAATAAAAACATGACAGAAGATAAAAACTGCTGGCGGTTAAAATTTAACCATCGGCCTGATGGCACTGAATATGTGACTAATGTAGGAAGATGTTCTTTTTCTGTGCGCTAATAAAGTGCAATTTAACCGGATCTGGGGCGCTTAGAAAAGGAGAATAATTTTCGGCAGGTATTTTTAAGTGCAAAATGAATAATTATTCATAATAAATACATAATTATTTAAAATAATGATTTGAACTGCTGTTAAAGTGATTAAGTTGTATTTTTGATAAAACTAGAATATTTATATATTACATACAATATAATGCATGTTTTTGTTCTGAAAACAAACTTTGTAGACTGGCTTTTCTCTGGAAAATAAAAAATGAATAAATATTTATTTAAAACAATCTTTTATGTGGCATGAATTATGCTTAATGCACTGATTAAGTGAGAATTTTTATATCTTAAGTGGATATAGACATAATTTTTTAGGTTTGTCATTTTGTATCGGAGCGGCTAGGCTGTTTCGAATAAATGGCAACATTGTTGTTATATAGAGGATTTGATGTGATGGATTCAGCATTACCTAAGAGCCAGGGGCTTTATGATCCTGCCAATGAGCATGACGCATGCGGCGTCGGTTTCGTTGCTCATATGAAGGGGATTAAGAGTCATAGTATTGTTGAGCAGGGTTTGCTTATACTCAAAAATATCAATCACCGAGGTGCTGTAGGTGCCGACCCATTACAGGGTGACGGTGCAGGTATTTTGATTCAGATACCTGATCAGCTGTATCGTGATGATATGATTCTGCAGGGAGTGAAGTTGCCGGCTGCAGGCGAATACGGCGTCGGTATGATTTTCCTGCCTCGTGAAGCCGCTTCACGCAAGGCCTGTGAAGAAGAGATCGAACGTGCCGTAAGAGCAGAAGGTCAGGTTGTTCTGGGGTGGAGAGACGTGCCGGTAGATACCGACTGTCCGATGTCTCCGACCGTAAAGGCTACAGAACCTGTAATCAGACAGATTTTTGTCGGTCGCGGTAAGGATGTTCTGGTAACAGACGCTCTTGAAAGAAAACTCTATATAATCAGAAAACGCAGTTCTAAGGCTATTAAGAATCTTAACCTGAGACACTGTCATGAATTCTATATTCCTTCTTTCTCTGCCAGAACCATTGTGTATAAAGGTCTGCTTCTGGCTGATCAGGTTGGAACATATTTCAGAGATCTTGCTGATACCAGATGCCAGTCTGCACTTGCGATGGTTCATCAGAGATTCTCTACCAATACATTCCCGTCATGGGATCTGGCTCATCCGTTCCGCATGATTGCGCACAATGGTGAAATCAACACCGTTCGCGGTAATGTCAACTGGATGAGAGCAAGAGAAAAATGCGTTCATTCTCCTGTTTTAGGTGATGATCTGGAAAAGGTATGGCCTCTGATTTATCCGGGGCAGTCAGATTCCGCATCTTTCGATAATGCTCTTGAACTTCTTACCATGAGCGGTTATTCACTGGCACACGCCGTAATGATGATGATTCCTGAAGCATGGGAAAAGCATGCCACCATGGATCCGAAGCGTCATGCCTTCTATGAATATCATGCCGCAATGATGGAACCGTGGGACGGCCCTGCAGCCGTAGCCTTTACCGACGGCCGTCAGATAGGTGCTACACTCGACCGTAACGGTCTCCGTCCTGCCAGATATCTGGTAACCAAGGACGATCTGGTGGTTATGGCATCTGAATCCGGCGTTCTTCCTATCGAAGATTCAAGAATTCTGAAGAAATGGCGTCTGCAGCCGGGTAAGATGTTCCTCATTGATATGGAACAGGGGCGCATCATTGACGACTCAGAAATCAAGAACAGCCTTGCAACAGCAAAGCCATACAGCGAATGGATCAATAAGATTCGCATCAAGATCGGTGAACTGGACGAACGTTCAGGAAACGTTGCACCTATTGCTCATGAAGCATCACTTCTTGATATGCAGCAGCTGTTCGGTTATACCAATGAAGACATCAACAAAATTATGCTTCCGATGGCAAAGCTCGGACAGGAACCTCTTGCTTCAATGGGTAACGATGCCGCACTTGCAGTAATGGCAAAGAAGGACAAGACCCTTTACGATTACTTCCGTCAGGTGTTTGCTCAGGTAACCAATCCTCCAATCGACCCGATCAGAGAAGAAATGGTAATGTCTCTGCTGTCATTCATCGGACCAAGACCAAATCTGCTGAATTCCACCGATATCAATCCTCCTATCAGACTTGAAGTCGAACAGCCGATCTTAAGCGAACTGCACATGGAACAGATCCGCAGCATCGCCAAGTACACAGACAGCAAGTTCCGTTCATATGAGCTTGATATCACCTATCCTCTTTCATGGGGCAAGGAAGGTATCGAAGCACGTCTTGCAAGTCTTGCGTGCGAAGCTGAAGATGCCGTTAAGGCTGGCGCCAACATTCTGATTGTTACCGACCGCAAGGTATGCAGGGATCGTGTGGCAATTCCGGCTCTGCTTGCTACTTCTACAGTTCATTTACGTCTGGTTAACGCCGGTCTGAGAACCAGTACCGGTCTGGTTGTTGAAACAGGCAGTGCCAGAGAAGTTCATCATTTTGCTCTTCTCGCAGGCTACGGTGCTGAAGCGGTTCATCCGTATCTTGCCATTGAAACCCTCCGTGATCTTGCCAAGGGTGACAAGGCTCTTGAAGAAGATTACATCCATCATTACATCAAGGCCGTATGTAAAGGTCTGTGCAAGACCATGTCAAAGATGGGTATTTCAACCTATATGTCATACACCGGTGCTCAGGTGTTTGAAGCTGTCGGTCTTACCCGTGAATTTGTTGACAAGTACTTCACCAATACCGCAAGCAATGTGGAAGGTGTTGGTCTGTTTGAAGTCGCACAGGAAGCCATTAATCTTCATAACGCGGCCTTTGGTAAGGATCCTCTTCTTGCTGAAAGCCTTGATGTCGGCGGTGAATACAGCGTCCGTGTAAGAGGTGAAGATCACCTGTGGACTCCAGACGCCATTTCAAATCTGCAGCATGCAGTACGTCAGAATGATGCCGAAACCTATCAGAAATATGCTCAGATCATTAATGATCAGACCAAGAGACATCTGACTCTTCGCGGTTTCTTTGAAATCAAGTCTCCGTTCAGTCCAATCAGCATTGATGAAGTAGAGCCTGCAAAGGAAATCGTTAAGCGTTTTGCTACAGGTGCAATGTCTCTCGGTTCTATTTCTACTGAAGCCCATACCAATCTGGCCATTGCCATGAACCGTATCGGCGGTAAGTCCAATACCGGTGAAGGCGGTGAAGACGCAAGACGTTTCCAGCCGGTAACCAAGAAGACCAAGCTTTCTGAAATCATTGGTGAAGGCCGTGTGGCAAGAGATATTGAACTTGAACCTGGTGACAGTCTCCGTTCCGCCATCAAGCAGGTTGCTTCAGGACGTTTCGGTGTAACCGCTGAATACTGTGTGAACGCTGATCAGATTCAGATCAAGATGGCACAGGGTGCAAAGCCTGGTGAAGGCGGTCAGTTACCTGGACACAAGGTTTCCGAATATATCGGTTTCCTCCGTCACTCAGTTCCTGGTGTAGGTCTTATTTCTCCTCCACCTCATCACGATATCTACTCAATTGAAGATCTGGCTCAGCTGATTCACGACCTGAAGAATGTTAATCCGAAGGCTTCAATTTCAGTTAAGCTGGTATCAGAAGTGGGTATCGGTACCGTTGCGGCAGGTGTTGCCAAAGCCAAGGCGGATCATATCGTAATCGCAGGTCATGACGGCGGTACAGGTGCTTCACCTGCATCATCAATCAAGCACGCAGGTTCCGCCTGGGAACTCGGTTTGTCTGAAACTCAGCAGACCCTGGTTCTTAACCGTCTCCGTGGTCGTGTAAGAGTACAGGTTGACGGTCAGCTCAAGACAGGTAGAGACGTTGTTATCGGTGCTCTCCTCGGTGCGGATGAATTCGGTTTTGCTACTGCTCCTCTGGTTGCATCAGGCTGTATCATGATGAGAAAGTGTCAGCTTAATACCTGTCCGGTAGGTGTGGCAACTCAGGATCCTGAATTGCGTAAGCGTTTTGCCGGTCGTCCGGAACACGTTGTAAGATATTTCTTCTACGTTGCTGAAGAAGTTCGTCAGATCATGGCTTCCATGGGTATCAGAAAGTTTGATGATCTTATCGGTCATTCAGAATATCTTGACAAGCGTCAGGGTATCGAACACTGGAAGGCTAAGGGGCTGGATTTCTCCAAGATCTTCTATCAGCCTGAAAGAGCTGAAAGCACTGCAATCAGACATTCTGAATTCCAGGATCACGGTCTGGAAAAGGCGCTGGATAACGAGTTTATCTCAAGTGCGGCAGATGCCATCAATAAGGGTAAAAAGGTTGAGTTTACCGGCAGAATCACCAACGTGAACCGTACGGCATGTACCATGCTTTCCGGTGCCGTTGCGGAAAAATACGGTGACCACGGTCTTGCAGACGATACCATAACTCTTCGTCTGACCGGTACTGCAGGTCAGTCATTTGCTGCCTTCCTCTGCGGTGGTATAACCGTTGAACTTACCGGTGAAGCAAACGACTATGTCGGCAAGAGTATGTCAGGCGGTAAGCTGATTATTCATCCTCGCCGTGATTTCACCGCCAACTCTTATGAAAATATCATCTGCGGTAATACCTGCTTCTATGGTGCAACCAGCGGTGAAGCCTATATCAGCGGTGTGGCCGGTGAAAGATTCGGCGTAAGAAATTCAGGTGCAACAGCTGTAGTTGAAGGTGTTGGTGATCACGGCTGTGAATACATGACCGGCGGTACCGTTATCGTTCTGGGCAAGACCGGACGTAACTTTGCGGCAGGTATGTCAGGCGGTATTGCCTATGTTTATGATCCTGATGGTACATTTGCTGATTCATGCAACCTGACTTCCGTAGATCTGGAAAAGGTTCTTCCTTCTTCAGCACAGAACGTGGCCGAACCTCGTCACTGCGGCATGGCTGATGAAGACATTCTGAGAAAGTTTGTTGAAAATCATGCCAAGTTGACAGGCAGTCAGAGAGCCAAGGATATTTTAAACAACTGGGCGGACAGCCTCAGCGATTTTGTAAAGGTATTCCCTAAAGAATACCGTCATGCACTTGTGTTGCAGTCTAACAGTAAGGAGGGTGTGTAAATGGGTAAGCCAACAGGATTTATGGAATATGCTCGCATAAATGACAAGCACCTCAGTGTTGCTGAACGTGTTAAGAATTTTAACGAGTTCACCCCGTGCCTGACAGATGATGAAGCTACAATTCAGGCGGCAAGATGTATGGACTGCGGTGTTCCTTTCTGTAACAACAAGTGTCCGGTGCACAACAACATCCCTGACTTCAATGATCTTGTTTACAGGGGGGATTACCAGACTGCAATCAAGGTTCTGCACAGTACCAGCAGTTTCCCTGAATTTACCGGACGTGTATGCCCGGCTCTCTGTGAAGCTGCGTGCAGCGTGGGTATCAGCGGCAGAACAGTAGGTACCGCTGAAGATACCACTTCCGTGGGGATCCGTTCTATTGAACGCAAGATTATTGATTACGCATGGGAACACGGCTATGTTAAACCTCAGATTCCTACAGTTAAAACCGGAAAGAAGGTTGCCGTAATCGGTTCAGGTCCTAGCGGTCTCGCATGTGCACAGCAGCTTGCCCGTGCAGGTCATGACGTGACTGTTTTTGAAAAGAATGATCATATCGGCGGACTTCTGAGATTCGGCATTCCTGATTTCAAGCTTCCGAAGTCTCTCATTGATCGTCGTATGGATCAGATGGAAGCAGAAGGCATTACCTTCCGTACCAGTACCCTTGTTGCCGATACAGACAAACTGCCTCACGGTGTTCGCTGTGATGCTACTGCTGTTGTAAGTCCAAAGGAACTTATGGATAACTTTGATGCCATTGCTCTATGCGGAGGTTCAGAAACTCCTAGAGATCTGAAGGCTCCGGGAAGAGAACTGGGCAATATTCATTTTGCTCTGGAATATCTTATCGGTCAGAACAAGGAAGTTAACGGCGGCGGTAAGAACCCTATCAATGTTAAGGGTAAGCATGTGGTGGTTATCGGCGGCGGTGATACCGGTGCCGACTGCGTGGGTACTGCCAACAGACAGGGCGCGGCTTCAGTAACTCAGATTGAAGTTATGCCAAAGCCTCCTGTTGAATATGACGTACTGGCCACATGGCCTGAATGGCCGAGAATCTTCAGAACCTACACCTCTCATGAGGAAGGTTGTGAAAGACTGTACAGCCTGAATACCAATGAGTTTATCGGTAAGGACGGAAAGGTTACTGCTCTCAAGGTAAGTGAATGTGAATTCAAGGCCGGAAAACTGGTCAACAAGGAAGGAACTGAACACGAACTGAAGGCTGATTACGTATTCCTGGCAATGGGCTTTGTTCATCCGCTGGATGCCGTTCTGGACGGATTCGGAGTCGCCAGAGATGCCAGAGGCAATGCGGCTGCAGTGCCGGATCCTGATGTTGAATCAGGTTTTATGACCAGCGTTCCAAAGGTGTTTGCCGCAGGGGACATGAGAAGCGGTCAGTCACTGGTTGTGAGAGCAATGAGTGAAGGTCGTCGCTGTGCCAGAGCTGTGGATAAGTATCTTATGGGTATGAGTCTTCTGCCGGCATGCTGATAAAATAGCATAAAAGGCTTTTTAAGAAGGGTGAACGGGAAACTATCTGCTTCCGTTCACTCTTTTTTTATGTCTCGATAAATTGATGTGAATTATTGCGGACAGGAGAATGACATGGCGGATATTTGTTTTTTTTAAGTTTTAAGTTAATATTTCACAGTACATTTAAAAGTTGTGGAAAAATAAGTCATTTGCCGCCACACTGCCTGTGAGGATTGTTTTTCTGTTTTGCAGTATTTTACGCATGTGAGTTTTTCGGTTTGTAACAGTATATGCATATTAATCAGTATCTGAATACCTATGGTGATTATCTTAAAAGACGTTTCGGACAGAGGGTGCAGAAACTGTCGTTAAGCGGCAATTTCACCTGCCCCAATCGCGACGGAACTCTCGGCAGAGGCGGGTGTACATTCTGCAATATATCTTCTTTTTCCGGGGAAGGTAAAGAGAGCCTGTCAATTTCGGAACAGCTGGCACAGGCTCCTGAAAAACGTTCAAAAATATTTCTTGCCTATTTTCAGGCATACACCAGCACCTATGCGGAGCTTCAGCTGCTGAAAAGAATGTATTCAGAAGCTCTGGAATATCCCAATATTGTCGGAATATGCGTAGGAACCAGACCGGACTGCGTATCCGATGAAGTACTGGATCTGCTGGAAAGATATCAGGATGAAGGGAAGGAGGTGTGGCTCGAACTTGGATTGCAGAGTGCGATTGACGAAACTCTGGATCTGATAAACAGACATCATCATTTTTCTCAGTACGCGGATACGGTCAACCGTGCCAGAAGTCGAGGGATAAAGGTCTGTGCTCACCTGATAATAGGTCTTCCTGGAGAGGAACTGATTCATAATCTCACCACACTGCAGATGGTAATTGATGAAGGTGTGGACGCCCTTAAGCTCCATCAGCTGCACATTGTTAAAGGCAGTGCCATGGCCGCGATGTACCGCAGGGGAGAAATATCGGTTCTTGAACTTGATGAATATGCGGAAATCGCCGCCAGACTGATTCAGTATACACCGCCGGAAATCATGTATGAACGAATAGGGGCTTCCGTTCAGGATGCTTCGCTTATAGCTCCCATGTGGTCTACGCAGCGGTGGCCGTGCATAGATAAAATCGGAGAGATACTTGCTGAAAAAGGAGGGCAGGGGACGGCCATAGGCAGACCGTACATATATGACGGCATCAGCAGAGGTTAGGCTTTTTTTCGGATTTCTCAGTATGAATTTTCCTGAAAGTCGGGATTTAACATTGACAAACTGTGGAGCAATGCTCAAAGTAATTTGTAAATGTTTTGTATAATTGTTCTGTATGTGTTTTAATTGATGCTTTTCCGTTTGCGGAAAAGCTGAAACTGATTTATTTTTTTCTCGAATATTGGAAATGTTGAAATGGCAGAATCATTAAGTGCACGTCAGGCCAGCAAAAAGACCATGGCTATCATTTTAGCCGGAGGCAGAGGCAGCAGATTACATCAGATGACTGATACCAGAGCCAAGCCTGCTGTATATTTCGGCGGTAAATTCAGAATTATCGATTTTGCATTATCCAACTGCATTAATTCGGGAATCCGCAAAATAGGTGTGGTAACGCAGTATAAGTCACACAGTCTGTTAAGACATCTTCAGGCCGGGTGGTCTTTTCTGCGTAACCAGTTCAATGAATTTCTGGATCTGCTTCCTGCCCAGCAGCGAATTGATGAGGTTCACTGGTACAGGGGGACAGCAGATGCCGTATATCAGAATATTGACATAATCAAGGATCACCGTCCTCAGTACATACTGATTCTGGCCGGTGACCATGTGTACAAGATGGATTATGCCAAGATTGTTCTGGATCATCTTCAGCACGGAGGTCCTCTGACGGTAGCATGCGTGCCTATTCCGAAAGAACAGGCAAGTTCTTACGGAATCATGACTGTAAACGATGACGGACTGATCACCAGCTTTGATGAAAAGCCAAAGAATCCGAGAACAATGCCAAACAATGATAAGATGTGCCTGGCATCCATGGGTATTTATGTTTTTGATGCTAAATTTCTCTATGACGTACTTTATGAGGATGAGCAGACTGAAGATTCCAGTCATGATTTCGGCATGGACATCATTCCCCGTCTGGTAAGTCAGGGTAAGGCTCATGCTCATGATTTCAGTATTTCCTGCGTGTGCAACAGAGCCAAGAATCAGATTTACTGGCGAGATGTCGGAACCGTGGATTCGTTCTGGGCGGCCAATATGGACCTTGCATCTGTGACACCGGATCTGGATATATATGACCAGGACTGGCCGATATGGACATACCAGATGCAGCTTCCTAGTGCAAAGTATGTACAGGATCTGAACGGAGCTTCAACCATCCTCAGAAACAGCGTAATCGCCGCTGGTGTGATTATCAGTGGCTCATCGATCTGTTCGAGCGTGCTGTTTTATAACGTACGCGTACATTCTTTTACCTTTATAAACGAAGTCGTAGCCTTCCCTGACTGTGTTATTCACAGAGGCTGCCGTATAACCAGGGTTATTCTGGACAGGGGCTGCGAGCTTCCTAGAAATCTGGTAGTCGGAGAAAACAAGGAAGAGGATGAACGCAGATTCTACAGATCTGAAGGCGGAGTAACACTGATTACCCGCAGAATGCTGGCTGATCTCAGAAAGAAGGAACCTTGGCTGTTTGAGAATTTTGAGGAGTACTGTCACTACAATAATTAAAGCCCCCGTGACAGTCGTGAAGATGTAATATACGCTGCCGTTACCGGCGTATTTTCACAGAAAGTGAAATGTAACGGCAGAAAATCAAATGGAATTGGTATAACGTATCATGAATATTTACAGTGTCTGTGAGCAGAAGTTAAAACATTGGGTAAGCAGGTTGTATCAGAAGTCTGTTGTATATCTGTCAGCCGTGCTCGGTTTTTTTCTGACTCTTTTTATCACCGTTGTACACTGTGCCCTAAGTTATTTCTTTAATGGCGCCATTTCCATTTATGACGTGATTCAGCCTCTATGCTACGGAGCTCTTCTTACCCCGTTCGTCGTATTCTTCTTTTATCAGGTGTTCGCTGATGTTGAAAATGCCAGAACCCAGGTTAAGGATATGAAGAAATCTCTGGCAAAAACATACGTTGCCATGATTAACCAGCGAGACAGAAATCTTACTCTTACCAAAGACCATGAAGTTCTGCGCGGGCAGAAAAAGAAGGTTGAAAAGGAACTGGAAGAGCAGGCAACGTTCTTCTCTGCCATAGTTGATCTCACTCCCGATATCATTATGTACCGAGACGAACTCGGTAATATCAAGGGATGTAACGATAATATGCTCAGACTGCTGGGAATCAAGGATGCGGCTCAGCTTGTTGAACTTCTGAAGGATGATCATGAACTTGATGATATCTTTGCCAAGTTCGATGATATTCTGAAAATGAATAAAAGTGACGTAACGTATGAAAGCACCATAAACGGAGTGGTTTATCAGATGAGAAAAAGACCTGCTGTCAATGCGGAAGGTAATCTGATAGGCATCATGCTGTACGGACACGATATAACAAAACTTAAGTATGAGCAGGATCTTCTTGAAAAGACCTCACGTGATAAGAGTAATTTCATATCTACTCTGAGTCATGAACTCAGAACACCGTTAAACGGTATAGTCGGGTTAAGTGACATACTTATGCAGACCGGTCGTTTTAACGGAGATGACATGCGTAATCTTAAGGCTATCAACGTCAGTGCGGTTACGCTGGGCAATATCTTCAATGATGTTATTGACCTGAACAAGTTTGAGCGTCAGACATTTAACGTAATTTATGAAAAGGTCAAGTGGCAGGATTTTCTGGATGATTTTGAAACACTGTCTCATCTCATGACGGAACAGAAGAACCTTGATTTCAAATTTAATGTCGAAGGAAAGGTGGCTGAGTATCTTCTGCTTGATCCGACACGTCTGCGTCAGATTCTCTGGAATCTGACAGGCAACGCCATCAAATTCACCAAGAAAGGCGGCATAACCATTAATGTGAAGCAGCATATGAACGGAGACGCCGCTGAACTTTCCTTTGCGATAACGGATACCGGTATAGGCATAGCCAAGGAAGAACAGGAGAAGATATTCGGTCTTTACTATCAGGTTGAAGGAACAAAACAGTCAACCGGTACCGGCATCGGACTTCATGTTACCAAGAATCTGTGTCAGGCACTTAACGGTTCCGTTCATCTTGACAGTGAACTTGGAAAGGGAAGTACTTTTACCGTTAAATTCTCCTTCAAGCAGACAGATGGTGTATCTGAAAGCAGACAGGTGAAAACAAGTTTGAGAGTATTGCTAGTTGAAGATGTTGATTTAAACATTCTTGTAGCCAGAACAATGCTGGAAAAGCTGGGACACAAGGTATTTGTGGCTAAAACTGGTCAGGAAGCTATAGATTTATTCAAGAGTGAGGAGCTGGATCTTGCATTGCTGGATATGCAGTTACCGGATATGACAGGCTTTGATGTGGCTGACGTGTTCGTTAATGAACTGGGATGCAGAATTCCTCTGATTGCCCTGACTGCCAATGTTATAAATGACAGGCAGGAATATGAAAAGCATCATATTGACGGAGTGATGAACAAGCCTTTATCTTTGAGTAAACTGGTAGAAAACCTACAAAAATATCAGGAATAATAAATGATAACAGATATTGTAAATATAAAATACGTTAACGAGTTTGTCAGCATCGCGGGAAAGGGACCTATCTGTGAAGGCATAGATATGTTTCTTAACAGTGTTGAAGACTATCTGGGCAACTGCATGAGCTATTTCAACAAGAATGGCTTTGAGGAAGCAGGTAAGGAACTTCACAAGATTAAAGGAGCTGCCAGCTCAATAGGTCTTACAAGAGTTTCCTCCAAGGCCAAGGAAATCGAACTTGAACTGTTGAAAGAACGTGATTCATATGCTCTGAACAGCAGAATTATCGAATTGAGGGAAGATATTCTGGCTGATACAAAGGAACTCAGAAATTTTGTGATGACTCTTTCCGGAATGTAATGCGGTTTCGGAGCATCAATAAGACTGTTCTCTGAATTGAACAAGTATTTCCTCGTGCTTCCGGAGTGGGGTGACGCTTTATTTTATGAATATGGCCGGTTTGTCTTCGGCTGTATACTTACGTCAGCAGGTTACGGGGGGCACACCTTTACGAAAATGAATTCAGGTTTTATATTCGGGTAACAAAAAAAACGTGAATCAGGGGATTCACGTCCTTCTTAAAAGAGTTTTCCGGTTCTTGCATGACTGTCTCAGGGATGTGGACAGTCAATCCTTGTGTAAGGATTGACCGGATTTTTTCTTATGATACCTTAACGTCTGCTCCGAAGCGATAACCTTCACCGAAAATTGTTTCGATTAGATTCTGAGCATCTTCGCTGTCCAGATGACGGCGCAGTTTTCTGATGGTAACGTCAACGGTTCTGTCATGTTCCTTTAACTCGCGTCCCATCATGAAGAACATGAGGTCTGAGCGGGTAACAATGAGTTTTGGATGTTCACAGAAATACTGGAGCATGCGGAATTCGGCTCTTGGAAGTCTGGTTTCAACACCTGACGGACTGATCAGGTCATGGCTGTTGGTTTCCAGAACCCAGCCGTCAAATTCATATTTTTCTGAAGCGGTAGGAACAAACTGCTGTACAGGTTCCTTTTTGGATTTTGTTCTGTTGATGAGGTTTCTGGCTCTGATGGTCAGTTCTCTGGGATTGAATGGCTTGGTGATGTAGTCATCTGCACCGATTTCAAGTCCGAGGATACGGTCAATGTCGTTATCACGTCCTGTTACAAACATTAAGGCGATATCACCCTTCTCTCTGATTTCTCTGGCGAGGATAAGCCCGTTTTTACCGGGAAGGTTGATATCAAGAAGAATAAGGTCGACCTGACGACTGCTGAGAATCTCATGCATTTCGTCACCGTTACCGGCAATAAGGGTTTCGTACCCTTCAGCGTTGAATATGGACGTAGCCATTTTACATGCTACAGGTTCATCATCAACAATCAGTACAGTTGCAGCAGACATGATTAAAATCCCTGAATAATTTGTTTCGAATCTTCTGACTTATGAAAAAAGTCTATTAAATTGCATTGTTGTTATAAATAAGTAAAATACGGCATGAATTTACACAATATTTTTCTAATTTATTTATAATTTTAACAACTTGACTAATTCTAGTATAGCATTTAACAAGAAATGTGAGGGTTTTTCCAGATAAAAAAACAATAAATGTTATCAAAATGTTATACAAAAGAAACTTTAGTTAAATTATCCAACTTTTTATCAGAAATGTGTACTTTATAATTGCTGATTAAACACAACTCATATGAATGCTTTCATGAAAACATCATGCTGTTTACTGTCTGAAAATGACATTAAGGAACTGATTCCGGTGATGTTCGACGGAGAGAAAATGGAACCGGTGATAATTTCGAACCGCCGGTTCCGGGATGAAACAATATGATTATCTGTTAAAACGAAGATCTCGTCCGAAAATATTGTTCGGAACAAAAATTCCGTTGTTGACTACGTGGTTGCCGTTAACAAATGTATGCATCACTCTGTTGGCGAATGTGTATCCCAGGAACGGAGACCATTTGCACTTTGAAGCGATATCCACAGGTTTAACGGTGAATTCCTCGTTTTTAACAACAGCTATATCGGCAAAATATCCTTCCTTTATAAAACCTCTTCTGTCGATATTGAATCTTACGGCAGGATTATGGCTTAGAGCCGTTACGGCAGCTTCAAGAGAAAGTTCATTGCGATGAACCAGTTCAAGGACGGCCAGCAGTGAATACTGAATCAGAGGTAATCCGGACGGAGCTTTGTAGAAAGGCTGATTCTTTTCCTCCAGAGTATGAGGAGCATGGTCGGTGGCAATAATTGAAATAATTCCCTGTTCCACTGCACTTATGAGAGCCTTTCTGTCCTCTTCGGTTTTGACGGCAGGGTTGCATTTCAGTCTGTTACCGAGTCTTTCGTATGATTTGTCATTGAAGAACAGATGGTGCGCACATGCTTCGGCTGTTATTTTTCTCTGCTCCAGGCTGATGTCAGCAAAAGGTCTGAACAGCTCAATTTCATCTTCCGTTGAAAGATGAAGAACATGGAGATTTGCTCCGGTTTCAAGTGCCAGATCCACGGCTTTCTTGGTTGATTTGTAGCATGCCTTGTGATTTCTGATGAGAGGATGCATGTAAGGTTTTAAATTTTCCTCTCCGTACCTGGCCTTGAATTCTTCCATGTTTTTGTTAATCAGGGCATTGTCTTCACAGTGTGTGGCTATGAGAACATGACAGTTTTTGAATATATTGTAGAGAGCCTCATCCTTGTCAACAAGAAGATTGCCGGTAGAAGAACCCATGAAGATTTTCACGCCGCAGATTTCAGCAGGGTTTATTTTCTGTATTTCTTCCATGTTGTTTTCGGTTGCACCGAGGTAGAAAGAGTAGTTTGCGTATGAATTTCTGGCCGCTATGTCCTTTTTGGCCATGATGTCTTCAATGGTTACTGCCGGAGGATTGTTGTTCGGCATGTCCATGAATGAAGTTGTTCCTCCAAGCACTGCAGCCACTGATTCAGTGGCAATGGTAGCCTTGTGGGTTGCGCCGGGTTCACGGAAGTGAACCTGGTCGTCTATCACGCCTGGCAGTACAAGCATATCTCTGCAGTCGATGATTTCGTAGCTGTCATCAGCATGAATGCTTGTGTCAATTCTTTCAATCAGGCCGTTTTTTAGAAGAATGTCTCTCTGGCTGGTACAGCCTTCATTTATGTATGTAGCGTTTTTTAAAAGTGTGGCTGACATTTTGATAAATAATCCTGTATGTGTACCGGCGGACTGCACGGTTCCGTGAAAACGGTGGGCGTGAAACAGCCGGTGTAAGCATTGATGTTCAAGTTCCGTGTTTTATTTTACTCTACTCTAATTTACAAAACAAAAATATCAGCAGGAACAGTTGTGGGTAAAAATGAGTAATATGACGTTTTCTGATGAAAATATAGACAATGTAAAGGTATTTGGAAGCATATTCTCTGTCATACTTTGCAAGAGTTGTGTAAAGTATATAGAATGTAATAAAAAAATGATAAAAATGTTAAAACGATTAGATTTTAATCGTTTTTTATTGAAAGACAGTTAAGCAAGATAAAAATAATTTTTATAAATCACTGTCTTTTTATAATGAAAACATTTTCTTTCACAATTTTTTGAATTTGTTGTATGTAAAATCAGCAGAGAAAAGGGTTGCGGGAATATTCCGAGGCGTGTCTTACAACTTTTTAAACGGTAAATTAATGCGGCGGCAACATTTAAAATATACATTGCATGGAACTGAACCACTGTATAAAGGTTTTTTTGGTATGGATCGGTATACGGTGAGTTATGAGGGCTTTGACGGCACGATCATAGGTCCTATGTCCCGTGAAATTTTTGAAAGAGGTGATGCCGCTGCATTGGTTCCTTATGATCCGGTAAGGGATGAGGTGATTCTTATCGAACAGTTCCGTCCGGGGGCAATAAGAAAAGATCAGAATCCGTGGCTGCTTGAAGTGGTAGCCGGAATTGTTGATGAAAAGGACAGGCATAATACTCTGAATACCGTACTTAGAGAAGTCAGGGAAGAAGCCGGAGTGGAATGCAGTAAAGCCGTGTTTGCCACCCGCTTTTTTACTACTCCGGGCGGATCAACTGAAAGTATCGATCTCTACATTGGTATGGTTGATGCTTCAAAAGCCTGCGGGATCCACGGACTTGCGACAGAGCATGAGAACATAAGGGTTTTTTCGGTGCCTTTTTCTGAAGCATATGAAATGCTGGAAAACGGGGATTTCTGTAATGCCATAGCCATTATCGGAATTCAGTATCTGGCCCTTCACAGAGAAAAAATCAGAAAGAATTTTCTGTCTGAGTAGCTCTGTAATAAATGTGTGATTGTTCAAAAATTATAAAAACAAAAAATTTTTTTATGGTTTTTATGATTTATTTTTACGTTTTTTATTATAAATATATATAAAATTGTTTTCGATTGTTGTAGTAAATCAATTCGTTAATTTGTGTCGTTTGTGATACATCAATAGCTGCACAACTGATCATTTCTTCAGTCTTCCGGTGGGGTGAGCTCTGATTCGCTTTGAATCCGAGACGTTTCGGAAAGATGAACTGAAGTTAATTTTAGCTTTTTGCGGGAAACATTAACTTAAGGAAATCATTCAATAAAAAATATTGAACGCAGAAACAACAGCAGTCATAAAAGAATGCGTCATTCGGTAATGCAAAATGACCATACTGCTGTCGGACGGGTGATTTCTGACAGTGCATGGGAATGCTCCTTTTTCTTTTCCTGTAGGTGATTTTTGGAGCATCAAGCAATATAGGATTTTATTATCAGTGCAAGATTTTGATAAAGAATATGTAAAGCCTTCCAGAGCTGACGGGGCATTCAGTATCCTTCAGCTTACTGATACGCATCTGTTTGCGGATCTGAATACTGGCTTTTTAGGTATCAATACAGCCGGAAGTCTTCAGGCTGTGATTGATGCTGTTCTCAGACAGAATAGAAAATTTGATTTGATAATTGCTACAGGTGATATTGCTCAGGATTATTCCGAACAGTCATATATCAATTTCGCCAAAATGATGCACGATTCTTTTTCACAGCCGGTATTCTGGCTTCCGGGCAATCATGATGACGGTCCAAAAATGGCCAGAGTATTCCCAACCGTGGGAGTCAGTGCCGCCAAGAACGTAATAGTTGATAAATGGCAGTTCGTACTGCTTAATACTCAGGTCTACAACGCACCCTTCGGCTGGATAACTCCGGAAGAGCTAAATTATCTCAGACAGTGTCTGGATAATCATCCGGAACTTTATACGGTTGTGTGTCTGCATCATAATGCCTACAGGGTAAACAGCGCATGGCTTGATCAGCATGAGCTGAGAAATAAGGAAGAACTTCTTGAGCTTATTTCTCACTATCCGAAAGTGAAGCTTGTTCTTTGCGGACATGTGCATCAGGAAACGGATTTTGTAAGAGACGGAATAAGATTTATTTCTTCTCCTGCCACAAGTATTCAGTTTGAACCTTTAAGTTTTAATTTCGGCCTGGACAGCAAAGGACCGGGGTGGAGGTACATAACATTCACTCCTGACGGAGGCATATCCACTGATGTGTATCGTCTGCCTTTTGAGTCGTTCAGACCTGATTTTGCGATAGGCGGGTACTAAATGAATAACACTGTGGTTTTATATGTTCATGGGTTCAAGTCCTCATCCAGAGCCGTGAAGGCGACTCAGACAAAGGATTACATACACGACTATGAGGTGGATCTTTCCTTTGATGCCATGGATCTTCCAAATACCCCCGCAGAGGCTTTTGCCGACATGTGTTCTCTTGTTGAGAAGTACCTGAACCAGGGGGTAAAGGTGTGTCTTATCGGAAGTTCGATGGGCGGTTTTCTGTCAATGTATCTGTCTGCCAAGTACAACCTTAAGGCCGTACTGATAAATCCGTGTGTGTATCCGTGGAATTTCCTTGAACAGGTTAAGGGAAAGCAGATAAACGTTTATACCGGAGATGAGTTCGAAATTACCGAAAAGCATGTTGAGGATGCAAAAAAAATAGCGGAATCATACGAGCTTAATACAAAAAATCTGGCTCTGTTTCTTCAGAGAGGGGATGAACTGCTGGATTATGTCGATGCCAGCGTGCTTCTGGGACGCAGTGCACTGGTTCATATAGAGGACGGTGGCTGTCATCAGTTTGATCATTATGAATTCTATCTTCCTGAAATAATCCGATTCCTTATAAACTGATTTTTCCTGACAGGCCTCTCTGATAAATTTCAAGAGGCTTTTCCTTTCAAATATTTCAGTATGTTATAATAGACCTCCAAAGGACGTGAAAAAGCCTGCAGTTAAGGCTTTTGTCCGGCTGTATATTAATGAAATCAAAGTATAAATACGGTTTAGGCAAGATTGTAAGTATCTAACCTCTTTCTATTTCAGGTGATGGTAATGTCAACAGATGTTTTAGATGAATATAATGGCGATTCGATTGAAGTTCTTGAAGGTCTGGATCCTGTTCGCAGACGTCCGGGGATGTATACTGATACTTCTTCACCAAATCATCTGGGTATGGAAGTTATTGACAACAGTGTCGACGAGGCTCTGGCGGGATTTGCCACTAAAATAGACGTGGTTCTGTATGAGGATCAGTCTCTGGAGGTTGCCGATAACGGTCGAGGCATGCCTGTGGACATTCATTCTCAGGAAAAGGTTCCGGCCGTGGAACTGATTTTCGGTAAACTGCATGCCGGCGGTAAATTCTCAAACCGTAACTATTCCTTCTCCGGCGGTCTGCACGGCGTTGGTGTGAGTGTGGTGAATGCCCTGTCTGAAAAGCTTGAAGCTGAAATCAAGCGTGACGGCAAGGTGTATAAGATTGGATATGCCGACGGAAACAAGGTAGAGGATCTTCATGTTATAGGTGAGGTGGGAAAAAAGAACACCGGAACAAAAATCCGTTTCAAACCGAATCCGACGTATTTTGAGCGTACAAATTTCCGTGTAAGTTCCATGATTGCACTGCTTAAGGCCAAAGCTGTTCTTTGTCCGGGGCTTACCATTACTTTTCTGAATACACTGACCAGTGAAACATACAGCTGGTGCTTCAAGGGCGATTTAAAGGAATATCTTGTTACCGCACTTGGTGAGGCCTCATACGTTCCTTCACCGGAGCCTTTTGCCGGTCATATGGAAGTGGAAGATGCGATTGTTGACTGGGCTTTCGTATGGATGAGCCAGTCGGCAGGAACGGTTTCGGAATCATATGTCAACCTGATTCCTACTCCTTTGGGAGGTACTCATGTCAACGGCCTTAGACAGGCGGTCAACAGTTCTCTTAAGGAGTTCTGTGATATTCACAACATGCTACCGAAAAACGTGAGTCTAACAATAGACGATACCTGGGATAACATCTCTTTTGTTCTGTCGGTGAAAATCCCGGAACCTCAGTTTGCCGGTCAGACAAAGGAAAAACTGTCAAACAGAGAATGTGCATCACTGGTTGTGAATGCCGTAAAGGACAGTTTTACTCTCTGGCTTAACGCCAACATTGAAGCGGCAAATGCCATTGCTGAAATATGTATTGCCAGAGCCACAGCCAGAACAACAACCGCCAAGACCGTAAACAGAAAAAGAGTGGTTGGCGGTCCTACTCTGCCTGGAAAACTGAAGGATTGCACCTGTACAGATCCTTTAAGAGGGGAGCTGTTCCTGGTGGAAGGTGATTCTGCAGGCGGTTCCGCAAACAGTGCAAGAGACCGCGAATATCAGGCTGTTCTTCCTCTCCGCGGTAAAATTCTGAATACCTGGGATGTTGAAACGGCCAGAATTTTTGAATCTGATACCATTCAGGATATCTCCGTGGCTATTGGTCTTGACCCTTCATCTGATGATCTCAGCGGGCTGAGATACGGTAAAATCTGTATTCTTGCAGATGCGGATTCTGACGGTCTGCATATCGGCACCCTGATTTGTGCCCTGTTTGCCAAACATTTCCCTAAGGTTATCGAAGAAGGTCATCTTTACGTGGCCATGCCTCCTCTGTTCCGTGTGGTGCAGGGAACAGAAAGCTATTATGTTCTGGATGAAGAGGAAAAGGAGAATCTGGTCAAAAAGCTAAGTACCAAGCATAAGGGAAATATTGAGGTTACCCGATTCAAAGGTCTTGGTGAAATGAATGCTTCACAGCTTAAAGAAACCACTATGGCTCCGGCCACCAGACGTCTGGTGAGACTTACTCTCGATGAAACCAATGAGAAGGCGGCCTACAGCATCATGGACATGCTTCTTTCCAAGAAAAACAAGAGGGAAGCTGACAGAAGGGAATGGCTGGCAACCAAAGGTTATCTGGCAGATGTTGAAGACTAACCCATTTTTAATTATTCATGCTGTAACAACCAGAACCGAGGATATATACTTAGAGTGTGAATGTTTCTGATTGAGAGAGAATCAGGCTGTTCCGTCTCAGTGTTTTTCATAGTCGGAATTATCGGCCGGTACTCAGCAGGGTTTGAATAATAAGGAATGGTCTGAATGGATAAGGTTCTCAGTCTGTACGAGTCGTATATCAGGGGGGAGCTCGGTCTCTCCGAGGCAACTCTGAGTACCTATCTGTATCAGGTCAGAAAATTTCTTGTATTCCTCTCCGGAAGAAACACTTCATACACTGATTTTTCCGTTGATGATTTTGAAGCATTTCTGGCATATACCGTTGATGAGCTCAGACAGAAGGAGAATACAACGGTAATATCGATAAACGCCCTTCGTTCATTCATGAAATTTCTTCGTGTTGAAGGCATCAGAAAGGATAATCCTCTCGAAAATGTTTCAACACCAAAACTCGGACAGAGAATACCTAAAGTGGTGTCTCATCAGGAAGTGATGAAGATGCTGCATGCCCTGAGTGAGGATTCTCTTGATGCACTCAGAGACAAATGTCTTCTTCTGTTTATATACGGTTCCGGTCTGCGATCAAGTGAAGTCATGAACCTGTCGTATGACATGATAAATTTTGAAAGTCAGTTTCTGAAAATCAGAGGAAAGGGCAGCAAGGAACGTCAGGTACCGGTATCGGATGAACAGATAAGGGTTCTTAATCTTTATACCGCCAAGATGAAGGAGCTTATGTCTGAGGGGAAGATTCCGGAGTACAAGGGGGCTCTGATTTTTGTAAATCCTAAAACAGGGAAGGTGTTTACACGACAGTACCTGTTTCTCCACATAAAATCCCTGATAAAAAAAGTCGGAATAGTCAGAAACGTGTCGGCTCATACTTTAAGACATGCGTTTGCCACGGAACTTCTCGACAATGGGGCGGATTTGAAATCAATACAGGAGCTTTTGGGGCATTCATCAATGACTACCACTGAGATCTATACTTACGTGGCTAAAAGCCGTATGCATAAGATTTATGAGAAAACCCATCCCCGCTCATGAAAAACGGCATCTTATTCCTTAATTTGAAAAATTTTTTCCAAAATTAACATACATGTATGTATAATTAACATAAATGTATGTGTTATGGCCGCTTTACGCGTATGCGAATTATGGAAAAATATGTGTTTTTGCCTACAAATGTTCCAAAAGTGGCATCATAAAATCATGTTATCAATTTTGAGTTTTAGTATAATAGCAGAAGACTATTTGTAGATTTTTAGGGGGAAGTCATGCGATTATCATTAGTGTGGTCTGCAGTTTTAGCTTCAACATTATCCGGTGCTGTTTATGCAGACGATCTTATGGACATATATGGTTTGGCTTTGGCTAAAGATCCGGTTGTTCTTCAGGTTAAGGCTCAGAGAGATGCTACACGTGAAGCCATTAACGAAGTTGATGCCGCAATGCTGCCGCAGATCAATCTTTCCGGCGACGCACATTACGTGAAAACCAATAAGAATGATGCAGGCACAGCTTTCGTGGCCGGAGGTAACGTTTCTCTTCAGCAGGCTATCTGGCGTCATTCAAATCACATCAACAGTTCCATTGCCCAGAAGAGAGCTACCGCAATGGATCTTTCGTACAACGATGCAATGCAGGGACTGATAATCAGAACCGCAAGCGCTTATTTCGGAGTGCTTGAAGCTCAGGATATTCTTGAATTCAAAAAAGCCGATCGCGATGCTCTGAAGCGTCATTATGATGAATCAAATCAGAAGTTCTCCGTGGGGCTGATTGCGAATACCGATGTTCAGGAAGCAAAAGCAGCGTATGACCTTGCAACAGCTCAGGTAATAATTGCTGAAAATGATCTTGCCAACAAATATGAAAATCTGCGTCAGCTTACAGGAATGGAACACAAGAATCTTTCAAAGCTGGACGTAAACAGATTTTCAACACCAGGTGTCACCGGTAATTCTTCATCATGGCTGAAAACAGCTGAGGAAAACAATATAAGTCTTCAGGCTAAGATGATTGAAAAGGAAATAGCCAAGGATCAGATCAGCCTGGCTCAGACAGGACACGAACCTACTCTTGATCTGTATGGTCAGCTCGGATCCGAATATACCGATTACAAGGAAAATACCATCGGTAAGGAAGACGGTACTACAAACAGCGGTATTGTCGGGTTGTCTTTCAACATGCCTCTGTACAGCGGCGGTGCGGTTTCCAGTGCGGTTGAACAGGCTAAACTCAATTATGTGGCTGCCAGTGAAAGTCTGGAAAACACTCATCGTACCGTGCAGACTTCACTGTATAACCAGTACAACAACATAAACGCCTCAATCGGAACCGTTAAGGCTTATATACAGACCGTGGTTTCTGCTCAGAGTGCGCTTGATGCGACTGAAGCCGGTTATGATGTGGGTACCAGAACAATTGTGGACGTTCTTGATGCCACTGAAAATCTGTACAATGCCAAGAGTAATCTTGCAAGTGCACGTTATACCTACATTCTCAGCTGGCTGAATCTCAGATATACTTCAGGACTGCTGTCAGAAGAAGATATCAAAGCCATAAACTCCGGACTGATAAAGTAGGCTGTTGTTTAAAAAGGAAGCTAAAACATTATTTAGATAGCAAAATCATTTGATGTTTGAACTTTATCTGAGTACATTCAAGCAAAAAATGCTATATTATTTAGAGAAGAATTAGTATTATGTGCAGATAATGCACTTAGAGAGTATCATGAGGCTTCCTAGTACTCAGCTGTGAGTATCCGTTTTAGATGGGAAAACAGTAAAATAAGGATGTCGGGGGAGGATTATAGAAATGGGTTTTTTTGATAAAATTTTAGGTAAGGAAGGAGCGTCTGACTCTTCCAGCGGCCTTGGAAAGGTTACTGAAGAAGACCACAGAAACGCCCTTATAAAAGAACGCCCTGATTTATGCAAGAAACTTTCTGATTTGCCAGCCGATGAAGTTGTTAAACGTGACGGCAAAATTGATATAACCTTTAAGGGATGGCAGATTTGTAACGTTGAAGAACGTCATAATAAGGATGATCGTCGTTTAGGTTATCTTAAACTGTTCAAGACCAGAAACGATAAGTTTGTATGCCAGCGCATGACTCTTATTGATAATGAAGAAAAACAGTATATCGCCGCTACAGTTGAAGATTTTCCGGCTATAAGAAATTTTTTCGGAGAAGATTCACTTGCTCAGGCTTTATATGTGATGCTTGACAGGGTTTCAAAGGACTGGTAGTTTCCTGATATCCTCGGTTAAATAAAGGCATGACTCTCGGGAGCCATGCCTTTTTGCGTTTCTTATGATGAACTGAAGGCACGAAAAGTTATTCGTGCCATGATTTCGAGTAAAATCCTAGGCGAGTGATTTTATTTTCTTTATTACATTGGTTGTTGAACAGCCGTTTTTAAAGCAGAGAATTCTGACCTCACCGCCGTTGGCTTTAACTTCATGATAACCAGCAATGTCCTCTGGTTTATAGTCGCCCCCCTTAACAAGTATGTCAGGCAGCACCCTTGCAATAAGTTCTCTTGGGGTATCTTCGTCGAAAGGTACCACCCAGTCGACGGCATGCAGTGCAGAAAGAATTGTCATTCTTTCCTGAGTGTTGTTGATAGGGCGGGTAGGACCTTTAAGTCTTGATACTGACGCATCGGTATTTACTGCCACAATAAGAATGTCCCCGAGTTCCTTGGCTTCTTTCAGGTAGCTGACATGTCCTGAATGCAGAATATCGAAACAGCCGTTGGTCATTACCACCTTTAATCCCTGCTGTTTGGCTTTGTTTCTTAAGGAAATGAGTTCTTCCGCTGTTAAGATCTCGTGATCTCTTTCGATAGAGGCTTTATTCATATATGTGTCCCTGAAGGATTCTTGATTAAAAACTAAAATACCTGTGTAAGTTTACACGGAAATATTCAACAATAAAGTAAATTACCACAAAAATAAGAGTTTTGGCATATGGTATAAGAATATTGAGGTAATTTATCAGAGGAGTGCAGAAACTGAATATGCACAGGTAACTGAGACTTGGATGATTTGGAGCGGGCGACGGGAATCGAACCCGCGTGTAAAGCTTGGGAAGCTTTCATTCTACCATTGAATTACGCCCGCATTGAACAGAGACAATTGTAATTAGTTTTAAATTCAATTGCAAACTATAATTTTGGCTGTTCTGATATAGTGTTTTTATTTGGCTAAATTATAGGCAGAAAACATTGCTGCAGCAGTGTCTGACCGGTTTTGAATAATCTGTTGGTTATAAAAAATACAAAATAAACTGTTTTTGAAAAAAATATTTGACAATATGCAGGTCCACCTATAAAATAACACCCGTTCCTTGGGGTTATAGCTCAGTTGGGAGAGCGCTTGCATGGCATGCAAGAGGTCCGCGGTTCGATCCCGCGTAGCTCCACCAAGTCTTTTAGACTTTCAAAAATTTTCTGAATTATTCAACAACAAATCCATGTTAAGAAAGAGTTTATTTCTAATTCCTTTTTTTATTGTATCAGGATGTTCGTCTTTTTCATTTGAGTCCAACCTGGATCCTGACAACATTATTTCTTATTTTGAAATTTCAAAAGTAAAAATATACGACAAAAACGAGCTTCAGGAACTTAATTACGAGGATATGGGGACCGTGGAAGGTCTTTCCTGTCAGATTAGGGAAACGGATCCTGAACCTACAGAGAAGGAAGCCCGTTCGGATGCCAGGGTTCAGGCCCTTAAAAGAGGCGGTAACGGTCTGGTTTACAGTACCTGTATAACTCTTGAGGATACTCCTGCCTGTGTACGCAGTGTTTCATGCTACGCACGTGTCGTTCTTGTGAAAGAGGATGAAGAAAAGCATGAATAACCTTAAGTCGGAAGAAGTTACGGTCAGATCCATAGGCTATATCGAAACTCCTTTTGATGAAAAGTTTGCAGTGCCGAGACAGAGCTCACTGATTAGTCACGGTCATTTTGAAATTCACTTCCATCCTCCTTATGACGCTGAAGAGGCGTTTAAGGGGATTGATGACTTTTCACATCTGTGGATAAGTTTTCTGTTTGACAGAATAAATGAAGACGATTCATTCAGACCGACTGTCAGACCGCCGAGACTCGGGGGAAATGAATACAAAGGTGTTTTTGCAACCCGTTCTCCGTTCAGACCTAACAGACTCGGTCTGTCCGTGGTGAAACTTCTCAAAGTGAACAGAAATCACGGTAAGGTATCGCTCATCGTAGCGGGAGCAGATATGGTTAATGGCACTCCGATAATCGACGTTAAACCGTATATTGAGTTTGTTGATTCAATCCCGTCAGCCGTCAGCGGATTTGCGAGAGAGGCTCCGGTAATGCATCAGGTGTCCTTTTCGGAAGAGGCACTGAAACAGATTGCGGAAACAGGCATACCTGATTTCAGAGAACTTATAGAAGAGGTTCTGGCTCAGGATCCCCGACCTGCGTATAAATCAAGACATTCGGATGAAAGATTGTACGGTGTCGGACTGTGCGGTTATGACGTTAAATGGCAGGCATCCGAATCAGGCTTTACGGTCAGGTACCTGGAAAAAGCATGATCATGAATGCGGCAGAAAAAATCTGCTGTTTTGCCGTGGAATATTTTAATTGACACAGTACTTCCTTCTGACAAGCTCACCCGCGGCTCAGACGGCCTGTTACATTTTTTCAGTGATTTTTTTGAAAGTGGAGTCGTCTGTCGAAGCTCGCTTCAGAACTTTGGCAAGACTCAATCCCGTAGGTTGAAGTTCTGCGGTTATTTCCAACTGTTCACATATTTCCCTGTACCAGACAAGTGTCTTTCCGGTAAGCTGTCGTTCAGCTCTTTTGCCAAGCCATCTGTATCCGGTAAGAGGAATTAGTATGTAGTTTGCCAGAATGATAAAGAATCCTATCCAGGGAATATATCTGAAGGTGTCGGAAAGAATGTGTCCGCTGTAGTATGCCCATATTATGGAAACGGCAAGCACATACGGAAGAATTTCCGAAGAGTTCCTGATAATGCTGATTACAAGACCTTCTCTGAATACGTTGTTGAGTATTTTTCTGTCCGGCCAGACTTTTTCGTATTCCTTTCCGGAGCGCAGAAGCTGCAGTATCCCCATAAACAATTCCAACCCGGTAAACACCGCCTGCTTTCCAAGAATAATCAAATAAGATCCTGACAGGAAAACTGAACGGATTTGATAAATTTATGATATCCGATATTGTATGTGAAAATCTTCGTTTAAGTAAATTATTTGCGGACATTGTTCCTGCTGAAGCGTAAAACCTGTCAGTTGTTTTTTAATGAATGGTATGTGTTAGTGATTTTGGTGGAAAAATGATTATTCAGTGTGATTGTAATTTGCTAGATTGATATTCAGAGAGTAAAATATCAGATAATTATTTTTGTCACTGATCGCTATCAGATCTCTGATAAATAACAGTAGTTCCACCGGTAAGTCTGGGTGGAATGTTGACTCGGAAAACCGTTAACCAAGCGGTTTGTTTTTTTGCTGATAAAAATCTACTACAAGTAGAAAGGGGATTCCTCAAGTGGCACATACTATAATGCTTATACCCATTGGAACTGGCGTGGGTGTAACCTCAATCAGTTTAGGTCTTGTTAGAGCTTTTGCTAGAGAAGGTGTAAAGGTTAGTTTTTTCAAGCCTGTTGCTCAGCCTAAACCATCTTATATCGGACCTGAAGCAAGTACAGCTGTTATCAAGGCAGGCACGGATTTTGACCTTCCTGAACCAATAGAAGTTTCTCGTATGGAAGCTTTACTGAGTTCAGGTGATGATTCAACTTTACTTGAGGAAATTATTGCTAATTTTGAAAACCATGTTGCTTCAAGCGGTGCTGACGTGGTTATCGTTGAAGGTCTTGTTCCTGTTGAAAAGCATCCTTTTGCAAACAGAGTAAACAAGCAGATTGCCAGCGGTATTGATGCTGACATCGTATTTGTAACCCAGCCTGGCAACGGCGGTTCTCAGGAAATCCGTGAAAGACTTGAACTGGCTGTAAATACCTATGCTAACGGTGCTCAGAACAGAGTGCTTGGCTGCATCATCAACAAAGTTGGAGCAAGTGTTGATTCTCAGGGGGTTCCTACCCAGCTTGAAGTCGGTAAGCCATCAGGTGATTTAAAGGATCTCAATCTTGACGGTGTTGCCAAGGTTTTAGCTTCAATACCTTGGAATCCTACTCTTAATGCCGCCCGTGCAAGTGATCTGGCTGCATACCTTCAGTGCAAGGTGTTAAATGAAGGTGAACTTGCTACCCGCCGTTTATCAGAAGTAGTATTCTGTGCCCGTGACGTTCAGAACATGGTTGACTACATCAAGCCTGGTTCTTTACTTGTAACTTCAGGTGACAGATCAGACATCATCATTTCAATCGCTCTTGCAGCAATGAACGGTACCAAGATCGGTGCTCTTCTTCTGACCGGCGGTTACAATCTTGATGAAAGAGTTCAGAAGCTCTGTGAACAGGCTTTTGCTACCGGTTTACCAATTCTTCAGACCGAAGATCATACCTGGCAGACTGCTATCGATTTACAGCATTTCAATACCGAAATTCCTGCAGATGATGCAGAAAGAATTAACATGATTGCTGATTATGTTGCCGGCTTCATTGACAAGGCATGGCTTGAAAGCCAGTCTGAACAGAGTGCACACGTAAGACTGTTAAGTCCTGCCGCATTCCGTTACAAGCTTACTGAACGCGCAAGATCAGAAAGAAAGAGAATTGTTCTTCCTGAAGGTAATGAACCTCGTACCGTTAAGGCTGCCGCAATCTGTGCCGCAAGAGGTATTGCTACCCCTGTTCTTCTCGGTAATCCTGAAGAAATTCAGCGCGTTGCCGCACAGCAGGGCGTTGTTCTCGGTGAAGGTGTGGAAATTATTGATCCTGTTGCTTCACGTGAAAACTATGTTGATCGTCTGGTTGAACTCCGTAAGAACAAAGGTCTTACTCCTGAAGCTGCACGTGAACAGCTCGAAGACAATGTTGTTCTCGGTACCATGATGATTGAAAGAAATGAAGTTGACGGTCTGGTATCAGGTGCTGTTCATACTACTGCAAATACCATCAGACCACCTCTTCAGATTATTAAGACCGCTCCAGGTTCATCACTGGTTTCATCAGTGTTCTTCATGCTGCTCCCTGATCAGGTTCTGGTATACGGCGACTGTGCAATCAATCCGGATCCTACAGCTGAACAGCTTGCTGAAATTGCCATTCAGTCATCTGATACAGCCAAGGCTTTCGGTATTGAACCACGCGTTGCAATGCTTTCATATTCAACCGGTACCTCCGGTAAGGGTGAAGATGTTGAAAAGGTTCGTACAGCTACTGCTCTTGCCAAGGAAAAGCGTCCGGATCTCGTAATTGACGGTCCGTTACAGTACGATGCTGCAATTATGGCTGATGTTGCCGCCTCAAAGGCTCCAAATTCACCAGTTGCCGGTAAGGCTACCGTATTTATCTTCCCTGACCTGAACACCGGTAACATCGCCTACAAGGCTGTACAGCGTTCAGCCAAGCTGGTTTCAATCGGACCAATGCTTCAGGGTATGAAGAAGCCTGTTAACGATCTGTCACGCGGTGCTCTGGTTGACGATATCGTTTATACCATTGCAATCACTGCAATTCAGGCTCAGCAGAACAAGTAATTCAGATTTTTCTGAATAACATATGAAATTAAAGGCTTTATCCCTTCGGGGATAAAGCCTTTTTCGTGAAAGCTACGGTACTGCATGGCGACAGAACCGATAAAATTATCACTTTTTAGGAGCCTGATTAATCGATGACATCAGCTGTTTTACAGTCTTGACATATTCCGAAATACTGTTGTATCTGAATCTGAAGCCTGACTTTTCCAGTTTTGACGGAAGTGCCGGCACTGATGTTATAAGTGAATACGCTGCTTCCTTCTGTGAAAATTTTACAAGGAATACAGGAAGACGCAGAAGCCTGAAAGTCGTGTTTTCTGTTATGGCGGCCAGTTCTTTGAACATATTCATCTGGCCTGTATGGTTTGAGGTGCATACATGTACCGGACCGCTCACGTTCTTATGCTTTATCAGATGAGAGATGACTCTGGTTACATCATACAGAGTAATCCATGGAATGATCTGTTCTCCGTCTCCGAAAGAAGGTATGTAACTTTTCTGAAGGAACGGCAGAATTCTGAGAAGCATGCCTCCGGTGACGTCAACAACATTGCCGAGTCTCATTGTAACGACTCTGGCTCCTAATTCATCCTGAGCCTTCAGTGCCGTTTTTTCCCACTCCTGACAGAGTTCAGCGACTTTGTTTCCGTCTGTGTTTTCGGCTTCGTCTTCGGTAAAAGGAGTTTTGTGGTCAGAGTTTATGGCCATGGCTGAGGCAGAGATAAACACCTCTGGTCTGACATTCTTTTCTTTGAGATCGCTGATTAATTTTTCGGTAAAGCAAATTCTTGAATCGTGAATATCCTTGAATTTTGATGTGTTGACCAGACCTCCGCTGCTGATAGGCGAGCCTGCCAGATTGATTACAGCTGTAATTGAAGAGGCTTCTTCAGCAGTCAGTTCTGTCAGTTCGGTAATGATTTTTATTGGAGTATGAGAAGCATCCAGTAGTTTCTGATAACGGAATGTGGTGTGTTCTCTGTCTCTTGTTAACAGTATGAGTCCTATGTACTGATGTTCACTTACTGTTTTCTGAATAAAGCCTCCGGCTATCATTCCAGAGGCTCCGGTAATCAAATAATAATTCATGAGTTGTTCCGCTTTGATTGAATTAGAAAAAACAAAGTCACGGATAGCATCGCAACCATGTGCCGTTATGCTACGATTCGCTGATAATGAAACGATGCGACTTTAAAAATAGTTCTGCTGTTGTTATTATAAAAGCCGGTGTTACGGATATATGGCAGACATTTGTAATGTCATTATATCAGATGGTATTTTTGTAACTGTGAAGGAGTGGTAAATGTCAACAGTAGATAATGTGAATGGTTCTGATCTTACGGCCAGAATTCATTCAATTGAAACGGGAGGGGCTGTTGATGGTCCGGGAATCCGTTACATCGTGTTTTTTCAGGGATGTCAGTTTAAATGTATATACTGTCACAACCGAGATACCTGGGATTTTAAAGGCGGAGAAGAGGTTACCGTCAAAAAGCTGATGGATGAAATAGTTACCTATGCTCCTTTTTTCAGAGCAAGCGGGGGCGGTGTTACAGCATCCGGAGGAGAGGCATCCATGCAGGCAAAGTTTGTGGCGGAACTGTTCCGACAGGTTCATGCCGCAGGTTTCAATACATGTCTTGACACCAACGGCGGTATACGCAATTACAATAAGGATGTTGAAAACCTTATTAATGAAACAGATACATTCCTGCTGGATCTTAAATGCATGGATGATGATCTGCACAGGGAAATAACCGGTCGTTCAAACAGTGATACTCTGGCTTTTGCAAGATACCTGGCCGCTCATAACAAAAAAATGTGGATAAGACTGGTGGTCGTTCCGACTTATACCGATTCTGAGGACAACGCCCGCAGAATGGGGGAGTTTGTAAAAGAACTAGGTGATGCCGTGGAACGAGTGGAACTTCTCCCGTATCATGAGATGGGAAAGCACAAATGGGCATTTTTCAACGATCCTTATAAACTGAATGATATTCATCCGCCGAAAGCCGAAGACATGAAACGACTGAAGGATATTCTTAAGGAATATCATAAGGAAGTGTATTAGTTTTGACTTCAGATACAGACTGTCATGAAGAAGACGTAAAAACGTCTTCTTTTTTTTTGTGTGTGCGCGTCGGAATTTGATAAAAAATCATAAAATGCTGAAATTTTAACCATGACGCTTTTTTGCAGTAAAAAATATTAAAAATTTTCACGCGATATGAAAGAAAATTACATGTTTTATGTATGTGGTTTTCTTTAAAAATGATAAAAAACAGGTTAAAAAATGATGTAAATCTCAAAAATCAGAGTTTTTGAAATAAATATGATTGTTTAGAAATCGTTTTCTCTAATATGAAAAAGTTTTCATTACATAAAAAGGTAAAATAATTTCAAAAAACTTGAAACAATTAAAATATGTTGTATCATTACAAGTGTTAAGTAAATCACATTGATTAAGAAAAAAACAAGAGATTGGTTCATGCGACTTTGATAAGGAGTGCAGCAATGAAAATGTTAAGAAATATGTTTGTAGCAAAGAACGACGTAATGGTTATAGCTCCAGTTACCCGTCAGTACAATTTCAGCTACGTTAAGTAAAAAATATTAAACACATGACTTTCGGCCTTCCGGGTGGTAAAGATTAAAGTTGGGAAGGCGTGATAAAAACCATATACATATTAGAAGAAAAAGAAGAGAAGAAACAAAATGAAGAAGTTATTAAAAGTAGTTAAGAAGAGCAGTTTACCTCCATTTACCAAGGCTTACAATTTCAGCTATGTGAAGAATGAAGGTTATTCAAACTTCTAATCAAGCATTGTAAAACAAATATCCTAATAACATTCAAAAGCTCTCAGAAAATGAGGGCTTTTTTTATGGTGTCACTGATTTTTGAAATTCTTTAATAAGAATACTATGTATTTGTGATTATGTTTTGAACAGTGGGTTCGTGCAACTATATATTATAAAATGTTGTCTTTTGAGTGAGATAAAGCTCACATTTATGAGAAAACTGTCATGTTTTTAGAAAAAGTGATATTTATCACAATTACGATATGACAAGTTCTATATAGTAGACCGAAAACGTTTTTTTGTCTCTTTGACTATAGTCAATATTTTTTTTTCTTAACTATGTGTGAGTTTATATGAAATTTAATAAGAATAAGCTAGGCGTGGCAGTTTCCTGCGCCGTTCTTTCCTTATCTCTTTCAGCCTGCGGCGGCAGTAGCGGTGGCAGTAGTGAAGGAGGCAATAACGTCTTTTCCGATAACTGGGCTACTGATACCGGCAGAGTGGATTCAGGTAATGTGTTTGTTTATGATCCGGTTGAAGCACTGGATACCTGTGTTGTAGATCAGAACAC
>LXOW01259839.1_pt1 | contig 57088 bp, 75 predicted proteins | sample 1368591 | NCBI WGS metagenome assembly LXOW01 (sample SAMN04884650, study PRJNA319009) | bovine gut metagenome | isolation source: Cow rumen | host: Bos taurus | place: Italy: Legnaro (PD) | collected 2014-07-09
TTTGCATGAAGCGCACCTTGTCCGATTTGGACAAGGTGTTGTACATCTGGTAAACAAGATTTACTTCGGACATAAGACCTCCTTCTATAATGGAAATATAGCAAAACAGGAGTGTCATTTTATGTCAATAGCAAGCCCTATGTAAAGATTAGTTTACATAGGGGTGCAAAATGGCGAAATTTGGCTAATTTCAGCGATTTTTCAGACTAGCAACACTTTGGGTGGACATAGCCTAAAATTTTGCTATATTTCTGCCTATGATTGAGCAGATCACATTTTCCGAACTGGATGATGTCCTTTTGGACATACCGCCAGAGGTTACAGTTCTATTGCTCGGGCCTGCCGGTATAGGCAAGTCCGCGTTTATCCATTCGTGGGCGCGTAAGCAGAACACCCGCTTTTACTACAAGAACTGTGCTGAAATGCTCGACATCGGCGACCTTCTCGGCCGCAATAGCGTCGTGGAGGGGGTGACAGTAAACAATCCCCCGCCATGGTATTCCGCCACGGAGAAGACCATCCTCTGTATGGACGAAATTAACCGTTGCGGCCAAAATTCCATATTGCGCGGTTGCATGGGCCTGGTGCTTACCCAGTCCATCGCAGACTTGAAGCTCCCCGAGGGTTCCCGCGTCATCTGTGCCGCTAACCCGGAGGAGGGGACATTTTACGATGTGATCCCGTTTGACCTCGCCCAGTCCAACCGTTTCTTCGTCGCCGAACTGAAGTGCGACACCGACTACTGGTTAAAGAATGTCGCCATTCCGGGCAAGTACAACCAGGCTGTGATTGACTTTATCACGAAATACCCGGATTATCTTCATCAGTTGTCTAATTCGTCTGCGGTTGCCACGGCGACCGGGGCCAAGTATTATCGAAATGTTCTTTCCACGCCCCGTTCATGGGAGGCATACTCCAAGACGCTCAACAACATGGAACGCCGTCTCGGCGACACTGTCCCCGAACGCCGATCGGTGGAAATTCGCGGCGCTGGATATATCGGGCCCGTTCTTGCCGGTAGCTTTGCCAGTTATTATCTCGACAGGCGCATGGCTGGCTTTATAAAGGTTCCTGCGCTTCTTACCGGAGACGGCATTACGCAGGAAGATCGTGAGAAGATGCTGGCAGAGTTTGCCCGGGCCATTAAGGAAGACCCGTCAAGGGCCATCGACATCGTGACCGAAATCCACTCCTATCTGAAAATGTATTCCCACCGGCTGTTCTCAAAGAAGAAGCAGATTTCTGTCATTGCGGAGAATTACTACACCTTGATGAGTATGTGTCCGCAGGAATACATCAACATGGCTTACACGAACTTCATTTCGCAGCTGTTTGATGACCCGAATAACTACTTCAACCAGATGTATCCGGCAAAACCGGAAATCCGTAGCCTGTTTGACAGGTCGACTCCGGCCAATGTCAAGCCGGGTGCGCATAAGACCGCACAGGCGAGGGCCGACATCGAGCAGATGGAGACCGACCTGGCTCGGGCGAGACAAGAGAACCAGATATTGCGTGATGCCCTGGATCGTCGCCAAATAAGCAATCGTAACCAAACAATCGTCGCGTCCAATCTCCAGACACTGGCAGTTGATGATGATATCGACATTTCCGGCCTGAGTGTCCAGTCGGACGGCACATTATACGGTGAAGCCTCGACGGCATGGAGCAAGTAATGTCGATGGCAGCTCCATCAGAACTGCCCATCAACTTTACCGGGACACTGGAAAAGATGGTGGCCCGCGGAATCGAACTCACCGTAGATAATTACATTGAATTTGCGAAAGCCGAGGAAGGGCCGCCATGGTGGGAAGAGCGCGAGGCCATGCTGAAGGCAGATGAAGAACGCTTCATGTTCGAGATGAATACTTTCGAGACATTTACCGCCTGGTATAGGCACGACAGGGCATGCCTCTGGTAACTAAAAAGCCGCGACGCGGCTTTTTTGCATTATTTCTTCTTTTCAGCATAGATATGGAGGTCTATGCCCTCGGGCATGATGTCCAGAAAGATGTCCTTCCGTAGGTATTCCTTGACTGGATCGAAAAACAATATATCACCGAGACCTGTCTTGCGCCGGACGGAACTGGAACAGGCGCCTGCGCTGCGCAGGCGCCATCCGGCATGGGTAGTTCTCCATGTCGCCGGATCGATGTCGATTCCTAGCTCATCTTTGATCCGCTTTGCCAGCTTTTCTCGTGGTGTCATGGGGCTTCGTCCGTTGAAGCAGCGTCGTCGTTCCTGTCCGACCGCACCAAGTCCCTGTCCTTATCCATCTGGGTGGATTTTTTATACCCGATCCCATTCGCGTACAGGTTATGCGTTCCGGTATGTTGCTGCCGCCTGATTGCTTTGTGCCAGTCGTCTTCCGTAAACCCGTATTTCTTTTTCAGGGCATCGAGGACCGAGGCCGAGGTAACGATAGCTAACCCGACCTTGCGGCGCCATTCCCGCAGGAAATGCCAGAGTTTCTTCTCGTATTTGTACTTTTCATCGCGGTTCATTGCGAATATCCTTGCCGACGAAGATGCCTGTTGCCTGATTGGCGGGCATCTCACGCATTGCCTTTTCAACATCGAACGGTAGTTCGATATGCAGCGAATAGCCGTTGTTTACGACGCCGTAGCTGGTCTTGCAATCTTCCTTACAGCCGCGCATGTAGCTCCTGATCTTTTCCCATTTCGATGCGGTGAGCTCGCCTTCCGTGATGCTATCCACATCGTCGAGGAATTTGTAAAGGCGGTGTTCGAGTGCAGTCAGTTCTCTTTGCATGGCATCTCCTAGTGTTTCATCTGGATTCGCGGGATATACGCGTGGGTGTCAATCTTGTTTAGGTGCATGCGCGTCAGCAGGTCTTCCCGCATCGCTTCCAGGTATGGAATGAATGTCGGGTGGTCATACTTGTTTAGCGGGCGGGTATGCGGCTGGTGTATGATGCCGTTCTCCCCGTTCGGGAGTGCGTATGTCGGGATGCCGCTGTAGTAACACTCCATGCCAACGAAGCCGTCCTCGCCTCCCCAGGTTCCCAGGAACTCGGTGCTGAACACCTCATCGAGCCCGTAAAGCGTGCTGTTGAGCTGTCGAAGGGCCTTTATTGCAGCAATGTTGAGCCCGAAGTTGCAGGTCCATACGACACCGCTATCGACGAACCAGAACTCGTTCTCGATCAGCGTCGGGGTGTCGGCAAAGAAGTGGCAAATGGAATCTGGACTGGCCATGCGCTGGTCTTCCATGTTCCAGATGATTTCGCGGCGCCGGCCTATGGTCGAGACCGGTGTGTCGCTGTTCAGGATTGCGTTGTGCGCTGCGACCAGGTCCGGCTCGGGAACGCAGTCGCCGTCGATGAATACGACAGCGTCAAAACCGTTATCCAACGCGTACTGGGTTGCCTTGTTGCGTAGGTAGCCGGTGAGGAAGTATTCGGAACCGGCGTTCATCTGCGGGTGGCCCACGCGTTCCGGGCAGTCGTCACTCCGTTGGAGCGAGACGAAGCTGATGTCGCGCACCTTTGCCACTTCGTCATAAATTGACTGCGCTTCCTCGAACTCGCCCGGCTGGGGGCGGTCGATGGTGTATATACACTCGGCGGGCCTTTCCGTAAGTGCGGAAAGGCGTTCAAGCATCTTCTTGAAGAAGATGTTCTGGCCATGTGCCGGGATGTAAAGCAGGGTTCTCATACCAATACCGTCAGTTTTTCGGCCGCACGGGTGAACGCGGTGTATTTCAATTTGTTCCGTTGCAGGTGGTCCTGCCGGATGCGGTTGATGTCGCTTTCGACGCAGAAAACATTAGTGATAGTGCTACCTTGCGCGGTGTGGATGGTCTGCGCATACACATATCCAACATTGATGAAGAAATCCTTGAGCTTGAAATAGTCGGCCCAGGCTTCCTTCTTGGAGTATGCCGCACCACCGAACCGGGTTTCCTTTTCCTTGGCGATGGCTTCCATGCGCTTTGCTTCGAGCAGGGCGTTGTACTGGACAATCGTCTCGGTGTCCGGCTTCAGGATGTAGCCGGTAATCGCGCTCTGGGTTCGGCATGCAAGTTCGGTCGCATGGACGCGGACCTTGTAGCAGGGGAGGCCAAAAATCGGGTCGAGCATCGGGGTGGCGGAATCGACCTTTACGCGGTCTTCCGTGTTATAGACGGCACGATTTCCTTTCCCGTTGGGATTTTCGACGAAATACGGACTGGCGATACGCAGTTCTTCGCCTTTCATGTAGGCTTCAGCATCATCGCCGTAGATGTGCTTGCGGACTTCGGTGTTTACTACGCGAACCATCTCGTTCGTATAGGCAAGCACGGCAGCGTAGGAACTGTTTTCCTTGTATTCGTCGGAGTCGAAAGCGGCAAGTATCTTTTCGAGGAACTCGTTCCCGTTATTCACGAACTCGATTCCGCGACCATCCTCGGTGAGGACAGTCTTGTGTTCGAAGAGATCGACCGGGGAATACTGGTCTTCCCTGATTTTGGTAACGACTTCGAGAATGGGGTTTGCGTCCGCAACACGCATTACCTTCGTAAGGTTTACCTGCAACGGGAGCTGGAAAATGTAGGATTCCGGGATGCCGCGGATCTGGTCAGATACTGGCGGAAGCTGGCAGCGGTCGCCCACATAGATAATCTTTGTCTTGGGGTGGGCGGCGAGCGACTGCTGGATCTTATCAATCATCTTTTCGTCGAGCATGGACGCTTCGTCGATTACGACGAGGCTATACTGCTGGATGGAGCACTCGCCCTGCTGTTTGAGGATTGGCTTCCCGTGGCCGGTGTCAACAAGGACCAGGCCGAGGAGTGCACAAATTGTCTTATTGTATGTCTTGCCAGTTGATGCCGATATTACGGAGACCGCCTTGTTGGTCGGGGCGGTGCAGACGATCGGAAAATTCTTATTGCCTTTGTATTCGGACAGCAGCACATTCAGGAGGGCTGTCTTGCCGGTTCCTGCCGGTCCGGTCAGCAGCATCTGGTGGTTTGGCCCCTTGATGAAAGCCTCCATGAACTCCAGCGCGGCGGTCTGGTCGTCGTTCAGGTCTTTCTTCGTGATAACTTTGCTCATGCACCGAAATATAGCAAAATGCTGCCCGGATATAAACTACTGACTGTAAGAGCTTAGGTTCATATCATGAAATCGTCGCTTTCCGCGCAACTTGCCGGCATAAAGAATGAAAAGAACGCCGTGTTTATCGAGGCCGTTGACCACGGTTATGCGCTTATCGAGAACTGGCTGACCGATAAGGTCCATGCCGGCGTGAAGAAGGTGGGCAGTGCCCTCGAACGCGGCAGGGACTTCATGATGGCGGACCCGGCCAAGCTCCCGGCCGACACCATGGGACCGGATGACCAACGGCGCATCCAGGTTGACGAAGCTACGCTCGACAACGACCTTGAACCGTATATGCAGGCTCTTGAACAGCTGACCGAGCTCGTGTGGACATACGGCAGCCGGCTGTTCAACATTGTCGCCGCGGAACCCCAGTTTCGGCAGGCATGCGCTATCGGGCAGCATCTTGACAACATCAGGCCGAACCCGATGGTCGAGGCAATCGCGGTCGGACAGCAGTTTGCCGCCCTTCTGGAAAGCGCTTCCAGGTTGACTGACCGCCGGACGGCTACGGAGGCCGGAAAGATTTTCATCGAGGCAAATACCCGCGCGGCATTTCCTTTGTTTGAAGGCCCGGGTGCCGGTTATGATGTGACGATTGCGGACACCGAGCCGACCGCAGTAAACGCCGTTTATAGCCCGGAAGTCGATTCGTTCATCGTGGAACTTGACTTCGCGTTCGACGGCAAGGCGTCTGGGTATGACTGGTCGAACGGCGAAAACTCGCGCTACACCGGCCACCTCAAATTGACCATACCCAACAAGCTGATTCCGTGGGAAGACCGCGGTGCGTGGAATGGCGGGTCGGTTTCCGATGACCTGAACCAGAAAATTGACGACCTCAAATACATGTTCCAGCACATCAAGTTCGAGACGGTCAAGTATGGCGCCGGGTGGACCCATGTCAAGTTCGATCCGGCCAAGTTCACAAAGGCCCTGCTCGGGTTCAACTTCACGGAAGACACCGTGACCATCGAGCTTGCCGATGCGGATTCCCGCAACCCGGAACTTGTTGACATCAGCATCACCATCGACCCGACCTTCTCCGAGGACATCGAGCGTGCACATTCTTCGGACAACATATACGAAGAGGCTGTCGCGGGATCGCATGCGCACTCGCAGCTTGACGATGTCATCGGCGATAGCGCGTTGACGAGCATGCGCCATGTGATGCAGGTGATTGGTGACTTTATCAAGAAGCACGGCATCTACACATGGTCGCAGTTCACTAAGACAGACAAGTGGCGCAAAGTGTATGCGAACGGCGGTCAGGCAGTGCGCGAGGCCGGAGGCCTTGTCTAAACTAAGGGTATTGCTACCCGAGACGAGGTATGGAAGAACTTAATGCAGTTATCGAGTTTTGTGAGCAGTTCGCTAAGGCCATCGCTGCGGTTACGACAGTGATGGTGGCTATCGGCAGCTTCATCGCACCAGTGCGTGCGTGGGTTGTAAGAAAAATAAAAGATAGCTTCACCGAACGGGCGAACATCAACACGATCATTGGTGACTTGAAGGTGCTGAAGGATGGGCTGTCACAGGCAACCCAGAAGATTGCCGAGCGGGATATTGCGCAGGAGAACATAAAGGCCGCGCTTATCGCCTCGCTACGCAACGACATCACGGAGATCTATTACAAGGCGAAGGATGAGGGCGGAATCACCGACAAGAACCGGGAAAACGCCATCAGTCTATGTGATGTGTATTTCAAGCTCGGTGGCAACCATTACATCCATGACATCTACCCCGAGATTATTCGGATGCCCCGTATGCCGGAGGGGTCGCGAAAGCCTTCGACATCACGCTACCGGGCAACTCCGTATATACGCCGCCCCACCAAGTAATACATTGTAATACAACGACAAAACCGCAGGTGAACCTGCGGTTTGCTTGTTTAAAGGGCTATGCTCCGTTAGTCGGCGGGCCAGAAGCCGAAATCGGCACCGTCGCCTTCATGGGCGCCGAAATAGCATCCCTCGGGTGCGATGGTGTCCATCGACTTGAAGATTTCTTCGGTAAGGTCACCGAGCTTGTCGTCCGGGATGCTGTTGAAGTCAATCTGTTCGTAAACCTTCGCTTCCTCGGGGTTGTACTTCTTCAGTGTGTCGATGAATTTCGGGAGGATGTCGGACGCGAGGAGGGAACCGGACGAGATGCTCTTGCCCCGGAGCTCTTCCTTCGGGTCCTGCGCGGGAGCTTCTTCCGGCCCGTTCACGATGGTTTCGGTTTCGGGTTCGCCGGATACGCCCTCGAAAATGCCCACGGCGAGGTCGCCGAGCTGTTCCAGGTTCTCCTGGGTCAGGTTGAGACACAATCTGGACGCGGCTTCGATAAATACTTGTTTGTTTTCTGACATTGGAAATCCTGGTTGGGTTTTACCCATAGTTTATAACCGCGGACGGCCTCTTTGTGCACCAAAACCTAGTTTTTGCGTAGTATAACTTTAATCAAGGGGACACCCAATGGGTTACTTAGAAAATCTCACTTCCGGCCATATCGGCCTTATTGTCGGCGTGATTGCAATTCTCGTGATCATTACCGTATGGAGCTTTGTAAAGAAGCGCACCGTCCGCGGTTCCGGTTTCCCGATTGACATCGCGCCGTCCGAGACGGAATCCATCAACGAGGCCATCGGCGTATTGCCGGATGCCGGGGATGCTGGCGACAAACCGACCACCATCATTCTGCCCGAGGATCCGAAACCGTATAACGCTGATGTCAGCCCGGTCGAGGCTTTGAACGCCGATGTCCGCCCGGCCGAGGCTTCGAACGCAATGGAACACCTTGAGCAGCTTAATGAAACCATGAATCCTAGTTTCCTTGAAGTCGCCCATGAGGAGCGGATGGCCGCCCATGAGCCGCAGATTGCCGGTGAAGTTCCTGAACCTGTGGCCACCGTGCAGGTGGGCAACGAGGAAAATTCTGCCGAAAATACTGCCTCCGTGGCGCCCGTCGAAAAGAAGGCGACCCGCAAGCGCGTAAAGAAGGAAACCGTCGATACCAAGGCAAAAAAGCCGGCCAAGACCAGCAAGCCCAAGACCGACGGCAAGAAGGCTAAGCGCGTGGCCAAGCCGGCAGCCAAGACTGGCGTGGCGGAGAGCAAGAAGACCAAGACTACGAAGGCCAAGGCCAAGGTCAAGACCGCGAAGACGACCACTGCTGCAAAGAAGGTGTCCAAGAAGGGTAAGTAATGGCCGGAAAGGACTTCTGCTGTGGAAAGGCCATAATCAGGGCCGGGACAGACATGCTGTGCACCCGGCTTCTTGAAAATGGCAAGGAGGCATACGCCGGGCTCAAGACCGAGCAGCGTGTCATCCTGTATGTGTTCGCGTTCTTTGATGGCAAGAACATGTGCCCCAAGTGCAAGTCCGACTTTTCCGGGATGATCGAGTGGTTCGCCAAGTACAACATGTTCGACGACCCTGCGCGGGCCGTCCGCATTGTGTTGGAAGACGATCCCAGCCACAACCTCATGTTCCCGGACCTCGGCATCACTAAACTCCCTCTATTCCTCTATTGCGACGGGACCGGGCGCATCATGGACATCAGGTTCGACTTCCCGTCAACCCGGTGGCTGGAAGAGCACATCCTGCCATATTATCAATCCGATGTGAGTATATTCTGATGGAAAGAAAGAACTTTGTAATCGGCTATTCCCTTGACGCGGTAATTGCGGCCTGCATCCTCGCGGTCGAGGGAAACGATGTAACCTTCCTGAACACGGGCACCCTTGCCGAGCCCATGGACGCGTTCCATGACATGGTGACGGCCAACTATGCCGCAGTCCTCGAACGGTTTCTCCCGGGGATGAAGTGCAAGTTCTTCAAGAACCCGAAGCACATGTATCTCCCGTATTCCAAGGTGAGTGTCGCCAACAGGAACAATGGCGTGTTCCAGCTCCCGTTCTCGCAGAACACTTTCGTCGGCGACGAAGGCGAAAAGTTTGCGGAAGCGATGAAGCACGATGACATCCAGAAGGCATACAACGACAAGTCGGGAACCCCCTCGATGCTCATATCGGCAATGCGGAAGCGTATGCCCGCCGAGTTCGTCGAGACATTCATCCGGCCGATGCAGCTCACGCGATGGCGGGGAATACCCCTTTCGTCCCTTACCATGTATGGCTACCTCTACGAGATGCCGTTGGAGCACTTCGGGGAGAAGTACGATGAGCTGTATGCCCGCCCCATGGTCTCGTTCGCCACCATCGCATCACGGATGCTCGAACGGTGCCATATCGAGGTCAAGGAGATGAAACCGTCTGATGTCGGCGCCTTCATCAAGTCGAAGGACCCGCTCCGGCGCGTGTATGTCATGGACAACCGCGTGGACCAGTATTTCGACTATGTGTGCGGGCAGTTCGACCGCGTCAAGATGACATGCAAGAAGACCCTCTGCCCGTCTCTTCTCGCGATAGCGAAGGACGGCATCTACTACACCCCGCTGCATGAATACTGGGCGCTCATGATCGACGGGGACCAGTGCTACAAATACGAGACCGAGCTTGTCACTACCCTCTACGGTTCCGGCATCACCGAAATCCCGCTTACGAGGGTGAACGCAAGGCTGTATGACGAGTACAGGAAGTTCATCACGCGTTACGGCGACAATGTCCTGGACCTTGGCCAGCGGACGCTAACCCTGGTTCGGTAGAAGCGACCGCAGGTGCTCCTGGATGAAGATGTATTCCCACCCCAGCGATTTCAGGACCCCGTCATGCACGGCCAGGACTATTGCCCCGGTCCGGTTCCTGACCACCTCGAAGCTGTCCTTGAACTTGGTTGAACTGACGGTGATTACGAAGTCCGAGAACTTGTAGCCGCGCAATTCCTTATTGTTGATCTTAACCTCCTGGGTCCGCCCGTGGAGGTTTTCTTTTACGAAACGGGTGCAGTCGTCAACGAACTGCTGCCGTCCTTCCTTGATTGGCGATTCGGGTTCTTTTTCTGCCATAACGACCTACATTAAAAAGGCGGCCCGCGAAGGCCGCCTTGAAAGATGATTGGGACTTACTGGATGGCGACCTTGACGCCGCGCGTCGTGCTGGCCCTGAGCTCCATCGTCACATGGAGGACGCCGTCCTTGAATGACCCCTTGACGGAATCTTCGTCAATGGGGAGCGGGAAGTCGAAGCTGAACTCGAACTTTCCGGTGAGGTATTCCGGGATCGACACCTTGGTTTCGAGAACCGGGCGCTTGCCCTTTTCGCCCTTGAGCGTCTTTTTGATGAGGTTCGATTGGAGTTCGCGCACGCCGGTAATCCGCACCGCACCGTTGAAGTATTGGACATCGACGGAGTTCTTGTCAACGCCCGGGAGGTCAACATAGAAATGGTAGGTGTTGTTGGCGAGGATCATTTCGTAGAATGGTTCGCCGCTTGTCACCTGGACATGCTGCGCCTGGGCCTGTTCCTGCGCCTGGGGCTGAGCCTGGGGGGCCTGGGGCTGACCCTGGCCCTGGCCTTGCTGCATAATCTGCTGTTGCTGCATGCGTTGCTGCTGCGCAATCTGCTGTTGCTGCAAGCGTTGCTGCTGTTGCATCTGCAACATCTGCATCTGCTGCGGGGTCAGCTGCGGACGCGGCTGGGCATACTGGAACTGGTTGGGCGGCATGGTGGCCTGCGGGTAGCCCATGTTCGCCTGCGGGTAGCCCTGGTTTTGTGGATAGCCCTGGTTTTGTGGGTAGCCTTGGTTTTGCGGATAGCCCTGGTTTTGTGGATAGCCACCTGGCGGGTAGCCCATGTTCGGCATGTTCGGCATGTTCGGTCTCCTACCGTTCACCTGTCCGGGAATGACAAAAGTGTCGGCTAGATCTTTGTTGATGTTCGAGTTGCGCAAGGTGTCTTGCCACGACATGTGGGGGCCGTTCCCGTCGGCGCCGTATGACACTCCACCGAGAGGAGGGCCTGAAAGCGATTCAACATCTAGCGTGTCCTGGGATATAGTAGGCATTCCGTCACTCCTGGTTGCATCATGGTCAGCCGGCGAGTTGCCGAAACCGAAGAAATGCGCGATTTTTTGCAAAAATGACACATCGTTACCATGACTGATTGGTTTGTTCGGTATGAAACTAGGTTTTCACTATCCCGGTACATTCCTCGAAAAGCTCCTGCAACTTGGAGTTTTGGCGCAGTTTTTCGAGGGCGGCTAGGCGGAGAGTCCTCACATGGGCCTTGGACACACCCGTGCAGGCCGCGATGTCCTTGGATGACATGTCGAACCCGTCCATGCCGAATGATGCCTTGATGATGCTGATTTCCCGGGGGTCCAGGGTCTCCTCGATTGCCTCCAGGAGCATCTTGCGGACTGCCGGGTCGAGGAAAGCATTTTCCTCTGCCGTGTTTTCGTCCTTGGGCGATGCGATCGTGTCCTCGACGGTTATGCTGCTGTCTTCGGCGATGCGGTCGCTGGTGGAACCGGTGTGATAGAGGACGGCCTCGGCTTCCTCGCCGAACATGATGCTGCTGACGGGCTTGCCTTCCTTCTTTGCCTTCAATACGCGCTGGCGGACTTTCGGCGGGAGGTGGATTGGATCGGCTGTGTCGATGAACTGCTGCATCTGCCACCGGATATGCCATACGGCGAAGCTGCCGAACTTGGTCCGACTCGTCGGGTCGTACTCGTTGAGCGCAGTCAATATCCCGAGCTTGCCGGCCGAGTAGAAGTCGGTGACGGGCAGCTGGTAGTTGGATGCGTAGTCGCATGCCATGCGGAATACGAAGCGGAGATGGGACTTGACGATGCGGAGCTTTATTGCCTCGCGATGTGCGCGATTCTTGGTTGTCCGGTAAATCTTGAACAGCTCGCGTTCGGTGGCGTCAGGAAGTATCTTGCAGGAACGAAGTTCGTCAAAGATTGTCTTCGGCGTGCCGCCCAGAATGGGGTTTTTCATTATCCGACCATTCAGTTATATCGTTAAATAATATACAAATTTCGACTATTTTTTCAAAATGCTTGGATTGAAATTACGAAAAATATATTTTATTAGCATCTCACCCACAAATTAGCAGGTAAAAAGTTGAGCAAACAAGAAACCGCACTGTCCGATAAGAGGCTTTTGAACCTTATCGGAAAACCGACCCCGGGCACTCAATACAATAAGACCGATCTTCCTCCGGTCGAAAAACTCCTCAAACACTATGGGCTTAACGCAAATAAGGTCTATCCTTATTACAAGGTCCTCAAAAGACTCGGGTGGGTTTCCGACAAGCCGGACGCCTTCCGCTCCAATGTCCGCAAGCAGCGCAACCGCATGAAGGAAGAAGGCCAGGTTGCCGAGATGCCGGATGAGGATATTCTGGACAGCGTCAGGTTCGCGTCCGAGGGTCAGATTGCAATTCTTCGCCAGGACCTTGCCAAGCAGCAAAAGGCGCTCGACCAGGTAAAGACAGAGAAGTTCATCGCCCAGCAGATTATCGACGCGATGACACAGTCCATCAAGTCTGTCAAGCCATACTCGTTCAATATCACCGTGGCAAAGCCGGATCGTTCGGCTCAGGTGAAGGGCAAGTATTACAACATCCTGCCGATTTCCGATGTCCACTACGGCGAAGTGGTGAACGGGCGCACGATTAACGGCATCAACAACTACAACACGACCATTGCCAAGAAGCGTCACGAACTCCTGTTCCGCAAGAATTACGAGTTCGCTTCCGTATATGGGTGCGATGAGCTCCATATATTCATGCTCGGTGACATCTTCTCGGGTAATATCCATGGTGAACTGCGCGAAACCAACGAGAAGGTTATCACGGACTGCGTCCTTGACTACTATGCCTTCATTGTCGGCCTCATCGACGCATACTCCAAGTATTACAAAAAGATTACGATTTCCTGCGTTGTCGGCAACCACGCCCGCAATACCGACAAGTACCAGTTCAAGAACAAGGGCAAGGACAGCTACGAATACATACTCTACGGCTTCATGAAGGCCTACTACGACATGCCTACTACGCCGAAGAATGTGTCCGTCAACCTTACCGAAAGCACCGTCCAGTTCACCAAGGTCGGCAAGCAGATTTGGAAGCTGGAACATGGCGACCGTTACAAGGGTGGCAGCGCGTTCGTCTCCCCGTTCAGCACCGTCGTCCGCGACAACTTCAAGGACAAGGGCATGTTCGCCGGCAGCGAGGAACAGAACTTTGATGCCGTCATCATGGGTCACTGGCACATCGGCGGTGAAATGGCGCTCTCCGGCACCAACACCCCGGTTTATCTCAACCCCAGCATTGTCGGCCCGGGTGAATACTCCGTGCACAACCTGCACAGCAGCTATCCGGCCGAGAGCTTCGTGTTCGTTACGGACGGCACTCGCGTGGTCTCCAAGGGTTCAGTGAACCTCATGGGCATCCAGCGATGAAGAAACGCCCGGTAAGGAACGAATGTTTCTACACCACTCCAGACAATGTGGAGTGGTGTCTTGGAACGCTTAACCTGTCTGAGTTCGATCTAATTGTCGAACCGTCAGCTGGCGCCGGGGCGTTCTCATCGCAGATACCCGGATGTGTCGCCATGGACATTGACCCGCAAGGCCCGGGTATAGAGAAGCGCGATTTCTTCGACTATATGCCGGACACGGGAAAATACCACAAAATTCTTACCGTGGGCAATCCCCCGTTCGGCCGGCAGTCTTCGCTTGCCATCAAGTTCATTAAGCACGCCGCGAAATTTTCCGACACTATCGCGTTCATTCTGCCCAATTCCTTCTACAAGGAAAGCATGGTCGCCAAGTTGCCGAGGGAGGTCGTACCGGAGTTCAGCACGGACCTCGATGACAACATGTTCATAGACGGGGACACTCTCAGGATTATTCCCTGTTCATTTTTTGTGTTTAACACGCACAGCGGACTGCGCGAACCGCCAACGGTATATACGACCGAGGATTTCAAGTTCGTAAAGAAGTCTGAGAACCCGGATAACTCGATCCGGCGTGTGGGCTTCTATTCCGGGCGCATCGAGAGCCCTGACGCATCCGACCAGAGCCACTACTTCGTAAAATGGCTTAATCCGAATGCGAAGCAGAAATTTTCCAAGATAAAATGGGTCCGCGACAATACGGTCGGACCCAGGTCAATTTCCAAGAATGAAATGATTGCCGCCTATATAGGCGTCCCAGGCTACAGGCGCACCTGCTAGTGTCTCGGCGGATGCGGCGGTCTGCAGCAATGGCACGGCGGGACCGGGGCCTGTCTCGGAACGCATCCGCATACCGGAGACGGCATCCAGCCTTTCGGGAGCCACCAGTGCGGCAGGAACTGCCACGGGGTAGGCCCTGGCCAGTATGGATGCCCCCACCAGTGCGGCACGGGGTCTCCGGGACGATGGTTCCAGAAATCAGGGTAGAGGTGGGAAGGTACGACTTCCCATGGTCCCGCTTGCGGTTCAGGGGGGTGGCACGGCCCGGTAGGGCGAGGTTGCGTCGGGATGAACAGCGGGGTCTTGGGGATCATGTGCCAGTAGGCAATACAGGGACGCGTAATGGGGGAAAACGGGTCACCGTAGGCCCGCATTGGCGCATGTGGTCTGCAATGTTCGCACATAGTCTGTTCCTTTCCACCTCTATCGTAGAGAGTTTACAACTTGGCCCCGTAACTTTTTGCTATATTTCGTGCAATATCGGAGATACCAAAAATGATTGAGATACCGGGAAAGTATTGCACCGCAAAGGTCTATACCGACAATATCGAGGAAGCCGCGTTCAAGCAGATAATGAACCTCATGAACCAGCCGTTCGCTGCTGGTTCCGATTGCGCCATCATGCCCGACTGCCATGCGGGTGTCGGCTGCGTCATCGGCCTGACTGCCAAGATTACTGACAAGGTGGTCCCGAACCTGGTTGGCGTGGACATCGGCTGCGGTATGCTCGTGGCGAAGATTGGGAAGGATGTTCCGCTCGACCTGAAACAGGTGGACAAGATTATGCACCGGGACATCCCGTCCGGCATGAACCACCGCAATGTCAAGCACAAGTATGCCGATCGGGTCGCCTTGGACGAGATGTATGCGCCGGTCAACGCCGACAAGCTGAAACTTTCAGTCGGGACGCTCGGTGGTGGAAACCACTTCGTAGAAATCAATGTCGATTCCGACGGAAACCACTATATAGTCATCCATTCGGGGTCCAGGCACCTCGGCATCGAGGTATGCCGCTATTATCAGGACCTCGCCATCAAGTATCACCGCAACGACCGGACCGCAATCCAGGACGCCATCAAGAAGCTGAAGCACGAAGGGCGCGAGCGTGACATCGAGGAGACCATCCAGAAGATGAACGCGGAGCGTCCGTCCGTCCCGAACGAGCTGGCCTATCTCGAAGGCCCGATCATGACCGACTACCTGCATGACATGAAGATTGCCCAGGAGTTCGCCATCAACAACCGCGAAGCGATGATGGAAGTTCTCCTCGACGGGCTTGGCATCAAGACCCGGGACATCCTCGCGAAGTTTTGTACGGTCCATAATTACATTGACTTGGACCAGAAAATCCTCCGCAAGGGCTCGATTTCCCTCCTGAAGGGCGAACGGGCCATCATCCCCATGAACATGAGGGACGGATCGCTCATTGTCGAGGGCAAGGGCAACCCGGACTGGAACTATTCTGGCCCGCACGGCGCCGGACGCCTCATGTCCAGGTCCAAGGCCAAGGAGACCCTCAGGATGGAGGACTTCAAGGCTTCCATGGAGGGTATCTACACGACCTGCGTTTCTACCGGAACCATCGACGAAAGCCCGATGGCCTACAAGCCGTTCGAGGAAATCATGACCAACATCGAGCCGACTGCTACCATCGTCGAGCGCATCAAGCCCATCTACAACTTCAAGGCGTCGGAGGGATAATGACGAAGGCGAAAACGACGAAGGAGACCGTGGAGATCGTCCTGTTTAACGGGCGTCCCCGCGAATCCGGCAACATAATTCCCCGGGAGACAGTCGAATCCATCGCAAGGGAAATCAGCACCGGGAAGGAACTGGCCCTGCAGGAGCTTGACCCCATTGGCCGCAAGGTCGCGGGCAAGAGCGAAGTCGAGGTCTGGAAGGAGCGCATCATGGCCGACGCGGTATCGTGCCGCCTGGAAGGCGAAGTCCTGTTCGTGACTTTCGCAATCCGAACCAACCGGTACGGCAAGCGGTTCCAGGCCGCCCTCAACACGCATGGCGTCCGTGGCCTGTATTTTTATCCGGTTGGTTACGGGGTCGCCGACAAGAACGGTGTGATACCGGATTACCACCTCTGCTATGTCGCGTTCGAGCCAAGGAACGCGATGAAGATTGACAGCGACGGCCAGAAGTAATTTTTTATTAACACAAGGATCCACAATGAACGAACAAGAAAAATCCCTCATGTACGCGATGGTCACCGTGATGACCCGCAGCAGCGTGTCCATCAAGGACACCACCCTCACCAAGTTCACCTTCAAGGTAAACGGTTCGGCCGACTCTCGCGAGCTCGCCAAGGTGCTTGAACAGAAGTTCGGTGTCGAGGACCTCTATTCCATGGTGACCAGCCGGTGCCAGTTCAAGCCCAACAAGATCCCTCTGGAAGACTACGGCGTGTTCCTCGATGTGAACTTCGGGACGGAGCTCGAACAGATTTCCTCCTTCAAGTGCTGGCTCAAGAGTGTCACCTTCCGTCACACCGTCAAGAATGTTGGTGATGGTGTTGAGGACACGCTCGACGCCACGCTCGAAGTCATCAAGAACGAGGATGACGAGGATGGCCGTGTCGGGCACTACCTCAAATGGAAGGAACTCAATCCGCAGACCGGCAAGAAGTTGCTCGTGCCGTTCAAGTTCGAGTTCTGGAAGGCCGATGGCAACCCGATTGTCTATAACACCATTGACGACGAAGGCCAAGACTAATCCGACGGAACGACGACCGTCTTACTCCGGGACCGGCAGGCAACTGCCGGTCTTTGCTATATTTTGGGCATGAGCAAGAACAAGACTACCCGCAACAATAAGGCTGTACCAGACGACGGCCTCTCCCCGACTGTCCTGAACGAGTTTAGGACTCTCCAGAAACTGGACCCGAAAAACAACAAGGAAATCATCGAGGCGACTAACCGGGTGAGCATGGCTGCCCGCGAGGACGAGGATAGAAGGCTTACCGGATGTGATTTCCGCGCGTTTTCTCTTGTCGCGCATGATCTGGTCGGTCGAACGCTTACCCGAGTTCTTGACACGGGCCGACCTGCACGGGAAGCGCACAGCTATATTACTGGGGTGTCGGTTGAGCGCGATCAAATCCGGCTGGATGCGTTGACTATCGACGCATTTAACATGCTCGGCGCCATCAGGGGCATCACCAACTACCAACTGGGCATCCACCGCGAGTTTTTGACATTGCGGGGGACGGACATGTATGTGCGCGGCAAGCGAGTGTATATCGACTCCCCGGAAGCGTTTGCTGAGTTCAATGTGAAATTCCGCGCCATCGCGGAAGCAGTTGACGAAAAGCTGGTTCCGACACTTCGCATCAAGCCGAAGAAGACGAAGTTCAAGTATGGACGACCGCCAAAACCAAGCACCCGCCAACGCAAGATAAACGATTCTCACAAATGAAACCCGATGTAGCAAGATTTTGCTATATTTCAAGTACCGGCGAAATGCCGGTATTCTTGTTAAAGGTCTGATATGAATTGGAAAGCAATATACGACGCTCTTATTAAAGACAGAAAGGAACATACCACGCAGGAGCTGTATTCTCAGCTCCACCATATCATCCCTATTGCCGAGGGCGGCCCGGACAGGGAAGACAACCTGGTCCGTCTCTGCATCCGCGACCACCAGTTTGCCCACAAGGTATATGACCGCTGGAAGGGAAAACCGACTTGCGCCATTTTTACGCGCATCACCGCACCGAAGCAGATTGCGTCGCTGCAGCACAATGGCGTGGCGCCCGCCCGCGCGAAGCTGACCAAGATCGTGGGCGGCCGTTTCCGCAGCTGGCTCAACGGGCACGCCCATGAGATTGCCGACAGCGTGGCGAAGGAAATCGCCCGTCTGGCGAAAGCAGACCTCCCGGAACTTACCATTACCCCCACTATCGCGAAGAAGGTATATCCCGCATGGACGGCATCGCTTGCCGGACTGTGCAAGGGGTTTGAGATTACCGCCCCCAATGCTGACCTGTCGCCCCGTGGCCCGGGTATTCGCCTGCCGGATGGCACGGTAATGAAATTCGGCCTCGCCGAGGAAAATGATGCGGTGGTTGCCAAGATTGCCGAATACCTGGACAATGCGGGCATCAGCGCCATTACTGACGGCGTGGCCAGGACCTATGTGTCGGGTGCCAATTCTGAAACTCGCGCAATGCTCGTGGAGGCGACCTTGCGGTTGTTCCGTGCGTCGCTGAACGAACTGAAATGCAAATACAAGGTGTCGGAGTGGGACGATGTGTGCGAGTGCGTCAACCGGTATTATACGCGTGTTGCCATCGCGCACATCATCACCTGCCAGTACCAGGACTGGATCGACCTCCTGGAACACCCGTTCTTATACGACACCGGCAATAAGGTTGCCGCTATCCTGGCCAGCACTGGCGAGGGTTGCCCTATCGACCCGGTGGTTTCCAAGTTTGTATATCCGGTTGTCCGGTATGCGCTCAGCAAATACATCATTCCCGGCACGAACGCGATTTCTGGCGAACGCCGTGACAAGATTGCTTTCGCTGCAAGCGAGATTGCGGCCAGCATGCTGGCCATGGACGAAGCCGCACGCAAGATGCCCGGGCAAAACGAACTCAACAGGATTGCGTGGCGCTGTGCCATTCCGGCCGTTTTCTCCGCCATCCAGAGCACCGAGGCGAAAGAGGCCAAGCCTGCAGAAGAACAGCCGGCCAAGGCTTATTCCGATGAAGGCCTCCACGCGAGCCTGCTTAACTGCCACATGTTCATCAACGACCGTATCAAGCAGTGCATTACGGGAATGGTCGCCGCGAAGCTGAAGCAGGCCCTTGACGAGGGCCGTATCACGCAGGTGGAGTATGATTACCTCATGGACTTTGACAAGATTTGGAAGGTTCTCGGCGGCAACATCAAGGGATACAACACCCTCGTGACCACGGCCGACCCGCACACTCCCAAGGACCAGTTTGCCAAGAAGTCGCTTTTCGGTTTCGCCACGAAGTATGCAAAGTCGGGCATCGCATATATCCTCGCGACATCCATTACCGAGGACTATGGGCGCATCGCACCACACGACCACCAGTGCATAGGTGCGTCCGTGGGCAAGGCCGGGCGCCTTACGATTGCCGGCATCCTGAACGGGTTCCGACCGGGCGAATACATCCAGCTTCCGCAGGCGCTATACCTATTCGTGAACCGGGCGGTGGACGACCTCTCGTTCTGTTCCGGCATGACAAAGGCGGAAATTGCCACGGTGAAGGGCTTGGTCGGCGGTGACCTCGTGAAGAAGATTATCGACACGCCGGAACTCCGGCATGCTACCGTCGATCAGCTTGAACGCATTGCAAAGGAAACAAGATTTATCGCACTGAAACGGGTGCGTGAAACTATCGAAGCCAAAGGAGGCAATAAATGAGTTGGGACATTACGGGATATGACCGGCGTTACGGCCAGATTGCTACACAGGACACTGTCGAGGAAGACAATCAGCCTGCCGTGACCGCGCAGACGATCATGCGTTTCGTGTGGTCTAACCTCGGTTCGCCTAACTGGCAAACCATCAGCCCCTACATGCGTCAGCGCATCTTTAACGAACTGTATCTGGCGCTCGAACGCACCGTGGGCGTGCGCAGCCAGACTGCCGCCAATCTCTATACGGTGTATGCGCTGTCGTTCTTCGGCATCTACCGCAGCGCGGATGACTTCCAGACGCTTCTCGCGGTCGGCGACGACAAGCTGGAAACGATCCGCAAGTGGCTCGCCGGAAAGCCTTAGAGCACTCGGCCCGGTTCGAACGGGCGGTCGGGGAGTTGCAGTCCCCTGCCTTAACCAGCTTGGCTACGAGTGCATAATGTGTAGTCCCTTCGGGGAGACTCGAACTCCCACGACTTTCGTCACCGGGGTTTGAATCCGGCGCGTCTACCAGTTCCGCCACGAAGGGGTATTGGGCCGAACGGGTTCGAACCGCTACCGAGGGAATCAAAGTCCCTAGTGCTGCCATTACACCACAGCCCAAAATCTAGTCGGCAAGGTGGGACTCGAACCCACACGCCCTTTTCGGGCACCGCATCCTGAGTGCGGCGCGTCTACCATTCCGCCACTTGCCGGTATCGGATATGCAGGACTCGGACCCGCACGCCTTTCGGCCGGGGAGTTTAAAGCCCCTGCGTCTTCCAGTTCCGCCAATATCCGTTATTCATATCTCGTCGGTGGGACTCGAACCCACACGCCCTTTCGGGCACAGGCCCCTCAGACCTGCGCGTCTACCAATTTCGCCACGACGAGGTGTAGGGTGACCGACGGGCCTCGAACCCGCAACCTCGGGATTCACATTCCCGGGCTCCACCAGTTGAGCTACGGCCACCATAAGGGCCGGTTGTGTTTTAGGGAGGATTGTCCAGTTACAGGACGACAACCGGCGTATCGGTGCATAAGCATTGATGACAACATTGGCAATGCAATAGCAAGCCAAGCACGAGCGTGTCGAGCGTGGTAAGCTGAGTGCCAGTAGTAATGTTGTCGCGCACCATAGTTGATACTCCGGTTAGTTAAAAAGTATAGAGGAGATGGCAGGATTCGAACCTGCGGGGGCCGCGAGGCCCCTCGTCGTTAGCACCGACGCGGTTTCAGCCACTCACCCACATCTCCAAAATTGTAGTGGACAGGGAGAGATTCGAACTCCCGAACGCCGAGGCGAGCTGGGTTACGGCCAGCCTGCTTTAACCACTTGCATACCTGTCCAAAATGTTTCGCGGAGGCGGAGGGAGTCGAACCCCCAAGCCCCTTTCGGGGTCCACGGTTTTCAAGACCGCTTGAGTCGCCAGTCTCGTGCACCTCCAATTTAGCTCCACCGCCTGGACTCGAACCAGGGACCACTCGATTAACAGTCGAGCGCTCTACCAACTGAGCTACGGTGGAATAAAATTTTTCGTGGGGCCGGGTGGAGTTGAACCACCGACGCGAGGATCTTCAATCCTCCGCTCTACCAACTGAGCTACAGCCCCATAAGTAATAGCCCCGACCGGTTTCGAACCGATGTTCCCTGGTTGAAAACCAGATGTCCTGATCCGCTAGACGACAGGGCCAAATTTGTAGTGGAACGCGACGGGATTCGAACCCGTGACCTCCTGAGTGCAAATCAGGCGCTCTTCCAGCTGAGCTACGCCCCCAAATGTTTTAGTGGAACGCGACGGGATTCGAACCCGTGACCTCCCGCTTGCGAAGCGGGCGCTCTTCCAACTGAGCTACGCCCCCAATGTTTCTAGTGGAACGCGACGGGGATCGAACCCGTGACCTCCTGCATGCCATGCAGGCGCTCTTCCAGCTGAGCTACGCCCCCAAATGTTTTAGTGGAACGCGACGGGATTCGAACCCGTGACCTCCTGCATGCCATGCAGGCGCTCTTCCAACTGAGCTACGCCCCCATTCGTTGTGCACTATAACGCAAGAAACCCGGTTCAGTATTCCTGCACCGGGTTTCTCTTCGAGTAAGGCTAAGAGAGGATTATCACCCGGACAGGCCACTTGCGGCACAATATGCGAATTCACTATTGGCATTGGATGATGCCAAATGTTCATTCGAGAGATATGCTGCAAATAGTTGTTTCATGGTTTTATCCTTTCTGCCATTAAGTTTAGCAATTTTGTTTCCGCCTGGCAACCCTTTTTAGGGGTATTTTTGAAAAATAATGATTAAATAAGGTTTCCGTAAGCGTTTTGTAAGAAACTTCGCCCTACATGAAGTAATTTGCGTAAGTTTCGGTGTCCTGTTCGCACTCCGCGAGGGTCGTCTTGAACTCCGCGAGGCGGCTACTGAGGTAGTTGAACTCCTTCTGGTAGCGGTCGTAGCGCTCGTAGTCCTTGTCGCTCTTCAGGTTGTTGCCCACGATGGACATGTTGTCTTCCAGGTCGGCGAGCTTGATCTTGGTGGTGATGAAGTTCTCGCCTATCTTCTTGATGTAGTCATCGCGGCCCAGGCTGTTGCGGCGCGTAAGGATGTCAACGCACTTCCACACGACCTCGGGAAAATACAGCATGAGGTCGGAAGTCGTCATGTTCCCTTCCTCGATTACATCGTGCATGAACGCAATGGTCGTGATGATGGCGTCGTTATACTGCTTGTCGAGGGCGTTGGCCACCCGTGTCGGGTGCTGGACATATTCCTGACCGCTCTTGTCTAGCTGGCCCTCGTGCGCGAAGGTCGCAAACTCGCAAGCCTTCTGTACCATCGACCCGTCGAAACGGTTCATTCGTTTCAGGAAAGCCTTGATTTCGTCGCGTGAACGCATTAAGCTGTGCAAACTCCGTAAAATGGTTGTAAGCCGGTAATCTACCGGCGACTCTTGAATCTAAAAATAGGTTTTTTAGTTCAAAAAACCAAACATTTGGCTTATTTTCGCAATTAAAAGTTTTGACCGCAGTCGGAATTATTGAACCAGAAGTTCGGATGCGTCCATGCCTTCGCTGCTTGATACTTCGCCGTATGCGTCGTTGCCCGGCATGAACATCGGCCCGTTGTGGTCGCCGGCATGCCCTCCCGGGCAGTGGGCGTGCGGGACGAGGCGGGTGGTGCCGTCGGCGAGCCTGACGGCCTCGTATGCGCGGTCGGGGGTCTCGTGGACCTCGACAAACTTCTTGACCCCGTAGCTGAGCTCCTCCTCGTATGCGCCCGGAGGGACCGGCGGCATGGCTGCCGGGCTCATGATGTCCTGATACGGGTTCGAGACGGGGTTGCAGCGGCAAGGGGGTCTCTTCATCTATCCCACCCAGAGCTGGACTGCGTGTCCCGAACCGTCGTCGGGGATGCACGAGACCATCTCGTAACCGTTGTTGATCATTCCCACCATCGTGTCTCTGTCGTCCGCGTCCACCACGGTAAACGAGGTCACCCCGAGCTTGGCGATCTGTGCACGGAGCTCCGTGCCGAGCCCCATCCCGCGGTAGCCCTCGTCAACGGCGAAGAACTCCTGCTGGAGCATGCCGTCGAGGTTCTTGCCCGAGAGCAGGGAATACATCTCGGACGGCCGGAAGCCCTGGTAGGACTTCTGCGTGGGATCGACGAGGGTGGCGACGGCGACCGGGTTCTCCCCGTCGCAGATGTACACCACCGTGTCGGAATTGAGGAGACGGTCGAGCGTCGCCGGTATCGGGCGGCTGGCTACCTCGGCCGGCTTCGGATTCGCGGAATACTTGCCGTCGATGATGTCGACAAGCTGCTGGAGCTTGTCTTCCGGTATCTGGTCCGGGGTCTTCGCGTATGCGGCGAAGCGCTCCGGGTCGAGCTGGCTCTGCTTTTCCGCCGACTGCTCGGTGGCTGCATCGCACGCGTCGGCCAGCTTGATGGCACTGTCGTAGTCGTAAAGGGCGTCGTTCATGTTACCCGCCGTTGGAAACGGTCTCGAACCAAGTCTGGAAGTCCGGGGCCATGCCCAGTTTCTGGTGATACAATTTGTTGATCGGGGCGACGAGTGCGCCGATGGAGCGCTGTGCCGCCTGTTTGAGCTCTTCCTGGGCCTTCGCGATGGCGTCGGTGTCGTTGGCGTCCTTGGCTGCCGCGAGGTCCTTCTGCGCCTTATCCGTTGCGGGGCTACGGAGCTCGCCCTTGGCGATCATTCCGTAGAGGGTGGCCGCCTTGCGCCAGCCCTCGGTGTTGATCGGGTTCGGGTTGCCGAGCTGGTCGCGGTCGAGTTCCTCGGTGATGAGGAGCAGGCACTCCTGCCCGAGTTCGGCAATCTGCTCGTCGGTCATGCTCGCGTCCTTCTGGACGGAGAACTCCGCGGTCCGCATCGGGTCAACCTGCGGGACCTGGCCACCGGCGCATGCCGTCAGCGAGGCGCCGAGCAGGCCTGCCGCGAGGAGGGTCTTCATGTATTTGCCGACCGCTTTGGCGCCGTTGCCCGCGAGTGCCTTGAGCGTGTGGAGCTTGTCCATGGCGCCCTCGAACTGGGCCTGGGGTATCTCGTCCCGGCTGCGGCTGGACACCAGCATGGCTTCCTGGATGGATTCCAGAATGACCATCTTGCGGAGGTCGGCCCCCTCCTTCATACCTTCGATGGTATTGTAAACTTGCCAGTCCATCATTACTCCGTGGAAAACTTTTTCCATAGTTTATAAGCTCGCGGGTCTTTTTTGCTATATTTTAGGAAAGGGTCGTGTCAGAACCCATAAACTATAGGTACAAGGTGTATTAAAATGGTAAACACTATCACTGCAATCAAGGAACGGGGGATGCGAATTGTGGTGCCCCGCTGGTCCGGCAACTACGACGGCTATTTCAAGGTTGACCGCGGGTCAATGACCGATGACGAATGGAAGACATGGCTTTCCGTGTCCAAGGGCGCGATTTCGCGCGAAATCACCAAGTTCATCCGTGAGCACAAGCCCTCGTCCGAGCTCCAGGCGCACATCGTCAAGTTCCTTACGGAACAGGGGATTGAAGCATGCCCTGCCTAGTTGAAGAGATATTCGATCCCGAGTCGGTTGAGAAGGCCTTCCCGCGAGTTCTGTACGACATCTACCACTATGTAGTCGGCAGCCCGTATATCCAGGCCAACTCCGTGTATTCGCGCTTTGACGAGATAAACCTCGACTACAAGGACGATGACAACGAAATCAATGCCTATGGCGGCCTTCGCCGGACGCAGGACGGCAATGGGTACGAGCCCGTCATGATAATTAAGCGCGGCATCTTGTGCTGGTTTCAGGTGTCCGCACTGTTCGGTGCCATGCTGTTCACCGGGAAGGGACCGTCCAAGCTCCGCAAGATGCTCGAGTACCAGGCCGCCCATATCGACGACATCATGCGCAGTCCCGGGGCCGTGATGAACGAGATGATAGCGCAGTTCGGTTTGCCTACGGATGGCTACTTCGTGGACCTTGTCATCAGGATGTTCAGCCTGATGGTTGCCGGGATGATGGCCCACGAGTGCGGGCATATCTGTCTCGGGCACGCGTGGCGCGGCCAGGGCACGGATCCGCACGGGACTTGCAGAAACGACGAGCGCAGCGCTGACACCTTCGCCTGTTCCGTCTTCCAGTCCAGCGGTGCCGGCGAGACGGGCGCGGTTGCGATGATTGCACTCATGATTTCGTTACAGTTCAGCAGTGGCAAGCGCGAGAATTACGACGGCATGTGGACGCATCCCGCTAACCTTGAACGCGTGAGGAACATGTTCTACTCGTTCGCCGGGGTCCTGAAATACGGCAAGGTGAAGTGGTCCACCATAGAGAAGGTATTATGCAAGTAACCGCGTATTTCAATGTCCAGGTAATGCTGAAGTCCAAGGAGACCGACATGCCGATGTTCCGGCCGGTCACCTGCGTCCCCAAGGAATTTGACATCGACATTGACGAGGAACTCCGGGACTATGTCGAGAAGTATCTCAAGGCCAGGGAGGAGGGTTCCAACGAGAGCCCTGCCTACGGTGCCAACCCGTTCTTCGTCCAGGGGCTCAGGAAACAGCTACAGAAGGTGTTCGGCAAGGAGACGAAGGTTGACAGGATGGGCGACGACGACATCGTCGATTCGGCAATCACCCACGCCGTCGAGGACAAGCTCGAAGAACTCGTCCCGTCGAACAGCAAGGGCGCCATTGCTCTCGGGATCACCCCGGAGACCGAGTGCCCGGAAGGTTTCTACATGGCGCATGCCTATGTCAAGCTGAAAAAGTGGGAGGTCGGACATGCCGAACCGCGATGACATAATCCGTTCGTTCACGGAAGAACAGGCCGCGATCTACAACAATGTCCTCGGAAACATCGAGGACATCAAGAAAGGGTGGATGATGTGTCGCAAGTTCTATGACGACGCGACACGGGTAATCAATGCCAAGGACATCGGCCCCGATGTGCGTCTATACCTGATCAATACCGTCCAGAAGTTCTGGGCGTCGCGAATGAAGAGTATCGAGGTGCTGTTGAATTTCGCGGGGAAGCCGGACCTTGTTCCAAAATGGAAGAATGAGTTTAACGCGCAGCGACAACAATAAGCGCGAACATGGTGCATAATAAGACGGTTGCCAATATGGCGACCGCCTTTTTCATATTGGAAATGCTCTTCAGGGTTTTTTCGGCAAATCCTTCATTCTCCGACACGATGGTTCCAATGGATGCTGCCAAGCTGTCCACCGATTCCTGTGTGGCCGGGTTGAGTTCCCGGACCGACTGGGCAGCCCCGTTTGCCAATGTAATTGCCGCAGCGACGCGTTTCTTGAGCACCTCGACCGTCTCATTGGTCTTGGCCATGACCTGCTCGTGCTTGCCCATATTGTCGCATACATCATCCAGGATGTCGGACATGCGCAGTATCGACCTGTCGATGTCCTCGGTCATGGTTTCCGCCCCATCGCCCGAGAAACTGTCACCGTTGCTGCCCTCCGCCTGGTTGAACTCTTCCATCTGCCGGAGGTTGTCTTCTACCGACTTCTGGGAGCGCGTAGTGAGCTTCGGGCGGTTCATCTGCCGTTCCTCGATTGCGACTGCGGCCTCGACCATTTTTTCATCGGTATCGGGCAGCGACATGGGCTCCATGTGGTGCAGGAACTTGCCGTCCCCGATCGGCTCAACGAGCGTCGTCTTATACAGGGCGAGCCTCACCGTATCGAACGGGGATATGATTTTTAGGCGGTAGTATAGGCCGGAAGCGATAATTTCGTTGAACAGCGGGGTATCGGCAAAGACCGTTACGCTCCCGAGGTCGTATTCCGGCGACTGCCGCAGGATTTCCGCCAGGACCAGTGGGTCGTCCGACGAGCATACCCGCTTGTTCCACTTGGCCATGAATGACCACCCGCGGCTGGCAGTTTCCTTCGTAGCGACACTGAATGACCAGTCAATCAGGTCAACGACCTGCTGCTGGCGAAGACAGTCCGTATAGTCGAAAATGCTGTGCGGGGTGAACTTACCGTTTTCGCTCATCCCAAGCCAGCAGGTGATGGTGTTTGCCATATCCGGGAGGCGGTTGATACATACGAAAACTAGGTTTTTACGCAAAAGGGGCCCGCGTGGCTACTCGCGGACCCCATGGAACCGGAATGTCCCGGTTATTTGGATTTCTCCACCTCGGCAGAAATTTCCTTCTGCAGTCCGTCGATCATGAGCGCGGTGACCACCTTGCCCCCGACTGCGCGGATATTGACTTCTTGCCCGAAGAACCGGTTGTAGATGCCAAAGCCGTCCTTCAGCATGCCCACGGCACGGGAACGCCAGCACTTGCCGTCGCGGATCCGGTCGAGCAGCTTTCTGCCGTTTTCCTTGCCGGCCATGAGGTGGATGGCGTGTACAATCTTCATGATGCCCACTGCGATTGCATACTGGCGGTTAGGCTGGTCGGCCGGATCGAGCAACACCGTGGTCGAGGCGAACTGGTCCTTGTCCGCGTCGCCCGTAACCCCGTCAATCTTGCCTTCGAGCGTCACGCTGGTCACGAGCGCCTTCGGCGAGAGCGGATCATTCTCTACGGAACGGGTGACATGTTCGGACCAACGGATGACGAGCGTATCGTCCACCGGGATGCTGCCGGATGACTTGGCGCGGGTATCAAACAGCGGCTCGTCAAAACTACGATGGACTGCCTTCATGTTGAGGAATCCGTTATCGGCGAGCCAGGTAAGGACATCCGCCCCGGACACCTTGCCGTCCATGTGTTCAAAAAGCCGCCACAATACTTCAGGGCGGTCGTTAGTTTTCTGCCTCATAGTGTCTCCTTTCATTTGATTGTCTTGCTGGCCTTGATTGCGGTCTCGACGAATGCCGCGGCATTGATTGCGGGGAGGACGACGGAATCCCGGAGACCCTTCGCCACGGCCATCACATCGTCGATGTATTCCGGCGACGGTTCCTTTGTCGGCTTGCCGATGTCGATGAACTCATGGATCTTGTCACGCAGGTTTCTCGGGTATATCCACGGAAAGCGTACCCTGGGACAGCAATCCTTGAAGCCTCGTCCGTTTTTCAGCATGTGCATGTGGATTTCGAGCGTGGCGCCGTCGAGATCGAGGGAGTATTCCTTGAAATCGTAATGGTCGCTCTCATTGGTGAAACCTTTGTCCTTCATGTAGGCAATGGCTTCATCGAATTTCTGGTCTCTGTCATTTTTTTCCATGACAGAAATATAGCAATTTTTGCTATATTTCGTATCAAGAAATGCCGTCGGGTGAGCAAAACCGGAAACACCGGCCCATTCTCACACCAAACAGTCCGGCGGTATTTCCCGGAGTTTCTATGACATTCGAGCTGTACAGGATGCTGATGCTACTTGGCGTTGGGGTTATATTCGCCGGTATCATCGTCGCATGTATTCGCGGCTGCCGGCAGCAGTGGGGCGCGGCAATATGTATTGCCGGGACGGTGTATGTCCTGCTCGTGCTCGCACTTTCGCCCCCGATCGGCGTCCTATACCATAACAGTGTCGCCAAGTTCACTAAGGCCATCCCTCCTTGCATGTTGCGGGACGGGCACCGCCTGCCGGTCGATAGCATACCCGACACCTGCCTTCCCGAGTATGTGGAATACCGTTTGGATTCCGCCACGGCAGCACGCCGCCTGACGGAGTGGACCCACCGGAAGTTCGGCATTGACGCCGGCTGCAATCACTAGGAACAATTATGGACAGATGGCAATTTCTCTGATTATTGCCGAAATATAGTTGATTTTCGCAGGCCTCCTATTGTATAACAGAAAAGAAAATGCTATATTTATTTCTGTTATACAATAGGAGGCTTTATCATGACCGAAAAGACGGAAAAGACCGAAATGAGTGGACGCCAGCTGGTGACTGCATCACTTACACCGGAACAACGCAACTGGCTGCTCTCGCAGGACGGCGGAACATCCAAGGCCATGCAGCGCATTATCCAAAATGCAATGCGCGATGACATGAAGCAGTATGAGGGAAAGTACCTTCCTCCCGACTTCCAGGAAAAGATCGTCGACGCGTTGAAGGAAGTCCCTGCCCCGAAATCTGTGAACTTGAAGGTATGGTGCGGCCAGGATGGGCAGACATTTACATTCACCCTCCCGGTCGCGGGTGAGCCGTATGACTATACCATCACGACCCGCAACATACCTGGGACTTCGGCGTTCATCCACCTGTTATTCAATGCCCGTAAGCACGGGGCGACGACCGATGCGACCAATAACACGCTCTTTGTCGTCAGCATGGCATCGCCGCTGGTAAAGGTGTTGCGCGACCATGTTGCGCATGCCGCCGGTTCACAGGGATCGGAAAAAATCCGGGAAACGAAGCAGGTCGCCGAAGTCGGCGAACAGATGGTCAAGCCTGAGCCAGGCATGATTGACAGGGTGTATAACAGCGCTACGACGCCTCTCGCGATACCTGTTATAGGCAAGACGATGGATGCTGTCCTGCGCTCCAAGCTCGACAAGGCTAAACATGGCGGTTATTCCGGGTGCAAGGTTGAAATTGCGCCGTCTGTCGGAGTATTCTTCAATTTCTACATCGTGTTCAACATGCCAAAGGTCGGCTCGGCCGTGAATCACATTGGCGAGGTCATGAAGTGCGGCCAGTTCATCTCCATACGCGGTATCGACATGAACTATATGCTTGCGGAAGTTACCGCGCTCAATCCAGAGACAATGGAGACGGGCCCGGCCAATCGCACCCACATGCACCTTATCCCGATCGGTTCCGAGCTTCTCAACAAGCTCTTCGAGATGAAAGACGCACTTAAACAGAATGTGCAGTCGCCATTCGACGAGGACGGGCAAGATACGGAAAGTTCCCCCGAAGGGCACGCGCCATTTGAAATTGGGTTTAGCTCGCCGAATCCTTACAAGTCATGGAACCGACATAACCTTCAGGTGCATGCAATATCGTATGAGTATGGCTATCACGATTGTTTCGGCCGTTATTTGTATGTGAAGTTCAGGAATACGGACTCGCTTGAACTGTATCGCGAACGCGCCAGTTTTACCGGGGCGGTGACTGTCGAGCTCACGCCAGTGAAGCTGCCGGGTGAGCGGGCGATGCGTTTCCGTTGTATCGTTGGCAAGGATGACATCGAATCTGTATCGGCGCAGTCATCAAGCAAGAATAGCGCCTCGACAGTTTCTGCCGTCCGGTTCTGGATTGTTGGTGGAGGTCCCGCCGATGAAACATCTCCATGGGATGCCGAAAGCGCAAAGCAATGCGAGACTCGGTGCAGCCTGTATTCCACTTTGCGCGACTATCTCAACACCGAAAGCAAAAAGTATGATTTTCTTGGCGATAATGGTTTGAAATGTTGTCTTTAATTTATATATTAGAGACACAGACAACAACTAGAACAACAGCCAAGGAGTTCAGTAATGAACAAGCAGGAAATTATCGGTAAGGTTTTCGCAAACAAGCAGCTCGGTCTCGCATCCCGCGCACAGGCAGCTCGCACGGTGGACGCGGTGTTTGACTCTATCTACGCAGGCTTGAAGGAAACCGGCGTGGTGCAGATGTACGGTTTCGGCACTTTCCGTGTCCGTAACCGTGCCGCCCGTTTAGGCCGTAACCCGCAGGACGGCTCTACCATCAAGATCAAGTCCACCAAGCGTATCAGCTTCCGCGCCGGCGTGGACATGGTCGAACATGCCAAGCGTTGCAAGAAGGCCGTCTAAGAAGAATTTACTTCTTGAATCATATAAGGCTCCCGGGTAACCGGGAGCCTTTCGCGTTTCCGGTGTATAGGGGGCCCGGAAACATTCCGCCTCTAGTTTATAGATTTCCGCGGTCTCGCATGGCAGTTCCGGTACCCACGGTCCGGCCATAAACTATAGGCATGGACACACCGAATTTTGATTCTTCTAAGATAATCCGCCTTGTCGGGCATATCGACGAGGAGGCATCGGAAAACTTCCTCTCGGAACTCCGCGAAACTTCGCTTACCGGGGTCGAGGGCGGGCTGACCGTCGTGATACACAGCGAGGGTGGCGACCCGGAGGATTCCATGCGCATACTGGACGCCTTCCAGATGCTCAAGAACAAGGGGTTCAGGATCCACACCATCGCAACGGGCAAGGCATACTCGATGGCCGCGATACTGTTCTGCATGGGCGACTACCGGACGATATACCCCAACGGGCGCCTCATGTTCCACGCGAGCCGCTTTCCCGAGTTGCAGGACTACGATGTGACCGGGGCGAAGCTGATGGACCTCTATAACGAGTTGAAGGTCTATGACGACAAGTTCTTCGCCATAATGGCCAATACCGGCGTCCCGGCCAACCTGATAGAGAAGTCCAGGATTTCCGATGTCTATATGGATGCGGGGGAAGCGCTCAGATACGGGGTGGTGCATGCGATAGAGCATGAAATACTCTGATTTTGCTATATTTTGGTCATGGAATACATAAATTCTCCCTTCCCGTATGCAGGCTGCAGGTATGACCTGCTTGAACATCTCGACCGCGCAATCCCGCAGGGCGAACGCCTGTTCGATGTGTTCGGTGGTTCTGGCGCCGTTGGCGTGAACCTTTCTTACCGTTTCAAGTATGTGTGCGTGACCGACATCCTTCGCGACCTCGTGATGATGCACCGCGCGTTCCAGTCTGACGAACCCGACGCCATCATCGAGAAATTGTGCGAGCTTTCCTCGAAGGAACCGGAGAAGTATGCGGAACTCAGGAACGCCTACAACGGGCTCGAAAAGCACGATCCTGAACGGGGCTATCGTCTTTACGGCCTTATCCTCTCCTGCACGAACAATCTTATGCGGTTTAACTTGAAGGGCGGGTTCAACCAGACATGCGGAAAGCGCCAGCTTACCGCCCCGAAGGAGAAGGAAATCCGCGCATGGTGTGAACGCCTCCGTTCGGACGCCGGGAAGGGCGTCATGTTCGGATATGGGCCGTTCGACCGCGTCCTCGACAGCATGGCCCAGCGTGTCCCCACCGAAGGGACGGTAGTCTACCTCGATCCCCCGTATTCCAATACCGAGGCGGGCTACAACTCCACATGGACCGTGAACGACGATGACAAGCTCTCCGCGTTCATGCTTTCCCACCCGGACTACAAGTATGTCCTTTCCAGCTGCAGCAAGGACGGCAAGACTACCCGTCTCATCGAGACGCTCCAGGCCAGCGGCAAGTATGACACCATCGAGGTGCCGCATGTGTACAAGGCCGCGAAGAAGAGCAAGAGCTCGAACACGCTCGAACTCATTTTGCGCAGCAAAAACTGCAACGGTTAGCGATAATTTTGTATATTTTGGGTATGAAAGATTACTGTGCACTCGTAGCGTATAAGGAACCCAAGGCCGGCGCGTATTTCCGCCGGCGTAACCTTATCGAAGTCGTAAACAACTGGCTCAGGAACTTCCCCGAGGCAGACATCGTCGTGACCGAACAGATCCTGTCCGGCGAGCGCGAGGCGTGCGATACTCGATGGGCCGACTATATGGCAAAGTTCGAGCTTCCCGACCAGGTGAAGCATGTCGTTGTCGAACTCGACTATCCCGAATTTCACAAGACCCTCATCCTCAACGAGGCGATTTCCCAGTACGGGGACTACAAGTTCTATATCCTCGCCGATGCCGACGCGTTCCTTGACCTCGGCTGTTTCGAGTTCATCAGGGAACACAGGGACGAGGAAAACCTGGTATTCCCCTATGCGAGCGTTCTGTATCTTGACGAAAGCGACACCAGGGAAGCCGTTGCCGGCCGTCCCCTCCGCCCGGGCATCAAGAACCACGGCGTCGTAATCAGCCGCCAGACGGGTCTCTGCAATATATTCTCGAAGAAGCTCTACCTCGCCGTCAACAAGTTCGACGAGGAGTTTGTCAACTGGGGTGCCGAGGACGACGCGTTCTGCTTCAAGGTGAAGCGCATCGGCCGCCAGGTAATCCGTAACTCGACGGGAAACGGTACCGTCCTCCATCTGTTCCACCCGAAGGTGAATACCGAGGAATATACCAGGTCCGCCGACTATATCCGCAACCGCAAGCTCTGCGCCTGCATCCGCCGCATGTCCGACGACGATTTCGATCGGATGATTAGGGGCGTTACCTCGCTCAACGAGTTCCTTACCTGGTATGACGCGAATGGCGTTCTGAAGACATCGTTCCAGTGGCCGTGTGTCCCGGGGATGTACCTTACTGTCGATACGACGATCTATGATGTGAAGCAGGAAGGCATTACCTTCACGAAGCTCATGGCCGAGGTCTGCAAGGAGGACGGCCCAGAAGTGGCCGTGCAGTTCCTCGACAATGTGCTCCTGGCATTGCACCCGTTGTCCCAGGAACAGCTCGACGAGCTTCGCGGAATCCGCGAGAACCTGGTCAAGCAGGCCAAGGAAGGCAAGGGGGAAGACTGATGCAGTTTGCCCGGCAGATAATCGGCCAGGAATGTTCGAAGGCGAACATACTCGCAACTGCCGTTGCGGCATACCGGCACGATGTCCGGTATTTCGACGAGAACTGCAACGAACCCGTCATAATCCAGTGTTTTGACGGCGAAGTGCAGGCGATACCGAAAACATGGCATGGTCCGAAAATTGCGGTCCTTCATGACTGGAACCCGAAATACCGGCTGCTCACCCTCATTGCAAAGGAAGTATTCTGTATAGGCGGGTTCGACCACCCGGACTTCGGCGCGAAGGGCCACGAAATTTCGTCCTTCCCGCTCGATACTGCCCGGATCGTCAACCTGCCGACCGCTACCGACTACGATGTCGTCATCGGCGGTGCATTGCGGGAAAACTCGCTGAATGTACTGCGTTCGGTATTTGATGGCGGTAAGTTCAAGAAAGTGGCGCTCGTGTGCCACACCGTTTTTGCCGGCACTGCCAAGGTGTTTGCCGACCTTGAGGCGTTCCTCGTCAACGAGGGCGCCGAGGTCGTATTCAGGCGCCAGAACATGCCGGCGAGGGTCCTGGAAACGCTCTACCTGAGCGCCCCGGCCATAATCCACCTCGGCCACTGCGGTCGGGGTTGGCTCCATTCGCTTGCGGAATACCGCAGGCGTTCCGGGGCCGCAAATGTTTACAGTGAAAAGGAGTTTGGAAATGCCGACATTGCCAAGGTCAGCGAAGTTGCTCATGCTATTGGAAACGCAGCAGACAATCTGTCTCGCGGGATTGCGTCAATCAATCAACCACGGTAGGGTTATCCGCGCACTCTACATCGCCATGTTCCTCTTGTTCCTAATCAGCACGGCCCGTATTGTCCGTCAGATCTGGATTAACGGCGGAACCACCACGGTTGTCAATGTAAGCAACGGCGACAATGGCGAAGTCCGCAGCAACAGCAAAGAAGAAGGCAAGGAGGTCTAGCCGATGGCCAGCCAGGATTCCAGGACCGATGTAATTTTTGACCTCAAGTCGATGCTGAAACGCTTCAACATCGACACCGACAAGTGGGTGGGCAAGACCTTCAAGGAGAAGGTCGCCTATATCAAGAAGAAGATGAAGTCCGACGACAAGATCGATCTTGCGGACTGCGGCTCCAAGTTGATTGACGCCCTCTTCCGCACCCTCCACAACGCTGCCGGCTCCAGGATTGCCCAGTCCTACATTACCGCGGCCGAGACCGCGTTCGACCTCGCCCGTATCAACTTTGTATGCCGCAACGCCTTTGTCGCCGAACAGTACGAATACCGCGGCCGCTTCGACGAAATGGCCCGTGAACTCGGCGCCGAGAGCGACTGCGAGATTACCATGGGCGAGTTGAAGACTTCCGGCGACATGTGCCGGTTCTTGCTCAACATGTCCAGCGAAATCCAGGAGAAGCACGACCTTCGCGTGAAGAAGTGCAAGAACCTCCTCAAATCGGATGACAATGACGATGGCGGCTACAAGATGCGCTCCGCCGTCACATTCACCCACGGCGACACCGAGTATGTCCTGCTGCTCGAAAACTACGCCTCCCGCAAGGCGGACCTCGGGACAGACCACGAGGACTACCTCGAAGGCAGTTACACCGACATCCGTATCGCCACACTCAACGAAAACTATGACCCCGACCAGATGGACGAGGCCATCCATGCCATCTACTCGGCCTACATCAGCCAGGTTGACCTGTCCAAGTACATGTTCGACATGGACAATGTGTTCTTTACCAAGTTCAAGCGCACCCAGATTGGCTACGAGCCGCGCAATATCGACATCGAGCGTATGCGTCGCGTTATCGACCGCACCCTGAAGCACAACAAGAGCCGCGGGTTCCTCGTCGAGGGCGAACCCGGCGTGGGCAAGACGGAATCCATCGAGAAGGTTCTCGAAGGGCTCCCCGAATACCCGGTCTTCTGGGTCCCGCTCGAAGCCATCGGCCAGGAGTGCATCGACCAGACTTTCGAGACGATTTCCCGGATCGACCACGCCATCGTGGTGTTTGACGACATCGAGGGCGTGTTCAAGGGCGAGAAGGATGTATATTCCTCCGACTTCATTACTTACCTTGACGAGCTCCGCGAAGAGCCCAGCGGCCATATCGTAATCATCATCGTGAACGAGCCGCAGAAACTCCACAATACGCTCCGCATGCGTCCGGGCCGCATTGACGAGGTTATCGTCGTGACGGCGCCCCAGAACGGAATCGAAGTTTTCGATGTAATCAAGCAGCGCTTCGTAGTCGAGAAGGCTGAGCTCCCTGAATGGGCCACGCTCGACAATCCCAAGTTCGAGGAAATCTGCACGGAGCTTGCCAGGCAGGGAATTACCCAGGCATATCTCGCCGGCATCATTTCCGACCTCACCACGCTGTATGAGGGCGAGTGCACGCTCGAAAACTTCCGCGCCGTCGTGGATAGCGCGTTGAAGAGCCGCGAGAACAGCATGCTCGTCGCCGGAAGTGATGGCCGTTTGTGCACTGCACAAACAGTCCACCCGACCGCCCCCTCCGGTCCTTCCCGGGGATAGCCAGAAACCGGATATTTGTGCACATTTGTGCACTATTCCGGGGTGAATTTAGATTATAAACAATACTTACCCGCTGGCGAAACCGGGCTTCCGGCCCGCCGGCCCAACTTCAACCTAAAGGATTCCTACATGGAAGAATTACAGGACACGAAAATGTCGGAGCGCTCGTTCTTGAAGCAGGTCAAGAAGAAGGATGGCCCCCGGCAGAAGTTTGATCCCCTTAAAATCGAACGCTGCATCACCCACGCACTTAATGACGCGAAGTGCACGCTCCCCCAAGAAAAAATCGAGGAAATGACCGGTGATGTGGTTGATTTGCTGTATGACTTGAAGCAGAAGTGCGTGAGCAATGAATCGGTTGCTATCGCTGTAAAGAAAGTTTTACGCGAAGTCAGCATGCCCGCCTATGATGCCTATGTCATCTTCCGCAACAACCGCGACCGCGAACGCACCCTCCAGTCCCCCCTTATCAAGACCGTCCGCGAAATCAAGCATGCCGAGTTGCAGAGCTCCAATACCCTCCGCGACAACGCGAACGAGGCTGGCGGCACCCCGGCCGGCATGTTCGGCAAGATCGCCGGCGAAACCAACAAGATGTATAACCTGCTCGACAATGTGAGCAGGAAGTATGCGGAAGAGCACACCAACGGCTACCTCCACATCCACGACCTCAACATGTATGACCTGACCTTCAACTGCCTCTTTGCCCCGGTAGGCAAGAAGTTGAGGACGGGCTTCGATTCCGGTACCGGCTTCCAGCGTCCGGCACAGACCATCCAGAGTGCTGCCGCCCTTACCGCAGTGATCCTTCAGTTGCAGTCCAACCAGCAATATGGCGGCATCGCCTGCGACAACTTCGACTTCGAGCTCGCCCCGTTCGTGGACCGTTCCTTCCGCAGGAACCTTGCCATTGAACTGAACGCGATGGCCGAATATCGGGAAGAGGATGAGAACCTCGCCGAATATCGCACGCTCCCCGAAGAGTCCGACGACATCGAGAAGACTGTCAAGCGTATCGCGAAGGTGCTCGGCAAGGCCAATGTGTCCATGAACCAGCCGAGGAAGAAGCTCTATTGCAGTTTCCCGAAGAAGTGCGTTGACCGCGCATGGCTCTACACCGATGCCGATACGCATCAGGCCATGGAAGCGCTCGTCCACAACCTGAACTCCCTCCAGTCCCGTTCCGGCAACCAGGTGCCGTTCAGTTCCCTCAACTTCGGCCTCGACACTTCCAACTGCGGCCGTATGGTGAGCAAGAACCTCATGCGTGCTCAGTATGAGGGCATGGGTGACGGCCTGACCGCCATCTTCCCGATCCTCATCTTCAAGCTCATGAAGGGTTATACCAAGAACCCGACTGACCCGAACTACGACCTTTACGAACAGGCCGTCGAATGTCTGGCCCGCCGTTTCTACCCGAACTTCGTGTCCGTGGACAGCACCTTCAACAAGCCTTATGTGAAGTACCGGACCAAGGAAATCGAACTCACCGATGGGCTGCGCAACATCAAGCTCCGCGGAAAGGACGATGGTTTCGAGGAGTATCACGGGATCATTGAACGCTCCGACTGCCCGGAATACGAATACGAGGTGGAACCGGGCGAATACTGGGAAATCGTCGAATACGATGAAAAGAAGCTCTCCCTCCGCAAGCTGATCGAGAACACCACCATTGCGACGATGGGATGCCGTACCCGCGTCATCGGTAACTGCAACGGCCCGGAACAGACTACAGGGCGCGGCAACTTCGCCTTCCATACGATGAACCTCCCGCGCCTTGCCATCGAATCCCATATCGAGAAGGACAGCACCGACGAACGCATCGCACGCTTCTACGAGAAGCTCGACGCGTTGCTCGACGACGCCAAGGAAAGCCTTGTCGAACGCTTCAACCTCGTGTGCCAGAAGACCTACGAGCGTTATCCGTTCACGATGCAGGAAGGTCTGTACCTCACTTCCGATGACAAGAAGCATGAACTGTCCGATACCATCGCCGAGGTGATGAAGCAGTCCACGCTCTCCATCGGCTATATCGGTATCGCCGAGACGATCAACCTCCTTACCGGCAAGATTTACGGTGTCGATCATGAGGTGGATGGACTTGCGGTGGCCATCGTGAAGCACATCCGTGACTTCTGCGACGCTACCCAGAAGAAGACCCACATGAACTGGTCCTGCTTCGCCACCCCGGCAGAAGCTGTCGCTGGCCGCTTCGCCACCATCGACGCCAACAAGTTCGCCGACAACAAGAAACTTGCCGATGTGAACCTTGAACGCATCTTTGGTAAGGGCTACTACACCAATTCCCACATGATGGACTTCTCCCTCGATGTCTCCCTCGACGAGAAGATCAAGGTGGAAGCCCCGTTCCATGCCCTCACCAACGCCGGGCATATCTTCTACTACAAGTTGAACGGCGACTTGACGAAGAACATCCCGGCTGTGAAGGCTGCCATCGACGCCATGTATGAAGGCAACCTTGGGTACTTCACCGTCACGATGGATTCGGACGACTGTCTCAAGTGCGGCTACCATGGCATCATCGACAATGTATGCCCGAAGTGCGGCTGCAAGGATGAACGCTATTTCGTCCGCGTCAGGCGAATTACCGGATATTTGACCGGTTCCCCGAGGAAGAGTATTCTGGACGCTTGGTGCGATGGAAAGAAGAAGGAGCTCATCGACCGGCACAACATCTAGCCGGTGGCCATAACCAGTGAGGCCACCCGGAAGGGTGGCCTTCTTTTTTCGAGGTTTTCATGAACTTTTCAAAGATTGATCCGATGTCCATCGTGGACGGCGAAGGCTGCCGCGTGACGCTGTTCGTGTCAGGCTGCCGGAACCATTGCCCCGGGTGCTTTAACGAGGCCACATGGGACTTTGCCTACGGCAAGGAATTTACCGACATCGAGGTGAACGAGATTATCACGGCCTGCAGCAAGCCGTATATGGCCGGCCTTACCATTCTCGGCGGGGNNCGGCGGGGAACCGTTCGAGGAGGAGAACCAGCCCGCCGTGCTCGACCTCATGCGCAAGTTCCATGAAGCGCTGCCCGAAAAGAATATCTGGGTCTATACCGGCTATGTCGTTGGCAGGGACATCATCGAAGGCGGGCGCAAGTGGGTCCTGGGGGTGACGAACTGCATCCTGGGTCTCGCCGATGTTATCGTCGACGGTCCTTTCATAAAGGAAAAGCGGGACCTCACATTGAGGTTCCGCGGAAGTTCCAACCAGCGCATCCTTTACAAGAAGGATGGGTTCTTGCACTGATCACCAGTTAGATTCGTTAATCGAAAGGCCTAGACTACCCAGCGGGGACGCGTTAGACGCGTGCCCGTTTTTGCGTCTGCTGCGCGGGTCCAGGTGCACCACCACTCCGGGATTCGGCATCCCCAGCCATGCCCGATTTTCATCTGACATGGCTTTGGCCATCGCCATTCGTCGCTGTTCTTCGTATGTGAGGCCTGGTTCCACCGACACGCCGCAGGCCCCGGAGAACCCGGAGAAGTTTTCGTTGGCCGCCCATGGATTTTCGCCGAATGTGCCTATTGGCATGGCCCCAACCGTGACGCCGTAGTCTCTCCCCATGCGGGACAGCTCGTTCTGCACATAGTTTCTTACGGCTTCGCTTGCCATCATTATGTCGTGCCTGGTTTTCGGGGTGTCCTGCTGGTATCTGAAACCGGCCAGATGCTGCATGCGGCTTTCCAGTTCCGCCATATACCTTGGGCGCATCGTGCTCGGTATTTCGATGCGCTTGGTCCCGCACTTCGCCGCGCCGAGGGGGATTGCTCCTACATTCGACCTGTTCGCCTCAACCTCGGTTTCCAGCTCCTTGTATCGCTTCCAGAGGCGGTCCAGTCGTGCCTGGTAGAAGGCCCGGGATGACTTGTTCTCCGGTATATCGAGCAGTGTGACCAACCGGTCCTTGGTGTATGCGATGTTGAGCGAGTATGTTTCCTTGAGCGATAGCAGGTAGGCTTGTCGTGCGTTTGGCATGCTTAAATCTCCTAGACTTAAATATAGTAATTATGGCGGCGCGGCCATAGCGGAATTTGCTATATTTCTTGCCATGGAACCCAAAAACCTGCTGTTTTATCTTATCAAGCGTAACTCGGACGGGCTATACCTGATGGATAGCAGCATGGGCACCTTCGGGAAGTTCTGTCTCGGGCATACCGTTGCCCCGCGTACCACGGAAGAAGCGACAATGTGCATCGACCGTGTCGTGAAACGGCGCGGCCTCAACCCGTCGGACCTTTCCATCGTGCCGGTGGGTATAATATCACAATCAACCCAAGAGGTTAAATAACAATGTCTCCAGTGGCAATCGGATTCATCATCGCAGCAGTCCTGCTCGCAATCATTCTCGTAACGGGATATGTCAAGGCACCGCCTGACAAGGCATTTATCATTTCCGGCTGGCGTGAAAAGCCGAAGGTCCTCGTGGGCCGTGCCGGCTTCCGCATCCCGTTCATCGAACGACTTGACATCGTTGACTTGAAGATCATGACCATCCTCATCAACAAGACCGATCCGGTCCCGACCATCGACTGCATGTTCGTCAAGGTTGACGCGGTCGCTACGGCAAAGGTCGATTCTACCGCGGAACAGATTGCAATCGCCGCACAGAACTTCCTTAACATGTCATCCGGCGATTCGAGCAAGATTAGCGACAAGGCCGATTTTTCGTCCAAGAAGACCAATAACAGCATCGCGAGCATGATTGACAATATCCTGGACGGCTCGTTGCGTGAAGTTATCGGCCAGATCAAGATTGAGGACCTCGTCAGCAAGCGCGATGAAATCACCCGCCTCGTGAACGAAAGCGCAACCAAGGACCTCAAAAAGCTCGGCATCCGTCTCGATACCTTCAATATCCAGAAGTTCGACGATGAATACATCGACGCCGAAGGTGTCAAGCACAGCATGATCAAGGAACTCGGTACTGAACGCGCCACGGCCATTCTTAAGACAGCGGCAAATGCAAGGGCAGCTGCGGATGCGGACATCCGTATCGCACAGGCCGAAGCCGACAAGCGTGCAAACGACATCGAAGTCGAAAACGGTCTTGCCATTGCCAAGCGCAACAACGAGCTCAATGTTACCAAGGAAGAACTCCGCGCGGTGGAAGAACGCAAGAAGGCCGAAGCCGACACCGCCTACGAAATCACCAACAAGGAACGCCAGAAGGCAATCAATCTTGCTGATGGTGACGCCAAGATCGCTGCCGAACAGAAGAACGCAGAAATCCAGGAAGTAAAGGTTTCCATCAAGGAACGCGAATACCAGGCCGACATCGAAAAGAAGGCAAAGGCCGACCGTATCGCAAAGCAGGAAGAATCCGAAGCCAACCTCTACACCCGCAAGCAGGAAGCCGAAGCGAAGCGTATCGAACAGGAACAGGAAGCTGCCGGCGCCAAGGCAATCGCCGACGCACAGAAGTATGCCGGCCTCGCCGAAGCTGACGCAATCGAAGCCAAGGGTAAGGCAGAGGCATCCGCACTCCTGAACAAGATTGACGCGATGAACCGGGTCAACGAAAACGCCGTCACCCAGATCAAGCTCGACACGGCAAAGGAATACATCGGCCAGCTCCCGGCCATCATGGGCTCTTTCACGAAGCCGATGGAAAAGATCGACAAGATCACGATGTTCGGAACCGGCAATGCCGCGAAGATCACGGAAAGCATCACCACGATGTTCAAGCAGGCATCCGACGGTATCGAACAGTCCCTCGGCCTCAGCCTCCCGAGCATCATGAGCGGCATCTTCGGTGGCGCAGCCGCTGCAAAGCTGGCAAACGCCGGCAAGCAGCAGGAAATCCCTGTCCCGCCAGAGTTCGCCAAGGTTGATTCCACGCGCAGCCGTGCAAGGAACGACCACCAGTAATCCCAGAAACCCGAACGCGGGGTAATGTTGCCCCGCGTTTTTCTTTTGGACAAAGATATGTCGTATTCCCTTATTTTCGGTGACTGTCTGGAGGAAATGAAGAAAATCCCCGACAAGTCGGTAAACCTGATTCTATGCGACCTTCCCTACGGGGTGACGCATAACCCGCACGACAAGCGCATACCGTTCACGCCTCTCTGGGAACAGTATGAACGGGTTATCAAGGATAACGGGGCAATCGTCCTGTTCGCCCAGGGCATCTTCTATGTTGACCTGGTCCAGTCGAACCGCAAGCTCTTCCGCTATGACCTGGTCTGGAACAAGAAGCTCGTTACCGGGTTCCTCAACGCAAAGCGCATGCCGCTCCGCTCGCATGAACAGCTTGCCGTGTTCTACAAGAACATGCCTACATACAATCCGCAGTTCCACGAAGGGAAACCCCTCCACGGCCGCGGAAAGTCCTACATGACCAAGGACATGGTGAACAACAACTACGGCAAGTTCAAGGCCACGGACGATGTGCGCAAGGGCAGTACCCAGAAATACCCGGTGTCGATTATCGACATCCCGAAGCCGCATCCGTCCAAGTCCGAACACCGGACAGAAAAGCCGGTTGACCTCCTGTCGTGGCTCATCAGGACATATACCAACGAGGGCGATGTGGTCCTCGACAACTGCATGGGATGCGGCAGCACCGGTGTCGCCGCGCTCAAAGAAAACCGCGTATTCATCGGCATCGAGATTGACCAAGAATACTTTTCCACGGCATTTGCCCGTCTGAGCAAGATCGGGAAGCCTGATTACGCGTTCAGCCCCCGCAACATCGCAACATTTGGAGAAACTGATGGAAACGAAAAGTAGTCCGAAGAAACTGGAAGACCTGGGCATTGTTCTTGACCGTAAGCAAGATACTATGCCCTGCAATTTGGTGGGATTTCCGCTAGAACATGTCGGGACGGTTATGCAATCGCTCGATATTGAGAGGTTCCCCATTAACCGCAAGGTGATGTTTTCCGCGCATGGGTTCGAATCTACAATGCCGGGGTGGGCAATTAGGAAAACTTGTCCCAAGGACGCTGTAATTGCCGAAATGGAGGAACGCGGGTTTACCGCCATATACCGTGGGGACGCTGATTCGTATGAGTGCCAAAGACCGAAAGAGCACATGCCACTGTATCGCCTAAGTGAATACATGTTTGACCGGTTTGCCGCAAATAACATCGCTACGGAAGTTGACTACATCAAGCATTACATCCGCCAGCGCAACCCGAACTGGGATGGGCACGGCCCAACCGGAGTTGTTGGTGTCCTGTTTACGGGCGGCATGGACAGCACGGCCCTGGTCATCAAGAACCTGAAAGAGGGCAAGATTGTCGTCCCGATATATAACTGGATGAACCATGGAACTGAATCGTTCCGTATTCTGGTCATGACGGCTTATAGCGCCATCAAACTCAGAGTTAAGGAAAAGGTTGACACGAGCTGGCTGTGCCCGCTGGTTCAGGGAATGCACATACCGCCTGACATTACGCAGCGCTGCATGTTCGAGGGTTTCATCCAGCAGCCGATGAACTCGATGTCCCTGGCATACATCGCCCCGGAAATTTCTAGCCTGCTGGACGAAGTTCAGATGGGTATCATCAAGGGCGACCAGTCGGAATCTTACACCGAAGACATGAAAAAGCTGTATGAGGGTGCGTTTGCGCTTTCCCATCTGTATGGCGAAAATCATGACCGGTCGGTGACAAGTGATTCGATGACGACAAGACGGCCCGATTTTACCTTCCCGATCATTGACTGGGATAAACATAAGGTCGCGGCGTTTCTTGCGGAAAACAATGCGGCCGACTTCGCCATCAGTTGTGAGGTTCCGCTATGCGAATACTTGGTGTTTGCCCGGTTGGATGACGAGGAAAAAGCAAGCCTGGCAACTAGCACGCCGGTAATCAAGTCCAAACACCACGACATCGGCATACATGTCCTGCTTGCCGATTGCGATCGGTGTCATTCATGTGGCAGGTCGAAACATGAAGGGCGAGCACGCAGGCTCGTGGCGGTTCAGCTTGCTGAATTTAACGATAACCCAGACATCAACCCGCTGATTGACTACAATAAGATTGCACATGATGTGAAACCGAATGCGGCGCATTTCGGCGGAAGGTTATAGCAGCAATCGGAGATACAGAGAAGGCGCCGCGGTTACCCGCGACGCCGTTTTTCATTATGGCAACTAAATGGCTACCATTCTACCCAGAATGTGGTTTCGAGGTAGAGCTTGTCGAACTCCTGCTGACGGCGTTCGCGCGGATCGGCGGACATCTTGTCGAGCGTGATGATGTTGGACGGCTTTTCTTCCGTGACCTTGAACCCGTTTGCCTTCAATTTGTCGATGAGCTCGTGCTGGGTCTTGTACATGTCGTCCGCCTTGATGTCGTCGGCCTTCGTACCGCCCTGCGCGGCTACCTGTTCTTCGAAGAACTTGTGCTTGAGGATGTTGACCGGGTATTTCCGCGCACCGCTGATGGATGCGACTTCCTCCAGCTGTTTTACCAGCTGGTTGTAGGACCGGTCGAGCGGTGACTGTTGGGCGATCTGGGCAAGTCGTTCTGCGTCGTTCATTGTATCTCCTTGGATAGGGTGGCGCTGTTTTTCCAAAATATACAAAAATTGGCCGCCCGCTCAAAGCGGACGGCCGGTGTTTAGAGCATTTTCGGCTTGCTGGGGGCGGGATCTTTCTTAGGGGTTTCCGGCAGGTCGCCCACATCGCGCAGGTGCATCAGGCGCGAGCAGAACTCCTTTACCGTCAGGACGGTGTGCGATTCGTCGTTCTTGCCGATAGAATGGGTGAACACCGCCTTTCCCGTAGCCAGCAGTGCGCTCCTGAAACCGCCGTTCTGGTTCAGCTGGTTGTATGCGCGGTTCAGTAGGATCTGGTATGCCTCGGAATCGCGCTTCATGGGGATGCCGCGCCAGTATAGCGTCTGGGTCGTATACCAGTTCTTGTGCTTTCCCTTCATCTTGGCCTTTATGCCGACCAGCGTGCAGACATGCGCCTGCATTTCCGGGTTGGCGAATTTCAGCGACTGTAGAAATCCCTCCATCGAGTTGCACTGCACTCCGTCGATTTCGAACGGGTGCGGCGCGAAATTGCTTAACGAGCACGACGGCCATGAGTTCTTGCTTCCTATGTCCATGCGGACCTCCTTTGCCTGAAATATAGCAAAACGGAAATTTGCTATATTTCAACCGGGCAGAAAGCCCAGGAAATATACGATATGGCAAAGAATAGGAACCTGCGAGAGGCCAAAAGCGCCAAAAACGATGAATTTTATACCCGGTACGAGGACATCTGCCGGGAATTTGACCGTGTCCTGGAAAGGGACCCGGATTTCTTCCGCGGGAAGCGTATCCTCTGCCCCTGCGACGACCCCGAGCATAGCGCCTTCGCCGATTACTTCATGAACCATTTCGACCGCTTTGGCCTGGAACGCCTCACCTGCTCGTCGTTCAATCGCGGCGGGACCGGCGTGGCACAGACCGTGTCGAGCACCCGGAACCTCCGTTGGGACCTGAAAGGCGACGGGGATTTCCGGTCGCCGGAAGTCACGGAGCTCATGCGGAACTCCGACATGGTGGTGACCAATCCACCCTTCAGTTGCTACTCTGCAGACACCGAAGTCCTTACCGACGGCGGGTGGAAGCGGTTCACGCAGGTCAAGCCGGACGACCTGATCCTCAGCATGGACCCGGCCACGAAGAAGATGGAATACGCGTTCATCGTCCGTGCATACAATACGCCATACCGCGGCAAGCTCTACCGATTCCGCAGGCGCGACATGGACCTGATGGTGACGGACAACCACCGCATGGTCTGCCTCGAACGCAAGGAGCTGTTCTGCCGCGCCGACCAGGTGGCGCCAAACTATCATTCGGTCCCGACGCGCGGCTTCAACTATGAATGGAGCGGGCTGCACGAGGAGTTCTTTACCCTCCCGGGCGTAGTCCAGCGCGAGCGCTATACCCGCAAGGAAATCCAGGTCCCGGCCCATAAGATACCGATGGGGGACTGGCTTGAGTTCTTCGGGTTCTGGCTCGCCGACGGGTGCTGCCGCTTCGGCAAGAACACCCAGGGGAACCCGCGATATACGGTAAGCATCAAGCAGAACGAGGCTAACTCCGACTATGTCATCGGCCTATACGAGAAGATCGGGTTTCCCTGCAAGGTCGAGAAGTCCAAGTCGTCAAAGAACTTCAACTTCACCGTTTACAGCAAGCAGCTGTGGACCCACCTGTCGCAGTTCGGGAAGGCTACCGAGAAATGGATCCCGAGGGAATACCTCGAAATGGAACCGGCATACCTGAAACGCCTGTTCGACGGCTACATGCGCGGCGACTCCCATTTCAGCCACGCGGGCGGCTATGCCAGCCATGTAATCGGCAGCGTGTCCCCGAGGCTGTGCGAGGCCATGCAGGAGCTCATCCTGAAAGTTACCGGTACCCTGATCCAGTTCTGTTTTCGGAAGACCAACGGCAATCCCTACTGGGAGGCCGTGTGGTCGGTCGATGGGACCAAGCAAAGGTCCAGCTACCCTGAGCCGGACCTGGTCCCCTATGACGGGACGGTCCACTGCCTGGAACTTGACCGCAACCATACCATGCTCGTCCGCAGGAACGGCATCGCTACATGGTGCGGCAACTGTTTCCGCGAGTTCGTGGACTGGGCAGATGGCGCCGGAAACAAGTTCTACATCATCGGGAACAAGAACTGCGTGAACTACAACGGCATGTTCCACTTGCTGCGTGACGGCCAGGTCCGTCTCGGCTACACATCGCCGGAAGTGTTCGACACGCCGGACGGCGAGAGCGCCCGGGTGGCCGGCCTGTGCAGGTGGTACACCAACATGCAGAACGGGCGCGAGCACCCGTCGCTGGAACTGACCCGGGTATATGACCCGGCCAGCTACCCTACCTACGACAACTATGCGGCAATCAATGTGGACCGCGTCGCCGACATCCCGACGGACTACGACGGGATCATGGGCGTCCCGATTACATTCTTCGACCACTTCGACCCGGACCAGTTCGAGGTCCTCGGACGCAGCGGCGATACTGAATGGGCCTTCAACGAGTGCGATTTCTTCACGCCTCCGCCCAAGGAGCGCCAGGAGGCCTTCAAGAAGTTCTACCGTAACTGGCGTGTCCAGAACAGCTACCTCCTCGACAAGGACGGCATGCCGCGGTGCATCTATTACAGAGTTTTCATCAGGAGAAAGAAATGAGGAAGAAACATCACGGGTTCTCTGCCAGGGAACTGTATCTCATGGCGCTTGTCGCAAATGAACGCGCCAGATCATGGGAACAGGCTGCTGCTCACATGTGCAGTATATCGAAGATGACAGCAATGCGGTGCGCGTTGTACAATTATCAGTTGAAGGACGGGAAGCAGTATGACGAATGCACCGGGAAGACCTTGGTGGAAAGCCGGGTCCGCGGGCAACAGTTCATAATCGACTGCCGTCAGTCATCCGAACGGATGATGCAGACCAGGCACCATCTCATTATGCAGGCAAAAAGGTTTCTCGAACGCGCAATCGACGCGAATGGCGGTCCGGCGCCGTGGCTCGCCTTCCTGACCACCGAGTATTCCCGTGTCAAGGCACAGGATGAATATCTCGCGTCCCTCCCGAAGGAGAAGTCCAATGTCTGAAACACCCAGAATTACCGACCTCAAGGCCCGTCTTGCCGCGCTTCCCAAAATTGATCCGGTGAAGTTCAAGGCTGCATGCCGCGAGCTTGGGCCGATTGACCCGTTCGTCTATCTTGCGAAAGCCTCCGAGAACGCCACCGAAAAGCACTATCCCAAAACCGTGTACTACATCTATGTAAGCGCCGATGGCCTCTTCAAGTTCAAGGCTTACGAAATGAAACGGGACGAACCGACATTGAAGTGCGCCAAGAACTGGCTCGAACATACATACGACCACCGCTTTTACCGGACCACGGACGAAGCCGCTGCAATGTGCGAGTTCCTCAACGAGAACTGCCCGGACCCGAAAATCCTCCGCAGCCGCATCGAAAGCGCGGTCTCCAAGGCGATGTCCTGGGAGACATCCGGGAGGCGTGCGGACATCGAGCAGGCGGTCACGATCCTCTCGACCATCGTGCACATCACGGGTGCCGATCCCCGGCTTGTGATGGCTGCCGACTGTGCCGTAATGGCCCTGAAATCATACAAGCTGTTCATCGACCAGCTTCAGCTCGCAAAGGAGGCCGAACATGGGGGAGCGTGATGAAGTGAAGAACGGCCGGGTCGACTGGCAGGCCGAGAAGTGCCGCGACTGGCTTGACCGGAATGACGGTTCCACGACCGAAACGGACGACCGCTTGAAGGAGGCGCTCCGCGAGTTCGAGATTGACTACTTCGGCAAGCACGGCACATTCGACAGCTGCGGCCAGCGCAACGGTCTCGAAGACGGATATACCGAAGAATACTACAAGGCCCGCTACTGGTTCCTCAAGGAACGCGGATTGGAGTTGCCGGATGTTGAAGCTCGTCGGTAAGGTGCTGGACATAGTGGGTCCGGTGGTCGACGGCGCCTATTCGGTGTTCCTGTTGTTCATAGCGGCGCTCACCTGCGGTTGCAGTATATTCTGGCCGTTTATCGTCGGAAGCTGGCTATACCACCACGAAGGCTATCCCTGGTGGCTATACCTGGCCGCGATCGCCGTGAACATCGGGTGGATCACCGCATGTGTGGCCTTCGTTATCAAGCTGGTCAGGCGTCGCCGGTCAATACGCGCCCGGTACCGCCGTATTTCCCGGTCCAAGTGGTTCAAGGAAGCCTACAAGGGCAAGGATCTCGGCTGTCTCTTATACACATCTGACGCTGCCGACGGNNCCGCCGTATTTCCCGGTCCAAGTGGTTCAAGGAAGCCTACAAGGGCAAGGATCTCGGCGAGACCATGGGAATTGACGAGTAAAACCTAGTTTTACCCTATAAAGGAGACTTTTTATGGCAACCAAGATGTCCGAAATCGCAGAGGAGTCCATCAGGGAATACCAGCGCTATGCGCAGGACTTCGTTACCTTCATGAACAAGGCGTTCGCTGAACTCGACATCCACTTTTCTTCCGCCAACAAGAGCGAGTTCCGCTTTATTTTCGGTCCTACATGGCCGCAGTGCTTGCGCGGCGGGCTGTTCTGCTCGATGTATATCAGGCACTTCGAGAAGGCCTGCAACCGGGGCCTTGTCGGCGAAGGCGATGCGAAGGCGCCCCGTTATGAATGGCACCCGGAAGATGCGGACTTCCTGACCAAGTATCATTTCAGCGTTCGCGATGTCACCGGGTTTCACTACAGCCAGGATCACCTCGACTTCTACAACGCATACGGGACGATTTACGGGTTTAGTGCATTGAAGGAATATGCGGAAGATTTCAGGATTGCGGCAAACCTTGCCGAGCTTTCCGCGGCCCACATCAACGCCGCCGTGCTGATCAGGAGCCTCAGCGCACCGAAGAAGGAGGCTGCCGATGAAAAGAAGTCCTAACGAGGCCAAGGTCGAACGCCGGTACCGCGGCCGTATCGTCAACATGTTCGGTAAGAAACACCGTATCGTGAGCAACAAGCTGCTCATGAACGCATATCCCCAATGGAAGGGCCTGTTCTTCTGGCACACATACAAGTCATACTCGATTGAGACGAACATGGGGAACCTTGTCGTGACATATCAGCTTTCCCAGGACCCGGTGTTCTTCCCGTTGTATGCCGATGCACAGAAGTTCTTGCTCGCGGCGATGGCGCAGGAAAAGAACGGCGGGAAGCGCGGCGAATACTATGAAGACCCGGAGACGGGCAAATGACGGGGCATGAGCTGGCACGCAGACTGCTTGTCCTGCCTGACATCGAGATGAAATGCCTCGGGAATACCGAGGAGTTCGGTGTCGAGGAGGTCGGCGACTGGAACGGGGAATTTGTGTACGCCTCAATTCATCCGGTGGAGAAACGGGAGTATGTTTAAGAAGAAACTGGTAACGACTGACTGCGTCTCGATGGCGCACGCGCTGTTCACGGAAATCTTCCCAAATGAGCATCTCTACGAGGACGGGACGATGGAAAGCTGTTTCAGCCGTTCCGCTTCGACCCTGCATGACGAGCACGACCTGTGGCATTATTGGATCTGGTCATTGAGCACCCCGGAGTTCCCGTTCGGGAGGCCCATAGGGCTGTCCGGCATATATACCGAGGAGAGCGATCCCGACAGCGCATGGCTCGGGTGGCTTGGTGTCATCCCTCAATACCGTCGCGAGCGGTTTGGGACACGCATGCTGAACGATTTCCAGCAGGAAGCGAGGGACCGCGGGTTCAAGTTCGCACGCCTCTATACCAATGAAGGGAACGAGGCTGCCAAGGCGCTTTACGAGTTCAACGGGTTCACCAAGGAAACCCTTTCATACGATCCGCCCGACTATGTGAAAGTGGGTGGCGAGGTGATTATCTATTCGAGGTCATTGGTGGAAGGGCAGCCCCTGGTTCCGTGGGACAGCAGGCCCCTGGTATTCTAGCCGTTTCTATAAACTGTCCATAGTAAACACTAATCGGCGCGTTCTGCTGAATGGCGCATGGAGTTCTAAATGGACAAGTTGAAAGAAGTATTCGACAATTTCGTTGAAAGCGTCGGTAAGCGGTACAATCTCCCCACGGAAGCGGTGACGCTCATCCAGGGCGGTTTTGCCAAGTATACGGCTATGTGCGAATCGGCAAACCCGTTTTCCCGCGGCAATCAGATTCAGAACATGCAAGCCAAATTGACTAACCGGATTGTGGATGCACTTCAGACGCGCATCAAACCCGGTTCTACTTCCGGTTCATTCAAGAGCAGGGAAAATGGCATTCCGTGCAAGTATGAATATAGCCCGGATTCCTTCGTGATTACCAACGAGAATAACGGGTCGGTTATTTATTCTGGCGGTGGCGCCGGATGGCTGAACGACGCAGGCAGTGTTCAGAAGGAATTGAAAAAGGCGGCACACGCACTTTTGTGGGGGATTGCCTCGTTCTCTCGCCAGAGGTAATACTCGATCGCCCGATTGCAAGAATGGCCGGCAATGCGCCGGCCTATACTTATTTCCGTTTCTTCCGCTTTGCCGGCTTGCCGAAGTGCGACCGGACAAACTGGTAGAATGTCTTTGGTCTCGGGACAACCGGGGCCACTAGGTTGTTTTCGATCAATTTCTTTGAAAAATTTTCCTGGTTGGCCAGGAGCTGCGCGACCACTTCCGGGTCGATTTCCAAGTCCGTTGGTTTATGCTTATTTACAAGGTCTAGCCAGCGGCGCTTTGTTTGTTCGTCCATTGTATTTCTCCAGGTTGATTTCTTCACAAAATGATTTTCCTATCCAGTTCGCTACGAGGTGACGGTGGCAGAACTGCCCTGGCTTCTCGTAGCACAGGAGGATGATCCGGTCGTGGGAAGCGCCGGCCATCTGGCATAGCTCGTTCAGCGCTTCTGCCGGGTCCTTGAACTTCCCGAGGACTTCCTCGGCGAACCGTTTCGTGTAGTATGCGTTATCGCCGCGGTGGTTCCCGTATTTCCATTCGAAGAACAGCTCCGGCGTCGGGGCGAGTTTCGGGTATCGCAGGTCGAGTATGTAGGGCGGCGTGCGGATCGCGATTGAGACCGGCACCAGGCCGAGCTCCTTGTACTTCGAACAGTTGTCAAAATATCCGGTATACATCCAGTTTCCATGCGGCCCGCGAGTGATACGGGCACACATGAAATATAACAATTTTTGTCAAAAAGTGGAAGAATTTGACAAGATTGTGATGTTGTCAAATTTGGCCCGTTTTTGACAAATCCGCTTACAAAATGCTTACAGTTGTCACATTTTTCGGCCGTTTTATTACATTCTACTTACAGAAACCTTATTTAATTGTTATTTCTTCAAAATGGGGTCAAAAATCGTTGACGCCCGGAAATAAAATTGCTAAACTTATAGGCACAAGGATATTACTATGAACCAGAGAATTACCACAATCACGATGAAGCCAATCGACTGGAAAAAGCCCGGTCGAGGTAACGATCGTATTGGCGGAATAATTCTGTGTGTTCACCGGTAGTCCAAGTACCAGATTTTCTTGCAGAAAGAAAAGGGTCCCGGTGGAACAAACCGGGACCCTTTCTGCATTCTGCCGCGCCGGGAGCCGTCGGGTGGACAACTCGAGTAAGGTCATCCGCCTCTCCCGGCGCCGGGACGGTCAGCACCCGTCCCAAGCCTTTACAGCCCTCTGGTGTAATTGGTAGCATCCCTGGCTCCAACCCAGTAGGTTAGCGTTCGAGTCGTTAGGGGGCTGCTAAAAAATGCGTCCGTAGCTCAGTGGCAGAGCGCATCCTTGCCAAGGATGAGGTCGCCGGATCGGAACCGGCCGGGTGCTCGAAAAAACATGCGTCTGTAGCTCAGTTGGTAGAGCGCATCCTTGCCATGGATGAGGTCACCGGATCGAAGCCGGCCAGATGCTCGAAACACACGCGTCTATGGTGTAGCGGTAACACCTCTGCCCTCCAAGCAGATGTCTCCGGTTCGAACCCGGATAGATGCTCTACGCCTCACTAACTCAACTGGTTAGAGTAATCGCCTCTTAAGCGATGAGTTCAAGGTTCGAGTCCTTGGTGGGGCATATTCCGGCGTAGCTCAGTTGGCAGAGCGGCTCCTTCATACGGAGCAGGTCACTGGTTCGAGGCCAGTCACCGGGACGAACATTCTGGGGTGTAGCCCAATTTGGTTAGAGCGTCGCTCTGATACGGCGAAGGTTACAGGTTCAAGTCCTGTCGCCCCAACGAACAGCCCGCCGGTGGCGTTACCGGCAAACGGAGAAACTGAAATGACGATCACAGCGTCGATGGTGAACGAACTGCGGCAGAGGACCGGCGTAGGCATGATGCTCTGTAAGAAGGCCCTCGAGGAGACGGCCGGCGACTACGATGCCGCCGTCGAGTGGCTGCGCAAGTATGGCGCGTCCATCGGTTCCGGCAGCGCGTCCGGGGACGCCCCGACGGGAGCCTTCGAGGCTACCGTCCTTGTCGGCGGACATGCCGTCGAGACCCGCGTCGTTGACTGCGGGACGGGCTTCTCCTACACCGACGGACACCTGACCGTCGATGTGAAAGACTGCACAACGCCAGACCCCCGAACCCAGTGCGGAGGCGGTTACACACTTGTCGTGAAAGGCATAAAACGCGACTAGGAGGTGTAACCGGGAGGTTGCACCTTTGCTTTTATGCGGGTGTAGCTTAGATGGTAGAGCAGTGGACTTTTAATCCACGGGTCGCGGGTTCGAATCCCGCCACCCGCACTAACGAGGAAGAGATGAAGTAACGAGAATTTTTGAATTGGGACCGTAGTTCAGTTGGCCTAGAACACCGGCTTGTCACGCCGGAGATCGCGGGTTCGAGCCCCGTCGGTCCCGCTAAGCATGGCGCCTTAGCTCAGATGGACAGAGCAGCCGTCTTCTAAACGGCGGGTCGCTGGTCCGAGTCCAGCAGGCGCCACGAGACAAATGCACCCGTAGCTCAGTGGAATAGAGCACCTCGCTACGAACGAGGGGGTCCGAGGTTCGACTCCTCGCGGGTGCACGAAATTAACTGCGTATAGCTCAACTTGGTAGAGCGCACGCTTCGGGAGCGCGAGGTTGCTGGTTCAAATCCAGTTACGCAGATACACACGACGGGTTGTAGCTCAGCCTGGTAGAGCGCTCGCCCTGGGAGCGAGTTGTCGGTGGTTCGAATCCACTCAGCCCGATATGCCGTCGTAGCTCAGTTGGTAGAGCAGCGCACCTGTAATGCGCTGGTCGCAGGTTCGAGCCCTGCCGACGGCTTATGCCTGTTTAGCTCAGTTGGTAGAGCGCCCGTTCCGTAATCGGGTGGTCGGCGGTTCGAGGCCGTCAGCAGGCGCGAACTTTTTGCTATATTTCGGTCATGAAGTTCATTGATTTTACCAAATTGCTAGATCGGTTTGTCGTCCTCGAAGGCGACAACGAACACCGTCCCATCGAAGATTACTGCCAGACCGGCCTCCTGGTTGACGCCAAGGGTGACCCGGATGCGGAAATCAAGACCGTAATCACCGGTGTAAGTCTCCGCAAGGAACTTATCCTCCGCGCCATCAAGGAAAAGGCTGACGCCATCATCGTCCATCATCCGAACGGGTGGTGGAAGTCCGAGAAGGACAAGCGCCTCATCGGCACACATGGCGAGTATGTCCGCCTGCTCATGCAGCACGGCATCTGCCTTTACGGCTACCATCTCCATCTCGACCGCCACTTCCTCGTCGGTAACAACTACACGATTGGCCGTCTCATCCAGATGCACGACCCGAAGCAGCGTCTCCGGTTCGTTACTTTCATGGACGGCATCGGCGTCCGTTTCACCGGCTGCCCGACCGAGGAGACCCTCGCGTCCGTGTTCAAGTACGGCTACAATGTCGTCGGCAGCAAGGATGCCATCAAGCGTCTCCTTGACCCGTCCGTTGACAAGCATTTCGCTGTATGTTCCGGCAGCGGCACATCGGGTCTCGAAGAGGCAAAGATGCTCGGTGTCGATGTGTTCATTACCGGCGAAATCCACGAAAGCACTACAATTTTCGCCGAGGAGAACGACATGGCGGTAATCTATGCCGGCCACCACCGTTCCGAAGTGTTCTGTGTCCAGATGCTCGCCGACTACATTTCCGGCAAGGGCCAGTTCTCCGACATCCCCAGGGACATCCGTTTCGAGGGAGTTACCGCGAAGTTCATCGACATCGACAACCCGATCTAAGGCCTGTATGCAGAAGACCTACAACGGGTATGTACTCCCCGGATTTGATTCCAGCAGGCCTCCCCACAAGGAGTTCCGCTGGATGATCGTCTGGGATGAAACGGGATGGACTGTTCCCGTCCGGCGCGTCATCGTGTCGTTCAACGGGAAGTTCGTCGATTCCAACGGTTGCGAATGGGATTTCGCGTCCGAACTTCCGGCGCATTTCATGACCGACCGGTTCAAGACCTGGCGCGAGGTCCCGCTTAAAATCTACAAACGGGACCCGTGGCAGTACAGGCTGCACACCGATCCAGTCCCGTATGGCTGGTAAGGAGATTTCCGATGGATAAAACAGACAATGAAAAGCCGTGGTATGCCGGTCGTCGCCTTCCTCCGGGAGTTTTCGGAGCGGTTGCGGACGCGTTCGCCGCAGCACATCCCGAACTCAAGTGCGAGATACCTGAACCTAGATGGAAGATGTCCGAACGCACGGAGATGTCGTTGACCATTGACGGCTATCGAGTGTATGTGACAACTAAACGGTTCTACCCTGGCAATGACAGGCATAGCAATGATTGGGTAGACCGCATAATTATCCGAGACACCAGAAAACGGGTTCTCGAAGGCCGACAGACATCCCATGACGCACTGACCGCCGACGAGTTCAGAAAACTTCTTGAAGGCCTGCTGACGGGTCCGTATCCTGGCAAGCGTCATCGGCTTGCCGACAAATATCCACCACACGGAGATCATCCATGCTTGAAATGAAAAGATACCCCGTAATCTACACGGAAGGCGCCGACTACGGCGACGGAAACATCGTCTGGGAAGACCGGGTCGAATACGCCGAAAAGTGCGAGTTCCTTATCGAAAAGGACGGCTCGATGTGGGCCACCATCTGGCCGAACCCGGAACGCATGACCAGTTCCAAGGAACTCGTGGCATCGCTCCAGATGGTCCGCAAGCTCAAACTCTCGCCCGCGGATGCCATCCAGGTCCTCAAGACCAACCGCATTACCCTCATCGAGAGCTACGGCGAGCCCGTGGAAATGGACGGCAAGCAGGCCCAGCGCTACGAACGGATCGAGATGACGGGCTGGATTTACATCTGCGTGGGCAACCGGGTCAACGCGCTTCGCGCAGTCGAGAAGAAACGGTTCAAGAAATTGTGGCTGAAAGCCGCAAAGGAGATGAAAAATGATTAAGACAGTCTTCGTGTTGGTCATGTCTGTCTACCACCATGGCGGCATAACAACCGGTCCTCAGTTCACTACGATGCAGCAGTGCGAGGCGGCAAAGGAACAAGTGATTGCCGTATTCACGCGGGTACATGGCAGGACCAACAACAATGTTGCCGCGACCTGTCTCGAAGTGCAGCAGCCTGCCCGCAAGATGAAGTGCACGATTGTCAACAATTTCAGCTACCGGCCACCGCATCCCGGTGTACACAGCGGAAGCGGCGCAATGGACGGTTATCCGTTCCCTGAAAAAATCGAATGTGTGGAGGAATAATGGAAGCCCCGATGAAGACATTCAAGATGCAGACGGTTCTCCCGCTCAACCAGGTGAACCGCAACAACCGTTTCATTAGCGAGGAAGTCGCGCAGAAGATGCTCGACAACCTTCCGCAGCAGGCAAAGGAGAACGGCATCGCCGTCCGTCTCAACTTCCCGAGGGAAGAATGGCCGAGGTTCGCCGAGTGCGAACTCGCCGAGATACAGGGCTTTGCCAAGATGTTCATCCAGGACCACAAGCTGATGGCCGACATCGACATCATCGACGATGGTAACGAAGTCAGGAAGTTCATCTGCGACGGACTGGACAAAGGCTCCCTGGTCCCCGCGCCGTATGGCACCGGCAACATCGACATGGAAACCCGTGACGGTTCCGGCAAGGAGTGCGAGGTTCTCTCCAACTGGGCCGTGAATGGCATCGGCATCATCAGCAAGGAACAGTCCGTCCTTGCCAATACCGGTCTTTCCCCTAAGTCCGGCGTGGTGGTGAGCGAACTTGCCAGGATGATCGCTGTCGTGGGCACCGTGGCAGTCACCGTCGGCATGCTGCTGTTCTAGGAGGCCCCGATGAGTTGTCCGTTCTGCAATCACGAAACCAACGAGGAAGCGAAGCGGTTCCCCATCGACAACGCTGCCGGCGGTAGCGAGGAAGCCTACATCGACGAGGACAACCTCATTTCCGTGTTTTCCAAGGGTGGTGAATGGACCGGTTTCAAGGCCCTCTGCTGCCCCATGTGCGGCGATCCGATGCCCAATGCCGAGAACAACTTCGACCCGGGAGAAATCCCCCAGGAGCTGCTTGACCGCCACAAGAAGCGGCTCG